>Ga0247827_10000200_pt1 | contig 28969 bp, 27 predicted proteins | sample 12C_Control_Day2_FD_194414 | JGI IMG/M metagenome (GOLD analysis project Ga0247827, IMG submission 194414) | Soil microbial communities from agricultural site in Penn Yan, New York, United States - 12C_Control_Day2 | ecosystem: Environmental > Terrestrial > Soil > Agricultural land | place... | reverse complement strand
AGCTTCATCTGCGGCGCGACTTCCTTGATGCGCGCTTCGAGCTTTTCGTTCAGCTCGGCGACGGGGATGGTCACCGCGATCACGCGGCTGAGGCCTTCGTTCGACTTTTCGACGACTTGCATGGTCGGGATTCTGACGCTCTGGGGCGACGCCGGACGGCGCGCGGTGGATAAAGCAATAGGGCCGCCCCTTTTGGAGCGGCGCCTCGAAGCCCGCCCTTATGTCGAGAAGGGGCCGAAAGGTCAACGCGCGCGGGTTCCTTTGCCGTTCAGGCGTCGCTATCTGGAAGGTCATGAGCCAGAACCCTGCCCCCATCGGCGTCTTCATCACGCCCGTCACGCCGCTGCAGCAGAACTGCACCACCGTCTGGTGCACGAAGACGAACAAGGCCGCCGTCATTGATCCCGGCGGCTCGGTGAATGCGATTCTGAGCGAGATCACCCGGCGCGGCCTGACGCTGGACGCCATCTGGATCACCCACGGCCACCTCGACCACGCCGGCGCCGCCGCCGAGATGCAGGAGAAGTCCGGCGTCGACATCATCGGCCCCCAGGCCGAGGACCAGTTCTGGATCGACCTGATTCCCACCCAGGGTCAGAAGTACGGCCTGCCCGACGTCCGCAGCTTCACCCCGACGCGCTTTCTCAATGACGGCGACGTCCTGACGCTGGGCGAAACGACCTGGGAGGTCGTCCACTGCCCCGGCCACACGCCCGGCCACGTCGTCTTCTTTAACCGCGAGGCCCGCTTCGCCCAGGTCGGCGACGTCCTGTTCCAGGGCTCGATCGGCCGCACCGACTTCCCGCGCAGCGACCACGCCGCCCTGCTGAACGCCATCACGCAAAAGCTGTGGCCCCTGGGCGACGACGTGACCTTCGTGCCGGGCCACGGCCCCCACTCCACCTTCGGGGCCGAGCGACGGACCAACCCCTATGTGTCGGACCAGGCCATGTCGCGCGCGCCCATCGCTCGCCCGGCGACCGGTCCCTCCTGATCTAGCGTGCGGCCAGCAGGCCGATGATCACGCCGATTCCCAGAGCATAGAGCGTCGCCCGCATCGGCTCGTCGCGAATGGCGTCGCGCGCCCGTTTGACGCGCTGGTCGGCCCAGGCGCGCGCTTCCGCCGCGTCTTCGCGCACCGCCACATGCAGCGGCCGCGGCGACGCCCCGCGCACCAGAATGGCGTCGGCTTCCTCTTCCAGCGCCTGCGAGCGGTATGAGTTGCCGTTGACGATGTCTTCTGGCGAGGGCGTCGGCGCATAGGGATCAGGCATGTCTCACGTCCTTTCGAAGATGGCCGATCAACCCGTCTCGGACGGCGGGGTTCCGCCTCTCCATCGCGTTCACAGACGGCTGCCGGCCATCGCGCAGGTTCGTCGAACGAGGAAATCATCCTTCCCCGGAACCTAGACCTTCCGACCGGGTTCAAACTGCCAAGCGCCGCCGTCTTAGAAAGGAACAGCCGAAATGGCCGAAGGTCAGCCCACCCGCGGCTCCGGTGTTTCCAAGCGAGGATTCGCCTCGATGGACCCGGAACGCCAGCGCGAGATCGCCCGCAAAGGCGGGGCCAGCGTCCCCAGCGAGAAGCGCAGCTTCTCCCAGGATCGCAGCCTCGCCGCCCAGGCCGGCCGCAAGGGCGGCGAGGCCTCGCACGGCTCGCGCAACAAGACCGACAGCGACACCCCGCCCAAGGGTTGAGCGCTCGTCGTCTGACACATCAAGGCGGCGCGACCCTTCGGCGCGCCGCCTTTTTGCCGGACGTTTTCGTCTAGGCGACCAGCAAGGCCAGGGCGACCGCCGGGTCTTCGCCGATCGCGAAAGCCTCCAGCCCCCACCCGGCCGCCTGAGCCAGCGCCTTCACGGACGCCTCGTCGTATTTACGCGAGCTTTCGGTGTGAATGGCTTCCCCCGCAGCGAAACGGAAAGCCAGCTTGCCCAGGTGCACCGTCATGGGCCGCGTCGCTCGCAGGTGCATCTCCATCCGCGAATGCTCGGCGTTCCACAGGGCCAGATGCTCAAAGGCCTCGGGCTCGAAATCCATTCCCAGGTCGCGATTGGCCCGGACCAGCAGGTTGCGGTTGAAGGCCGCCGTCACGCCCTGGGCGTCGTCATAGGCCGCGACCAGCACCTCAGGCGACTTCACCAGATCGACGCCGAGGATGAACTGGCTCCCCTCGCCCAGCACCTGCCTCGCCGACCGCAGCAGGGCGACCGCGGCCTCGGGCGTCAGATTGCCGATGGTCGATCCGGGGAAGAAACCGATCCGTCGCCCCGGGCCGGCCTCGGCCGGCGGCGGCGCCAGGTGCTCGAAGTCCCCAACCACCGGCAGGACCTTCAGGCCCGGATAGGCGGCGCGGATGCGCGCGGCGGCCTCGTTCAGGGCCGAGGGACTGATGTCGATGGGGACATAGGCGGCCAGATCCGGCGCCGCATCCAGCACGATGCGGGTCTTCTCGCTGGCCCCCGAGCCCAGTTCCACCAGCACCGCGTCCGGCCCGAACCGCTCGGCCCATTCCGGCGCGACCCGCCGCAGCAGGGCCGCCTCCTGCCGGGTCGGATAGTATTCCGGCAGACGGGTGATCTCTTCGAACAGCCGCGATCCCTCGGCGTCATAGAACCACTTGGGCGGCAGGGCCTTCACCCGGCGCGACAGCCCCTCGATCATGTCCTGACGAAAGGCGTCGTGCGCCCCTGCCTCTTCGATCTGCGCCCCGTCGGCCGCCAGCCGGACCCCGACGAACATCCAGCGCTGATGCGGATAGTAGAAGTTGCGATAGCTGGGCCGGGCGTGGCCTTCGGGCGTGGCGAATGCCCCTCCGCGCAGGACCATCTGATTGGCCATGAACTTGCCGTTGTATTCGGCCGCCGTCCCCTCGGTCGGCAGGAACCCCGGATAGGGGGCGTAGGCGCTGGCGGTCCACTGCCAGACCTCGCCGGTCAGGTTGGAGAAAGCCGCCTGATCGGTCCGCGCCGCATGCTCCCATTCCGCCTCGGTCGACAGCCGCCGCCCCGACCACCGGGCGAAGGCGTCCGCCTCATAGAAGCTGACATGGCGAACCGGCGCGGCGGGATCGACAGGACGCCGCCCGGCCAGGGTCATCACGCTCCAGCCCGCCGCCTCCTCGCGCCAGTAGAGCGGCGCGGTCCAGCCCTCGGCCTTCACCCGCGCCCAGCCGTCCGACAGCCAGAACTCGGCCCGCCGATAGCCGCCATCGTCGATGAACTCGATCCAGTCCGCATTGGTCGTCAGGTCGGCGGCCAGCGAGAACGGCTCCAGCCAGACCTTGTGCTTCGGCCGCTCGTTGTCGAAGGCGAAGCCGTCGTCGCCCGCGCCGATCTCCGTCAGCCCGCCCTGGAACGACGCCCAGCCGCCCATGCGGTCCTGCACGGGCCCTGCACGCGGTTCCGTCTGATAGGCCGCCGGATCGAGCTTTGACCGCGACATCAGATTCAGCACGTCCATCAGGAACAGCTCCTGATGCTGCTGCTCGTGGTTCAGGGCCAGTTCGAACAGGTAGCGTTCCAGTCCGCCGTTCAGCCCTTCGGCCAGCCGCGCTTCCATGCGTCGGTCGATCTCGTCCCGATAGGCCATGACCTCGGCCAGCGACGGCCGGCTCATCAGGCCGCGTGCGGCCCGATCGACCCGCTCGCCCAGGGCTTCGTAGTAGGAGTTGAACAGCGGCGTCAGACGTTCATCGACGGCCCGATAGCCCGGTCGCGCCGCCAGGATCATCGTCTCGAAGAACCAGCTGACATGGCCCAGATGCCACTTGCCGGGGCTGGCCTCGGGCATGGACTGGGCCGCTAGGTCCTCAGCCGACAAGCCCACGGCCAGTTGCGGCAATCGCGCCCGCACGCGCCGATAGGCTGCGGCGTCCTGCTCGATGATTGTGGGAGCCCGAACGGGTTGATCCATACGCGCCGTTCTCTTTGAAGACCGTCAACGTCGTTCAGTTCAATGCCGGCTGCGCGCCCCGGTTCCGCTCGACCATCTGCCGCGTGCGGCGGAACGGTCCCGAACAGCCGACGTTCCTGCCACTAACGGTCCAGCGTCGGACCAGCGCCCAGACTTCAGGACCCCCGTTGCATGCCTCATGTTCGCGTGCCTGACGGGCCGCAGGACAAAGGCCCGCGTCGTACCCCTTCCCGCCGTCCCGCCGGCATTATCGATTCCGCCGATTGGCGTGACGCGATGACGGGCTTCCTCCCCTCCCTGCGCGCCTTCGCCTTCTCCCTGTCGCGCAACTCGGCCGACGCCGACGACCTGGTTCAGGAGACCCTGACCAAGGCCTGGGCGCACCGGGAACGGTTCGAGCCAGGCAGCAATCTGCGCGCCTGGCTTTTCACCATCCTGCGCAACAGCTGGTACACGGGCGCCGCCAAGCGCCGCCGCGAAGTGCCCGACGAGGAGGGCCGCTACGCCGCCGGCCTGACGGCTGAACCCAGCCAGGAATGGACCGCCGAACTGACGTCTCTACAGGCCGCCCTGAACGCCCTTCCCCCTGAGCATCGCGAGGCCATCGTCATGGTCGGGGCGGCGGGTCTGTCCTACCAGGAAGCGGCCGATATCGCGGGCTGCGCGGTCGGCACGATCAAGAGCCGGGTCAACCGCGCGCGCCACCGCCTGGCCGTTTTGCTCGACATGGAAGTGCCGCTGGAAGCTGTCAAAAATGTAATCGACGAAGGCAGCTAGGCGGGAGGAACACCACCTCATTTGAGAGGTTTCATCATCAGACCCGGGAGAGTCGATCATGATGAACCCACTACATACCCGACCTCGAAGCACGACCGATCAGGACAGCCCGTCCATCAACGTCTCCGAAGAGAAGCCCGTCAGAGCCACCGGCCTGAAAGGATGGATTCGTCGCCATTTCGGCGCCGAACACCCGCAGCATCATAGCCCCAACTTCTTCATCAGCGACGTGACGGAGGGCGGCATCGGTTCGCACCACCATCACCAAGTCTATCGACCGGACAAGCGGCACTGATAGTCGAATAATCACATAGCGGCGCAGGCAAAGGGGCCATGGCGAACCGCCAAGGCCCCGTTTTTTGTTCAGCGGCGACCGCCGTGTCTGGCGTATTCCAACCGCGCGATGGTGCGATTGTGCACCTCGTCCGGGCCGTCGGCGATCCGAAGCGTGCGCACCGTGGCGTAAAGCTCGGCCAGCGGCGTATCGCCCGACACGCCGGCCCCGCCAAAGGCCTGGATGGCGTCGTCGATGACTTGCAACGCCATGCGCGGCGCGGCGACCTTGATCTGGGCGATCTCGGACTTGGCCCCCTTGGCGCCGACCTCGTCCATCATCCAGGCGGCCTTCAGCACCAGGAGGCGGCACATCTCGATATTGGTGCGGGCCTCGGCCACGCGCTGCTCCCACACCGAATGCTCCGCCAGGGTCTTGCGGAAGGCGGTGCGCGTCAGCAGCCGATCGACCATCAGTTCCAGCGCCCGTTCCGCCGCCCCGATCACGCGCATGCAGTGGTGGATCCGGCCCGGGCCAAGGCGCCCCTGGGCGATCTCGAAGCCCCGCCCCTCGCCCGCGATCAGGTTCGAGGCCGGGACGCGGACGTTCTCCAGCACCACCTCGGCGTGGCCGATCGGCGCCTCGTCATAGCCGAACACCGACAGCATCCGCTCGACGCGGAAGCCGGGCGTGTCCACGGGCACGATGATCTGGCTCTGCTGCTGATGCGTCGCCGCGTCCGGGTCGGTCTTGCCCATGACGATCGTCATGGCGACGTTGGGGTGGGCCATATTGGTCGACCACCACTTGCGGCCGTTGACCACATAGTGATCGCCGTCGCGGACGATGCTGGTCTGGATGTTGGTCGCGTCCGACGAGGCTACCTCGGGCTCGGTCATCAGGAAGGCCGAGCGGATCTCGCCCGCCATCAGGGGCGCCAGCCAGCGCTCCTGCTGCGCTGCGTCGCCGTACATATGCAGGACTTCCATATTGCCGGTGTCGGGGGCGTTGCAGTTGAACGCCTCGGCCGACCACAGCCGCCGCCCCATCAGCTCGGCCAGGGGCGCGTATTCCAGATTGGTCAGACCGGCGCCGTGATCGCCCGGCAGAAACATGTTCCAGAGCCCTGCCTCGCGCGCCTTCTTCTTCAGCCCCTCCATCACCGGCGGCTGGACCTTGGGATTGGCGTGAACCTGGGCGCGGTACTCCGCCTCGGCCGGAACGACATGCGCGTCCATGAAGTGCATCAGGCGTTCGCGCCACATCAGGCCGCGTTCGGAGGGGGCGAAATCCATGTTCGTGTCCTCAAGTCCTTAACCGCGCTTCTGCGAGCGCCGACAGCAAAACGGCGCGACCCCGAGGAGCCGCGCCGTCCTTGTTCTGGTTTGCTCAGAAACGCATCAGCGCTTCAGCAGCGGCGCCAGCTTCTGAGCGATCATCATATCGCCGGCGATCTTCAGCTTGCCCTGCATGAAGGCCATCATCGGATCCAGCTTGCCTTCCGACAGGGCGATGAAGTCGTCCCACTTCATCGAGACGGTGGCGTCGGCGGGCTTGTCGTCGTTGCTCACCGAGTTCGGCACGGAAGCGCCGTCGATGAAGATCTTGCCGACATCGCCGAGGTCCAGCTTGACGGTCTTGCCGAGGCCCGAGTTGTCGCCGACGGCGCCGCGGATGTGTTCAGTGACGGTGGTCAGGTCCATGTGCGTCTCTCCCAAGCGCAAGATTGAGGCGCAGGCGTAGCCCGCTGCGAGGGCGGCGCCAAGATCACGCTAGGGAAAGCAGCGACATGACAGGTCGCGTCATGTCGCCGCCCCGCCCTTCCCTAGAAGCTGGCCTTCAGCCCCACCACGAAGCGGTCGTCGGTCAGCGGGCCGTCGACGTCCGTGTCGTGATAGCGCACGTCCACCGCCAGATGATCGGTCAGGGCATAGGCCAGGCCGAGATTCCAGGTGGTGTAGTCGGCGCTGACGTCCAGCCACTGATGGCCGACCGCACCAGACACCGTCCACTTGTCCGCCAGGGCATAGGCAGCGTTGGCTTCCAGATAGGTGGCCGCATCGTCCGCACCGAAGAAGTCGGGCGAATAATAGACCGCCGCGCCGAGCGTCGCCGCGCCGATGGCTCGCGACGCCGCCGCCTTGAACTCGACGAAGTTGTAGTCGGCCGCGTCGGGCGCGTTGACGTACAGGTAGCCCAGCACGCCGAAGTCCAGCGCATAGCCCGCCGCCTCGGTGCGATAGCCGCCGTAGATGTCGACCTCGGCGTCGGTTCCTTCGCCGAAGTCGACCATGGACGCCCACCCCCCGGCATAGAAGCCGCCGCCAAAGTTGGCGTCGATCCCGCCCTGGAGCGCCGGATCCTCATTGGTCTGGCTGACCCCGCGGAAGACGTAGTCGCTGACCACGCCGATGTTGAACGCCACCTCGGGCGTCGTCTGGGCATGGGCCGAGCCCGCGCCGAACAGGATCAGCGCGCTAGCGCCGATAAGAGCTAGTTTCATGACATATCCCCTCAATGTCTGTTTTCACCGCACGTCTGCCCGCCAAGTCGTTGATGAAAAACGACCAGGGAGCCTTACTCGAAAGGTAAGTTTTCTGACGGGACGCGGCGGGGAGGCGCCGCATCCCGTCCCTCGTCTTCAGACGCCGTCCAGCACTTCGCCGTGCAGGTGGGCGTCCAGGCCGTCCGTTTCCTGCTCGTCGGTGACGCGCAGGCCCGTGGTGTATTTGCAGATCATCAGGATGATCAGCGTGCCGACCGCGCTCCACAGGATGGTCCAGACCAGACCCAGGGCCTGAACCCCGATGTTGGCCCCTTCCGACAGGCTGTTGATCGCCGTCGAGGCGAAGACGCCAGTCAACAGGGCGCCGACCAGACCGCCCGCGCCATGCAGGCCGAAGGCGTCCAGGCTGTCGTCATACTTGAGCAGCTTCTTCAGCCAGACCGACGAAACATAGCAGGCCGGACCGGCGATCAGGCCGATGGCGACCGCGCCCTTGGGGTCAACAAAGCCCGCCGCCGGGGTGATGGCGACCAGACCCGCGACCACGCCCGACAGGACCCCGATCAGCGACCACTTCTTCTTGTAGACGACCTCGACGAACTTCCAGGCCAGCGAGGCCGCGGCCGCCGCCAGCAGGGTGTTGATCAGGGCCGCGCCCATCAGGCCGTTGGCCGCGCCGGCCGAACCGGCGTTGAAGCCGATCCAGCCGACCAGCAGCAGCGAGGCGCCAATCATGGTCAGGACCGGGTTGTGCGCCGTGATGGGCTCGACGCCGTAGCCCTTCCTCGGACCGAGGAACAGGGCGCAGACCAGGCCGGCCACGCCCGAGTTGACGTGCACCACCGCGCCGCCGGCGAAGTCCAGCACCCCTTGCGCCCCCAGGAAGCCGCCGCCCCAAACCCAGTGGGCGATGGGGGCATAGACGATCAGCGACCACAGCGCCGTGAACAGCAACATCCCTGAATACTTCAGCCGTTCGGCGAAGGCCCCGGTGATCAACGCCGGGGTGATGATGGCGAAGGTCAGCTGGAACGACACCCAGAGGAACTCGGGAATGCCCGGCAGCAGGCTGTGCGCCGTATCCACCGTCACCCCGTTCAGGAACAGGGCGTCCAGACTGCCTATGTACTGATTGACCCCGGCGTCGCCGTTCGTGCCGAAGGCGATGGTGTATCCGGCGATGAACCAGGTCAGCGACACCACCGCGAAGGCGGCGACCGACTGGGTGATGGTGGCGATCACGTTTTTGCGGCGCACCATGCCGCCATAGAAGAGCGCCAGACCCGGCAGGGTCATCAGCAGGACCAGGGCGGTGGAGGTCCCCAGCCAGGCTGTCCCCGCCGCATCCAGCTCCAGCGGAACCTGATGTGAAAACAGCGCCGGAGCTGGCTCCGACGCTGTTACAGCAGCACTAGCGATGTTGGCGACGGTCGCGGCGTCCGGCGCCGCAAGCGCCGCTCCGACGGCGAATAATCCGCCGGTCAGACAGAGAAGGGCCAATAGCCCCGGTAGGCTGTGTTTGAACTGCGTCATGCGTGTATCCCCTCATGCGTTTCGCAGTTGCGAAGATTTTATTGCAATTGCGAATTCAACAAGGGGAAAAATGCAGCGTTCTGAAAATTTCTTGCCGAACCTTCACGCCGCCGCGAACCCATCAGCATGAAAAATCCTAAACCAACCAAACCGAAGAACGACCATTCTCGATTTTGACAAAAATTCTCACGTAAAGACCCGCAATCCTCGAATTTACAGCCTTTTACGACGGCAGGCCTCACGCTCGCATAGACTGCCCAGCGACCCGATGCTCGAGGCCGCACCATGAAACCCCAGCTGTCCCCCGACGACGCCCACCTGAACCAGCTGTGGCGAGAAGTTTTCGGCCAGCCCATGCCGCTCATCGGCGCGCCCGACATCGCACGCCGCATCCTTCGCCAGAACGGCGTCTCGCTCGACGACCTCAACCGCCAGTCCCCGAACAGGATCACGCCCTCGCGCACCCCGAAGGGTGTCGATACGGACGTTCAGCCATGATCGGGAAGGTTCTGGCGGAGACGGAGGGATTCGAACCCTCGGTACCCCTTACAGGGTACGACGATTTAGCAAACCGTTGCCTTCAGCCACTCGGCCACGTCTCCGGCAGGCGGCGTGGATAGCGAGTCATTCGCCCCTGTGCAACGGGGTACCTGAAATACAGTCGCGTTAACGCGCCATAGATGGCCGGTATGCGAAAAAATGCCCGTTATCGCTGCTGTCGGATCACGCTTCTCACCTCATGACGTCTGTTGAAACTCTCCTTCCCGCGCCGACCAAGGGCGCCGACGCCGAGACGCGCGCTGCGCGGAGCGTCGTTTCGGGCCGGAATGATTCGCCAACGCCGGGCCGGACGCAGCGCGGGCCGTTTCGTCCCGACCTCTGGCTCAACAGCCGCCAGCGCGGCGCCGCCAGACTGCGCGTCTTCTATTTTCGGGGGTTCGACATCGTCGGCGTCTGGGCCGTCAGCTTCATCGCCGCCTCCCTTTTCGCCCTCGATGGCCTCAAGGCGACACGAGTCGTCGAGGCCGCTCCCCTGGCGATCGGCGCCCTGACCATCCTCGCCCTGCTGCGCTCGCTGGATCTCTACCGTTTTGAGAGAGGCCAACGCCTGGCGCTTCATCTGGCGCGCGTCGCCGCTGTCGTTTCGGTCGGCGGCCTTGCTGTCGGCGCGATCGGGCTGGTGCTGCATGGCCTGGACGCACCGTGGTCGGTCTACGGACAGTGGACCTTGACCGTGTTGGCGGTCCTGACCGCAACCCATACGGCCTGGAGCCTTCTGGTGGCGCGCTGGCGTCGCGGCGGGACCCTGACCCCCAATCTCGTAGTGGTCGGCGCAACCCGGCATGCCGAGCGCCTGATCCAGGAGGCGCTGCAGCGTCGCGACCTGAACGTGCTGGGCGTGTTCGACGATCGTCTGGCGCGTTCACCTCACGCCATCGAGGGCGTGCCGGTCCTGGGCGAGGTCGACAGCCTGCTGAACCATCGCCTGACGCCCTATATCGATCGGATCGTGCTGGCCATCGACCCCAAGGCCGAAGCCCGTGTCAGCGAACTGACCAACCGTCTCTCCGTTCTGCCAATTCCCCTGACCCTGCTGGTTGATCCCAGAACAGCGAAACAGCGCAACGCGGCGCTCGAACGTCTGGCGCAGGCGCCGCTGGCCCTGATGCATGGCGCTGTGTCGCCAGACCGCCGCGCCTTTCACAAGCGCCTTCAGGACATCGTGCTGGCCACTGTCGGCCTGCTGCTGCTGTCGCCGGCGCTGTTGCTGATCGCCGGCCTGGTGCGCCTCGACAGCCCCGGTCCGGCCCTGTTCCGCCAGCGTCGCCACGGCTTCAATCAAGAAGAGATTGTGGTGTGGAAGTTCCGCACCATGCGTCACGAGACCGCCGACGCCACCGCCGCCCGTCAGGTCACGGCTGACGATGATCGGGTCACCCGCATCGGCCGTTTCCTGCGGGTCAGCAGCCTGGATGAACTGCCGCAGCTGCTGAACGTGCTGCGCGGCGAGATGTCCCTGGTCGGCCCTCGCCCCCACGCCATAGGCATGAAGACCGGCGAGACCGAGTCCGCCCGCCTGGTCGCCGACTACGCCCATCGCCACCGCATCAAGCCCGGCATGACCGGCTGGGCGGCGATCAAGGGATCGCGCGGCCCCATGCACACAGAGGCCGAGGTGCGCCGCCGGGTGCGGCTGGATATCGACTATATCGAGCGCCAGTCCTTCTGGCTGGATCTCTGGGTGATCGCCGTCACCATTCCCGTCCTGCTGGGCGACCGGATGGCGGTGCGCTGATGTTCTGGCGCGGCGTCATGGGCTATCTGCCCGCTACACTTCTGCAGGGCCTGCTCGGCTTCCTGGCCATCATCATCTTCACCCGCCTGCTCAGCGCCGAGGATTTCGGGCGCTACGCTCTGGCCCTGTCGATCATGACCTTGGCGCATGTGTCGACCTTCAGCTGGCTCGAAGCCGCCATGGCGCGGTTCTGGGCCGCCCAACGCCACGGCGCCGACATGGCCAGCCATTTCGCCAGCCTGTATCGCACCGCCTTCATCCTGACGGCCCTGTTCCTGCCGCTGGCCGGACTGGGGGTCTGCTTCTGGCCCATGCCGGACGCCTTCCGCCTGCCGGTGGGACTGGCCCTGGTCGGCATCCCCGTCCGCTGCTTCTTCAAACTGGCGCAGGAGCGCTATCAGGCGGCTGGCGAGGTTCGCAGGGCGGTCACCCTCGACATCTGGAACAATCTCGCCGGCTTCATCATCGGCGTGGCCTTCGCCCTGGCCGGCGTCGGCGGCGGCGCGCCGCTGGCCGGCCTGCTCATCGCACCTCTGATGGCCCTGCCCTTCTTCCTGCCCGGCGAACTGCGCGAAGCCCGCAACGGCCAGATCGATGTCCAACGCCTCAAGACCTATGCTGTCTACGGCTACCCCATCGCCGCCTCGCTCGGCTTGGCCATGATCCTGGCCTCAACCGATCGCTTCCTGCTCGCCTTCTTCCTCGGCGAGGCCGCCGTCGGCGCCTATCATGCCAGCTACAGCATCGCGAACCGGACGCTGGACGTGCTCTTCATCTGGCTGGGCACCGCTGGAACCCCGGCCCTGGTCATGGCGCTGGAGCGTGGCGGGCGCGAACAACTGGTCGCCGCCGCGCGAGAACAGGCCTCGACCCTGGTGCTCATCGGTCTGCCGGCTGCCGTCGGTGTGGCCCTGGTGGCCCGTCCGCTGTCAGAGTTCATGATCGGCGAGAATCTGCGCGAGGCCGCGATTCTGGTGACGCCCTGGATCGCCTTGTCGGCGTTTCTGTCAGGCATGACGGTCTATTATTTCGGCCAGGCCTTCACCCTGGGTCGACGCACCGGCTGGCTGCTGCTGGCCATGAGCGTGCCAGCCCTGAGCAATATCGCACTCAACCTGTTCTTGATCCCCCGTTTCGGCGTTGTGGGCGCGGCCTGGGCCACGGCCGGCAGTTTCGCCGTGGGCCTGATCGCTTCGATAGTCATCGGCCGCCGCATCCTGCCGCTTCCGATCCCCTGGGACGCCCTGCTCCGCTGTTCCCTGGCTGCGGGGGTTATGGCCCTGGCGGTCTGGCGCCTCCCCACCATCGGCGGCTTGACGGAACTGCTGCTCGACGCCTCGGTCGGCGCGCTGGTCTATGGGGCTTGCGCCTACGCCCTGAACGCCGGCGGCGTACGTGAACTTGGCCGACGCCTGATCTCGACCGCCCGCACTCGCCGAGCGCTGGCATGAGCGCCTCGACCCACGAAAACGCCCCCTGGCGAACGACCAGGCCCGGCCTGTCGGTGCTGATCCCTTTCCTGCATGACGATCCCACCGACCTGCTGACCCTGCTGGACAGGGAGGCCGCCATGCTGGACGGCCGGGCCGAGCTGATCCTGCTGGACGACGGCGCCGCCGATTCCGCACTGACCGCCCGCCTGACGGCCCAGATCGACAACCTGGCCCTGCCCGTCCGCCTGATCACCCTGGCCGCCAACGAGGGCCGGTCCAAGGGTCGCAACCGGCTGGCCGCCGCCGCGCGCGGGACCAGCCTGCTGTTCCTAGACAGCGACATGCGACCCGACCATGATCGCTTCCTGCAGGCTTGGACGACCTTGGCCCGGGATCAGGCTCCGGCCGTGGCCTTCGGCGGCTTCTCCCTGCTGCAGGCTCCAGACGACGCCCGCTTCGCCGTCCACCGCCAGATGGCCGCCCGCTCAGACTGCCTGCCGCACGACCGGCGCGCCCTGCAGCCCGAGAAGCACGTCTTCACCTCCAACCTGCTGGTCCGCCGCGACGTCTTCGAGGCCGAAGCCTTCGACCCCGGCTTCTCCGGCTGGGGCTGGGAGGACGTCGAATGGGCCATGCGCGTCTCGCGCAAGTTCGAGGTCGTGCATCTGGACAATCCGGCCACCCACATGGGCCTGGACACGGTCGAGACCCTGGCCGCCAAGTACGAACAGTCGGCCCCCAATTTCGCGCGCGTCGTCGCCCGCCACCCGGACTTCGTCACCACCTACCCCAGCTATCGCGTCGCGAAAAAGCTGAAGGCCGTCCCGGGGCTGAAGGCGGTCCGTCCCCTGTTCAAAAAGGCGGCGCGCTGGCCCGCCCTGCCTGTTCCCTTGCGTGCCTTCAGCCTGCGCCTCTACCGCGCCGCCCTCTATGCGGAGGCGATATGATCCAGTCCTGCGCCCCCGCCAGCGTCGGGCACGCTGGCGTCGCGGTGCTGGCCGCATGAGCCCGTCCGACGTCGCCGTCATCGTGCCGACCCTGCGGCGGCCCGAAAGCCTGGAGCGCGCTCTCAAGTCGCTGTTCGGCCAGACCGGGGTCGGCGACCGCCTGCGCGAGATCGTCGTCGTCGACAACGACCCCGAGGCCAGTTCACGCGAGACTGTGGACCGCCTGCGTCCCGCCTCGCCTGTGCCCCTGATCTGGCGCCATGCCCCGCGCCCCGGCGTCGCCACCGCCCGCAACGAAGGGCTGGCCGCCACCGCTGCGCCCCTGATCGCCTTCCTCGACGATGATGAGGCCGCCTCGCCCGGCTGGTTGGCGGCCCTGCTGGCAGGACAGGCCATGACCGGCGCCGACGTCGTTTTCGGCCCCATCCGGGGCCGCGTGCCGGACAAGACCGGCTGGACCACGGCCTATCTCGAACGCTTCTTCGGCCGCGAAGGCCCGGCGCAGTCCCAGTTGATCGACCATCCCTACGGCTGCGGCAATGCCCTCTTGGTGCGGGCGACCGCCCTGCCCGGCGCCGCGCCGTTCAACACCTCGGCGGATCAGTCGGGGGGCGAGGACGACGCCCTGTTCGCTGCCCTCGCAGCGCGCGGCGGCCGCTTCGGCTGGGCCGCCGACGCCTGGGTGGACGAGTTCGCGCCGCCGCACCGCTCCACCTTGCGCTACGCCCTGACCCGCGCCTTCGCCTATGGCCAGGGGCCAAGCCAGACCGCCGCCGCCGCCCGCGACTGGCCCGCCGTGGCCCGCTGGATGGTCATCGGCGCGGCCCAGACGGCGGTCTGGACCCTGGCCGCCCTGCCCCTGCTTCTGACCCGCGATCCGAGACGCGCGGAGATGCTGGACCGCGCCGCGCGCGGCCTGGGAAAACTGTGCTGGATGAAGGGCTTCGAGCCCCATTTCTATGGCGCGCGCGAACTGGCGCGGCTGGAGCGTCAGAAGGCCTAGCCGACCAGCCGCTTCAGCATCGGCGGCGGGCTCCAGGTCGAGCGGTTCATCACCACCCCGGCGATCCGCCCGCCCACGGCGTCGATCTCGTCGCGAAGGGCCACCGGCTCGTCCGCCGCAGTGGTCTCGGCCGCCACCACCAGAACGGTGGCGTCAACGAAGGGGGCCAGGGTGATGGCCATGTCGCTGCGGTCGGCGGCGGGCGCATCAATCACCACCGTATCGGCGTGTGCGCGCAGGGCGGTCCAGTAGCGCGCCTCGCCCACCGGCTCGACCCGCTGGCCCGCACGCAGCAGCTCGGTATGGAACCGCGTGACGAACAGGCGCCCGCCCAGACAGGCGCGCGCGGTGATCAACCGCGCCGGCGCCACCGGCAGGCCGTCGCGTCCCCGCATCGGCGGCGTCACGGCATAGAAGGCCGAACCGTCGGGCGAGGCTTGGACCGGCGCCGCCAGCCGCCCGAACCGCTCAGGCTCCGCAGCGATCGCATCCATCTGCCCCTGCTGGGTCAGGTCGCCGTCGACCAGCCAAACGGGCTTGCGCGCCCGCACAGCGGCCAGACGAGCGTATTCGCGCGCCACCGTCGAGACCCCGTCGCCAGTCGTGGCCGAGGCGAACTGGATGACGCGGCCACGATGAGCCGGCGCTGGCCCCAGCGCCGCCCATAGTCCCGCCATTTCCGTCGTCAGATCGACCATCGAATCGGTTACGCGCCCACCGTTAAGCCATCAGCCTAGCATGGCCCGACGGGTCCGAGAGGCTCAGACGCTCTTCAGCGGCGCCACAGCCAGCACCGGCATCTGCAGGGTGCGGCTGGCCGTCGACGGCAGAGAGAAGCCGCGCCGCAGGAAAACCCGCAGCAGGCCGACGCACAGCGCCGTGAAGCCCGCGAACAGGAAGACCGCGATCATCAGCGGCGCCTTCAGGCTCTTGCCCTTGGACGGCGGCTGGGCGCGTTCGATCACGGTGACGTTGTCGGCCCCCGCCTTGACCAGTTCATTATCGGCCCGGCTCTGGGTCTCGCGCTGCTGGAACTCGCGGATCGAGGCGGTCAGGACCTCGCGATTCCCGGCCAGGGTGGCGTTGCGCGATTCCAGCTCGGTCAGGCGCGTCTGGCGCGCCCGCAGATCCGTCACCTGACGATCCAGCACGGCCAGGCGCGCGGCCAAGGCGTCGCGTTCGGCCTGAGCGTTGATCCGCGTGGTCTCCAGCTCGACCCAGACGGGGTTCGGTCCGGTGCGGACCTCCTTGGCGCCGACCGCCGTCCCCGTGCCGACATAGGCCTGCATCTGCGCGATCCGGGTCTCGATCTCGCGCACCGGCTGTGCGTCGGACTGATAGCGGCTCAGCAGCTCCTCGCGCTGGGTCCGCAGTTGCAGGATCTGGTCCTGCGCCGAAATGTTCAGGTCCTGCTGCAAGGCGATCTCGACCGGAGTGCGGCTCTGCTGGCCCGCCAGGGTCGCCAGGCGCTGCGCCGCCTGGTTCAGCTGCGCCTGAACCGCCATCCGCTCGGCGAAGATCGACTGATAGGTAGCCGCCAGCGTCGCCTTGGCCGTGGCGAAGTCGCCGATATTGTTGGTCCGCAGGAACTCCTCATAGGCCTGATCCGCCGTGGCCAGTTCGTCCTCGAACGCCCGGCGCTGGGTCTGGATGGCCGGGGTGGCCCGGTCCTGGAACACCTCGCGGCGATAGGTCAGATACTGGTCGATGACCGTGTTCAGCACCCGCGCCGACAGGGCGGCGTCATCGCTCTTGTAGCTCAGACCGACGATCGGGCTCAGCGGCGTCACCACCACGTTTAAACCTGCGCCGACCGCGCGGACGGCGTTCTCTTCCTGTTTGGAAGCACTGACAGCGGACGGCTCGCCATGCTGGAAGCTCTCGACGCCCATGGCGCGAACCACGCGGCGCTTGACTTCGGTGCTGTTCAGGATGGCCGCTTCCGACTGGGCCACCTCGGTCGCTGTTGGCGGCAGGCCACGTTCCGACAGGCCCACGCGAGGCTGATAGACGTATTCCTGCCCCACCCCGACGAAAAGGCTGGCTCCGGCCGTATAGGCCTTCTTCAGCGTCAGGACCGCCGCCGCGCCGAGCGCGAACAGAACTGCGAAGACCAGGGCCATGACCCACAGCTCGCGGAACAGCAGCGCCACAACGTCGAGGACGCCGTAACGAGGACGGGCTGCTGCACGAGACGCCAAACGCATGGGCCGGGGAAATCCATTCCTGAAACTATCGACCGACACCCTTGAATGACCCGCGTTAACCGGCCGTTACCCATAAGGGTCCAGCTTCACCTTCATTCGAAAACGATTGCTGTTCGCGCCCTCATGATCCCTGACCGCCGCCTTATCCTGATGGGCCTGGCCGCCGGCCTGGCGGGCTGCGCCAGCGGTCGCGGCGCTGCGCCCAGCGCATCGGCGGACGCTTTCGATCTAACCTTCGCGCCGTGGACCGACGTGGCGCCCGAATACCTGCTCTTCCCCGGCGACGAGATCGAGGTCGCCACCCCGACCGCGACCGAACTGACCCGTCAGCTCAAGATCGGTCCCGATGGCCGCATCTCCCTGCCCCTGCTCGGCCACGTCATGGCGGCGGACCGCACCCTGGCCGAACTGGAGGCCGACATCGCCGAGGGCTACGCCGCCCAGCTGCGCCGTCCCGAGGTCGAGGTCACCCTGCGCCTGGCCGGCCCGCTCAAGGTCTGGGTCGACGGCGAAGTCCGCAATCCAGGCGTCTTCGACATGCCGGGGGATATCGACGCCTATCAGGCCGTGATCGCGGCCGGCGGTTTCCTGCCCTCAGCCAGATCCAGCCAGGCGGCGCTGATCCGTCGCGGCCCCGGCGGCGTGCGCATGATGCGCGCCATCGATCTGCGTCCGCGCCGGGCCGAGGTCGTGACCATGCGTCGCGGCGACATCATCTTCGTGCCCCGCTCGACGATGGGCGAGTTGGCCGCCTTCTTCACCCTGTTCCGATCCGCCCTGCCGATCGGCTTCAGCTACGCCCTTAACGGCGGCTACGCCTCGACCTGAGAGCTGCGGAACCGCCAAGCTTGTCGGCGCGTTGCCAAGGTCGGGACGCCCATCAAGGGCGGGGACGATAGCTTCATGAGAATTCGTTCGGCGCACCTCATCGCCACCGCCGGGTTCGTGCTTGCGTTGGCGCCGTCTCTGGCCGCGGCCCAGAACGCCACCCCGGACGCCAAGAGCGCCGACGACCCGATGATCCTCTATGCCCGCGACAACACGATCGTTCGCGCCCACTTCCAGATCGGGGTCAACGCTGTCTACGAGCGGAACCTGTTCTGGAACTATTCCGACGTCGTGGCTCCGAACAGCGGCTTCAATCCCGACACCGAATGGCTCGAGGGCTACTTCAAGCCCGGCGTCAGCGTCTCGCGCCGGCTCGACAACGGGCTGACCGCCTATGGCGCCGTCTCCATCATCGCCTCGGCCACGCAGGGCATCGACGCCTTCGCCGCCGAGGACCAGGGCGCCATCACCATCGAGGAAGGCTACGTGGGCCTGCGCACCACATCCCAGGACGGCGACCGCTCGTTCGACATCTCAGTCGGCCCGCGCGAGTTCAAGGCTGGCACCGGCATGCTGATCTCCAACGGCGGATCCAACGGCTTCACGCGTGGCGCACTGAAGCTGGGCCCGCACAAGGCCTGGGATTTCGCCGGCCTTGCGCGCTACACCTCGGGCGATCTGTCGGGCACAGCCTTCTACATCGGCCCCAATGAAGCTCAGGACAACAACAGCCACACCCGGATCGCAGGGCTGGATCTCCGCTACGACCCGGACGCCGAGACCTATGCGGGCATGACCGTCGGCAAGGTGCTCAGTTCCGACGCTCCCTACCCCAAGGCCGCGCCCAATGGCATCGGCGTGCCCAGCATTCTGGAAGGCGCGCGCGGCGGACTGCAGTTCCTCACCCTCTACGCCCGGATGAAGCCGTTCGGCGATGGCCCGCTGGCCAATGTCTTTGTCACTGGCGACCTGGCGCTGGAAAAGAACGACCGCATCGACATGGAGGCTTGGGCGGGGCGGGTTCAGGTCGGCTACGTCTTCACCATGCCCTGGTCCCCGACCCTGACCTATGGCTATCAGACCTTCTCGGGCGACGATCCCTCGACCACCAGGCTGGAGCGGTTCGACCCCCTCTACTACGAGGGCAGCCCCAGCGCCTGGTCCACCGGCTCCAAGTCGTCGATGGTCTTCATCAACTCCAACATCCACGCCCACCTCTACGCCCTGAAGATGACGCCGACGCCGCGCGACATCGTCACCCTGCGCTACGCCCGTATCAGCGCCAACGAGCTGCTCAGCCCGATCCAGTTCGGCCAGGCCACCCGCGTGGAAGAAATCGACGGCATCCTGAACCCCATCTCCGGCGTCACCAGCCCGCGTCTCTCGGACGATGTCTTCGTCGAATACACCCGCGTGATCACCCGCAGGATCTATCTCACCGCCGGCGTCAGCTATTCCCAGCCCGGGCCGGGGATCGACTCGATCATCGTAGGGATGAAGGCGCCGAAGTGGACCGGCGGCTTCGTCAACATCGTCGCCGACTTCTAGGGGCCGCCGTCATGGCTCACCCCCTCGCATCATTGAAACAGGAGAGCCGGTCGTGACCCTGCTCCTACCCCCGACCAACCGCCGCACCCTTCTGGCCGGCGCGGGCGCCCTCGCTGGCGCTTCCCTCATCGGAGGCCGCAGCATGGCCCAGACTTCGCGAGGCGCGTCGGACATGATCTTCACCGGCGGCCCCATCCTGACCATCGACGACGCCATGCCGACCGCCGAGGCCGTGGCGGTGCGCAACGGCGTCATCGTCGCCGTCGGCTCGCTGGACGCCGCCCGCGCCGCAGTCGGCCGCAACGCCCGCACCGTAAACCTGGACGGTCGCACCCTGCTGCCCGGCTTCTTCGACCCCCACGGCCACGTCTCCATGGTCGGGCTGCAGGCCCGCTACGCCAACCTGTTGCCCGCGCCGGATGGCGAGGGCAACGACATTCCCGCCTTGCAACGCATCACCCGCGACTGGATGAACGCGCACGAGCAGCTGGTCCGCGACACCCAGCTGGTCATCGGCTTCGGCTACGACGACTCCCAGCTGAAGGAACACCGCCACCCGACCGGCAAGGAGCTGGACGCCATCGCCGACAGCGTACCGATCCTGTTCATGCACCAGTCCGGTCACCTGGGCGTGGCCAACAGCGCGGCGCTGGCAGCGGCGGGCGTGACCGCCTCCACGCCCGATCCCGACGGCGGCGCCTTCCGTCGCGAGGAAGGCTCGCAGCAGCCCAACGGGGTCATGGAGGAAACCGCCCTGTTCGCGGTCATGGGCGCCCTGTTCACCCGTCTGGACCTTCAGGCCAACCTGGAGATGATCCGCGAGGGCGCGCGCTTCTATTCCAGCTTCGGCTACACCACGGCTCAGGACGGGCGCTCCTCGACCGACACCTGCCGCATGATCGGCATGCTGGCCGAGCGCGGCGAGTTGCCCATCGACATCCTGTCCTTCCCCGACATCCTGACCTCGACCGACGTCATGGCGACGCCGCTCTATCGCAAGAACTACGTCGGCAAATACCGCATCGGCGGGGTCAAGCTGACCCTGGACGGCTCGCCCCAGGGCAAGACCGCCTGGCTGTCACAGCCCTACTACATCCCGCCCGAAGGCAAGCCGGCCTCCTATCGCGGCTATCCCGCCGTGACCGAGCAACAGGCGCTGGACGCCATCGAACTGGCCTTCAAGAACGACTGGCAGATCGAGGTCCACGCCAACGGCGACGCCGCCATCGACCTGCTGATCGGCGCGGTGCGCGACGCCACAAACCGCCACGGCGCCAAGGACCGCCGCCCGGTCCTGATCCACGGCCAGACCACCCGCATGGACCAGCTGGACGAACTGAAGACGCTCGGCATCGTGCCGTCCCTCTTCCCCATGCACACCTTCTACTGGGGCGACTTCCACCGGGACTCGGTGCTGGGACCGCGCCGGGCCGAGACCATCTCGCCCTGCCATTCCGCCATCCGTCGCGGCATGCGCTTCACCACCCACCACGACGCGCCCGTGGCCAATCCGGACTCCATGCGCGTGCTGTCGGCCACCGTCACCCGCCGCACCCGCTCGGGCGACATCCTGGGCGCCGACGAGTGCGTCCCGGTCGACATCGCCCTGAAGGCCATGACCCTGTGGGCCGCCTGGCAGCACTATGAAGACGACAAAAAAGGCTCGCTGACCGTCGGCAAGCTGGCCGACATGACCATCCTGGACGCTGACCCCATGACCATCGACCGCGACAAGCTGGCCGAGATCAAGGTCACGAGCACCTGGAAGGAAGGGCGGGAGGTCTGGTCGGGCTGAGCCTCGCCCGCGCTCGGCTGTCGACGGCTGTGCCGCCCTATCTCACAGGGCGGTACGGCGCGCCGCAGTTGTCCATCTGAACGTAAGCGTATCCGACCATTTGAGGCTGGCTTCCCGGTATGACGCCGGTGTTCAGCGAAACCGTTTTACTGGCGCGTCCCAGAAGACGATCCCACCTCGAGGGCGGGTCGTATTCCGAATAGCCATGCTTACCCATCAGGCAGCACTCTGGATCGGCCTTGAGATAGGCGAGCAACGCCTCGTCAGAAGCACCAAGCGGAAGGGCCGGATAAACCTCGCCCTGTCGTGCCGCCTGCAAGCCGACCAGCCTATAGTCGTCCGCGCTCCGCCACCTCAGATCGGCCAGGCACAGGCTGGACGATTGATAGAGGCTGTTCACTAGAACGGCAGCGACCAACACCACGCAGGACAGCACGGCGAAACGGATCCTGTTTTCCAGCTGCCGGGGCGTCATGAAGACCTAGGTATCAAGCCCCGCCAGCCACGCCTAGGCTCGCGCTCTACCTCGCCTTCGGGAGCTCAACCCAAGGCCGCTGTCGACCCGTTGCAGACGCTCCATCAACCGCTAAGGTCTGGCGATGGATGCGCCAATACCGCCCAAAAACGGATGCTCTGTTTGCTCTATCGAGTCTCGCGCAGACCATCGGCACGACTCGCTCACAATGATCGCTTGTCGAAATGGCCCGGAGTTCTTGAAACAATGCTCCGCGTGCGGTGGCTACTGGCGAGAGACTTTGCGCTTTGATCAATGGATCAGCAGAGAGGTAGCGGCAGACATGTTTGGTCCACCGTTCTGACTTCTGCTCCCCCCTTAGGCGACACTCAGTGGGTTTGCTTAACAGCCAACAGGCCAATGCTTCACTGAGAAGACTGAAGGGCGGCGCTCGCGCCCCTGACGCGCCACCGCGTCCGCCCCCAGCGGGGCTAATTCCATGGTCGGGGCGAGAGGATTCGAACCTCCGACCCTCTGGTCCCAAACCAGATGCGCTACCAGGCTGCGCTACACCCCGAACCGATGGAGCGCCCTCATTGCACGGCGGGCGCCGCACCGCAACGCATGGAACGCCTTAATCTACGTCAGGGGCGAAAGAAGCTGTGGCGAACCTGGTCGCCGGGCTTGGCGCCGATCTCGTCGGCCCGGCCCGCGCGCAGCTCCAGCACGCCGTTGGCCGCCCCGTTCGACGGCAGGGGCGTCTGCGAATAAGGGGTGGCGTGGCTGGCGATGGAGACGATCCGGCCCTGGGGGTCGATGTAGATGATGTCCAGCGAACTGGGCGTGTTCTTCATCCAGAAGCTCTGCTCGGCGGCAGCCGGGAACTGGAAAAGCATCCCCCGGTCGTCTTCCAGCGGCGGACGGTACATCAGGCCGCGCTCGCGCTCGGCGTCATCGTCGGCGATCTCGACCATGAACTTGTGCTCGCCCGAGGCGGTGACGATGCTCAGCGGCTCCAGCGGCTGGCCAGCGGCGTCCACCGGCCCCTTGGGCGCGCAGGCCGAAGCTAGCCCCGTGACGGCCAGAGCGCCCGCCAGCAGCATACGACGTGAGAAACCCATGACTTCGCCCCTCAAAGGGCGAAACCTATTCGCCCGGTCTGATTTCGGCGACCACCAGGCCCTTGGGGCCGTCGGCGAACCGCACCTGCACCGCGTCGCCGGGAACCAGATCATCCAGCCCGCAGCGCCGCAGCGTTTCGACATGGACGAAGATATCGCCGGCCGCGCCGTCGCGCACCACGAATCCATAGCCCTTGGTGCGATTGAACCATTTGACGACCGCCGTCTCCAGCGGGCCGTCCATCGGCATGTCGAAGACAGCGCGCGGCGAAGGCGTCGCTCGCGCGATCTCCCGTCGCGCTGGCATGGGCGCGCCCTGCCCCAGGTCGATCACGCGCACGACCTGCCAGCCCTTGGCCCGGCGGGCGCATTCACAGGTGATGGCGGCCCCCTCGGCGGCGGCTTCATGCCCGCTGTCCCGCAGGCTGCTGACGTGCAACAGCACGTCCTTCAACTCGGTCAGGTCCGGCTCATCGGGAACGATGAAGCCATAGCCCTTGCCCGGATCGAACCATTTCACCGTACCGGCGATGAGAACGATCTCCGGTGCTTCAATCTCGTCGTAGTCCGACAACTCACAACCCCCGCCTGCAAAGCGCGCAGACGTTAGGATTAACACGGTTCTGCGAACCACGGAAAAACAAAAATGACCATTTTAAGCCCGACAATCGACAAAAGCGCGCATTTCCCGTGCGGGCAAACGCAACTTGTGATGTGTGGGGGATAGCTCCGCGTGGCAGTCCCTAGGGGAGTCGAACCCCTCTTTTCAGGTTGAAAACCTGACGTCCTAACCGATAGACGAAGGGACCGCTGCGCGGAGGAGCGGTCTGATAGCCGCCCCTATCGGACGACGCAAGCCTGTTTTTCAACTTTCCGAACAAAGACTTCGCGACTGCGCGGCGCGCACGGAAATCGCCTCTGGCGGGCGAATGCAGGCTATCGATGTCGGGGAGAAGAAAGGCTCCGCGTGGCAGTCCCTAGGGGAGTCGAACCCCTCTTTTCAGGTTGAAAACCTGACGTCCTAACCGATAGACGAAGGGACCGCTGCGCGGAGGACCGGGGTAATAGCCGCCGATTCCGCCGCTTGCAAGCGCTTGCTGCGCAGTTTGTGCGACTTTTTCAAAGACCTGCGCTCGACAAGCCTTGAACCTCAGGCCATGCGCGGGTCGGCCACGTCCTCGATCTCGAACTGCACGCCGCGACGCCCGTTCCAGTCGTCCGCCTTCAGCCGCCCGACCAGGTTCAACCCGCCCTGCCCCGCCAGCAGCGCCTTGCCGCCGGGCAGGTCGGCGCAGCGCCAGGCGATGGCCCGCACCGAGGCCCCGTCCGGTCCGACCAGACGGCACCGCACATGGCCGCCGTTCATGGCCACGGGCTCGCGCGCCTGCACGCCTTGCAGGGCGAACAGGGGTTCGGGGTTAGCCGGACCATAGGGGGCCAGCTGCTCGAAGGCCTCGAACAGGTCGCGCGTCGCCGCGCGCGGATCGATCAGAGCGTCCACCTCGACCCAGTCCTGCGCCACAGCCTCGGCCCGCTCGCCCGACAGACGGTCGTTGAGGAAGGCGCGCAGTTCGTCGATTCGGTCGGCCGCCACGGTCAGGCCTGCCGCCATGGCGTGTCCGCCCCCGGCGATCAGCACGCCTTCGTTCCACGCCGCCTGCACCGCCCGCCCCAGGTTCATGCCCGGCTGCGACCGGCCCGAGCCCTTGCCCACGCCATTGATCGCGTCGACGCCGATGACGATGACCGGCTTTCTCCAGCGTTCGCGCAGGCGGCCGGCGACGATGCCGACCACGCCGGGATGCCAGTCCTCGCCCGAGACGACGACCAGAGCCGACTCATCGGCGTGCGTGCCCGTCGCCTCGACCCGACGCACGGCCTGTTCCGTCACCTGGGCCTCGACCTCGCGCCTGGCGATGTTGAGGGCGTCCAGTTCCTGCGCCAGCATCCTGGCCTCGTCAGGATCGTCGGTGGACAGCAGGCGCGCCCCCAGGTCCGATTTGCCGATCCGGCCGCCGGCGTTGATGCGCGGCCCCAGGATAAAGCCTGCATGATTGGACTTGGCCGGTCCCGGCTCGGCCCCGGCGGCGGCCAGCAGCGCCTTCAGCCCCGGATTCTTCCAGTCCGACATGACCTTAAGGCCCAGACTGGTCAGCGCCCGGTTGAAGCCGGTCAGGCCCGTCACGTCGCAGATGGCGCCCATGGCGGCCAGATCCAGCCACTGGCGGATATCCGGCTCAGCCTTGCCCTCGAACAGGTTCCGCGCCCGCGCCTCGCGGTTCAGGGCGGCCAGCAGGACGAAGACCACCCCCGCCGCCGCCAGATTGCCCTGCCCCGAATTGCAGCCCGGCCGGTTGGGGTTGACCACGGCCAGACAGGCCGGCGGCTCCTCGCGCATCATGTGGTGGTCGATGACGACGACCTTCAGCCCGATGGCCGCCGCATGAGCCACCGCCTCGTTCGCCGCCGCACCGCAGTCCACTGTGATGACCAGATCGGCGCCGCGCGCCTTCAGCGTGTCAAACGCCCGCGCGCTGGGGCCATAGCCCTCGGTCAGGCGATCAGGGACGTAAATGGGCAGGTCCGCGCCCAGGGTACGGAACCAGCGCACCAGCAGGGCCGCGCTGGACGCCCCGTCCACGTCATAGTCGGCGAAGACGTGGATGCTGCTGCCCGCCTGCAAGGCGTCGATGATGGCCGTCGCCGCCGTATCCATGTCCATGAAGCTGGACGGATCGGGGAACAGGGCCCGTAGCGTCGGCGTCAGGAAATTCTGCCCCTGATCCGCCGCTACGCCGCGCGCCGCCAGGGCGCGGGCCATCGGCTCGTCCAGGTTCAGGGCCTGCATATGGGCGCGGATGGTTCCCGCCTCGGCCGGGCGCTGTCGCCAGGCGCGGCCCGACAGCGAGCGCGACACGTCGAGGAAGGCGGGACTGTTTCCACCGTCAGCCATGAGGAATCCTTGTCAGCCCGGGCATCATTCCGGGATTCTGTCGATCAGACGACAGCGGGCGTCTTTACGGGCGCGGGCGGTCGATCGGCGGCGGTGCGGCGGCGCGGCGACGCAGCGTCTCGGCGAAGGCCTCGACCTCCTCCGGCGTCTGGGCGCCGATCGGAGCCATCCTGGCCGGATCGAAGCGTTGCTGGATCGATTCGACGAAGGCCGCTGGATCGCTGTCCAGGGTCCAGTCGATGCCCGCCACCTGGGTCGCCAGCGTTCCGCTCTCGGCGTTCAGCGCCTGCACGTTGGTCGCCACCTGGGCCGGCTGCGGCAGGTCTGTCGGCGCCGCCGGGAAATCGGCCCAGCGCGGGTATTGGCGATGGGCCTCCACCAGCTCCTGAACGCGCGGCGCCAGCGGCGAGGTCGCGTCCGTCTTGGGGTCAAACGAGCCGACGCAGCCGCCCGTGGCCAGCAGCAGACCGGTCATCGCCGGTACGATCGTCTTTTTCGACAGGAACACGTTCATCTCATCCGGTCATATGCCATCATCGGTCCCGGAGGAAGGCTCGCGACCCGACGCGAGACCGGTTCCGGAGGTTCGCCCATGGCCAAGCGCCCGACCAAGGCTCCCCCCGCCCCGCTGCCGGCCGCCGCCGCGCCGCGCAAATCCGGGCGTCCGACCTCAGCCAAGCCCCGGCCGAAAAAGGCCCCGACGCCTCCGCCTTCCGAATCGCCTTCCGAAGCCGCTGCTCAGCCGCAGGCCGCCCCGCCGCCTCGGCCCGAGGCCGCCGATCCCTTCGCCTTCGGCGCCGATCAGCGCCATCTGCTGGAGACCCTGTCGCTGAACCTGGCCAAGGCCGCCATGACGGCCCAGTCGGCCATCGCCGAGGCCGCCCTGTCGCAGGCCGACCGTCCCGCCGCCCTGTCGCCCGATCCGTTCAACATGGCCCCGGCCATGACCTCGGTCATGACCAGCCTGGCCGCCCGCCCGGAAAAGCTGTTCCAGGCCCAGGCTGATCTGTTCAGCCGCTATATGGACCTGTGGTCCACGACCTCTCGCCGCGCCATGGGCGAGGAGGTCGCCCCCGCGCCCTCGACCGACAAGCGGTTCCGCGATCCGGCCTGGAGCGAGAACCCGGTCTTCGACGTCATGCGCCAGTCGTATCTGGTCACCTCCGACTGGATGAACGGCCTGGTCGCCAGCGTCGAGGACGTGGACCCGCGCGTGAAGCGCCGGGCCGAGTTCTTCACCAAGCTGCTGACCGACGCCTTCTCCCCCGCCAACTTCCTCGCCTCCAACCCGGCGGCGCTGAAGGCCCTGGCCGAGACGGGCGGCGAGTCGCTGGTGAAAGGGATGCAGAACTTCGCCGCCGATCTGGAGCGCGGCGCCGGCAAGCTGAAGATCAGCCAGGCCGACTACGGCCAGTTCACGGTGGGCGAAAACGTCGCCACAGCCCCCGGTCAGGTGGTCTGGCGCGACGAACTGTTCGAACTGCTGCAATACGACGCCGCGACAGAGACCCAGCACGCCATCCCGCTGCTGATCTTCCCGCCGTGGATCAACAAGTTCTACATCATGGACCTGCAGCCGGCGAACTCGCTGATCCGCTGGCTGTCGGCCCAGGGCTTCACCGTCTTCGTCTGCTCCTGGGTCAACCCGGACAAGGACAAGGCCGAGTTCGGCTTCGACGACTACCTGCACAAGGGCATCTATCGCGCTGTCGAAAAGACGCTGGAGCAGACCGGCTCCGATCGGCTGAACGCCGTCGGCTACTGCATCGGCGGCACCCTTCTAGGCGCGGCGCTGGCGCACATGACGGCGAACAAGGACACCCGCATCGCCTCGGCCACCTTTTTCGCCGCCCAGCATGACTTCGCCGAAGCCGGCGACCTGCTGCTGTTCACCGACGAGCACTGGCTGGCCGAGATCGAACAACAGATGGAGGCCGCCGGCGGCTTCCTTCCCGGCGCGGCGATGGCCGACACCTTCAACGCCCTGCGCGCCAACGACCTGATCTGGTCCTTCTTCGTGTCCAATTATCTGATGGGCAAGGCGCCGCCGGCCTTCGACCTGCTGTTCTGGAACGCCGACCAGACGCGGATGCCCAAGCGCCTGCACCTCGACTATCTGCGCCGCATGTACGGCCAGAACGCCCTGGCGAAAGGCGAGTTCGAGATCGACGGCGAACGCATCGACCTGTCGACGATCCGCACGCCCCTCTACTTCCTGGCCAGCCGTGAGGATCACATCGCCCCGATGAACTCGGTCTACCGCTCGGCGCGGCTGTTCGGCGGCCCTGTGACCTATACGCTGGCCGGCTCGGGCCACATCGCCGGGGTCATCAACCCGCCCGCCGCCAACAAATACCAGCACTGGACCAACCCCGCCCTTCCCGAGACGCTTGAGGAATGGCAAGCGGGGGCGGAGCAGCATCCCGGCAGTTGGTGGACCCACTGGACCGCCTGGCTGCGTCCGAAATCGGGCGACCTGATCCCCGCCCGCGATCCGAAGACCGGGCCGCTAAAGCCCATCGAGCCGGCGCCCGGCGCCTATGTGAAAGTGAAGTCTTGAAGCGTATCGAACCCAACCTGCTGCTGGCCCTCGCCACCGCCGTCCCCCTCGCCCTTCTGATCGCCACCGCCAGCCTGTTCGGTGAGCCGGGCAAGACGCTGAAGTACGTCCTTCTGGCCGTCGTATGCACGGTCGGGTTCGTCGTCTTCAACGGCATGATGGCCAAGCGCATGGGCCTGCAGCGCCCGCCGATGGTCCACCCCGAGGCCGCCTCCACCGCGGTCTGGGCCAGCCTCTTCCCACTGGCGCTGATCCTGGGCGCCGCGGTGCCGGTCTTCTTCCCCGGTCATGACTACGGCCTGCTGATCGTCATCGGCGCTGTCTGGTTCGGCGTGACGGTCGAATCCGCGTTCAAGGCCCGTCAGGCGGGCTGAAAGCTCAAGGCCACGCCATTGTTGCAATAGCGCCGCCCGGTCGGCGGCGGCCCGTCCATGAACAGATGCCCCTGATGCCCCAGGCAGCGGGCGCAATGGTACTCGGTGCGGGCTATGCCGATCAGCCGGTCGGTCTTGGTCCCGATATTGGCCTCGGTCACGCGGAAGAAGCTGGGCCAGCCGGTGCCGCTGTCGAACTTCCACGCCGACTGGAACAGCGGCAGGGCGCAGCCCTTGCAGACGAAAACGCCGCGCCGGTGTTCATCGTTCAGAGGGCTTGAGAAAGGTCGTTCGGTCCCCTCATGCCGCAGCACGCTCCATGAGGCCTCGCCCAGCCGCCGCTTCCATTCCGCGTCGCTGATCCGGCGAAACGGCGAGTTGGCCCACGCATCCGGCGAAGCATCCGCTGCCTCAGGCGCGCAGCCGGACAGGGCCAAGGCGGCC
>Ga0247827_10000198_pt1 | contig 29111 bp, 40 predicted proteins | sample 12C_Control_Day2_FD_194414 | JGI IMG/M metagenome (GOLD analysis project Ga0247827, IMG submission 194414) | Soil microbial communities from agricultural site in Penn Yan, New York, United States - 12C_Control_Day2 | ecosystem: Environmental > Terrestrial > Soil > Agricultural land | place... | reverse complement strand
TCCCGCGGCCGTGTGCCACCGCGCCGGCACCCGGCGGCCGGCCGAGCGGGGACCATCCGGTCTCCGACGGTGGGGCGCGCGGGGAAGGCACGGAGGGAAGAGCACGGAGGGAAGGGCGTCAGCCCGACGGCTCGACGACCTCCTGCGTCCCGACCACCGACAGCAGATCCAGCAGCCCCGCGCTGTCCGTCCCGACGGCCGGGGTGAACCAGAGCAGCCGCTGACGCCCGTCCTCGCTGAACAGGTGCAGACAGTTGACCTCGATCGGACCCAGCGTGGGATGGACGAGCCGCTTCCGGTCGTCCCGCCGGAAGGCCACGTCGTGGTCGGCCCACAGCGCGGCGAACTCCGGTGAGACGTCGAGCAGCGTCCGTACCATCGCCCCGGCCTCGGGGTCCTTCGCGTCCCTCCGTGCGACGGCGGCCCGCAGGTCCGCGACGAAGGAGCGGGAGTGCCTTTCGTGGTCGGCCCCGGGGTACTGGTCCCGGGTCGCGGGTTCGGTGAACCACCGGTGGACGAAGCTGGCCCGGGGGCCCCGGAAACCGGACTGGTCCCCGAGCAGCGCCACCGCGAGCGGATTCTGCACGAGGGTGACGTGCAGGTCGGTGATCACCTGCGCCGGCGTCGAGGCCAGGCGGCCGAGCAGGTCCAGCATGCCGGGGTGGACGTGCGAGGCGGTCCCGCCCTGCACCGGCACCGGGCGGTCCGCCAGGCGGTACAGGTAGTCGCGCTCGTCGGCGCTCAGCCGCAGCGCCCTCGCCAGCGCGGCGATCATCTGCTCGGACGGCTGGGATCCGGCCCCGCGCTCCAGCTCGTTGTAGTAGTCCACCGACGCTCCGGCGAGCTGGGCCACTTCCTCGCGGCGCAGCCCGGGCACCCGACGTCTGGGCCCGGCCGGCAGACCGACGTCGGCCGGGCGGATGCGTTCCCGCCGTGAACGCAGGAACGTCCCCAGCTCGGCGTACTTCGCGGCGCTCATGGCGCCCATTGTGCGTCGGGCCGGGCCGCCGACCCAGGGGATGACATCCCCTGGATGCGCCGGCCGCCGCCGCGCAGGGTGGAGGCATGACCACGAACCAGCACCAGAGTCAGGACACTTCCGCTCCGGCAGCCGTTCGCGTCGCCGTCGTCACCGGCGGATCGCGTGGCATCGGCCGGGCGGTCGTGCGCAAGCTCGCCGAGGACGGCCTGGCCGTCGTCGTGAACTACACCCGTGACGAGGCTTCCGCCGAGGAGACGGTGGCGGCGATCACCGAGGCCGGCGGCCGGGCGGTCGCCGTACGGGCGGACGTGGCGGAGGAGAAGGAGGTCGCCGCGCTGTTCGACCGGGCGGAGGAGGAGTTCGGCGGCGTCGACGTGGTCGTGAACTCGGCCGGGCGGATGGTCCTGTCGCCCATCGCCGACCTGGATCTGGCGGCACTCGACGCCCTGCACCGCACCAACATCCGGGGCACCTTCGTGGTGGCCCAGCAGGCGGCCCGGCGGCTGCGCGCGGGTGGCTCGTTCGTGGCGTTCTCGTCCTCCGTGGTCGGCACGCAGTTCCCGGCGTACGGGGCGTACGCGGCGAGCAAGGGCGCCGTGGAGGCGATGACGCTCATCCTGGCGCGCGAGCTGCGCGGACGGGACGTCACGGTGAACACCGTGGCCCCCGGCCCGACGGCCACGGACATGTTCCTCACGGGCAAGACCCCCGAGCAGGTCGACCGGCTGGCCAAGACGCCGCCGCTGGAGCGACTGGGCACGCCCGACGACATCGCCGCCGTGGTCGCCTTCCTCGGCAGCCCCGCGGGGCGTTGGGTGAACGGCCAGGTCCTGCGCGCCAACGGCGGCATGGTCTGACGACGGCGCGACCGCACGACAACGAACCCACCACCACCCCCTGTCAGGAGACACCCATGCCTTTCGCCCAGTTCAAGGTCCCCGCGGGCACCCTCACCGCCGAGGACAAGAGGAAGCTCGTCGAGCGCACTACCGACCTCTACGCGGAGATCTACGGGGAACGGGCCCGCCCCACCACCGTCGTCCTCGTCGACGAGGTCCCCGACGGCGGCTGGGGGGTCGCCGGCGACGTCCTCACGGCCGCGATGCTGAACGGCACCGCCTGACCGTCCCCGAGGCCGCGGACCCAGGTCCGTCACGCCGTCACGGCGTGGGGATGCCGGCCGGACGGGCCGGACGGCCGAAGCGGGCGGGGACGCCCGGTGAGTACAGCACGCTCACCGGCTCCCCGGCCGGCGCCGGCAGACCCGCCGCCGTGACCAGGTCCTCCTCGCACTCCACCAGCTCGGCCCGGTGCAGGGGCCAGCGCGGATGCGCGTTCGGCAGGTACAGCGAGCGCCCGAAGAACGCGCCGTGCATGCCCCAGCGGGCGGTGAGGAAGTGCTCCAGCGCGGTCGGCTCCCCGATCGGCTCGCCCCGGCGCACGGTGATACGGCCGCCGGCGCCCCGCGGCCCGGGCCAGCGCCGGGAGGCGGTGTACGTCACCGTGCCGCCGGTGTGCTCCACGCGCATCCGGGACCAGAGGTACGGCATCCGGAACCCGAGGCGCCCGACCGCCACCGGAATCAGCCGGGAGGCGTCCAGGGACAGGAAGACCACCCCGCGCCGCCCGTGCGCGTCCACCGAGTACAGGCGGACGTTGGTCTCCGGGAAGTTCCCGAGATACGGAACGCCCGGCAGCCGCAGCCACCCCACCCGGTGCATCCGGAACGCGACGAGGCCGACGTACGTGACACCGTCCAGGGTGTCGGGCACCGTGCCCGGCGGCAGCAGACCGGCCACGTCCGCCGGGTCCACCGCCCAGTGCAGAAACGTGAGGTCCAGCCACGACTGGGTGAGCAGTGGGCGCGCGATCGTCTCCGGCGGGTCCGGCGTGATGGGCTGCGGTGGCGGGGGCACCGCGCCAGTATCACGGGGAGCGGAGCCCGCGGTGCGGCCGCACGGGTGAACGTGGCGGACGCCACGATGTACCCCACACGGCCCTGGCGGCCGACCGGCCCGCGCGGGAAGGCTTGAGCCATGCAGAAGCTCTCCCTCGACGCCCTCGCCCGCGAACACCTGGAACGCGCCGCCGCCACGTCCAGCGGCCGCAGCGCCACCACCGTCTTCGGCGGCCACGAGCACACCCTGCGCCAGACCCTGCTCGCGCTGACCGCGGGCACGAGCCTTGCCGAGCACGACAGTCCCGGCGAGGCGACCCTGCTGGTGCTGCGCGGCCGAGTCCGCCTCTCCAGCGGCGACACCGAATGGGAGGGCCGCTCCGGCGATCTCCTCGTCATCCCGCCGGCCCGTCACGGCCTCCAGGCGCTGGAGGACGCGGCGGTGGTCCTTACGGTCGCCAAACGGGCATGATGGAACGGCCATGTGGCGAAGGGCGCGCGCCGCTCGGGGAGGACCGTTTCGCGCCCGGGTGCCGGGTGCGCTTCAGGTCATGCCTACCGATCGGCAGGAAAACGGCCGCCCGGTTTCGAGCCCCAAGGACCTCCGGATCCTGGAATTGCGCTATGGCGTGATCCGGGCGCAGGCTCTCACGCCGAGGGAGTCGCAGGCCTTCATCGAGCGAACGCTGGGGAGACTATGAGCACTGCAGAACTCCACTGGTTCAAGAGCAGCTACAGCGACAGCAGCAACGGCAACGACTGCATCGAGGTCGCCCCCACCCCCACCACGGTCCACGTCCGCGACTCCAAGAACACCTCCGGCCCGCGGCTCGCGCTCACGCGGGAGGCATGGGTGGACTTCGTGACCTACGCGTCGCAGAGCTGACCCCCACGACGTCCGCACGCCGCCCGGGGCCGAAGCCTCACCTGGGGTGCAGGGCGCCGGCGGTGGCTCAGTCGGCCTCCTCGATGATGTCGAGCGGCGACAATGATCGTATGAAAGACATCGTGTTCACGCGCGGGGGCTGGATTCCGAGCGTGGTCCGCCAGGACGGGGAGCTGAGGCTGCTGCTGGGTGCGGGGGCGGATGCCACGCACAGTCCCCGTACGTTCACGTTCCCCGTGCGGGAGGACCATCTCGCGGTGATCCGGGAGGACCTGGGACGGCATCTGCTGCTGTGGAGTGCGGTAATTCCGCTGTGCGACGCCGCCGGAACCCGGGGACCGCTCGACGAAAGCGCCGCCGTCGCGCTGCTGGACCCGATCCTTCTCTCGCCCCCGGTGGACGTCGACGCGCTGTTCCGGCGCATTCCGTGGGACAGGGGCACACTCGTCGCCCACGGGGCCGACATCGAGATGCTGGACGGCGGCCGGGTCCACGCGGCGACGCGCACGGCGACGGAGACGCCCGACCGGAAGCGGGCGCAGGACGACGCCGCGCGGCGCCGCCGTGCGGCGAGGGGCGTCACGCTCTCGCCGCTCGATGCCGCGATCCTGCGGTACACGGGCCAGTACGCACACGGCGCGACGATCCCGAAGCGGCTGCCCGACGCCGTCGACCCCGTGCTGCTGCCCGAGGTCATGCGCGTCCTCGCCACCGCCGAACAGGCGTGCGCCGGCCTGAGCATCGGCCGTGATCCGCGACAGGGCAAGCGCGCCACGGACAAACGGGACTGGAAGCGGATGGAGGCGGCGGTGGGCGGGGCCGTGCGCGGCGTCCACCCCGGCCTCGCGGACGACGCGGTGCGCACCGTGAGCTTCCTGATGTGCTCGGAGGCCGCGGAGCGCGCCAAGGACACGCTCCTGGACGACGGGAACGCCACCGGTGAGCGAGCGGGAACGGTCCTGTCGTTCACCGACGACAAGAAAACCGAGAAGACCTGGCGTCCGGGCAGCCGCCTGAGCGCCACCGCCGAGTTCTGGGAGTTCGTCGGCGACCGCTCCGCCACGGACAACAAGGTCTTCACCATCGAGGACGAGGAGCGGGGCGAGGGCATCCAGGTGCACTTCTACGCGGACTCGGCGGCCCGGATCACCACGGTGCGGGAGGGCACGGACGGTTCCGATCCGGAATACCGGGTCGAGTACGCCCTGATCGATGGGATGAGCGGCTACCGCGGACTGGTGGGTGCCTTCGTCCGAGGTGGCTGTGCCGCGCTCGACGGCCTCGGCCCGTGGATGTCGGACAACGAGGAGTTCGAACGGGCGCGACAGCGGCGCGACGCCGCCCGGTAGTCGGCCGGAGTGCGGGGGCACTGCTTTCGCGCCTTCGGGATGTTCTCCGGGATGGCGTGGTCGACCCCGGAACAAGGAGCCGCGTGTTACGGGCGCTCCGGCGTTTGATCTGCGTCACCCGGGGGGTAATCTCTTCCGCCCGATTGGCCAGGGCGCCGCCCTCTGTGGCAAACTGTCGGAGTTGCTCGGTCGAGCGTTGATGCTGCGCGCCTCCCGCCGGGAGGACCGGAAGCGAGTCCCACAGTACTCGTCGTTCCTGATCAGGAGCGGACGTACGGGAATCTTCCGGGAAGCGTATGTGCAGCGCCGGCCAGGCGCCCGGTGGGCCTTTCGCCCCCGGTCCACGGTTCTGGTAGGGCCGTGTCGATCCCGCGGGGATGTTCGAACAAGGGACATTCATGTCAGCGAGAGTGCGACACGCCCGACCGCGTGGGTCGGAGGACGAGACCAGGAACGCCGGGTTCCGGAGCGTAAAGAGAGACAGGACTACGGAGTAGCCATGGCGGGACAGAAGATCCGCATCCGGCTCAAGGCCTACGACCACGAGGTCATCGACTCTTCGGCGAAGAAGATCGTCGAGACGGTGACTCGCACTGGTGCGTCGGTCGCGGGCCCGGTGCCGCTGCCCACTGAGAAGAACGTGTACTGCGTCATCAAGTCGCCGCACAAGTACAAGGACTCGCGCGAGCACTTCGAGATGCGCACGCACAAGCGCCTGATCGACATCCTCGACCCGACCCCCAAGACCGTTGACTCTCTGATGCGACTCGACCTCCCGGCCGGTGTCGACATCGAGATCAAGCTCTGAAGGCCGGTGATCTGAGAATGGCTAAGCAGATCAAGGGCATCCTGGGCGAGAAGCTCGGCATGACGCAGGTGTGGGACGAGAACAACCGTGTTGTTCCGGTCACCGTCGTCAAGGCCGGCCCCAACGTCGTCACCCAGGTCCGCACGAACGACGTCGACGGCTACGAGTCGGTCCAGATCGCCTTCGGCGAGATCGACCCGCGCAAGGTGAACAAGCCCCTCAAGGGCCACTTCGCCAAGGCCGACGTCACCCCCCGTCGTCACCTCGTCGAGATCCGCACCGCGGACGCCTCCGAGTACACGCTGGGCCAGGAAGTCACCGCTGAGGTCTTCGAGTCGGGCGTGAAGGTCGACGTCACCGGCAAGAGCAAGGGCAAGGGCTTCGCCGGTGTCATGAAGCGTCACAACTTCAAGGGCCTCGGCGCCGGTCACGGCACCCAGCGCAAGCACCGCTCGCCGGGCTCCATCGGTGGCTGCGCCACCCCGGGCCGCGTGTTCAAGGGCCTCCGCATGGCGGGTCGCATGGGCAACGAGCGGGTCACCACCCAGAACCTGACCGTCCACGCCGTTGACGCGGAGAAGGGTCTGCTGCTCATCAAGGGCGCGGTTCCCGGTCCGAACGGCGGCCTCGTCCTGGTCCGCACCGCGGCCAAGGGGGCCTGAGGTAACCGATGAGCACTGTTGACATCCTTTCGCCTGCGGGCGAGAAGACCGGTAGCGTCGAGCTCCCCGCGGAGATCTTCGGCGTGGAGAAGATCAGCATCCCGCTGATCCACCAGGTCGTCGTCGCGCAGAACGCCGCTGCCCGCCAGGGCACGCACAAGACCAAGCGTCGCGGCGAGGTCCGTGGTGGCGGCAAGAAGCCGTACCGCCAGAAGGGCACCGGCCGCGCCCGTCAGGGCTCGACCCGCGCGCCGCAGTTCGCCGGTGGTGGCGTCGTGCACGGTCCCGTGCCGCGCGACTACTCGCAGCGCACCCCGAAGAAGATGAAGGCTGCCGCTCTGCGTCACGCCCTCACCGACCGGGCGCGCCACAACCGCATTCACGTCGTCTCCGGCGTGATCGAGGGTGAGACGCCTTCCACGAAGGCCGCCAGGACGCTGTTCGGCAAGATCTCGGAGCGCAAGAACCTGCTCCTGGTCGTCGACCGCGCCGACGAGGCCGCGTGGCTGTCCGCCCGCAACCTGCCCCAGGTCCACATCCTGGAGCCGGGCCAGCTGAACACGTACGACGTTCTCGTCTCGGACGACGTGGTCTTCACCAAGGCCGCTTTCGAGTCCTTCGTCGCCGGCCCGAACAAGGCCAACGACAACGAAGGGAGCGAGGTCTGATGGCTGCCCGTCACCCCTCGATCGCCTCGAAGGCCGCCAAGGCGGCCAAGGCTGCGCGCGTCGCCAAGGCGCGTCGTCACGCCGCCGAGGGCAAGAACACCGTCGTCACCCCGGTCAGCAAGGCCTTCACGGACCCCCGTGACGTCCTGCTGAAGCCGGTCGTGTCGGAGAAGAGCTACGCGCTGATCGACGAGAACAAGTACACGTTCATCGTCGCGCCGGGCTCCAACAAGACCCAGATCAAGGAGGCCGTCCAGGCGGTCTTCTCGGTCAAGGTCACCGGGGTCAACACGATCAACCGGATCGGCAAGCGCAAGCGCACCCGCACCGGCTTCGGCCAGCGCGCGGCGACCAAGCGCGCGATCGTGACCCTCGCCGAGGGCGACCGTATCGACATCTTCGGCGGTCCGACCGCGTAAGCGGTCAGGATCGTTCGATATCGGACGAGGACTGAGAAATGGGTATCCGCAAGTACAAGCCGACGACTCCGGGCCGTCGTGGCTCCAGCGTCGCCGACTTCGTCGAGGTCACGCGGTCCACGCCGGAGAAGTCGCTGGTCCGTCCCCTGCACAGCAAGGGCGGCCGTAACAATTCCGGTCGTGTGACCGTCCGCCACCAGGGTGGTGGCCACAAGCGCGCCTACCGCGTGATCGACTTCCGTCGTCACGACAAGGACGGCGTGCCGGCGAAGGTCGCGCACATCGAGTACGACCCCAACCGCACCGCGCGCATCGCGCTGCTGCACTACGCCGACGGCGAGAAGCGCTACATCCTCGCCCCGCGCAACCTGCAGCAGGGCGATCGCGTGGAGAACGGTCCCGGGGCCGACATCAAGCCGGGCAACAACCTGGCCCTCCGCAACATCCCGGTCGGTACCACGATCCACGCGATCGAGCTCCGTCCCGGTGGCGGCGCCAAGTTCGCCCGCTCCGCCGGCGCCTCCGTGCAGCTGCTCGCGAAGGAGGGCTCGATGGCCCACCTCCGCATGCCGTCCGGAGAGATCCGCCTGGTCGACCAGCGCTGCCGCGCCACGGTCGGCGAGGTCGGCAACGCCGAGCAGAGCAACATCAACTGGGGCAAGGCCGGCCGTAAGCGGTGGCTGGGCGTTCGCCCGACCGTCCGTGGTGTGGTCATGAACCCGGTGGACCACCCGCACGGTGGTGGTGAGGGCCGGACCTCCGGTGGTCGTCACCCCGTGTCCCCGTGGGGCAAGAAGGAAGGCCGTACTCGTTCGCCCAAGAAGGCGTCGAACAAGTACATCGTCCGCCGCCGCAAGACGAACAAGAAGCGCTAAGGACGGGTTGAGATGCCTCGTAGCTTGAAGAAGGGACCCTTCGTCGACGACCACCTGATCAAGAAGGTGGACGTCCAGAACGAAGCCGGTACCAAGAACGTCATCAAGACCTGGTCCCGTCGCTCGATGATCGTCCCGGCGATGCTGGGCCACACGATCGCGGTGCACAACGGCAAGACCCACATCCCGGTGTTTGTCACCGAGTCCATGGTCGGCCACAAGCTCGGCGAGTTCTCGCCGACGCGCACCTTCCGGGGTCACGTCAAGGACGACCGGAAGTCGAAGCGCCGCTAACCAGCGGGGTGGAATGACCAATGACAGACACTGAAGGGACAACCATGGAAGCCAGGGCCCAGGCGCGGTACATCCGCGTCACGCCCATGAAGGCCCGCCGCGTGGTGGACCTCATCCGTGGCATGGACGCCACGGAGGCTCAGGCGGTCCTGCGTTTCGCCCCGCAGGCCGCGAGCGTGCCGGTGGGCAAGGTGCTGGACAGCGCCATTGCCAACGCCGCGCACAACTACGACCACACCGACGCCGACAGCCTCTACATCTCCGAGGCCTACGTCGACGAGGGCCCGACCCTGAAGCGGTTCCGTCCGCGCGCCCAGGGCCGCGCCTACCGGATCCGCAAGCGGACCAGCCACATCACCGTGGTCGTCAGCAGCAAGGAAGGAACCCGGTAATGGGCCAGAAGGTTAACCCGCATGGGTTCCGGCTCGGTGTCACCACGGACTTCAAGTCCCGGTGGTACGCCGACAAGCTGTACAAGGACTACGTCAAGGAAGACGTCGCCATCCGTCGGATGATGACGTCCGGCATGGAGCGCGCCGGCATCTCGAAGGTGGAGATCGAGCGCACCCGTGACCGCGTGCGTGTGGACATCCACACCGCTCGTCCGGGCATCGTCATCGGCCGCCGCGGCGCCGAGGCCGACCGCATCCGCGGTGACCTCGAGAAGCTCACCGGCAAGCAGGTCCAGCTGAACATCCTCGAGGTCAAGAACCCCGAGACCGACGCTCAGCTGGTTGCCCAGGCCGTCGCCGAGCAGCTCTCCTCCCGTGTCTCCTTCCGCCGTGCCATGCGCAAGAGCATGCAGTCGGCGATGAAGGCGGGCGCCAAGGGCATCAAGATCCAGTGCGGTGGCCGCCTCGGCGGCGCCGAGATGTCCCGCTCGGAGTTCTACCGCGAGGGCCGTGTGCCCCTGCACACGCTCCGCGCGAACGTGGACTACGGCTTCTTCGAGGCCAAGACGACCTTCGGCCGCATCGGTGTGAAGGTCTGGATCTACAAGGGCGACGTCAAGAACATCGCCGAGGTCCGCGCCGAGAACGCCGCTGCCCGCGCCGGCAACCGCCCGGCCCGTGGCGGTGCCGACCGTCCGGCCCGTGGTGGCCGCGGTGGCGAGCGTGGCGGTCGCGGCCGCAAGCCGCAGCAGGCTCCCGCTGCCGAGGCCCCCAAGGCCGAGGCTCCGGCTGCCGCTCCGGCTGAGAGCACCGGAACGGAGGCCTGACCGACATGCTGATCCCCCGTAGGGTCAAGCACCGCAAGCAGCACCACCCGAAGCGCCGTGGCCAGGCCAAGGGCGGTACGACGGTTGCGTTCGGCGAGTACGGCATCCAGGCCCTCACGCCGGCGTACGTGACCAACCGCCAGATCGAGGCGGCCCGTATCGCGATGACCCGCCACATCAAGCGTGGCGGCAAGGTCTGGATCAACATCTACCCGGACCGCCCGCTCACGAAGAAGCCTGCCGAGACCCGCATGGGTTCCGGTAAGGGTTCTCCGGAGTGGTGGATCGCGAACGTGCACCCGGGCCGGGTCATGTTCGAGCTGTCCTACCCCAACGAGAAGATCGCCCGTGAGGCGCTGACCCGTGCAGCCCACAAGCTGCCGATGAAGTGCCGGATCGTCAAGCGCGAGGCAGGTGAAGCGTGATGTCGGCCGGTACCAAGGCGTCCGAGCTGCGCGAGCTGGGCAACGAGGAGCTTCTTGCGAAGCTCCGCGAGGCCAAGGAAGAGCTGTTCAACCTCCGCTTCCAGGCGGCGACCGGGCAGCTCGAGAACCATGGCCGTCTGAAGGCGGTCCGCAAGGACATCGCGCGGATCTACACCCTGATGCGCGAGCGTGAGCTGGGCATCGAAACGGTGGAGAACGCCTGATGAGCGAGAACAACGTGACTGAGACCAACACTGAGGCTCGGGGCGACCGCAAGACCCGTGAGGGCATCGTCGTCAGCGACAAGATGGACAAGACCGTCGTCGTCGCCGTCGAGGACCGCAAGAAGCACGCGCTGTACGGCAAGGTCATCCGCAGCACGAGCAAGCTCAAGGCCCACGACGAGCAGAACGCCGCCGGTGTCGGCGACCGCGTCCTCCTGATGGAGACCCGGCCGCTGTCGGCGACGAAGCACTGGCGCATCGTCGAGATCCTCGAGAAGGCCAAGTAGGTAATTCCCGCAAGGGAGTTCCCCACAAGTACGTTCCTGCGGGGCATTCCTCGCAGGACAGTTCCGCCAGGCTCCGGGGACCGCTCGCCCGCACGGGTGAGCGGCCCCCGGGGAACCGGCAGACAAACAGGAGATAGACGTGATCCAGCAGGAGTCGCGACTGCGTGTCGCCGACAACACTGGTGCGAAGGAAATCCTTTGCATCCGTGTGCTCGGTGGCTCCGGTCGCCGCTACGCGGGCATCGGTGACGTCATCGTCGCCACCGTCAAGGACGCGATCCCCGGTGGCAACGTGAAGAAGGGTGACGTCGTCAAGGCGGTCATCGTTCGCACCGTCAAGGAGCGCCGCCGTCCGGACGGCTCGTACATCCGCTTCGACGAGAACGCCGCCGTCATTCTGAAGAACGACGGCGACCCTCGCGGCACCCGTATCTTCGGCCCGGTCGGCCGTGAGCTGCGCGAGAAGAAGTTCATGAAGATCATCTCCCTCGCGCCGGAGGTGCTGTGAGCATGAAGATCAAGAAGGGTGACCTGGTCCAGGTCGTCACCGGCAAGGACAAGGGCAAGCAGGGCAAGGTCATCGCGGCCTTCCCCCGCGAGGACCGCGTCCTGGTCGAGGGTGTCAACCGGGTCAAGAAGCACACCAAGGCCGGCCCGACCGCCAGCGGTTCGCAGGCCGGCGGCATCGTGACCACCGAGGCCCCGATCCACGTCTCCAACGTCCAGCTGGTCGTGGAGAAGGACGGCAAGAAGGTCGTCACGCGCGTCGGTTACCGCTTCGACGACGAAGGCAACAAGATCCGCGTTGCCAAGCGGACGGGTGAGGACATCTGATGGCTACCACCACCACTCCGCGTCTGAAGACGAAGTACCGCGAGGAGATCGCGGGCAAGCTGCGCGAGCAGTTCTCCTACGAGAACGTCATGCAGGTTCCCGGCCTCGTCAAGATCGTGGTCAACATGGGTGTGGGCGACGCCGCCCGCGACTCCAAGCTGATCGAGGGCGCCATCCGCGACCTCACCACGATCACCGGTCAGAAGCCGGCCGTCACCAAGGCCCGCAAGTCCATCGCGCAGTTCAAGCTGCGTGAGGGCCAGCCGATCGGTGCCCACGTCACGCTCCGTGGCGACCGCATGTGGGAGTTCCTGGACCGCACCCTGTCGCTCGCGCTCCCGCGCATCCGCGACTTCCGTGGTCTGTCCCCCAAGCAGTTCGACGGCCGTGGCAACTACACCTTCGGTCTCACGGAGCAGGTCATGTTCCACGAGATCGACCAGGACAAGATCGACCGTGTCCGGGGTATGGACATCACCGTGGTGACCACGGCGACCAACGACGAAGAGGGCCGTGCCCTTCTCCGTCACCTCGGCTTCCCGTTCAAGGAGGCGTGAGCGAGATGGCGAAGAAGGCTCTCATCGCGAAGGCTGCTCGCAAGCCCAAGTTCGGAGTGCGCGGCTACACCCGCTGCCAGCGCTGCGGTCGTCCGCACTCCGTGTACCGCAAGTTCGGCCTGTGCCGCGTGTGCCTTCGTGAGATGGCTCACCGTGGCGAGCTGCCGGGCGTGACCAAGAGCTCCTGGTAGTCCGGGTAATTCCGGATTCCCAGGGCTCTCGGTAAGCAATGGGGACGGCGGGAGGCCCGCTCCGTATGGCTTAGGCTTGCGGGGTTGGGCACCTGCCGTGCCTAGACGACTTACTACGCCGTAGGTCCACCGCGCCGCACCCGTCCCGTCTCGGATCGGGGAGAGGGATGGCGCACCAGGAAACCACGGCGAGAGAGGCCGAAGGCCAATTCATGACCATGACTGATCCGATCGCAGACATGCTCACGCGTCTGCGGAACGCGAACTCGGCGTACCACGACACCGTGGCGATGCCGCACTCGAAGATCAAGTCGCACATCGCGGAGATCCTCCAGCAGGAGGGCTTCATCACGGGCTGGAAGGTCGAGGACGCCGAGGTCGGCAAGAACCTCGTCCTGGACCTGAAGTTCGGTCCCAACCGTGAGCGCTCCATCGCGGGCATCAAGCGGATCTCCAAGCCCGGTCTCCGGGTGTACGCGAAGTCCACCAACCTGCCGAAGGTGCTGGGCGGCCTCGGCGTGGCGATCATCTCCACGTCGCACGGGCTCCTCACCGACAAGCAGGCCGGCAAGAAGGGCGTGGGTGGGGAAGTCCTCGCCTACGTCTGGTAGCGGAAGGGAACGGAGGAAACAGCTATGTCGCGCATCGGCAAGCTCCCCATCGCGGTTCCCGCCGGCGTGGACGTCACCATCGACGGCCGTACGGTCTCGGTCAAGGGCCCCAAGGGCACGCTGACCCACACCGTCGTGGCGCCGATCGAGATCGCCAAGGGTGAGGACGGCGTTCTGAACGTCACCCGCCCCAACGACGAGCGTCAGAACAAGGCCCTGCACGGCCTGTCCCGCACGCTGGTGGCGAACATGATCACCGGCGTGACCCAGGGTTACGTGAAGAAGCTCGAGATCAGCGGTGTCGGTTACCGCGTGCTCGCCAAGGGTTCGAACCTGGAGTTCTCCCTCGGCTACAGCCACTCGATCACGGTCGAGGCCCCCGAGGGCATCACCTTCAAGGTCGAGAACCCGACCCACTTCTCGGTCGAGGGAATCGACAAGCAGAAGGTCGGTGAGGTTGCGGCCAACATCCGCAAGCTCCGCAAGCCCGACCCGTACAAGGCCAAGGGCGTCAAGTACGAGGGCGAAGTCATCCGCCGCAAGGTCGGAAAGGCGGGTAAGTAAGCCATGGCATACGGGCAGAAGATCCTCAAGGGCGACGCCTACAAGCGTGCTGCTATCAAGCGTCGTCACATCCGGATCCGCAAGAAGGTCGCCGGCACCGCCGAGCGTCCTCGCCTGGTCGTGACTCGTTCCAACCGTCACATCGTGGCGCAGGTGATCGACGACCTGAAGGGTCACACCCTGGCGTCGGCGTCCACCCTGGACGCCTCGGTCCGCGGTGGCGAGGGCGACAAGTCCGCGCAGGCCAAGCAGGTCGGTGCCCTGGTCGCCGAGCGCGCCAAGGCCGCCGGTGTCGAGGCCGTCGTGTTCGACCGTGGTGGTAACCAGTACGCCGGGCGCATCGCCGCCCTGGCGGACGCCGCCCGCGAAGCCGGCCTGAAGTTCTGAGCCGGTTCCGAGCTAGCGGAAACAGAGAGAGGTAATTCCAATGGCTGGACCCCAGCGCCGCGGTGGCGGTGCCGGTGGCGGCGAGCGGCGGGACCGGAAGGGCCGTGACGGCGGCGCAGCTGCCGCCGAGAAGACCGCATACGTTGAGCGCGTCGTCGCGATCAACCGTGTCGCCAAGGTTGTGAAGGGTGGTCGTCGCTTCAGCTTCACCGCGCTGGTCGTGGTGGGCGACGGTGACGGCACCGTGGGTGTCGGATACGGCAAGGCCAAGGAGGTGCCGGCCGCCATCGCCAAGGGCGTTGAGGAGGCCAAGAAGCACTTCTTCAAGGTCCCCCGCATCCAGGGCACCATCCCGCACCCCATCCAGGGTGAGAAGGCTGCCGGCGTCGTGCTGCTCAAGCCCGCGTCCCCGGGTACCGGCGTTATCGCCGGTGGTCCGGTGCGCGCCGTGCTCGAGTGCGCCGGTATCCACGACGTGCTGTCGAAGTCGCTCGGCTCCGACAACCAGATCAACATCGTGCACGCGACCGTGGAGGCCCTCAAGGGTCTGCAGCGTCCCGAGGAGATCGCGGCCCGCCGTGGTCTGCCGCTCGAGGACGTCGCTCCCGCGGCCCTTCTCCGCGCACGTGCCGGGGCGGGTGCGTAATCATGGCGCAGCTCAGGATTACGCAGGTCAAGTCCTACATCGGCAGCAAGCAGAACCACCGTGACACCCTGCGTTCCCTTGGTCTCAAGGGCATCAACACGCAGGTCGTCAAGGAGGACCGCCCCGAGTTCCGCGGCATGGTGCACACCGTCCGCCACCTCGTGACGGTCGAGGAGGTCGACTGATCATGGCGGAGCAGAACCCGCTCAAGATCCACAACCTCCGTCCCGCCCCCGGCGCCAAGACCGCGAAGACCCGTGTCGGTCGTGGTGAGGCGTCGAAGGGTAAGACGGCCGGTCGTGGTACCAAGGGCACCAAGGCCCGTTACCAGGTTCCGGAGCGCTTCGAGGGTGGCCAGATGCCCCTCCACATGCGTCTCCCGAAGCTCAAGGGCTTCAAGAACCCGTTCAAGACCGAGTTCCAGGTCGTGAACCTGGACAAGCTCGCCTCCCTCTACCCCGAGGGTGGAGAGGTCACGGTCGAGGACCTGGTCGCCAAGGGCGCCGTGCGCAAGAACAGCCTCGTCAAGGTCCTGGGCCAGGGCGAGATCTCCGTGGCGCTGCAGGTGACGGTCGACGCCGTCTCCGGCTCCGCCAAGGAGAAGATCACCGCCGCCGGCGGTACCGTCACCGAGCTCGTCTGACTCCTTCAGGTGTCTCGATGACGTAGAGCGATCCCGACCGGGGATACCCCACAAATGGGGTATCCCCGGTTGGTCGTTCCTAGGGTGGCAGTCTCGCCGGTAAGGTGGCCTGCGCTGCCCATCGACCTCGGGCGTCCCGTACGGGGCACTCAGGGCCGCACTTGACCGTTACGTATTCGTCCTTAGTCGGAATCTCAAGACCGTCACCCTTGACGCAGTTGCGCGGGGGGTCGCAGGAGGCACCGTGCTCACCGCGTTCGCCCGGGCGTTCAAGACGCCCGACCTGCGCAAGAAGCTGCTCTTCACGCTCGGCATCATCGTGGTGTACCGGGTTGGTACGCACATCCCGATCCCGGGTGTCGACTACCGGAACGTCCAGACCTGTATCGACGCGGCCCAGGCGAACCAGGGCCTGTTCGGTCTCGTCAACATGTTCAGCGGCGGCGCGCTGCTCCAGATCACGATCTTCGCGCTGGGCATCATGCCGTACATCACGGCGAGCATCATCCTGCAGCTGCTGACCGTGGTGATCCCGCGTCTGGAAGCCCTCAAGAAGGAGGGCCAGGCCGGTACGGCGAAGATCACGCAGTACACCCGTTATCTGACGGTCGCGCTGGCCATCCTGCAGGGCACCGGTCTGGTGGCCACCGCCCGCAGTGGCGCCCTGTTCCAGGGCTGCCCGGTCGCGAGCCAGATCGTCCCGGACCAGTCGATCTTCGTGACCATCACCATGGTCATCACCATGACCGCCGGCACGGCCGTCGTCATGTGGCTCGGTGAGCTCATCACCGACCGCGGCATCGGCAACGGCATGTCGATCCTGATGTTCATCTCGATCGCCGCCACCTTCCCCTCCGCCCTGTGGGCCATCAAGGAGCAGGGCAGCCTCGCGGGCGGCTGGATCGAGTTCGGCACCGTCATCGCCGTGGGTCTGGTCATGGTCGGCCTGGTCGTCTTCGTCGAGCAGGCCCAGCGCCGGATCCCCGTCCAGTACGCGAAGCGCATGATCGGCCGCCGCTCCTACGGCGGCACGTCGACCTACATCCCGCTCAAGGTGAACCAGGCGGGTGTGATTCCCGTCATCTTCGCCTCGTCGCTGCTCTACATCCCCGCCCTGATCGCCCAGTTCTCCAGCGGCACCTCCGGCTGGAAGACCTGGATCGAGGCGCACCTGGTCCGCGGTGACCACCCGATTTACGTGTCGCTGTACTTCCTGCTCATCGTGTTCTTCGCGTTCTTCTACGTGGCGATCTCCTTCAACCCCGAGGAAGTCGCGGACAACATGAAGAAGTATGGTGGCTTCATCCCGGGCATCCGGGCTGGCCGACCGACCGCTGAGTACCTCAGTTACGTACTCAACCGGATCACCTGGCCGGGTTCGCTGTACTTGGGTCTGATCGCTCTCGTGCCGACGATGGCGTTGGTTGGGTTCGGGGCAAACCAGAACTTCCCGTTCGGCGGGACCAGCATCCTGATCATCGTGGGTGTGGGTCTCGAGACGGTGAAGCAGATCGAGAGCCAGCTCCAGCAGCGCAATTACGAAGGGTTCCTCCGCTGATGCGAATCGTCCTCGTCGGGCCGCCGGGTGCCGGTAAGGGTACGCAGGCCACCCGCCTTGCCGAGAAACTGCGCATCCCGCACATCTCCACGGGCGACCTGTTCCGCGCCAACATCAGCCGGCAGACCGAACTCGGGAAGCTCGCGAAGTCCTACATGGACGCGGGCAACCTCGTCCCCGACGAGGTCACCATCGCGATGGCCAAGGACCGCATGGAGCAGCCCGACGCCGAGGGCGGCTTCCTGCTGGACGGTTTCCCGCGCAACGTCTCGCAGGCCGAGGCGCTGGACGAGCTGCTGCAGACCGAGGGCATCAAGCTGGACGCGGTCCTCGATCTCGAGGCCCCCGAGGACGAGGTCGTCAAGCGGATCGCCGGACGGCGGATCTGCCGCAACGACTCCGCGCACGTGTTCCACGCGACGTACAGCCCGCCGAAGCAGGCGGGCGTGTGCGACACCTGCGGCGGTGAGCTGTACCAGCGCGACGACGACTCCGAGTCGACGGTGCGGACCCGGCTGGAGGTCTACCACACGCAGACCGAGCCGATCATCGACTACTACAAGGCGCAGGGACTCGTCGTCACCATCTCCGCGATGGGAGCGGTCGACGAGGTCACCGGACGGGCGCTGGAGGCGCTCAAGCGCGGGGAGTAGTCGCCAGTAGGTGCTTGCAGCCGCGGTTCCGCCAGGGAGCCGCGGCTGTGGCTTGACGGGGGCGGGTGGCGCGGCCCGGTGCCCCGTATCGTTGGAAGCGTTCGTCACTTCGTCTGGTCCAGAAAGGCCGTCGTCCCCCATGGTGCAGATCAAGAGCCCCGAGCAGATCGCCAGGATGCGCGAGGCGGGGCTGGTCGTCGCCGCCATCCACGCGGCCACCCGTGAGGCCGCCGTGCCCGGGGCCACGACGAACGATCTGGACCAGGTCGCCCGCAAGGTGCTCGCCGAGCACAACGCCAAGCCGAACTTCCTGGGCTACGGCGGCTTCCCCGCGACGATCTGCACCTCGGTGAACGAGGTCGTCGTCCACGGCATCCCCTCCGACGACGTCGTCCTGAAGGACGGGGACGTCATCTCCATCGACTGCGGCGCGATCATCGACGGCTGGCACGGGGACGCCGCCTTCACCGCGTTCGTCGGATCCGGTCACTCCCCGGAGCTCATCGAGCTGTCCCGGGTGACCGAGGAGTCGATGTGGGCCGGCATCGCCGCCATGAAGCAGGGGAACCGGCTGGTCGACATCTCCCGTGCCGTCGAGACGTACATCCGCCGCCAGCCGAAGCCGGGCGGCGGCAAGTACGGGATCATCGAGGACTACGGCGGCCACGGCATCGGCACCGAGATGCACATGGACCCGCACCTGCTGAACTACGTCGACCGCAAGCGGGGCAAGGGCCCCAAGCTGGTCCCGGGCTTCTGCCTCGCCATCGAGCCGATGGTCTCGCTGGGCACCCCGAAGACGAAGGTCCTCTCGGACGACTGGACGGTCATCACCACCGACGGCACCTGGTCCTCCCACTGGGAGCACTCCGTCGCCCTCACCGAGCAGGGCCCGCTGGTCCTGACGGCCCCCGACGGCGGCAAGGCCAAGCTGGCGGAGCTGGGCGTCACGGCCGCTCCGGATCCGCTCGGCTGACGACGGGACCGGGGGTGCGCGGGGACGGGCGTCCCGGCGTGCTCCGGATTCGTCCGGTTAAGGATCTCGGGTGTGGGGCAGAATTCCTCGATTCGTGTTTCCGGGTGCGCTGACGTAGACTGACTCGTCGGCTCTAGTGCACCCGCATGTCCGCATGTACCCACGGTGCACGCCAGAGTCGATCAAGGTAGTCGATTCGAAGGGCGAAGCGTGGCCAAGAAGCAAGGTGCCATCGAGATCGAGGGCACTGTCGTCGAGTCTCTTCCGAACGCCATGTTCAGGGTCGAGCTCCAGAACGGCCACCAGGTCCTGGCACACATCAGCGGCAAGATGCGCATGCACTACATCCGCATCCTCCCTGACGACCGGGTCGTGGTGGAGCTGTCTCCGTACGACCTGACGCGTGGCCGGATCGTCTACCGGTACAAGTAGATCTTGCCCGAGCCCCGGTCCGCCGGAGCGATGGCACTGACCCGGAGAACCTCACATCCCATGAAGGTCAAGCCGAGCGTCAAGAAGATCTGCGACAAGTGCAGGGTGATCCGCCGTCACGGCCGGGTCATGGTCATCTGCGACAACCCGCGCCACAAGCAGCGCCAGGGCTGACCGCAGCACGATCCACCCTCTGCGACTTTTCCGCAGAACTTCGCGCGACGCGAGCAGTACATGTTCATACGCAGGTCCCGAGCCGCACCGGCTCGACACCCCCGGCTCGGAGGCCGGGGACCTGGTCCGTACCTCGTACGGCGGACCGGGGTCCGGTCCTGTGGAAGACCTCCGACAATCAACTGGAGCCATTGAATGGCACGCGTTTCCGGTGTTGACATTCCGCGCGAAAAGCGCGTGGAGATCGCCCTCACCTATGTGTTCGGCATCGGCCGGACCCTTTCGCAGCAGACGCTGGCCGCCACCGGCATCGACCCGAACACCCGCGTTCGCGACCTCTCCGAGGAGCAGCTCGTCGCGATCCGCGAGTTCGTGGACAACAACATCAAGACCGAGGGTGACCTCCGTCGCGAGATCCAGGCCGACATCCGCCGCAAGGTCGAGATCGGCACCTACCAGGGTCTGCGTCACCGTCGCGGTCTGCCCGTCCGCGGTCAGCGCACCAGCACCAACGCGCGTACCCGCAAGGGCCCGCGTCGCGCCATCGCCGGCAAGAAGAAGCCGGGCAAGAAGTAGTCCGCAGCGGACTCGCCGTCCAGCGGTCTTCGCTGTAGGACCGACCACCTCCCGTAGGAGTTATAGATGCCCCCCAAGGGTCGTCAGGGCGCTGCCAAGAAGGTGCGCCGCAAGGAAAAGAAGAACGTCGCTCACGGCCACGCGCACATCAAGAGCACGTTCAACAACACGATCGTGTCCATCACGGACCCGACCGGCAACGTGATCTCCTGGGCCTCCGCCGGCCACGTCGGCTTCAAGGGCTCCCGCAAGTCCACGCCGTTCGCCGCGCAGATGGCCGCCGAGTCGGCTGCCCGCCGCGCCCAGGAGCACGGCATGCGCAAGGTCGACGTGTTCGTCAAGGGCCCGGGCTCCGGTCGTGAGACCGCGATCCGCTCCCTCCAGGCCACGGGCCTCGAGGTCGGCTCCATCCAGGACGTCACCCCGACCCCGCACAACGGCTGCCGTCCGCCGAAGCGTCGTCGCGTCTGATCTCGCTTCACCAGGGCTTTGCGGGCGGTACGGCTCCTTCGGGTCGTATCGCCCGTACCCTTGCAGTACCAAGTCGGGCGTCAAATAGCGGGCGCCCCTGACTGAAGGATCACCAACATGCTGATCGCTCAGCGTCCCTCGTTGACCGAAGAGGTCGTCGACGAATTCCGCTCCCGGTTCGTGATCGAGCCGCTGGAGCCGGGCTTCGGCTACACCCTCGGCAACTCGCTCCGCCGTACCCTCCTGTCGTCGATCCCCGGTGCCGCTGTCACCAGCATCCGCATCGACGGCGTCCTGCACGAGTTCACCACCGTGCCGGGCGTCAAGGAGGACGTCACCGACCTGATCCTCAACATCAAGCAGCTGGTCGTCTCCTCGGAGCACGACGAGCCGGTCGTGATGTACCTGCGCAAGCAGGGCCCGGGTCTGGTCACCGCCGCCGACATCGCGCCCCCGGCCGGTGTCGAGGTGCACAACCCCGACCTCGTCCTCGCCACGCTCAACGGCAAGGGCAAGCTGGAGATGGAGCTGACCGTCGAGCGCGGTCGCGGCTACGTCTCCGCCGTGCAGAACAAGCAGGTGGGCCAGGAGATCGGGCGCATCCCGGTCGACTCGATCTACTCGCCGGTTCTCAAGGTCACCTACAAGGTCGAGGCGACCCGTGTCGAGCAGCGCACCGACTTCGACAAGCTGATCGTCGACGTCGAGACCAAGCAGGCGATGCGTCCCCGTGACGCCATGGCCTCCGCCGGCAAGACCCTGGTCGAGCTGTTCGGTCTCGCCCGCGAGCTGAACATCGACGCCGAGGGCATCGACATGGGCCCGTCCCCCACGGACGCCGCCCTCGCCGCCGACCTGGCGCTGCCGATCGAGGAGCTCGAGCTCACCGTTCGGTCGTACAACTGCCTCAAGCGTGAGGGCATCCACTCCGTGGGTGAGCTCGTCGCCCGCTCCGAGGCCGACCTGCTCGACATCCGCAACTTCGGTGCGAAGTCGATCGACGAGGTCAAGGCGAAGCTGGCCGGCATGGGCCTGGCCCTGAAGGACAGCCCGCCCGGATTCGACCCGACCGCCGCGGCGGACGCGTTCGGCGCGGACGACGACGCGGATGCGGGCTTCGTGGAGACCGAGCAGTACTAGGCGCTCCGCGGGGAGGCCGTACTGCCCGTGCGGGCCAGCTGTGGCTGGTCGCGCAGTTCCCCGCGCCCCTTCCAGGCCCCTTCGGGGGCCTGGATCTCCGACAGACGACCGTCTGCTCGGATACTGACCCCGGTACCTGATACGGCCGGGGCAGACACACAGGAGAGACATCATGCCGAGGCCCACCAAGGGTGCCCGTATGGGCGGCAGTGCCGCGCACGAGAAGCTGCTTCTCGCGAACCTCGCGAAGGCGCTGTTCGAGCACGGCCGCATCACCACCACCGAGGCGAAGGCGCGCAAGCTGCGTCCGTACGCCGAGCGTCTGGTCACCAAGGCGAAGAAGGGCGACCTTCACAACCGCCGTCAGGTTCTCCAGGTCATCACGGACAAGAGCATCGTCCACACGCTCTTCACCGAGATCGGCCCGCGCTACGAGAACCGTCCCGGTGGCTACACCCGTATCACCAAGATCGGTAACCGCCGTGGCGACAACGCGCCCATGGCCGTCATCGAGCTGGTCGAGGCGCTGACGGTGCAGCAGCAGGCCACCGGCGAGGCCGAGGCCGCCACCAAGCGTGCGGTCAAGGAAGACGCCCTCAAGAAGGACGAGGCCGCCGAGGCCAAGTCCGACGAGGCCGCCGAGGCCCCGGCCGAGGAGTCGAAGGACGCGTAAGCGTTCTGCCGGGGGCCCGTGCGTGTGCGGCTGCGGCGCTGTCGTGGCTGGTCGCGCGGTTCCTCGCGCCCCTTCAGGGCGTTGCGGGCCCGTCCCTTTCCAGGGGCGGGCCCGCTTTCGTGTGTCTGAGAGGATCTGATCGTGAGCGACGAAGTGCAGCCCGGGTTCGTGCGGGTGCGGCTGGACCTTTCCTACGACGGAGCCGAGTTCTCCGGCTGGGCCAGGCAGGCCGGGGGACGGCGGACCGTCCAGGGGGAGATCGAGGACGCGCTGCGGACCGTGACGCGGTCCGGCGGGACGGTGTACGAGCTGACCGTGGCCGGCCGTACCGACGCGGGCGTGCACGCGCGGGGGCAGGTCGCCCATGTGGATCTGCCGCGGGAGGTGTGGGCCGAGCACCACACGAAGCTGCTCAAGCGGCTCGCCGGACGGCTGCCCAGGGACGTGCGGGTGTGGGCGCTCCGGGAGGCGCCCGCCGGATTCAACGCCCGCTTCTCCGCGGTCTGGCGGCGCTACGCCTACCGGGTCACCGACAACCCGGGCGGCGTCGACCCGCTGCTGCGCGGCCATGTGCTGTGGCACGACTGGCCCCTCGACGTCGACGCGATGAACGAGGCGGCCCGCGGGCTGCTGGGGGAGCACGACTTCGCCGCGTACTGCAAGCGGCGCGAGGGCGCTACGACCATCCGTACCCTCCAGGAGCTGAGCCTGGTGCGCGGTGAGGACGGGATCGTCACGGCGACCGTCCGGGCCGACGCGTTCTGCCACAACATGGTGCGCTCGCTGATCGGCGCGCTGCTGTTCGTCGGCGACGGCCACCGCCCGCCGCACTGGCCCGCCGAGGTGCTGGCCGCGGGCGTACGGGACTCGGCGGTCCACGTGGTGCGTCCGCACGGGCTGACCCTGGAGGAGGTCGGCTACCCGGCGGACGAGCTGCTGGCCGCCCGCAGCAGGGAGGCCCGCAACAAGCGGACCCTGCCGGCGGCCCGCTGCTGCTGACCGGGACCCGGCCGCTCACTCCTGCGCCCAGTCGGCGAGCAGTCCGGCGACCGCGCCCGCTGCCTCGTCGGCGTCGCGGCCGTCGCCCCGGGCGTCCGGGGCGAGCTCCAGGTGGACGAAGGTGGCGTGCTGCCGCTTGGCCGCCCGGCCCTGGACGTTGGTCGTGCCCTCCAGCGGGCAGCGCGCCGACCAGCCCCGGCAGACCCGCAGCCCGTCCGACTCCATGCGGTCGGCGAGGGCGGAGACCTCCCCGGGCGCGCTCTGAGCGGCGCCGGTGGACAGGACCGCGTCGTAGTCGTCCGTGGTCGATTCGGCGAAGCCGTGCAGCTGGACGCCGGGCACACCGCGCTTCTGCAGCTCCACGACGATGCTGTGGAAGGCGCTGTCCTCGCGGTGCGCCACGTCGGCGGAGTCGTCCCGCCCGGCCCGCCGGTGCGCGCCGGCCAGGACCAGGGCCCCGCCTGGGGTGCCCTCCAGCAGACGCACGCCGAGCCGTTCGGTGTTCTGGTCGGACACGGGGTGCGGCACCTGCGCGTTCCAGCGGAGGCGGGAGTCGGCGTTCACGTACAGCCGGCCCCATCGCGCGCTCTCGCCCGGCCCGGTGGCCGCGATCTCGTCGTAGCGGCGGCCGGACTCGGTGTCGGTGAGCCGGGTGACACCGAGTCCCAGCGGGCCGAGCTGCCGTTCGGCCTGGCGGGCGTCACCCTCGAGCAGCAGCCCGACCCCCCGGGCCAGTCGGGCACGCTGCTCCTCGTCGGGAGGCGCGTAGGGGCCGTCGGGGCTGAACTCCTCCGTATACGACAGGACGCGGCTGCGTAGGTCCACCAGCTCCCGCGCCGACGGCTCGGTGTCCTGCGCCGTGGGCTCGGGCGTCTTCTGGCAGCCGATCAGGGTCATGAGCAAACCGATCAGGCCAAGAACGTACATAAAGTGTGACTGTTTTGTAATGGTAAAGCCAATGTTGCCTGTGGGGCGCATGTGAACATGTGTCGGTGACATTCCGTAAGTCTCTCCGCATGGGTCGTGCCGTAACGATCCTGGTGGCCTCCGTATCCCTGACCGCCGCCTGCGGCACCGGGACGGTGGAGCCGCAGGCGAAGCCGGGTGGGCGCTCGTTCACCGTGGCCGCCGCGGGTGACATCCTCATCCATCCCGAACTGGTCGAGCAGGCGGCCAAGGACGCCGAGGAGACCGGCGAGGGCGAGGCGGGACTGGACTTCCGGCCGCTGCTCGCCGGGGTGAAGCCGGTCATCAGCAAGGCCGACCTGGCCATCTGTCACATGGAGACCCCGGTGGGCAAGCCCGAGGGTCCCTTCGAGGGGTACCCGGAGTTCCTGGTCCCGCCGCAGATCCTGACGGCGATCAAGGATGTCGGGTACGACACCTGCTCCACGGCCTCCAACCACACCTACGACCACGGCATGACCGGCGTACGGAACACGCTGGACGCCATGGACGAGCTGGACCTCGGGCACACTGGATCGGCGCGGACGCCCGAAGAGGCGAAGAAGATCAACATCCGTGACGTCAACGGCGTCAAGGTCGCGCATCTGTCGTACTCGTGGGAGTCCTTCCTCAACCCCACGCCCGAGGACAAGCGCTGGGCCTTCAACCGGAGCAGCACGGCGGAGATCAAGAAGGCCGAGACCCGGGCCCGTGTACAGGGGGCCGAGGTGGTCATCCTCTCGATCCACTGGGGCATGGAGCACTACAACGAGCCGAGCGTTCCCCAGCTGGACCTGGCCCAGCGGCTCACCGAGGAGACGGGGATCGACCTCGTGATCGGCCACCACGCCCACGTGGTCCAGCCGATCCAGAAGGTCGGCGGCACCTGGATCGCCTACAGCCTGGGCAACCAGGTGGCCCGGCACTCCTCCCCGACCGGGCTGACCGAGGAAGGCGCGATCGGCTGGTTCGAGTTCCGGGAGACCGCCGAGGGCTGGGACGTCACCGCGCGCTATCGCACCACGCTGGTGGACATCCCGCCGGAGGTGGAGCCCGGCGAGAAGCTGCCGAAGGGCGCGGTCGAGAACCACCGGCTGGTGGACGTGCAGAGCGTGCTGGACGAGCCGGGCGACCTCTCCCGCGAGCGGCTCGCCCGTTACCGGCTCGCGGCGGACCGGACCCGCGGCTTCCTCTACAACCGGGGTGCTCCCGGCGGCGACGGCCTGAAGTCACTGTCTCTGGGGAAGTGACGAGCACCACAGGCCCCATCCACAGCTCGGAGCACAACTTTTTCAGCGTTTATCAGTCTTTCGAGTGACGGCGTCGCACGACCGCGCGAGCGGTGCGTCCAGCGCACGCTGGACACCCCGCAGCGACCAAGGAAGAAGACCGGTGACATCGAGTCGTGCCGCGAACGCCGGGCGGACGGGGCGGCGCCGTAGCCGCAGACGTGCGGACATGCCGCTCCTGGGCGGCATCCGCCCCCCGATCGCAGTGCTCTGCCTGCTGATCGTCGCCCTGGCCGGACTGACGGCGAAGGTGCTCGGTCCCGGCGGTGACCCGGTGGTGCCCAGGGCGGTGCAGACCTCGCAGCAGCACTTCGCGGAGGACGGCGCCATCGCCCTGCGCGCCTCGATCGACGAGCGCGTCACCGACCTGCAGCGCACCGCCGCCGCGCTCAAGGAGGGCCGGCCTGCCGAGCCGGAGGACGTGCTGTCCGACCTCGGCAAGACGTACCAGAAGTGGACCGGCACCACGGTTCTGGACCTCGAGAGCGGTGACGTTCTCGCCGCGCGTGGCGAAAGGATTCCGCTCGCCTGGCTCGACAAGGAGGTCCTCACCGGCAAGCACGCCCTCACCCCGCGCATGGTGCGACTGGAGACCGGCGACGTCCGTCTGATGACCATGGCCGTCCTCGACCGGAAGGACGGGCCCCAGCAACTGCTGATCGCCTCCAACAGCCTGTCCGTGCCCTCCATCAACCTGGGCCCGTTCCGCAGCATGGCGGTCGTGGCCCGGGACGGCGAAGTCCTCGCCACCGAGGGCTTCGAGCAGTCCGAGGCCCTCAACTCCGACCAGGAGCGCGAGGAGCTCACCTTCCTGCAGAAGCAGATGTCCCAGCTCTCCGACCGGGCCGCCGCCCGCACCAAGGAGCACCCGGTCAGCGCCAGGGAGCCCGGCTCCCGGGGCTACCCCGGTGTCAGCGGGACCCTGGTGGGCGACGACTACAACGGCAGGATCGCCACCGCCGGGTACGCCTCGCTCGCCTCCTCCGACCCGGAGGAGAAGGACAGCGTCGCCGCCGGCCTCGGGCTCACCGTGGTGGCCATGCTCCCCGTGGTCCAGCAGGCCACCGCCGACACCGGCCGGGAACTGTACGGACTGATCGCCGCCGGTGCCCTGATCGCGGTCGGCCTGCTGGCCGCGGCCGTGCTGTGGGCGGCCGTGCAGCGGCCCCTGCTGCGGCTGTTCCTGGAGTCCCGCCGGCTCGCCCGCGGCGATCTGACCCGGCCCGTCTCGGTGCCCCGCTGGGGCGAGGCCGCCCGGATCGGCGCGGCCCTCGAACGGCTGCGGGCACAGCTGCACGGCTCCGGTGAGGGCGAGGGACCCGCCGCCGGCCGCGGCAAGTCCCGCCTCGGCCTGCGCGTGCCGCTCGCGGCGACCGCCGTACTGCTGCTGCTGTGGTGCGTGCCCGTCGGCCTGCTGCTGAACCGCACCGACGACTCGGTCAGCGTGCCCGCCACCATGGTCAACGACCAGCGCGACCGCACCGACCTGGTCGCCGACCGGGTACGCCGGGCACTGAACGAGGCCCAGGCCGACCTGGTCTCCACCTCCCGGCTGATCGACGCCGACGACCCCCGCGCCACCGACGGACTGCTGGCCGACGCTCTGCGCGAGCACACCCGCTACCAGGCGCTCTACGTCGTGGACGACGCCGGCGAGGTCCTCGCCCGGGCGGGCGGTGCCGTCCACGACTGGAGCGACGACAAGGACCTCCCTCTGGTCCGGGTGTCCGGCAAGGGGGAGAAGAAGCCCGTGATCCAGGCCAGCGCGCCGGTGCCCGGGCACAAGGGCAGCACGCTGGTCGGCGAGGTGCGCGTGGAGTTCCTGAACTCGCTGTTGAAGCGGCCCGGCCTCGGCGAGGTCCGGGTGGTCAACTCCGACGCGGACACACTCGCCGCCAGCAACGGCTTCCTCGCCTTCGAGGACCTGCCCGACGACGCCCTGCCCGACCTGGTGCGGGCCGGCAACGTGCCGGTCGGCGCCGGACCCGTCGAGAACGGCCTGCTCATCCGCGACGGCGGCAGCGTCACCGTCGCCGCCGCGGCCCCCTTCTCCGGCGGCGGCGTCGCCTCCGACCTCGGCTGGACCGTCGTCAGCTGGCAGAACGCCAAGCACTTCCAGATCGCCGCCTACGAGCGCGAGGACCGCAGCGTGCTCGCCGGCCTCCTGGGCCTTGCCGCGATCGTCGTCTGCCTCGGCTGGGTGCACCTGGTCGTCGCACGGCCGCTGGGGGCCCTGGCCGCCGGTGCCGAGAAGCTCGCCGACGGCGATCTCAAGACCGTGCACTTCCCCCGCTACCAGGACGAGGTCGGGGCCGTCGTCCGCAGCCTCGAACTGATCCGCCAGCAGTTGCAGGCCCGCCGCCAGAACCAGGCACGCCGGCCCGCCGAGCCCCGGCTCGGCGCCGGAGGAAGGTGACCCGCCGTGCTCTACCTGTACTTCGTCCTGCTGGCCGGCAGCCTGTTCCTGCTCGTCGCGGGCATCGTGGAGCAGCGCCGGCACTACGCCGCCCTGCACTCCATCCCGTCCCGGGTGCTCGTCAACGGCATCCGCGGCAAGTCGTCCATCACCCGGCTGTGCGCGGGCGCGCTGCGCGGCGGTGCCCTGGTCACCGTGGCCAAGACCACCGGCACCGCCGCCCGCTTCATCCACCCGGACGCCACCGAGGAGCCCGTCTACCGCAAGTTCGGCATCGCCAACGTCGTCGAGCAGATCGGCATCGTCCGCAGGGCCGCCACCTATCGCCCGGACGCCCTCGTCATCGAGTGCATGGCGGTCATGCCGGCCCTGCAGGAGGTCAACCAGAGCAAGCTGATCCGCTCCACGATCGGCGTGCTCTGCAACGTCCGCGAGGACCACCTCGCCGAGATGGGCCCCACGCTCGACGACGTGGCCCGCTCGCTGTGCCGCTCGATGCCCGAGGACGGCATCTGCGTCACCGCCGAGAAGGAGCGCTTCCACATCCTCCAGGAGGAGGCGGACGCCCGGAACTGCAAGCTGGTCTACGCCGACCCCGAGATGGTCACCGACGAGGAGCTGCGCGGCTTCAGCTGGTTCACCTTCAAGGAGAACGTGGCCATCGCCCTGGTCGTCGCCGAGCTGCTGGGCGTGGAGCGCAAGGTCGCCCTGCAGGGCATGTACGACGCCCCGCCGGACCCGGGTGTGCTCTCCGTGGAGCGTTACGTGGCCCCCGACGGCAAGCGGCTCGCCTTCGCCAACGTCTTCGCGGCCAACGACCCCGAGTCGACGCTGATGAACATCAACCAGCTGCTCGACCTCGGGGCGATCCGCCGCCCGCTCAACGTCGTGATCAACTGCCGCCCGGACCGGGTGGAGCGCAACGGGCAGATGGGCGAGATCATCCCCGACCTGCAGCCGGACAACGTCTTCGTCATCGGGCACCCGTCCAAGAGCGCCATCGACGCCATCCCCGCCGAGTGGCGCGACCGGGCGGTCGACCTGGGCGGCGAGCGGCGCTCCGCCGACGAGTTCATGCCGGCGCTGCTCGGCCGCATGTCCGACGGCTCCTCCCTGGTCGCCATCGGCAACATCCACGGACAGGGCGAGGAACTCCTGGAGTACCTGGCCGAACTCCCGGCGGACGACAGCGACGCCGACGCCGCCGGGCGGGCGTTCGCGCTCCTTTCTCGCATAGCACGCAACATACTCATCGGTGTCAAATCACTCCGGATTTTAAGGGTACAAAGAAAACACGATCGAGCTGCGACTCCCGCCATTGCGTCGGCGAGACCCGCTCCACGAGCGTCAGCACCTGCGACTGCGCGCTCTGCGATCCGAC
>Ga0247827_10000189_pt1 | contig 29658 bp, 26 predicted proteins | sample 12C_Control_Day2_FD_194414 | JGI IMG/M metagenome (GOLD analysis project Ga0247827, IMG submission 194414) | Soil microbial communities from agricultural site in Penn Yan, New York, United States - 12C_Control_Day2 | ecosystem: Environmental > Terrestrial > Soil > Agricultural land | place... | reverse complement strand
CGAACTCGCCGCCGCCGCGGATGTTGGCCTGGACGAAGACGCCGCCGTTCTCGAGCCACAGCTTGCCCATCTCGGGCTTGTAGGCGGGCGGGAAGCTGGCCTGGAAGCCGCCGTAGCCGAACAGGATGGTCGGGCCGGTCCCGTCCATCGCCAGATCGCGCGGCCGGGTGACGAAGTAGGGGATCTTGGTCCCGTCGGTCGAGGTCGCCTGGAACTGCTCGACCACATGGGTCGAGGCGTCGAACTTGGCCGGCGCCGATTTCAGCTCGGTCAGGGCGCCGCTTGAGACGTCGGCCAGGCTGAGCGTCGGCGGCGTCAGGAAGCCCTGCGTCGAGACGAAGACCTGGCCCTTGCCCTTGGAGCTGTCGCCCACACCCACGGCGCTGTTGGCGGGCACGGCGATGTCGGTGCGCGGCCACCCCCATTCGCCCTTGTCTTGGAATATAGCCAAACGCCCAACGACATTGTCGTTGATGACGACCACGACGCGACCGTCCATCACGCTCACCCCGCTAACCGACTGTCGCGGACCTGGCGCGAAGATCACGGGCGCCGCATTGGTGATTACAATATCGCCCGAGGCCTGCGGACGCAGGCAGGGCAGGCAGAAGGCCAGCAGCGATCCGGCCTTGTAATCACGCCACTGGAAGCTCCAGTCCTGCTCGTTGGAAAAGACCAGTCGATCGCCGATGACGCCTTCGACCGAAACTCGCTCCGGCAAGTTCAGCTTGACCGTCTTGCCATCAACGAGTTCCCAGACCTCGGAGCGGAAGGTGTCCAGCGGGCGGCTGAACAGGACGGCCTCGACCGCGCCCGCCTTGTCGCGGAAGACCATGGGCGAGACGCCGTAGCCGCCGTCGCCCTGCTGGCCGCGATAGACCTCGGTCGCATGGCCCAGCGGATGGCCGCGCTTCAGGGATTTGACGATGAAGGGATAGCCGGACTCCGTCATCGTGCCGGGACCAAAGTCGGTGGCGATCAGCAGGGTGTCGCGGTCCAGCCAGGTCAGGCGATGCTTGCCCTCGGGGATGACGAAGCCGCCATCCACGAAGGTCTTGGTGGTCAGGTCGAACTCGCGGACGGTCACGGCGTCCTTGCCGCCGTCCGACAGGTTGATCAGGCAGCGGGTCTCGTCCGGCGCCAGGCAGTCGGCGCCCTTGAACACCCAGTCGCGGCCTTCGGCCTTGGCCAGGGCGTCGATGTCCAGCAGGGTCTCCCACTGGGGCTGGGCGGTGCGATAGCTGTCCAGCGTCGTGCGGCGCCAGACGCCCTTGGGATTGGCGGCGTCCTGCCAGAAGTTGCCGAGGCCTTCGCCCAGGAAGCTGACGCCGGGGATGCGGTCGGTCGCCGTCAGGATGGCCTCGGCCTGCTGACGGAAAGGCTCATACCGACGATCGCCGGTCAGGGCGGCCAGAGCCTTCTCATTCGAGGCGGCGACGAAAGCCCGGGCCTCGACGCCGTCGACCTCTTCCAGCGCCAGATGATCGTCGGCGGCCTTGACCCCTTCGGGCGTCAGGTCGCGCGGGAAGTGCGGCGGCGGGTTGGTCGCGGCGGCGGCGGTCGGACCGGCGGGCGCGCCCTCGGCCAGGGCCGGACCGGCGGCGAGGATCAACACGGGCAGGGCGGCGGACAGGAACAGCTTGTTCATCGAAATCTCCCGAAATGCGTCACCCCGGACGGCCGTCAGACCGATCCGGGGCCGCTGAAAACGTTACCGCCCACAGGCGCCGTGGGTTGGCGGTCCCGGATCGCGGCTAAGCCGCTTCCGGGATGACGCCCGTTACTGCTGCGCCGGTTCGTCCATCAGGCGTCGCGTCAGATAGGTGTATTCCAGCGCGATGCGGCGGGCCGTTTCGCGCAGGTTGGCGCCGGCCGCGTGGCCGCCGTCGACGTTTTCGTAGAAGAGCACCGGATAGCCCAGCTCCTCCATCCGCGCCGCCGCCTTACGGGCGTGGCCGGGGTGGACGCGGTCGTCCTTGGTCGAGGTGTGGATGAAGACCTCGGGATAGGGCTGACCCGCCGCCAGACGCTGATAGGGCGAGTATTCCTCGATCCAGGCGCGCTGTTCGGGGATGTCCGGGTTGCCATATTCGCCGATCCACGAGGCGCCGGCCAGCAGCTTGTGGAAGCGCAGCATGTCGAACAGGGGCACCTGGATGACCGCCGCGTTGATCAGGTCCGGGCGCTGGGTCAGCATGGCCCCCATGAACAGGCCGCCCTGCGAACCGCCCATGATCCCGAGGTGCGGCTGGCTGGTGATCCCGCGCGTGATCAGATCCTGGGCCACGGCCTGGAAGTCCTCGTGGGCGCGCTGGCGGTTCTCCTGCTGGGCCGCCTGGTGCCATTTCGGTCCGAACTCGCCGCCGCCGCGCGTATTGGCGATGACATAGACGCCGCCGCGCTCCAGCCACAGCTTGCCGACCGTCGGCGAATAGCCGGGCAGCAGCGACGACTGGAAGCCGCCGTAGCCGTAGAGCAGGGTCGGGTTCGAGCCGTCCATCGCCATGGCGTCCTTGTGAACGACGAAATAGGGAATCATCGTCCCGTCGGCGCTGCGGGCTTCAAACTGATCGACGCGCATGCCGCTGGCGTCGAACTTGTCCGGCAGGGCCTTGGTCAGGGCGACCGCGCCGGTGGCCGCGTCGGCCAGATAGAGGCTGGACGGGTTCAGATAGCCGGTGACGCTGACGAAGATCTTGTCGTCGCGCTCCGAGGCCGAACCGACGCCGACCGAGACGTTCTGCGGCAGGTCCAGGCGCGTGCGGCTCCAGTCGGCCGGGTCATAGACATAAACCGAGCCGCGCACGTTTTCATAAAGGGCCACGACCAGCTTGTTGCGGGTGGCGTTGATCCCCTCGACCGCCTCGCGCTCGCCGGGACGCAGCACCAGGCGGGCGGGTGTCTTCGGGTCGGCCAACCAGGCCTGCAGCGGCCAGGCGATAACGTCGCCGGTCTTGAATTCCTGACCCGAGGGCGCGGTCCAGTCCTGATCCGTCGTCACCACCAGCTGGCCGGCGACCAGGGCATTGATGCTGGACTTGAGCGGCAGCTCCAGCCTGGTCGTCTCGCCGCGATCGTTCAGCAGCCAGGTTTCGCTTTCGTAGAAGTTGATCCCCCGGTTCAGCAGCACCGCCTGCAAGGCGCCGTCGGCGTCGCGCAGGGTGTAGCTGGAGACGGAGACGTCGGTCTTCTCGCCCGCAAAGACCTCGGCCTGATCGGCCGACGGCCCGCGCTTCAGCAGGCGCACCGTGCGCGGATAGCCGGAGTCCGTCAGCGAGCCTTCGCCGAAGTCACGCGACACCAGCACGGTGGAGTGGTCGATCCAGGTCACCCCACCCTTGGATTCCGGCAGGTTGAAACCGTCAGCGACGAAGGTCTTCGTCACCGTGTCGAACTCGCGGATCGTCACCGCGTCCTTGCCGCCGTCCGACAGGGAGATCAGGCAGTAGCGCTCTTCCGGCGCCAGGCAGGTCGCGCCCTTGTAGACCCAGTTGGCGCCCTCGGCCGCCGACAGGGCGTCGATGTCCAGAATGGTCTCCCACCGCGGCGCGTCGGTGCGATAGCTGTCCAGCGTCGTGCGGCGCCAGATGCCGCGCACGTGCTCGGCGTCCTGCCAAAAGTTGTCGACGTGGCCATCGTGGGTGAAGCCCGGCGAGGGGATGCGATCGCGCGACTGCACCAGGTCCAGGGCCTGCTGGTGCAGGGCCTCATAGCGCGGGTCGCCCTGCAGCGTGCCCAGCGAGGTCTGGTTGTGGGCCTTGACCCAGTCCATGGCGCGCTCGCCCTCGACCTCTTCCAGCCAGATATAGGGGTCGGCCGCGTCGCTGGTCGCAAAGCCCGGCGTGGCCGAAGCAACGGCAGGGGCGACGGCGGACGTATCGGACGAGTGGGCCATGGCGACGGGTGCGGCTCCGGCGGCGAGAAGAAGGGCGGCGGCGGACGCCAGGGTGCGGATCATGTTTCATTCCCCAACAGAAATCGGGCGGCACCTTGGCGAGACGCGAGGACGGCGGCAAGCGGCGGAAATCTTACAAGCCTGTCATCTTTCGTCGCAGCGACGGCGTGACCGGCGTCAGTCGCCTTCATCCGGGATGCACAGAATCTGACCGCAGGCCTTGCAGTGGACCGCGTCGGGGTCGTGCTTCTGCAGGCCGCAGGTGGGGCAGGGGAACTTGACCTTGTGCGGGCGGATCAGGGTCTGGGCCAGGCGGATGAACAGGGTGATGCCCACCAGCATGACGACGATGGAAATGACCCGGCCCCAGTTGCCGGGCAGGGTGATGTCCCCGAAACCCGTCGTCGTGAGGGTGGCGACGGTGAAATAGAGGGCGTCCAGGTAGCCGTGGATATGCTCGGCCTTGCCCCGGAAATAGGCATAGACGAAGCCGGTCACGACAAAGACGAAGGTGATCAGGGCCGCCAGCGCCCTTGTGATCTCCTCGACGCGGGTGTCGTCGAACCTTCGGCCGATCGTGCGCCAGAAGAGATCGCTGTTGAGCAGGCTCCAGAAGCGCAACAACCGCAGGAAGCCGAGATTGGCCAGCCAGACCGGAAACAGCAGGGTCGCCAGGACGAACAGATCGACCCAGACGATCGGCCGCTTCAGCCAGGACCTGATGTCGGACCAGGCATAGGCCCGCGCCAGCAGATCGAGACCCAGTATGGCCGCGATCAGATAGTCGGCGACATAGAAGACCCAGCCCGCCTCCTTGAGAATGGGCGTGGCCAGAAAGAAGCCGATGATGATCAGATCCACGACGATGACCATCAGACGGAACTTGACCGCCGCAGGCTGGGTCCCGTGATACAGGTAACGCAGCCGCGCCTTCAGCCGCAGGCCCTCGGATTTGCCGGATTCGCTCGGTTCTGACGTCATCGACGTCAGCGATACATGAACCGGCGAAAAATCCTATATGAAGGCGATCATGACCCAGGCTGCTCGCCCCTACATCCGCATGAACGGCGCCGGAAACGCCTTCATTGTCGTCCAGGCCTTCGAGGAGGGCTTTCATCCGACCGAGGATCAGGTGCGCGCCCTGGCCGACCCGGCGGCGGGCCTGGGCGGGTTCGACCAGTTGATCGGCGTCGAACCGTCCGAGACGGCGGACGCCTTCATGCGGGTGTGGAACGCCGACGGCTCCATGGTCGAGACCTGCGGCAACGCCCTGCGCTGCGTCGGCTGGCTTCTGCTGGAGGCGACCGGCAAGGAAGAAGTGGTCATCGACACCCTGGGCGGGCCCACGACGGCGCGGCGCGCCGGCGATCATGGCCGCGTCGGGTCGGGAAATCCCGAAGGATCGACGATCGCGGTCCATCAGGTGACCGTGGACATGGGCCAACCGCGTCTGGACTGGGCCCAGGTGCCTCTGGCCGAGGAGATGGACACGCGCGGCATCGAGCTTCAGGTCGGGCCGATCGACGCCCCGGTCCTGCACACGCCCGGCGCGGTTTCGATGGGCAATCCGCACGTCGTCTTCTTCACCGACCAGCAGGATGACGCCTTCGTGCGCGGCTCCGGCTCCCTGGTCGAACATCACCCGCTCTTCCCCGAGGGGGTCAACGTCGGCTTCGCCAAGGTCGTCGATCGCGACCATATCCGGCTGCGGGTGTGGGAGCGAGGCGCGGGCCTGACCCTGGCTTGCGGCACCGGCGCCTGCGCCGCCCTGGTGGCCACGGCCCGACGCGGCCTGACGGATCGCAAGGCGACCGTCGTGGTCGACGGCGGCGAACTGACCATCGACTGGGACGACGCCACCGACCATGTCTTCATGACCGGCCCGGTCGAAGTCGAGCGCACGGGGCTCTTGCCACAGGTCTGAGCAATCTGCCCTGACGTAGCGTCAGCGGTTGTCGCCACCCGTCCCACGATCTAGGAACAAAAGGCGCCTGCCTTTCCCGAGATCGAAATGCCCGAACTGACCGACAAACAGACCTTCTCCGACGACGACGCTCTGGAGTTTCACAGCGATCCGACGCCGGGCAAGATCTCCATGGCCCCGACCAAGCCCATGGCGACCCAGCGCGACCTGTCGCTGGCCTATTCGCCGGGCGTGGCCGTGCCGGTCCTGGCCATAGCCGCCGATGCGGACAAGGCCTACGACTATACGTCCAAGGGCAACATGGTCGCCGTCATCTCGAACGGCACCGCCATCCTGGGCCTCGGCAACCTCGGCCACATGGCGTCCAAGCCGGTGATGGAAGGCAAGTCGGTCCTGTTCAAGCGCTTCGCCGATGTGGACAGCTTCGACGTCGAGGTGAAGACTACCGACCCGGACGAGTTCATCACCGTGGTCAAGAACATCGGCGACACCTGGGGCGGCATCAACCTGGAGGACATCAAATCCCCGGAATGCTTCGAAATCGAGGCCCAGCTTCAGGACCTGCTGGACATCCCCGTCTTCCATGACGACCAGCATGGCACCGCCATCATCTCGACCGCCGGCCTGATCAACGCGGCCCATATCGTCGGCAAGAAGCTGGAGGACCTCAAGGTCGTCCTGTCAGGCGCCGGGGCCGCCGGGCTGTCTTCCATCGCCCTGATGAAGGCCGCCGGGGTCAAGGCCGAGAATACGGTCATCTGCGACCGCGAGGGCGTCATCTACAAGGGCCGCGACAACGTCTCGCAATGGCAGGCGGCCCACGCCACCGACACCCCGCTGCGCACCCTGGCCGAGGCCATGGTCGGCGCCGACGTCGTGCTGGGTCTGTCGGCCAAGGGCGCGATCACCAAGGAAATGGTCGCCTCCATGGCGCCCAATCCGATCATCTTCGCCATGGCCAACCCCGATCCCGAGATCACGCCGGAAGACGTCAAGTCGGTGCGTTCGGACGCCATCATCGCCACCGGCCGCTCGGACTATGTGAACCAGGTCAACAACGTCCTGGCCTTCCCCTATCTGTTCCGCGGCGCCCTGGACGTGCGCGCGCGCCAGATCAACCACGAGATGAAGATCGCCTGCGCCCACGCCCTGGCGGCCCTGGCCCGCGAGGACGTGCCGGACGAAGTCGCCGCCGCCTATCGCGGACGCAAGCTGAAGTTCGGGCCGGAATACATCATCCCGACCCCCTTCGATCCGCGCCTGATCTGGTACATCCCGCCCTTCATCGCCCAGACGGCGATGGAGACCGGCGTGGCCCGCAAGCCCATCGCCGACATGGACGCCTATCGCATCGCCCTGAAGCAGCGGGTCGATCCGTCCGCCGCCCTGATGCAGAAGATCTCCTCGGCCGTGCGTTCCGGACCCAAGCAGCGCGTGGTCTTCGCCGAGGGCGAGGAGCAGTCGGTCATCCGCGCCGCCTGGGCCTTCAAGCAGGCCGAGCTGGGCACCCCCATCCTGGTCGGCCGCGAGGACCTGATCCGTCAGAACGCCGCCGAGGCCGGCCTGAACTTCGACGAACTCGGCATCGAGATCGTCAACGCCCGCACCTCGGGCCACAATGTCGAATACACGGACTGGCTGTATGAGCGCCTGAACCGTCGCGGCTATCTCCGTCGTGACGTGCAGCGCATGATCAATCAGGACCGCAACTACTTCGGCGCCACCATGATCGCGCGCGGTCAGGCCGACTGCATGGTCACCGGCGTGACCCGCAACTTCAACATGGCCCTCAAGGAAGTCCGCCGCGTCCTCGACGTCACGGACCGGATGATCGGCCTGTCGATCCTGCTGGCCAAGGGCCGCACCCTGTTCGTGGCCGACACCTCGATCCACGAACTGCCCAACGCCGCCGAACTGGCCGAGATCGCCATCAAGGCCGCCGCCACGGTCAAGAAGCTGGGCCGCACGCCGCGTGTGGCCTTCCTCAGCTACTCGACCTTCGGCGACCCGCCCGGCGACCGCGGCGAGAAGGTCCGCGAGGCCATCCGCATCCTGGACGGCATGGACGTCGACTTCGAGTACGAAGGTGAAATGCCGCCCGAACTGGCGCTCAACCCCGAGGCCCGCGCCAACTATCCCTTCATGCGCCTGACCGGTGACGCCAATGTCCTGGTCATGCCGGCCATCCATTCAGCCGCCATCTCGACCCGTCTGGTGCAGTCGCTGGGCGGGGCCACGGTCATCGGCCCCCTGCTGGTCGGCCTGGAGAAGTCGGTGCAGATCGTGCCCCTGGGCGCCTCGGTCAACGAGATCATCACCGCCGCCACCTTCGCCGCCTATGCCGAGGGCGCTTCGGTCGAAGACTGACGGCTCAGCGCCTGAAAGACGTAGAGAGGCGGCCTTCGGGCCGCCTCTTTGCGTTTGGGCCCTAGGCTTTCCGCTTCAGGCGTCGCAGCTCGAAGGTCTGTCGCACCCACTCCAGGGCGCAGAAGACGACGGCGATCAGGCCCAGCCAGGCGGCGATGACGAACATGGCGGCATAGCCCTGCCGCTCGATCAGTTCACCGAGCGCGCCACGCCCCAGGGTGCCGATCAGCAGGGCCAGAGAGGTAAAGACGGCGAACTGCACCGCGCCGAACATCTTGTTCGACAGGGCCGACAGATAGGCGACGAAGGCCGCGCCCGCGAAGCCGCCGGCGATGTTCTCGCCCGCGATGGCCAGCATCAGCCGCGCCAGGGGCTCGCCGACGTGGAACAGGCCAAACAGCTTGTAGAGACCGGTCGTCGCCATGAAGGGATGGATGACCGGCGCGCCGAGCGCCAGATCCATCATCAGCAGATTGGTCGCCGCCGACAGGGCCGCGCCCAGCAGCAGGCTGGCCATCCGCCCGATGACCAGAAGCGCCCAGCCGCCGAGACCGATGCCCAGGATGGTCATGACCACCCCGAAGGTCTTGGACGCCAGGGCGATCTCGGTCTTGGTGTGACCCAGGGCGCCGCCGGTATCCCCCATGTAGAAGGGGAAGGCGAACGGCCCCCAGACCCCGTCGGTGATGCGATAGGTCAGGATCAGGCCCAGGACGATGACCGCGCCCCAGCCCAGACGCCCCATCAGTTCGACCAGGGGCGCCAGAATGGCGTCATAGAGGGTGTTGGCGAAGGCCGGCGCATCGCGCTCGCCCGAAACCGGCCCCGTCTTGCCGCCGCGCCAGACGATCAGCCCGGCCAGCAATGCGGGCAGGATCACAGCGCCGCCGACGATCCACGGCCCCCATGTGGCGGTGAACTCACCCGCGCTCGGGGCCGGGGTGACGCTGAGCGCCGTGACCATGAAGCGGATCAGCATGAAGGCGGCCCAGGCCCAGGCGATCAGGGTGGCGGCCAGGGCGATCATGCGCAGACGCGGCGAGCCGATGCGCTCGCGGGCGATGGCCTGCTTGGCCGCGGGCTTGGGCTCGGGCGCGATCAGGGTTCCCAGCAGGCCCAGCCCCATCAGGCCCGCGCCAATGACGAAGGTCGAGGACCAGCCGAGGTGATCCGCCAGCACCAGGGCCCCCGCGCCGCCCACCAGGGCCGCCGTGCGGAAACCCAGCTGATAGACGGTGGACAGCAGATCGACCGGGACGCGCTCGTCCGCGACCTCGATCCGCCAGGTGTCGATGACGATGTCCTGGGTCGCCGAGGCGAAGGCGCCGAGCGCCGCCGCGCCCGCCAGCATGGCGATGGCGCCCGTGCCCGGATGCGACAGGGCGATGGTCAGCAGCGCCCCGACCAGAACCACCTGACACAGGATCAGCCATGAGCGGCGCCGCCCCATCTTGCCGATGATCGGCGGGGTCAGGCCGACCGAGGGCGACCACAGGAATTTGAAGGCGCCGAACAGGCCGACCCAGGACAGAACCCCGATGGTGGCCACCGACACGCCCGCATCCGACAGCCAGGCGTTCAGGGTGCCGAACAGCATGGCGAAGGGCAGGCCGGCGGAGAAGCCGAGCAGCAGCATGGCCAGAGTGCGCCGCTCGCGGAAGGCCGCCTTCAGAACGCCCAGACCTTTCGGTGACGGCTTCAGGGCCGCCACCTCGGAAGCGGGCGTCTTCGTATCGATCATGCGGCTCTCCGGCGGACGCCGCCGGAAACGGGCGGTCGTGGTAACTAGGCCCCGACCTTGGCGCGGTTGCCGACGTTCGTCCAGCGGGTCAGGGCGGCGCGCAGGGCGTCGGCCTCCAGCGGCTTGGTCAGGTGATCGTTCATGCCCGCTTCCAGACAGGCGATGCGGTCCTCGGCGAAGGCGTTGGCGGTCAGGGCGACGATGGGTGTGCGTTCGCCCCGCGCCCGCAGCGCCCGCGCCGCCGCCGGACCATCCATGCGCGGCATTCGCATGTCCATGAAGATCAGGTCGAAACGGGCTTCCTTGAGCGTCAGCAGGGCCTCATGCCCGTCGGCCGCCGTCTGGACCACGCAGCCCTCGCGACGCAGCAGGGTCTTGGCCAGCAGGGCACCGACCGGATTGTCCTCGACCAGCAGGACCCTGAGGCCCTTGAAGGCGACAGGCGTGACGCGGTCGTCGTCCTGCCCGCGTCCGACCGCGACGGTCAGGCCCTTGCGGCGACCCGCCGCCGCCAGCACCCGCTCCGCCAGGGAGGCGCGGCGCAGCGGCTTGATCAGATAGCCGTGGAAGCCCGCCGCGCGATAACGGTCGACCAGATCACGTTCGCTCGGCTTCAGCAGGATGACGGCCTCGCCCTGCGACGGCTTGACCATCAGGGCGCCGTCCTCGGCCATGGCGTGGTCGATCAGGGTCACGCCCGCCTGACGCGCGACGCGACCGCCTGACGCCTCGATCTGGGCCGCCGCAGCCTGGCGCACGAAGGGATCGGGCGTGCGGACCGCCACCACGGCCCCGTCCAACGGACGCTCGCGTGGCGAAGCATCGGCGGCCACGGGGAAGGGGGCCTCGAAGCGGAAACGGGCGCCGGGGCCGTCGGGCCTGTCGCTCACGGCGACCGTGCCGCCCATGGCCTGGGCCAGCCGGCGGACCACGGCCAGACCCAGACCGGCGCCGTCGAAACGGGCGGCGTCGGAAGCGTCGGCATGACCGAACTCATCGAAGATGCGGCTGCGGGCCTCTGCGGGCACGCCGGGGCCCGTATCGTCGACGACGAAGGCCAGACGCGGGCGCGCGGCGGTTCCGCCGGCGCGTTCGACCGTCAGGCGGACCCCGCCCCGGTCGGTGAATTTCACGGCGTTGCCGGCCAGGTTGAACAGGACCTGACGCAGGCGGCCCTCGTCGGCGATGACATCGGGCGCATCGGCGGCGACGGACCAGACGATCTCCAGCCCCTTGTCATGGGCCTTGGGGCTGAGCAGTTCGGCCACGCCGCGCGTCAGGCCTTCCAGATCGACAGGGGCGGGATCGAACTCCAGCGCCCCGGCCTCCAGCCGGGCGAAGTCCAGCAGATCATTGACCAGGCCCAGCAGGTGCTCGGCCGACTTCTGCGCCGCCTCGGCATAGGCCCGTTGCGCCCCGTCCAGCCTGGTCCGCGACAACAGGCCCAGCATGCCGATCACCCCGTTCAGGGGCGTGCGCATCTCGTGGCTCATCAGGCGCAGGAATTGCTGCTCGGGCGCGTCCGAGGCCGCTCCGGGGGCGGCGGCGGGCGTGATCCTGGTCGGTGCGTGCGTTCTGCGTGCCTGTCCCATGAGCGCCAGCCTAGCGCCCAAAGGGTTAAGCCTGGCCGAACGAGGATTTCAGGTCTCAGAAGGTCACGCTTCAGAAAATTGGCGCCTCGCTGCGGTGCGCCGTCTGGCGGTCGAAATCACCCTGGGCGCCAATGGTCGTCCGTCGATACATCAGGGCCTCGGCGACATGACGGCGCAGCACCCCGGTCGAGCCGTCCAGGTCGGCGATGGTGCGCGCCAGCCGCAGGGTCCGGGTCCACCCCCGCGCCGTCAGCCCGCCGGCCTCGCCCGCCCGCATCAGCAGGGCCCGGCCCGCCTCATCCGGCGCGGCGAAACGCTCCAGGGTCTCGCCCGAGGCGCGGGCGTTGATCGCCTGATCCCGCGCCCTGTCGGGATCGAAGCCCGCCGCGCGCACCCGCTCCTCCTGTTGAGCGCGGGCGGTGGCCACGCGGGCGGCGGCCTCGGCCGTGCCCTCGGCGGGGGCGGGCAAGGCCATGTCGGCGGCGGTGACCGGCGGGGTCTCGACCGTCAGGTCGATGCGGTCGAACATCGGGCCGGAGATGCGGTTCTGATAGTCCCTCTGGCAGCGCGGAGCCTTGCCGCAGGCGCCGCGCCCGGCCCCGCCGAGGCCGCACCGGCAGGGGTTCATCGCCGCCACCAGCTGGAACCGCGCCGGATAGCGGACATGGGCGTTGGCCCGCGCCACCACGATCTCGCCCGTCTCCAGCGGCTGACGCAGGCTGTCCAGCGCCTGGGCAGAATATTCCGCTGTTATGGCGCAAACACACCTTGACGTCTGAGACGTAAATCATTGTTCCTGTTACGTTCTCCTTCATGGAAAACGTAACCTACAACCGCCCCAACACCGTTGCCGGTCTCATGGAGAAGCGCCGCGAACTCGCCGCGCTCCTGAAGCGTGTGCGCGCGGAAGAGAAGAAGATCGTCTGCGATCTCGATCATATCGATGCCGCGATCCGTCTCTTTGACCCGGCGGCCGACACAGGCCGCATTGTCCGCCACCCCACCAAGCACCGCGCCAAAAAAGGTGAGGTCGTCCGGCTCGCGGTCCGGATGTTGAAGGATGCCGACCGTCCTCTCACGGCGCTCGACATCGTCCACGCCCAGGTCAAGGCGCGCGGCTTGAAGGCCGACGACGCCACCTTGGTGATCATGCGCAAGCGGGTCGGTGCGTGCCTGACCAAGCTGAAGAACGACGGCGTCATTCGGGTCGTGCCGCTGGCCGGTCTCTATCAGGGCTGGGAGATGGTTCGATGAGCCCGATCCGCTTCTGGCGTGGTCATCATCTCTATCAGATCGCACCGGCGCATGAGGGCGATGGCTACATCGGCCTGTGCAGTGGTCGGGTTGTGGCGACGGCACCGGATGCTGCCAGCGTCATGCGGGCGTTGGTCATGGCGGCGCGCTGGCGTCAGTAAAGTACAGCCCGAAGCGAACAAGCCATTTTGCACGAATGAGGAACGAAGATATTCTGAGCGCGTGACTTCCCATCGGCATTGGCGCCCATGTCTCTTCCGGATGTCTCCCTCAGGGCTGCGCAGTACGTCCGCATGTCGACGGAACGGCAGGACCTCTCGCTTGATTTCCAGATGGCGACCAACGCTGCTTACGCCATGGAGCGAGGGCTAACGATCGTTCGCACCTACACGGACGCTGGCATCAGTGGTCTCACGCTCAATAAGAGAGACGGTCTCAGGGCACTGTTAGCGGATGTTGTCGGTGGGCGGGCCGATTACGCAACGGTGCTTGTATATGATGTCAGCCGGTGGGGTCGCTTCCAAAATCCCGATCAGGCAGCGCACTACGAGTTCATCTGTTCCGAGGCAGGTGTCCACATCGCTTACTGTGCTGAGCCTTTTGATAACGATGGCAGTCCAACGTCCGCTCTAATTAAGCACCTTAAACGTGCAATGGCGGCCGAATACAGCCGCGATCTGTCAGCAAAAATCAGCAGGGCACAAAGGATTTTGCTTGCCGACGGATATTGGGCGGGCGGGCGCATCCCGTTGGGATACAGGCCTATTCTAATTCGTAGAGACGGGACGCCGGTGATTTCCCCTCGGGATGATTGCTGGAGGAAGCAGCAGGGAGTTCGCACCAAACTCACGTTAGGTCCGGACTCTGAGGTTGAACTCGTTCGGCGAATTTTCCGACTTTACCTGCGTAAGAACGGCACCTTCACCACGGTGTCTCGACGGCTTGATCGTGACCCTGCCCTCATCGAGAGCCTGGGAGCATGGTCGCCCAAGCGTGTGGCCGATACCTTGCGAAACGAAGTCTATGTCGGTCGACTCATTGGGGGCCGGCGGATCAAGGCTGTTGGGGAAACGTGGGGTTCGCCCGCTCCAAGAGATCAGTGGATTGTGGCGGAGGGGGCCGTGCCAGCCATTGTGTCTGAGCAGACGTTTAATGCCGCCCGCAAGAAGCGCCTTAAGCGTGCGGGTCCGATATTGCGCTCAGACGCTCTCCTAGACCTGCAACGTATCGCCGCCGAATATGGAGACGTCAGCCAACGAATGATCCGAATACACGGACAATGGAGCGTTGGAGTTTATACTCGGATATTTGGATCAATTACAGCGATACGCGAATTGATGCAGATACCGATCCCCGAAAAGTACGCGCATCTTGCTGCCGCAATACAAGCGTCGAATCGAGCCAGGCGTGAAGCGTGCCTGACATATACTGACGAACAGCTTCGCGACGCACTGAGGACTGCTTTGCACCGCTACGGTCGGCTCAGCGAGCAAACCCTGAACGCCATGGGCACCCCCAATACTTGCACTTTTCGTCGACGGTTTGGCAGCATGGAGGCGGCGTACAAGCAAGTGGGCTATGAGCCGACCGAGGCTCAGAAGCTGGCGATGCGATCCGCTCATAAGCGAGTCGCCAAGACCTTTCGCTAGACCGGCAAGTGTCTATTCGATCACTAGAACGCCGTCCGCTCTCGTGCAGGGCGGGCCGTCAGCCTGCCCGATGACTTTCCCGTAGCCGCCAGAACGGCGCTATCTGGACTTGCAGCATCCCTCACCCTAGACCGGACACTGGAGGGCAGAGGGATGGCTAAGCAGAGCGCCGCAGGCTGTGGCGGCTGGATCGTTGCAGGGCTGCTGCTGATCGGCTTGATCAGCCAGTGTGGCGACGAACCAACCACCGCCTCTACGAGCAGCACTAGTGATCTGCTGTCTGCATCGGCGTCAGAACCGTCACGCCCTGCTCGTTGGCTCTACGTTCAGCCAGAGACCTTGAACTGCCGCGCCGAACCATCCGCTTCATCGTCGAAGATCGAGACCCTGAACGGCAGCGCGCTGGTTCGCGAAGTGGATGAAAAGGGTGGCTGGTCGTTATTGCGCCGTTCGCCCACCGACTGCTGGGTGAAGTCCAGCTATCTGGGCGATGAACCTCGCCCGACGCCTGTACGGCGCGAGTACCGTCATTCTGCTGAACCCCGCGCACTCGTCTCTTCCGGCCGATCGGGTAGCGCCTATTACGCGAACTGCTCAGCCGCTCGCGCCGCCGGCGCCGCACCCGTTCGCCGGGGCGACCCTGGTTACTCGCGCAAGCTGGACAGAGATGGTGACGGGGTTGGCTGTGAGTAGTCTCCCACCATGGCGATGGCTGCGCCGCGTTCGGGTCGAGTGGACCAAGAACGACGGCAAGCCGATTGAGGATTGGGCACCAGGGCTGGACCTGAAGGACGTCACTTTACGTGCTGTCGGCGTCGCATTCTGCGTCCTCCAAATCGGCCTGATCCTTTGGGCATTTGGGCAAACCTGGATGCCTGGCCGATAATCAGCGAGCCTTACTGGATCACTGGAACGCCGTCCGCTCTCGTCGGCGGCGGGCCGTCAGTCCAATGCCACGTTTCAGGCGTGCGCTGCATCGCCTGCACCGTCCGCGCGGGCACGGCGGGAATGTCGGTCGGGACGGGGAAGTCGGTTCCCGAAGGAACTAGCTTGAGCGTAAAGCGGTGCGGTGCGCCGGCGAAGTTGACCTCTACGACAATCTGCCGATGCGTCCCCTCCGGGATCAGCAGTTGGTCGGCGTAAACGTACCCACCAAACGTAGCGCCAGAGTCGATCGTCGTGGTTTGGAGGACGTTGCGGCCCCATGTGGATATGGCATGGCGCAGGCGGCTTTCGATCGTCGCTGAATCCACGGCGTAGGCTCCGGCCGCAGTCCGATACGCAATCCGATGCCGCGTCCGATCCGGCAAGCCTTCCGTATCGAGATACGCCAAGTAGCCTTCCACGCCTGCGTCGATCCATGCAGCGTTGAGATCGCGCTGGGCTTTGATCCGCTCCTGGTGGCGCAGGTAGTTGAAGTCCTGGACATAGAGCCGCCGCCCATCCTCCAGGAAGATGCGAACATCCTCTGTACCGAAGTTGATTGGCTGGCCCGTGGTGTTGAAGGCCGCGACGGCGAAGAACATCTTGGACGTCGCGTTGTACCGGACCGGGAGCAGCATAACGGCGCCGGCTGGCCCGTTCGACACCATGGCTGCGTTTCCGCGCGAGAACCGGACGCCGACGTTGTGATCGCCTGTCGGGATCATGCGGTATTCGGGCTCGACGGTTGCACAGCCTGCCAAAAGCGTCAGGCCAGCGGCGATAACGACCTTCTTCACCGAGAAATCCCTCCAGATTTAATCTGTAGGCTACAGCCCGTGGTTTAACGGACGGTGAAGCTGTCGCTTGCCGCCATGAACGGACGGGCGCTGGTGGCGTGGAATCTCAGACGGCTGCGCACTGAACGCGGCCTCTCGCAGGAGCGGCTGGCCGCCGACACGGGCGTTGATCGCGCCTATGTCAGCGAACTCGAACGCGGCCTGGGCAATGCATCGGTGGATTTGTTGGATCGGCTCGCAGATGTGCTGAAGTCGCCACTGTCGGAGTTCTTTGTGGAGCCCAAACAAGGTCAGGCTAGACCAGAGCCGTTGCAGGCAGGGCGCAAAGGCGGCCGCTAAACGCGACTTGAGCGTGCCTCGCGATGCGACATCTCGGTCGGATCGAGCGGTGAAGGCAATCCGCCAGTGGGGGGCTCGGCAGCGCTGGCCGAAGTGCTGAGCGTCAATCTTACAATTTTCTATGCACTAACCAGCGGTGAGTTATGTCGATTGACCGCCTGATCGACCCGCTGAAACTTCTTGATTTTCCCGTGCGCTCGTGCATAATCTGGCTAAGCCTAACCACGCACTCTTCATGCATCCAGATGGCGCCTATCAGGGATAGGCATTTGGAGGCCAGGCGATCGTTTCGGCCGGATGGAAAGATCGGGGCTTGCCCTGTGATCCTGCCATGCCGCTTTCGGTGTAAGATGTTGCGCTAGGCACGACTTTTGAGGGCGAGGCTTACCAGCCTCGCCTTTTCTATGTGCTAAATCCACTCGGAAACATATTTAGATGACTGCTTCGAGGATGCTTAACGTCCGCGCCGTGGCAATCCAAAAAAGCCTTCCCTTTGATCGAGCCGCCTGCGATTGAGACATTATAATGGTACTCGGGGTCGAGCGCGACGCCGTACCGGAACCGATTCTTCAAGGCGCACATGTAATCATGCGGACTGGCAGAATCGGGACGAGAGTGGTCCTCATGGCCGTACTCAAAGCGAACATCATCAGCATCCAGATAGTAGATACTCGGCGCGTCTCGCTCTCGCTTTGGCTTTTGGAGGCGCTGCATCGCCTCCAGTCGGCGCTTAAGGTCTGCTGAAAAGTTCAGCGAATCGAATGACGCTCGACAAAGACCAACTAGGTCGCGATGGGCATCCGCATTGAAGCTACCTATAGGCAGAAATATAATCTTTCTGAATTTGCGGTCAGCAGCACGGGCGCGCAAAAGGTTGTAGTCTCGAACTGCTCGCGCCGACACTCTCTGTATTTCGTTGTTAGCTGACCTAGATAGGCGTTCTTTCGATACTCGATTCGAAAACGAAATGTCACACACGTCATTGATACGATCGAAGATCGTATCTTCTATTAGTGTAATTACGCCATCCTTATCCTTTGCAACCTTATGTATGTGGCGTTTAATATTATCATCAGAGTAGCTAGAAGTCGCAAAGAATGACGAGAGTTCAACTCTTGTCCCGTCTTTTAATGTCCTAGCATCGGGAGGTAAGATTGAAGACTGCCTAGACTCAACGAACTCGTGAACACGCTTGTCCGTTGTTACCAATATTGCGGCCGTCGTCATTTTTCATTCATCAACTTCACGATAACGGGAACTGGAATTACAACTGTCGCCAGTTCATCGCTCGATAATTTTGACAACTCTTCAAGGAATCGCACAATAACGGGCTTCCTGTACCGATCGAGTTTCGGGCGAGCCTGCACAGAAACTGGATCGGAATGATTATCCGTTTCTGGATCAGAAAAATCAAACACAACCCCTCTAGGCACCACACCAATGCGCGCTTTCGTATTGGGGTCACGAATGACGTCAAATTTTTCTTGAGCAACAGTGGCAGCCCACTTAGACAGGGTATTTGATCCTGTAACTTCTTTGTAGTCTAGACCCATCTGCTTTAGTTTTGGTGCCAGCAAACTTAGTAGATAGGCTGTGTTGTGGCTATCCCAAGCCTGCTTGGCCTCGTCAGAGATAATCTGAACGAGGCGTTCTTCCGTCAGGGCTCCAGCCACATCGTCGTTGGTTATCGGTGTCATTTCCATGCCTACCAGATTGATCGTTGGGAACTTCCATTGTCTGGCGCGCCTAACCTGACGACATAACTGCCGATTGCCAAGCAGCACTTGATAAAGAAACGCACGCAGAAATTGCACCTGTTAGTGTGCGGCTGCCTGTGAAGATAGATCAAGCATTCATGTGCAAATCGTGTGGGGAACGCTCTATACGCCCACCGCCACGACGTGGCCTGCTCCGCCTATCTCCCAGGGATCGACACTCCACCCGGTCGCCATCAGCGCCGCCGCTGCCAAGTTGATGGCGGGCTCCCTTGTCACATCGCTAGGCGCTTGAAGGTCGCGAGCCTGGAAAGCCTGAAGAGCCAACGAAGCATCGTCCATGTGCGTAGCCGCCTTCGCATGGCCGGAAACGAAAGCCTCCCACACAAACAGGCCATTCCCGCGATCCTGAAATGCCAATGGGCTGGTAGTCGCTAGCCGCTCCTTGGTGTGCTGACCGATCTGCGAAAAACACCAGGGCATAAGTCCGAGCGCAGCACCGAGGGCGCCGCAGCCAGCCCCGGCAGACCAAGCACGATTGAATGTGACCTCGGCTCCAAGTCTCCGGCTTGTGATCCGTTTCAGGTCTTCGCGGCGGGGTGTCCAGATCGGCGCCTCGAAGCCGAGCGCGACGGGCACGCCCTGTGTGAGCGCATCAGCGACATCGCGCAGGATCGAATCCAAGTTTGCGCCCGCACCAGACCGCCCATTAGAGCCAGCCCAGCCGATCTTCTCAGGCCCGCCGACATCGATGGCAACGACAAGCACTGCTAAGACTCGCTCGGGTTCACGCCCAGCAGTTCAGCCATTGCCTCAATATCCTCGTGCCTCTGCTTCTGCTGAGCCGGCGTTTGCGGCACCCCGCCCTCGCCAGCCGCAATCGCCCTGATGTCCGCCAGTTGATCTTCCAGCGGCGTCAGCCAGTGGGTCAGGTCCAGGCTCTTGACCTTCATCGCGCCCAGGCAGGTGAAGAAGAAGGCGGCTGAGAACGTGCCCCTGGAAATCTTGTTGCGCAGGTTCCGCTCTTCCTCGGTCACGCCGTACTCGGCCAGCGCGGCGACGAGGTCGCGGTAGGTCATTTTCCGCTTCGTCATCTCCACCTTGATGATGGTGTTGGCGAGATTGCGAGAGTGGGCTTCGGCCTCTTCAGCCGTTTGAAAATAGGGCAAGTGCATCATCCTGTAGGGCGAACGCATCATATTTGATGCGTTCGCATTGACAAGGCGCCGATATTCCGTGCATACGCATCAAATATGATGACGTTCGCACGGAAAGGACGGTTTGAGCCAGCATTTTCTCCTCTCAGCCAAGGCGCGGACCATCTCCGTTCGCGACGTCGCCCGCCTGGGCGAGGAGGAAGCATATGCAATGTTCAAGTCGATCCGGTTCGCTGCGAATGACGGGAAACCGTTCTGCCCGCGCTGCGGCATAAGCGCGATTTACGAGTACCGAGCGCGCCGCCTCTTCAAATGCAAAGGCTGCGACAAGCAGTTCACCGTCACTTCGGGCACGGTCTTCCGGAGCCGGAAGATGTCCTACGCCGACATCATGCTGGCGGTGGTCCTCTTCGTGAATGGCGTAAACGGCAACGCCGCGCTGCGTATGAGCCGCGATCTGGGCTGCTCGTACAAAACGGCCTTCGTCATCTGCAAAAAGCTGTCGCGGGTGATGGCTGCGATGCAGGCCGATACCATCCTGACTGGCATGGTCGACATCGACGGCCTCTATAACAACGGCTCTGTGCGTCAGGCGAACATGGTCAAGGACCGCACAGGGGACGGTCGTAAACAGTTCAACACAAAGCGCCGCTCGATCGTGACGGCGCGCGAACGACGTCCTGGCGGTCGCTCCAGGGCCTGGGTCGTGCCGACTGAGGGGGCGGCCGACCCCTACATCAAGAAATTTGTGAGCCCGGATGCGCACGTTGTGACCGATGAATCTCCGGCCTACTCGCGCTACTTCCTGCATTTCGCTGACCACTCGACGGTCAACCACAGCGTCGGCTTGATGGTGGACGGTGTGCACACCAATATGGTCGAGGCCCAGCACAGCCGCATCCGCCGCGCTGAGCGAGGCGTTTACCTGCACATCAGCGGCGCCCACGCCCAACGTTACGCCGACGAGTTGTCTTGGCGGGACGACTTCCGGCGGCTCGATAACGGTCAGCAGTTCCGCATGGTGATGTCGCGCGCGCTTATCCTGTCCCCTGACGCTGAACTTGTCGGATACTGGCAGACAAGGCCCGAGCCTCTGCGTTCGATAAACCATCGACGCGCACTAAGGGCGCTGACGCTGAAGCGTAAGGGACGTTTGAAGGCGCCCATTTCGGCCTACTCAGCACCCGCCACTGCGTAGGCCGACCCTCCAGTTCCTCAACAGCACCGTCCTTGACGCGCTCCTTCATCGACGTCCTGACTGCGTTGTCCAATTGGTTGAGGGCGCGGGCGTCGCTGACATCGATTTCCAACCGCCCAGCGATCTCCCTGGAGATTTCCCGCGTCTTCATTGGCTCTGAAGCCCGACGAAGCGCCTGATAGGCCGCCATGGCGATAGAGCCCTTCCGGCGCGTCTTGCGCGGGTGCAGCGGCTTCAGATGGTAAGGCGTCCACTCTGGATCGACTTGGAGACGGAGCAGATAGTCCAGGTGCCCCATCTTCTCTTTCAAGACTGCCTTGCGGGCCTGGATGCGCCGGTCGGCTGCCTCCAATGTCTTCAGCCCCACGATCGTCTCGGTCGGCATTTCGGCGCGTTCGTATTCGCCCAGGGCGAGGCGGTAGTCGCGCTCAAGGGCGGCGCGAATTTCGTTTTGCGATGACACTGCTCTAGCCCTTGGCCGCTGGGGCCACGGGCAACGGGCAGGCGCCGTCAGCAACTTTCTGGGCGGCGCGGCTGGCACCGGCGATTGCATCGCCCAGGCCTATGAAGCAGGCCGCAATGGCAACGACGACAGCGGCATCTAGGCAGCCCCTAATGAAGCGCATGGTTACGAGTGGTCGCCCCTTTCCCCGCCATCCGTGCCATTCCCAGTAGTTGTGTCGGGTTTCGACGTGCACCCAGAGCGCCAGCAAGCCAGTTCCGCCATGCAGCATTGGCTCTTTGAAGTTTTCCAGCCCGGAGGCGGCCATGCATGCCGCAACGTGTGGATTTGGTGACTGGAGGATGCTTGTGCCTAGAAGCCCAAAGGCTGTCGCTGCCCCCACGATCCCTAGTGTCAACATACTGAAACGCACGGTCGTCGCGTTGAAACTTGAACCCAGCACTGAAGCCCCCAACTGCTAAGCTTAGTAGGAGGCGTGAAGGTAAGCTTTGCGTGACCGAACGTTGTTAACCGCCCCCGGATCGCCCAAAGGCGAACGGCGTTCGCATCGAGGCGCGTCAATGGACTCCCCTTGCAAAGGCGAATCGGCCAAGCTGATGTGAGTTGGACTCCGGGCCAATGGTTAAAATTCTCCTAGGCACTACATCTTGTGGGTAGTTAGCTTTGCAGGGACTAGACTCGCCGCAAAAGGCGCCGTACCGGAGTCCGAGGAACGCAGATTCGCCAAGGGAGGCGCTGGGAACGAAGTAAGAACTGGATGTCTTGTCTGGGGCCTGCAAGAGCAGGAGGAAGCCGAGACGGCTGAGAGGAGCGGCGGGCCAAAGTTTCTGAGGCCGAGGACCGACCGCCCCCCTCTCGACAGCACCGAGATACGACGCTGTGCGAATCACATTCACTGCGCGTCCTTAGCACGCAAGTAGAACTATCCACAGCGTCTCCTTTTCAATGTGAATCCCGTGGAGGGATTCACCAGGAGACCTCTCATGGCAACGTACAAGCCTGGATCGAACACCGGCCGCAACGGCGGCATCTTCCAAGAAATCGGCCCGCGCGGCGGCAGCCGGCCCAACTACACGACTGTGCCGGACAACCATCGCTTGCCTCCGACGACTACGCCGGGATCGACGTGGAAGCCGACGCACCGCACCCCGAATAGCGACCGATAACGCCTAAAGGCGGCCCGCCTTGTGCGGGTCGCCGTTCTTATTCATGCGGGACGCCCGCAAAGGAAAACCGATGCGATATTACGTTAACACCAGGGCTCAATCGAATGGAGATAACGAGGTGCATACCTCGTCGTGCGGCTATCTCCCCGGCGAAAGTAACCGAGAATACCTCGGTGATTTCGCCTCGTGCAGCCCCGCTGTGTCCGAAGCCAAACGCCGTGGCTATCGCCGGGCGAATGGCTGTTACTGGTGCTCACGCGCCTGCCACACCTCGTGATCCTGACTAAGGTCACCCCCAACACTTCACGACATAAAGGCGACGCGAACCTGGTTCGCGTCGCCCCTTAAATAGCGAGGATGAGATGCCCTTCCTGAACTCCTCTGCCATACGCCGCGTAGAATACGATCCCAGCACGCATGTGATGCAGATTTGGTTCGTCCAAGGCGGACATGCCTACAACTTTTGTGGAGTGCCTCAGGCCGTTTATGAGGGCCTGATCACAGCCTCCAGCGCCGGCACCTACTACGACCGCTATATCCGAGATCGCTACCAATGCTGAGCATATCAAGCGGCTAGGTGTGTTTGCGCCATAACAGCGGAATATTCCGGCAATTCGTCGAGGAAGAGCACGCCGTTGTGGGCCAGAGACGCCTCGCCCGGCTTGGCCCTCAGCCCCCCGCCGGTCAGGGCCGCCATGGAGGCCGAATGGTGCGGCGCGCGGAAGGGCCGGTCGCGGGTCAGGGCGCCGCGGTCGATCAGGCCCGCCACCGACCAGACCATGGAGGTCTCCAGCAGTTCCTGCGGCGTCAACGGCGGCAGGAGGCCAGGCAGACGCTGGGCCATCATCGACTTGCCCGAACCGGGCGGGCCGATGAAGAGCAGGTTGTGGCCGCCCGCCGCGGCGATCTCCAGCGCCCGCTTGGCGCTCTCCTGGCCCTTGACCTCGCGCAGGTCGGGAACCGCGCCGCCCGCCGTCACCGGGCCTGGCTCGGGCGCCCGCAGCACCTGGGTTCCCCGGAAATGATTGATCAGGCCGATCAGCGAGCGCGGCGCCAGGATGGCGGTGTCGCCCGCCCAGGCCGCCTCGGGGCCGTTGGCCTCGGGGCAGATGAGGCCCAGACCCATGGCCCCCGCCGCCATGGCCGCCGGCAAGGTTCCGCCCACGGCCGCGATCTGGCCGTCCAGCCCCAGCTCCCCGACCGCCGCCCCGCCGTCCAGGGCGTCCGGCGCGATCACCCCCATGGAGGCCAGCAGGGCCAGGGCGATGGGCAGGTCGAAATGACTGCCTTCCTTGGGCAGGTCTGCGGGGGCCAGGTTGGCGATGACCTTCTTGGGCGGCAGGGCCAGGCCGATGCCGGCGAAGGCGCCGCGCACCCGTTCGCGGCTTTCGGCCACCGCCTTGTCCGGCAGGCCGACGATGGCGAAGGCCCCGGCGGGCGTCGCCACCTGCTGCACCTCAACATCCACCCGCCGCGCCTCGACCCCGTCGAAGGCGACCGTCACCACCCGCGCGACCATGGGCTCCCTCCCGCTGACCGAAAGAGAACAAATCACGAACCCAAGCAGGCCGCAAGAGCACCGTTACTCGAAATCAGATCAGGGCAGATCAGCTTCGGGCGCCAGGGTGTGGATCACCTCGCCCGCCGCATTGAGGAACTGGATGGCGCCGAAGCCTTCCTCGGTCACCGTCATCCGCACGCGCGGCCGGTCGTTCTTGTCCGACAGGGCCACGGCGGGCGTCCCGTCGGCGGCGACCGACAGACGCATCCGTGTCGGCGTCTGCACCCCCGGCACCAGGGCGTCTCCCAAACCCGGCTCGCGGATCAGGGGCGGGGCCTGATTGATGACGAAGCTGACCGCGCCGTCCGGCGACACGCGCCAGCCGATCGCGTCCATGGCCGGGTGATCCAGGGCCAGCACGGCCATGCCGCCGTCGACGTCGGCGGTGCCGAACCCGCCACGCTCGCTGCCCTTGTCGTCATAGAGAATCAGACCGGCGACGTTGAAGGCGCGCTTGTACTGAATGCCGTCGATAATCGGCGCGGGCGTGGCCCCTGACAGGGTCATGCGGATGGTCCCGTCGGCGTCGACGATGTCGATGCGTCGGGCGGTGATGCGCTCATGGTCCGGCGTCTCGACGCGGGTCTGCGGCGTGCGGGTCTCGATGATCCGCTCCAGCACCTCCATCGACGGGCGTTTCGGCGCGGCGTCCTGCGCCGTCGCCGGCGCGGCGATCAGCAAGGTCAAGGCGGCCAGCGCCCCGGCGGTCGTCGTTCTGGTCATGGGGTCCCCTCCCGTTGTGCGCGCCCTAGAGGGCTTCGCGCGTCTTCCTTTCGATCACGTCCCACATCAAGGCCGTCGCATCGACTCCCGAGAACTTCAGCAGCTGCTGGGCGCCGGTGGGCGAGGTGACGTTGATCTCGGTCAGATAGTCGCCGATCACGTCGATGCCGACGAAGATCAGGCCGCGCTCCCTCAGATAGGGGCCGATGGCGGCGCAGATTTCCAGGTCGCGCGGCGTCAGCTCGACCGGGGCCGCCGTGCCGCCGACGCGCAAGTTGGAGCGCACCTGATCCTTGGCCGGGATGCGGTTGATGGCGCCGACCGGCTCGCCGTCGATAAGGATGACGCGCTTGTCGCCCGCCGAAACCGCCGGAATGAACTTCTGGATCACCAGAGGGTCGCGCGAGCCGGCGGCGTGAATCTCGATCAGGGCTTCCAGATTGGGATCGTCCGCCTTCAGCCGCACCACGCCCGAGCCGGCGGCGCCGTGCAGGGGCTTGAGCACCACGTCGCCGTGCCGGCGGTGGAAATCGACCAGGGCGACCGGGTCGGAAGACACCAGGGTCGGCGGCTGCAGGCCGGGGAAGAGGGTGGCGATCAGCTTCTCGGGCGCCGAGCGCACCTCGGCCGGATTGTTGACCACCAGGGTCTTCGGATGCACCCGCTCCAGCAGATAGGTGGCGGTGACATAGGCCATGTCGAAGGGCGGGTCCTGACGCATCAGGATGACGTCCACGTCCTCGGCCAGATCGAGGACCACCTCGGGGCCGAAGTCGGCGTGCTCGCCCTGGACCGCGTTCACCGTCACCGGGCGGGCGCGGCAGAACAGGCGACCCTCGTCCAGAGCCAGGGTGCGGAAGTCGTAAACCCAAAGCGCGTGCCCGCGCGCCTGCCCCGACAGGGCCATCAGGAAGGTGGTGTCGGACTCGACGTTCACCGCCTCGAGCGGGTCCATCTGGATGGCGACTTTCAGCATGGGTAGTCCTTAGCAAGGGGCGCTATCGCTCGCGCCGCGGGCGCTCGCTGCTTGAGCTAGTTTAGTTCTCTATGCTCGCGTCGCGGACGCTCGCGGCTTGAGCGCCGAAGCGCCGTCCCTGCCTAATTGAGGGCGTCAGACGCCCGCCGCAAGGCCGCGCTTCAGTTCAGGCGCATCCGCACCCGGTCCATGCTGGCGCGATGGGCGTCGGCGGGACCGTCGATGGCGCGGGCGCGCGACAGGGCCTGCAGCGCTCCGGTCAGGGCCCCCTGCTTTTCGCGCGCGGCGGCGACGTCCAGCCAGGGCCGGTGGTCCTCGGGGTCCAGCAGGGCCCGGCGCAGGGCCGAACGTTCGGCGCCCTCATAGTCCTCGACCAAGAGGGCGCGGGTGAAGAGGACGTTCTGCAGACGGATCAGGGCCTGACGATCGCTGACCGGGGCCATCAGCAGGTCCAGCCGGTCAGCCACGTGCGGCGTCAGCCCCGCCAGCAGGGCGCGCCGCGTCAGCTCGCTGGGCAGGACCAGGCGGCCCTGGCTGAAGGGGTCCAGCGCCACCGGCCCCTCGGGCGTCTCGACCCGCAGCAGGACGTGTCCGGGAAAGTCCACCGCCGCCGCCTTCAGGCCCGTCCGGCGGGCGGCGTCGAGATAGAAGACGACGAGAGCCGCCGACAGGCCGCGCCGCCGTTCGGCCACGTCGATGACGTCGGTATTGCCCGGATGATCATAGTTCAGAAGGTCGCCGTTCAAACGCAGGTCGCAGGCCATGGTCTCGGCCAGGGCGTCGTCGGGACTTTCGTTGGCCGCGCGCTCCTTGACCCGCTGGGCGGCCTGATCGGCCAGCAGCCGGGCCGGCTCGGGATCGCGGAAGGGGTAGTCGTGGATGGCGCAGGCGATGGCGCAGTCGAGCAGCGGAAAGCCGTCGTCCTGGGCGGTTCCCGCCTGGGTCAGAATGGTCTCGGCGTCGTCGCGGGTCACGCGATGTCCGTTCCTGTGGTCGTCACCCCGCGAAGATGACGCGGAAATCGTCCGGGAGCCAGCGCCACCATATCAATCCGCAGGTTCAGCCCCTGCAACGAGGGCCGACTGCGGGCCACGGCGGCGCCGGCGGCGGCCAGGCGACCATGTTGTTCCGGCCCTAGCGACAGGATGGCGGCCTCGATCGTGCGCCGCCGCTTGACCTCAACCACCGCCAGGGTGCCGCCCCGTTTCGCCAGAATGTCGATCTCGCCGCCGCGCCCCTTCAGGCGAAAGGCCAGGATCTGATAGCCCTTGAGCATCAGCCAGACGGCGGCGATCCATTCGGCGGCGTGGCCTTCCCGGTGCGACCGCCCGCCCAGCGCCTGACGCCAGCCCGACTTGGGCCGACGCGGCGACGGACGGGGCCGCAGGCGGGGCTTCACCGGCCCTGCATTTCCAGCGCCCGCTTGTAGAGCGGCTTGCGGGGCAGGTTCAGCGCCTTGGACACCTCGGCGGCGGCCTCGCCCGGCGGCAGGCGGGTCATGGCCTCGGCCAGGGCGGCGTCAGCGTCGGCGGCGCTGGCGACCTCGGCCTCGCCGGGACCGACGACGACGACGATCTCGCCCTTGGGTGCGTCGCAGCGCGGGTCGGCGGCCAGCTCGGCAAGCGTGCCGCGCATGGCTTCCTCATAGAGCTTGGTCAGTTCGCGGGTCACGGCGGCGGGGCGGTCGCCCAGCACCTCGGCCATGTCGGTCAGGCTGTCCTTCAGACGCGGACCGCTCTCGAAGAAGACGAGGGTCTGCCGACCCGTCCGCAATTCTTCCAGCAGGGTCTTCCGCGCCCCCGACCTGGGCGGCAGGAAGCCGGCGAACAGCACCCGGTCGGCGGGCTGCCCCGCCAGACACAGGGCGGCCAGCAGGCTGGAGGCGCCCGGAACGGGATGGACCGGCAGGCCCTCCGCGATGGCGGCGCGGGCCACGACATAGCCGGGGTCCGACACCAGGGGCGTGCCGGCGTCCGAGACCAGGGCCACCACCTCGCCCGCCTTCAGCCGCTCGACGGCGATCTCGGCGGCGCGCGCCGAGGCATGGTCATCGCAGCGTTCCAGCTTGGCCCGCAGGCCATAGGCGGTCAGCAGCTTGGCCGTCACCCGCGTGTCCTCGGCCAGGACCAGATCGGCGGCGGCCAGAACATCCAGCGCCCGCAGCGTCATGTCGCGCAGATTGCCGATGGGCGTGGCCACCAGATAGAGACCCGGCGCGACAGAGCGGGCGGGCGGGGCGGTCGGCGGGAAGAGGGAGGCGTCGGACATCGGCGCGACCCTGCCAGCCTCGGCCCTCCGGGTCTAGGTCGAGCCCTAGGTCAGCAGGGCTTTCAGCACGGCGTCGAGCAGGGGCCGCCCCCGCGCGGTGGCGGCGACGCGGCGGTGTTGAAGACTGAGGAAGCCATCGGCGATTAGCTCGGCCAGCGGCCCGGTCGTCTCGGACAGGTTCAGGGTCTGCAGTAGAGCCAGCGGCACGCCTTCGACGGTGCGCAGGCCCAGAAGCACCCGTTCCTCGGCGGCGCCAGACGCGTCCAGCCTCTCGCGCTCGGCCCAGGGCGTCCCGGCGGCGACGCCCGCGACATAGTCGGCGATGCGGCGGTGGGCGACGGTGGCGGTGCGCTCGCCGTTCAGGCTCAGCCGCCCGTGGGCGCCGGGGCCGAGGCCCAGATAGTCGCCGCCGCGCCAGACGTGCAGGTTGTGGCTTGATCGAGCGGCGACGTCGCGAGCGTGGTTGGACACCTCATAGGCCTCGAAGCCCGCGCCCTCGAGCACCGCCTGCGTGGCCTCATAGAGTTCAGCCGCCAGATCCTCGTCCGGCGGGGTCAGGGTTCCGCGCGCGAAGGCCCGGCCGAAAGCCGTCGTCGGCTCTATGGTCAGCTGATAGGGCGAGATGTGTTCAAAGCCGAGATCGAGCGCCGTGGTCAGCTCCGCCGTCCAGTCGGCCACCGACTGGCCCGGTCGGGCGTAGATCAGGTCGATGGACAGGCGCGGGAAGGCGCGTCCCGCCGTCTCGACCGCCCGCCGCGCCTCGGCCGCCGAATGGTCGCGCCCTAGGAATTTCAACGCCGCGTCGTCGAACGACTGAACCCCCATGGACAGGCGGTTGATCCCGGCGTCGGCCAGGGCGGCGTAGCGGCCCGCCTCGGCGTCGGTGGGGTTGGCCTCCAGGGTGATCTCCATGTCTCCCGCCGGAGGAAACAGGGTCTTGGCCCGCGCGATCACCGCGGCCACGGCCTCGGGCGGCATCAGCGAGGGCGTGCCGCCGCCAAAAAAGATCGAGGCCAGACGACGCGGCCCGACCAGACGGCTTTGCGCCTCCATGTCGGCCAGGATGGCCTGGACCAGCCCCGCCTGTTCCTCGACCCGACCCCGGTCGCGCACGACGTTGAAGTCGCAATAGGGACAGATGCGGGCGCAGTAGGGCCAGTGGACATAAAGGGCGAGGGAGGAGGGCGGAGCCTCAGTCAATCAGCGCCGCCTTGAGCCGGGCGAAGGCGCGGGCGCGGTGACTGATCGCGTCTTTCTCGGCGTCCGTCATCTCGGCGAAGGTCCTGTCCGATCCTTCCGGCCGGAAGATGGGATCATAGCCATGACCCCGGTCGCCGCGCGGCGGGAAGACCAGATCGCCGTCAAGATGGCCTTCGACTACCACGCAGGGGCCGTCGGGCCAGGCCACGGCCAGGGCCGAGGTAAACCAGGCGCGGCGATCCGTGGAGCCGATCTCCTCCAGCCGCTCCTCGACCTTCTTCATGGCCAAGGCGAAGTCCTTGCCCGGCCCGGCCCAGCGCGCCGAGAAGATGCCCGGCGCCCCGTCCAGAGCCGCCACCGACAGGCCGGAGTCATCAGCCAGGGCCACCTCGCCCGAGGCCTCGGCGGCGTGGCGCGCCTTGAGCATGGCGTTGCCGACAAAGGTGCTCTCGGTCTCGTCCGGTTCGGGCAGGTTGAGGCTGCCGGCCGTGACGATCCTGTAATTTCCATCCAGCAAGGCTTCGATCTCGCGCGCCTTGCCCGGATTGTGGGTCGCGGCCACCAGCCGCATCCCCTTGATCAGCTTGAGATTCATGGCGCGACCTTACCTCCGTCCGACGCATTGCGGAAGTTTAACATCGTTAAACGATATGTAACGTGCTTTTCGACGGGGTCGCACCTATCTTCAATCTCAAGAACGGAGGTCGCACCGTTCAGACGAAGCGAAAAAGACGCAACGTTCACCCAGC
>Ga0247827_10000187_pt1 | contig 30023 bp, 24 predicted proteins | sample 12C_Control_Day2_FD_194414 | JGI IMG/M metagenome (GOLD analysis project Ga0247827, IMG submission 194414) | Soil microbial communities from agricultural site in Penn Yan, New York, United States - 12C_Control_Day2 | ecosystem: Environmental > Terrestrial > Soil > Agricultural land | place... | reverse complement strand
GTCCATGATCCGTCCGAAGATCAGGTAGAAGACTGCGTAGGACGCCTGGAACCAGAAGACGATGTCCGCATAGTCCGTCTCGGACCAACCGAACTCGGCCGACAGCGTCGGCTTCAGGAAGCCGATCATCTGACGATCGACGTAGTTGATGACCATGGCCGCGAACAGCAGCCACATTACAATCCAGCGGTATTTACCCGCCGGCGGCGCCGTCACGCGGATCGGCCCCTCCCCGGCGGGTGCGGCTTTCGAAGCGTCACTCATGGTACGAGACCCATTCCCTTGGTTTCCTCGCACGTCCCGTCTTCTTGACCGCCCTGAACGGCGGACGGGTTCGCGCTGATGTTGATATCAGTCTTGCGTCAGATACGGCGCAGCCTTCACGACCGTGCAGCGGACTTCTCCCACGCCTTCAAATACGCACGTCGATTCACTGCCCGCGTAAACGCGGTGAACCCCGGTCACAGCGCCGGTCGAAACCAGCGTGCCGGCCGTCAGCGGCCGCCCCCAGCGAGCGCAATGCTCCAGCAGAAAACGCACTGATTCCAGGGCGCCGCCGGCCAGCGACAGCGAGCCGCCCTTGCCTACGCTGACGCCGTCGATGACGGTCTCGACCTGGACCGCATCCATCCGCTCGCGCCAGTCGACCAACTCCGGTCCGATCACCAGACCCCCGTTGTTGCCGAAGTCAGACGCGACCACCGCCGACCCCAGATCGTTAATGGCCGACAGGGGGCTGCCTGCCAGTTCGACCCCGATGAAGACGGCGTCGATCTGATCGGCGGCCTCCTCGACCGTCCAGTCAGTCTTGGCCGGATCAGCGTCTGCGCCGATACGGGCGATGAACTCCGCCTCGACGGCTGCGAACCCGCCCTCAATCGCCGGCAGAGGCGTCGGCGCCGCGCCAGCGGTCCAGACGTTGCCCGCGAAGATGGCGCCGGCGAGACGATGAATACCCAGCGCCGGCTGTTGCGCGGGAGGCACGCCGCCGACCTTCCACCCCACGACCCGGTCGGGATAGAGGGCGATAGCCGCATCCTGAATGGCGTAAGATCGCGCCATCTGCGCGGGCTTCTCACCCGGATAGTCCGCCACAGCGCGCGCGGCGAGGCGTCCGCTGACGAAGGCCTCGGCGACGGCCTGATCGGCGTCCGGCGTCTGAACGGGAGCCGCCGTCATGCGCGGCGCTCCGGAAGAGTGGTCTGGTCGGTCAAATGACGCCCCATTGGAAAACGCCGGATAATGGTCGGCTTAGGAAACCGGTGTCAATCCGCCTTGGAAACAGCCCATGGCGTACAGGGCCGAGCGGGGCTATGCCTTAAGGCAGAATAAGAACACGAAGGGGAACGCCGTTGTCGGAAGACGATTCGCGGCCGGCCAAGACGGGCAAACGCGCCACCATCAATGACGTCGCCCGCGTGGCCGAGGTCTCCAAGAAGACGGTTTCCCGCGTCATCAACCAGTCGCCCTTCGTGCGCGAGGACACGCGTGAGCGGGTCCAGGCGGTGATCGACGAACTGGGCTTCATCCCGGACCCGCAGGCGCGCGGCCTGGCGTTTCGCCGATCCTTCCTGGTCGGCATGATCTACGACCAGCCCAGCCCCACCTATGTCGTCAACATGCAGCAGGGCATTCTGGACGCGCTGAAGGGATCTGGCTTCGAACTGGTGGTCCATCCCTGCAGCCGCAACTCACCCACCCTGCTCAAGGACATTCGCGGCTTCGTCGAGCGTCAGCGTCTGTTCGGCGTCATCATGCCGCCCTCGGTGTCGGAAGACGATTCGGTCATCCAGCTTCTGCGTGAACTGGACTGCCCCTATGTCCGCATCGCCTCACTGGCGCTGGACGAGCCGCAGAACATGGTCGTCACCAATGACTGGATCGGCGCCGCCGAGGCCGCGCGCCACCTGGCCGACCTGGGCCATAGCCGCATCGCTCTGGTGCGGGGCCTGGCCTCGTTCCGATCCTCGGTGGTGCGGGGACAGGGCTTCATCGACGCCCTGTCCGAGCGGGGCATCGCCCTGCCGCCGGAGTACGACCTGCAGGGCGCCTATACCTACGAATCCGGCGTCGAGGCGGGTCACGCCCTGCTGTCCTTGCCCCAGCCGCCAACCGCCATCTTCACCCTGAACGACGACATGGCCCTGGGTGTCATGCAGGCGGCGCGCGAACGCGGCATGGAACTGCCGCGCGACCTGTCGGTGGTCGGGTTCGACGACCTGCCGATGGCCGCCCGCGTCTGGCCGAACCTGACCTCCGTGCGTCTGCCGATCCGCGACATGGGCCGGATGGCGGCTGAAAAGCTGCTGGCGCCGACCCGCGGCGTCGATCCCGCCAGGCTTCAACAGCCCGAGGTCCGTCCGGCGCTGGTCGTGCGCCATTCCGCCACGCCCCTGGCGCACTGATCTGACCCCCAACGACAAGGGCGGCCGGCGCATGCGCGCCGACCGCCCTTTCCTGATGCCGTTTCGAGCGCGGCCTAGGCGTTGATGACGCCCTTCAGGTACTCGCGAATGCCCTCGTCGGTGGCGTTGGCGAAGAAGTATTCCTGGAACTTTTCACCGGCCACGGTCGCCTTGAGCAGGTCCTGGTCCATGGTCTTCAGGACGGTCAGCATGTCGTTGCAGGTGACGGCTTTCAGATCCTTCAGAATGCTGCGGTTCTTGGCCATGAACACGGCGCGCTCCTTGGGATAGCCCAGGCCGCGCTCGCCTTCGAACAGCTTGCGATAGACGTCTTGCAGGTTCAGCTCAGCCGCCCAGCCAAAGCCCTTGGCGTAGGGCATGGAGATAGCGTTGCCGTCGTTGATCTGGCCGAACAGGAAGGCGTCGGTGGGATCGATGATCAGGCCGCAGAACACGCCCGGCATCGAGTTGGAGGCCAGCATCGAGCCCATGCCCGTGCCGCAGCCCGTCACGACGAAGTCGGCGGCGCCCGAGTTCAGCAGGATGCCCGCCAGAAGCCCGTTCATGACGTAGGTCAACGAGGCCTTATCCTCGGGCGTGTACATGCCGTAGTGGAAAACCTGATGGCCCAGAGGCTCTGCAACCGCGGTCAGCGCGGCGTGCACCGTCTCGCTCTTCGCGGCCTGGCTGTTTTCGATGATGAGAGCGATCTTCATGGCGGTGTCCTCAAGACGAAGCGATGCCGGACGGATGTCGGCGATTATGGGCTAAGCGATTGCATCATTATATGACACCGGTTACCTAGTCCACTGAAGGACGGACGCAAGAGCCGTCCCGGCGGCTCGCCCGGCGAGTCCCTCAGGGAGCCCTGCATGTACTACGACCCCATGTACGACAAGGTCTATCAGGCCACCCATCCCGACATGATGGACGGTGCGACAAACCAGCAATTGCGCGACCGCTATCTGATCGAAGGCCTGTTCGTGCCCGGCAAGGTCAGCCTCAACTATTCGCACCACGAGCGGATGATCATGGGCGGCGCGACCCCGACGACGAGCCCCCTGACCCTGCCGACCCATTCCGTGCCGGCTTCGCTGGCCGGTGCGCCCTTCCTGCAGGGCCGCGAACTGGGCATCGTCAATATCGGCGGCGCCGGAACGGTCACCGTCGACGGCGAGGTCCTCGAACTGGGGTTCCGCGACGGCGCCTATGTGCCGATGGGCTCGGGCGAGGTCAGCTTCGCTTCCGCGAACGCCGCCGAACCGGCGAAATTCTATCTGGTCGCCACCCCGGCCCATACGCGCCACGAACTGACCAGGATCTCGATCGCCGACGCCGTGCCGCTGGAAATGGGTGCGCTGGAAACCTCCAACGAGCGGACGATCTACCAGTACATCGTTCCGGCCAAGGTGAAGTCCTGTCAGCTGCTGCTGGGCGTGACAGCGCTCAAGCCCGGCTCGGTGTGGAACACCATGCCGCCGCACATTCACGACCGCCGCTCGGAGGCCTACCTCTACTTCGGCCTGGGCGAGGACGACCGCGTCTTCCACTTCATGGGCGAGCCGGACAAGTCCCGGAACATCGTCGTCGCCGACGGTGAGGCGGTGATCTGCCCGCCGTGGTCGATTCACATGGGCGCTGGAACGTCGAACTATACCTTCATCTGGGGCATGGGCGGCGAGAACCTGGACTACACAGACATGGACAAGCTCGACATCTGTCAGCTGAAGTAAGGACATATGGGCATGGCCAATCCTTTTGATCTGACCGGCAAGGTCGCGCTGGTCACCGGCGGCAACACGGGCATCGGTCAGGGCATCGCCCTGGCGCTGGCCGCAGCGGGCGCCGACGTCGCCTCGGTCGCACGACGCGCCTCTGACGACACGGTCGGCAAGGTGCTGGCCAAGGGACGCAAGGCCGTCTCCATCCAGGCCGACCTCACCTCGATCGAGCCGGTCGAGCGCGTTCTGGACGAGGCGACCGCCGCCCTCGGCCCCGTCGACATCCTGGTGAACAACGCGGGCATCATCCGCCGCGCCGACGCCGTGGACTTCACCGAGCAGGACTGGGACGACGTCATGAACGTCAACCTGAAGGTGCTGTTCTTCCTCAGCCAGGCGGCAGTGAAGCGGATGATCGCCGACCAGCGCGGCGGCAAGATCATCAACACCGCCTCCATGCTGTCCTATCAGGGCGGCATCCGCGTGCCGTCCTACACCGCGTCGAAGTCCGGCGTGGCGGGCCTGACCAAGCTGATGGCCAATGAGTGGGCCAGGCATGGCGTCAACGCCAACGCCATCGCGCCCGGCTATTTCGCCACGGACAACACCCAGGCCCTGCAGGACGACCCGGTGCGTTCCAAGGAAATCCTGGGCCGCATCCCCGCCGGGCGCTGGGGCGATCCCTCGGACATCGGCGGCGCCGCCGTCTTCCTGGCCAGCCGCGCCAGCGACTATGTGCAGGGCATCACCCTGCCGGTCGACGGCGGCTGGCTGGCGCGCTGATCCCGCGCTAGCGTCCTGACCATGACCCAGACGAAATCGGGCGGCCGCATCCTTTGCTTCGGCGAGATGCTGCTGCGGTTCAGTCCAAACCAGAACGAGCTGCTGCTGCAGTCCCCGGCCCTGACCGCGCGCCCCGGCGGGGCCGAGGCCAATGTCGCCGTCGCCCTGGCCCGCTTCGGCGCGCCGGCGGCGATGGCCACGGTCCTGCCCGACAACGCCTTGGGTCAGGCCGCGCGCGACGAGGTCCGACGCTACGGCGTGGACGCCTCGCCCATCGTCTTCGCGCCGGGCCGCATGGGCCTCTATTTCCTGACGCCGGGCGCGGTGCGCCGCCCGTCCGAAGTCCTCTACGACCGCGCCGGTTCGGCCTTTGTCGAGCGCGTCGCCGACGCCTTCGACTGGGACGCCCTGCTGGACGGCTATGAGTGGCTGCACGTCTCGGGCGTCACCCCCGCCACCGGCCCCAACGGCTCACGCGCCGCTGTCGAACTGGTCGAGGCCGCCGTGCGCAAGGGCGTGCGCGTCAGCTATGACGGCAATTACCGCGGCAAGCTGTGGGAGCAATGGGCCGGCGATCCGCCCGGAACCCTGGGCCGGATGCTGGCGGGGGCCGAGATCGCCTTCGCCGACGATCGCGACTTCGCCCTGGTGCTGAAGACGAAGTTCGAGGACGCCGATCCCAATGCACGGCGCCGTCTGGCCGCCGCCGCGGCGTTTGAAGCCTTCCCCCGCCTGCAACGCATCGCCTGCACCCTGCGTGTTCAGGAAAGCGTGGCCGATCAGGCCCTGTCGGCCGTCATGCTGACGCGCGGCTCCGATGGCGACGTGATCGAGACTGCAACGGACGCCATCCACATGACCGGCGTCGTGGACCGGGTCGGTGGCGGCGACGCCTTCGCCTCCGGCGTGCTGTTCGGCCTGTGGAGCGGCTGGTCGGATCAGGAAGCGCTGGACTTCGGTCTGGCGGCGGCGGGCCTGAAACACTCGGTGCCCGGCGACTTCAACCTGTTCACCGTCGCCGAGGTGCGCGCGGCCATGGGCGACGGCGGATTCGACATTCGCCGCTGACGGTTTCGTGAAAACCGGCGGGTTTCCAGCCGCGCATCGGCGCTAGGAAACCGGTGTCAATCGTGTTTAGCTTCGCTGAACTCAAGCAGCCGTCAGAGCTGCGAGGCGACGCATCCCGAGGAAGACACCATGACCACCATGAACCGCCGCGCCCTGCTGGCCGCCGGCGCCGCCGCGACCTTTACGGCCGCCTCCGCTCCCGCCTGGGCCAAGACGGTCATGCAGGCCGCGCCAGATCGCGCGGCCATTCTGGCCACGATGAAGCGGGCCGCCCGCTTCATGACCGACGAAGCCGCCGTCGAGGGCGGCTATGTCTGGAACGTCCTTCCCGACTTCTCGCGCCGCTGGGGCGAACTGGAAGCCTCGCCGACCATGATCTGGGTCCAACCCCCCGGCACGGCGACGGTGGGCCACGCCTTCCTCGACGCCTATCACGCCACCGGCGACGAGCAGTTCTACGAGGCCGCCAAGTCTGCGACCGACGCCCTGGTGCGGGGCCAGCACCCGGCCGGCGGCTGGAACTATGTCATCGACACGGCGGGCGAGGATGCGCTGAAGCGCTGGTACGCCACCTACGGCAAGAATGCGTGGCGGATGGAGGAATTCCACCGCTACTACGGCAACGCCACCTTCGACGACGCGGGCACGGCCGAGGCCTCGCAACTGCTGCTGCGGGTCTATCTGGAGAAGCGCGAGCGCAAATATCGCGCGCCGCTGGACAAGGCGATCCAGTTCGTCCTCGACGCCCAGTATCCTAACGGCGGCTGGCCCCAGCGCTATCCCTTCGTCCAGAACGGCGGCCTCCACGGCCACGAGGACTACACCCCCTACATCACCTTCAACGACGACGTGGCCGGCGAAAATCTGGAGTTCCTGCTCTACGCCTATCAGGGGCTGGCGGTGAACGGTCGCGGCGATGCGCGCCTGCTGGACGCCATCCATCGCGGCATGGACATCTATGTGAAGACCCAGCAGCCCATGCCGCAGCCGGCCTGGGGCCTGCAGCACTTCCCCGACACGCTGAAGCCGGCCGGCGCCCGCACCATCGAACCGCAGGCTTTCGCCACCCACACTACGGGCGCCAACATCAAGTCGATGCTGGGCTTCTATCGCCTGACCGGCGATCGCAAATATATGGCTCGCCTGCCCGAGGCGCTGGACTGGCTGGATCAGGTCAAGACGCCGCAAGACCTGATCGCACCAGGCCGCACCCACCCGACCTTCATCCTCGAAGGCTCGAACACCCCGGTCTATATCCACCGGCGCGGCTCCAACATCACAAACGGCCAGTATTACGCCGACACGAACCCGAACAACCTGATCGTCCACTACGGTTCGTTCCGCAACGTCGACACCGCCGCCCTGCGTCGCGAGTACGAAGAACTGGCCGCCCAGTCGCCCGAAGAGGTCAGCCGCAACTCGCCGCTGAAGGCCCGCGCCGGCTCGTTGAAACTGCCGAAATACTTCACGCTGCAGGACGTGGACGTCTGGGACATGTCGTCCGACGCGCGCCGTCTGGCCAGGCCCGCGCCGGGCCGCGCCGCCGAACTGGTGGCCGGTCTGAACGCCCGCGGCTACTGGCCCTCGCTGCTGACCACCACCTCAAATCCCTATATCGGCGAGGCCCCGGCGGCGGTGACGGGCGGGGAGTATCAGACCACCCGCGTCGGCGATCTGTGGGACACCTCGCCCTACAACACCGACTATCCGGTCGAGTGCGTCTCGACCCAGGTCTTCATCAGAAACATGGGCGAACTGATCGAGACGCTGGAAGGCTGATCAGTCCGAGGTCGGCGCCTAGAGATAGGCGCCGACCTGCCATGGCACGAACTCGTTGTCGCCGATGCCGAGGGCTTCGGACTTGGACGGCTCGCCCGAAGCCACGGCCAGCATTCGCTCGAAGATGGCGCGGCCCACCTCCTCCATCGCCACGCCCGTCAGGACCGGCGAGGCGTCGATGTCCATGTCCTCGTCCATCCAACTGGCCAGTCTGGCGTTGGAAGCGACCTTGATCGACGGCGCGGGCTTGGCGCCGAAGACCGAGCCCCGCCCCGTGGTGAAGACGATCAGATTGGCGCCCGAGGCGATCTGCCCCGTCGCCGAGCAGGGATCATAGCCGGGGCTGTCCATGAAGCTGAGCCCCTTGCTCGTCAGCGGCTCGGCATAGCCGATCACGTCGTTCAGCGGCGTCGAGCCCGACTTGGCCACGGCGCCCAGGGACTTTTCAAGGATCGTCGTCAGGCCGCCCTTCAGATTGCCGGGCGACGGATTGTTGTTCAGCTCCATGCCGTGCTTGTCGGCATAGGCCCGCCACCATTCCAGACGCGCGTTCAACCGATCCGCCACCGCCCGCGAGGCCGCGCGACGCAGCAGCAGGTGCTCCGCACCCCAGATTTCGGGCGTTTCCGACAGCATGGCCGAGCCGCCGTGAGCGACCAGCAGGTCCACCGCCGCGCCCAGGGCCGGGTTGGCGGTCACGCCGGACCAGCCGTCCGAACCGCCGCATTGCAGACCCACCGTCAGGTGCGCGGCCGACACCGGCTGACGCTCGACCGTGGCGGCCTCGGCCACCAGTTCGCGAACGACCTCGATCCCCGCCTCAATGGCGCGAGCCGTGCCGCCGGCTTCCTGAATGGTCAGGGCCCGCAGGGTCGGACCGGCTTCAAGGCCTTCGTTGGCCAGCCAGGCCGGGATCTGATTGGCCTCGCAGCCCAGGCCGACGATCAGGATGGAATGGAAGTTCGGATGCCGGGCGTATCCCGCTAGCGTCCGCTGCAGCAGGGTGGTGTCGCTGGACAGCGAAGACCCGCCGCAACCGCCCTGATGGGTGAAGGCGACCACCCCGTCCACGCCCTTGGGCAGGCTGGCGTCGGGGAAGACGTCGGCGATCCGCCGGGCCACCGTAGCCGAGCAGTTCACGCTGGTCAGGACGCCGATGTAGTTACGGGTGCCGACCCGACCGTCGGCGCGGACGATGCCGTTGAAGGTCGCGCCCGACAGTGGCGCCGGCGCACGGACGTCCGCCCCAACCTCGGCTTCACGCCCGTCCTCGGCCATGGCCAGGTTATGGACGTGGACGTGGTCGCCGGCGGCGATCGCCGCCCTGGCCCGCCCGATAACCTGGCCATAGCGGCGGACCAGCCCGCCCGCCTCCACCGCGTGGCGGGCGATCTTGTGCCCTGTGGCGATGTCAGCGCGCGCGGGCGAAGCCAGTCCCTCGGGCGTCTCACCGGCGGGAATGTCGTCCAGGGCGATGGCGACGTCGTCAGCAGGGTTCAGGATCAGAACGCGGCTCATGATCTACTCCGTGACGCGACGCGCGGCCTCGACCGCGCCGTGCTCTCGCAAGGACAGGAAGGCGCCGGTGACCGCGTCGACGAAGCGTCGATCACTGGTCAAGGACGCGGGGAAAACGGCGGACAGGGTCAGCAGGGCGCGGACCTCGGCCTCGTCGTTCTCGGACGCCGCGATCAGTTCGGCGGTGCGCGCCGCCAGAGGGTCGTCGACCACAACGGTCTCGCCGCTCTCGGTCACGCCCTCCTGCCAGCGCATCCATGCGGCGACGCCGAGCGCCAGGGCTTCGATCCCCTGCCCCTTGGCCAGCCGCTCCGCCATTCCGGCCAACAGACGCTGCGGCAACTTCTGCGAGCCGTCCATGGCGATCTGGCGCGTCCGATGCATCAGGGCCGAGTTGGAGAAGCGGGCCATCAGCTCCTGACGATAGGCCGCCACGTCCAGTCCCGGCGGCGGGTTCAGAGTGGTCTGCGCCTCGTCCCACAGGGCCTCGATGAAGGCCCGGAAGGCCGGGACCGCCACAGCCTCATGCACATGCTCGTAGCCCGACAGGGCGCCGAGATAGGCCACGGCGGAATGGGCGCCGTTCAGAAGCCTGAGTTTGGCGTCCTCCCACGGCTCAACCGCGTCGGTCAGTTGCACGCCGAAGGCGGCGAAGTCCGGCCTCTCGCCCGCGAACCAGTCCTCAATCACCCACTGGGTGAAGGGCTCGGCCTTGACCATGCCCTGGTCGTCGACGCCGAGACGGGTGCTCAGGCGGGCCACGTCGTCGGGAATGGTGGCCGGCACGATCCGGTCGATCATGGTCTGGGGGAAGGCCCCCTCAGCCTCGATCCACAGGGCCAGAGCCGGATCGACGCGCCGGGCCATGGCGATGACGCTCGCGCGGATGCGCTTGCCGTTGTGAGGGATGTTGTCGCAGCTGATGACCGTGAAGGGCTTGAGCCCCGCCGCCTTCCTCGCCGCCAAGGCAGCGACGATGAAGCCCGGCGCGGTGCGCGGCGACGCGATGTCGGCCAGATCGGCGGCCACGTCCGGGTCATCCAGCAGCAGGTCGCCCGTCGCCGGATCGAGGCGATAGCCCTTTTCGGTCACCGTCAGGGTGACGATGTGGACCTCGGCGTCGGCCATGGCCGCAACCAAGGCCTCAGGATCTTCCGGCCCGACCAGAACGCCGCGCCCGGCGCCGATCACCCGCAGATGCTCCTCTGCCCCGTCGCGAACGACCAGGGTGTAGAGCCCGTCCTGCGGGTTCAGCTGGTCCCTCACGCCGGGCGACCTCAGCGAGGCCCCCAGCACGCCCCAGCGCAGGTCGCCGCCGGCCAGGGCGTCGTCGAACACCACCGCCTGGTGCGCGCGATGGAAGGCGCCGATGCCCAGATGAACCACGCCGGTCTTCACCGCCGCGCGGTCATAGGTCGGGCGGGCCACGTCAGCAGGCAGGCCCTTCAGGGCCGCATTGTCGAGACGGGTCACAGCTTGTAGGCCGCCTTGACCAGACCATAGGTCAGGGCATGGGCCAGTTCGTGGGCCTCGTCCTCTTCCATCCGGTGCTCGACCACCAGCTTGGCCAGGAATCCGCAGTCCATGCGTCGGGCCACGTCGTGACGGGCCGGGATCGACAGGAAGGCGCGGGTGTCGTCGTTGAAGCCGACGGTGTTGTAGAAGCCCGCCGTCTCGGTGACCTGTTCGCGGAAGCGGCGCATGCCCTCGGGGCTGTCGTGGAACCACCAGCTCGGTCCCAGCTTCAGCGCCGGATAATGGCCCGCCAGCGGGGCCAGTTCACGGCTGTATGAGGTCTCGTCCAGGGTGAACAGGATCAGGGTCAGGCGCGTATCCGAACCGAAGCGGTCCAGCAGGGGCTTCAGCGCCCGCACGTAATCCGTCCGGGTCGGGATATCGCAGCCCTTGTCGCGGCCGAAGCGGTTGAACACCGTGGCCGAGTGGTTGCGGAAGCTGCCGGGGTGAAGCTGCATCACCAGGCCGTCCTCGACCGACATGGCGGCCATTTCGGTCAGCATCTGGCCGCGGAACAACTCGGCGTCAGCCGCGCTGGCCGGGGCGGTCGAGACCCGCTTGAACAGGGCCTCGGCGTCGGACTTCGACAGGTCGGCGGTGAAGGCGGTCGGATGGCCGTGGTCGGTCGAGGTGGCGCCCATCTCGATGAAGAAGGCGCGGCGGTCGCGCAGGGCCTGCAGGTAGCCATCCCACGACAGCGTATCGCGGCCGGTCTGCTCGGCCAGAACCTTCAGATTGTCGCGGAAGCCCTCGTAGTCGGGATCCAGCACCGGATCGGGGCGATAGGCGGTCAGGACCCTGCCCTTCCAGCCCGAGGCGTTGATGACCTTGTGATGCTCCAACGTGTCGAGCGGGCTTTCCGTCGTGGTCAGGACCTCGATGTTGTAGCGGTCGAAAAGGGCGCGCGGCTTGAAGGCGTCGGTCTTCAACGCGGCGTCGATGACGTCGTAGTAGTGGTCCGCCGTCTCGGCCGACAGGCGCACGTCTATGCCGAAGGCCTCGGCATAGACCCAGTCGTGCCACATGCGCGACGGCGTGCCCCGGAACAGGTGATAGTTCTCGGCGAAACGGCGCCAGATCTTGCGCGGATCGGCCTCGACCGGGCCGCCGTCAGCGCGCGGCACCCCCAGGTCCTCCATCGCCATCCCCTGCGAGTGCAGCATGCGGAAGACGTAGTGGTCGGGCGTGATCAGCAGTTCGGCCGGGTTGGCGAAGTTCTCATTGCCCGCGAACCAGCTGGGGTCCGTATGGCCGTGCGGGCTGATGATCGGCAGGCCTTTCACCTCGGCGTAAAGGCGGCGCGCAACGGCCCGCGTGTCGGCGTCGGCCGGAAACAGGCGGTCGGGGTTCAGACGGAGCGGCTTGGTCATGCGGCGACTCGGGACTGGATTTTCGGACAGTCAGAGCAGGACGCAAGGCTCAGCGAATCGCATTGCCGTCGGACCCATAGATCCGAATCCGACAGGGTCGCTTCCCCTTTCGTCGCCCCTCTGACGGGGGTGATCGTTGGTTCTTTCTCGGGCGCAGAACCGTCGCGGGGCTTCGATGCGATCAGTGTTCGTCATCATCTTGCCACATGTCGGAAACTGTGCGTAGCTTTGTATGACACCGGTAGCAGCGGCTGACAAACGCCAAATGACACCGGTTCCCGCGATCGCGGCGGCTGGAACGGGGACGCACGATCCCCGAAAGGCCTAACTGGGAGGAGGACACAGATGACCCAACACGCTACCCGTGCGCGTTATGCGCTGACCCTTGGCGCCTCGCTGGGCGCCCTCACCCTTGCCCTGGCGGCCGGCGCGGCCCACGCCCAGGACGCCGACGCCGCCCCCGAGCAGGAAGCCACCACGGTCGATGAGATCGTCGTCACCGGCTTCCGCGCCAGTCTGCAGAACGCTCTGAACATCAAGCGTCGCGAAGCCGGCGTGGTCGACGCCATCTCGGCCGAGGACATCGCCGACTTCCCCGACACCAATCTGGCGGAGTCGATCCAGCGCATCCCCGGCGTGTCCATCGACCGCGACGCCGGCGAGGGCCGCTCGATCACCGTGCGCGGCCTCAGCTCGGAGTTCACCCGCACCCGCATCAACGGCATCGAAGCCCAGGCCACGACCGGGGCGACCGACTCGTCAGGCGGCGTGAACCGCGGGCGCGGCTTCGACTTCAACGTCTTCGCCTCAGAGCTGTTCAACAACATCACCGTGCGCAAGACCGCCTCGGCCGAAGTCGAGGAAGGCTCACTGGGCGCCACCGTCGACCTGCGCACCGCCCGCCCGTTCGACTATCCCGGCTTCACCGCCGTCGCCTCCGCCCAGGGCGGATTCAATGATCTGTCCGAGGAATGGAGCCCCCGCTTCGCCGGCCTGATCTCCAACACCTGGATGGACGGCAAGTTCGGCGCCCTGATGTCGCTGGCCTACAGCGACAAGAGTTCGATCGAGGAAGGCTTCAGCTCGGTGCGCTGGGGTCCCGCCAGCGGCGACAACGGCTTCCAGAACCCCGACGCCCTGCCCGGCGGGTCTGCTGCGGCCGGCGGCCTGTTCCACCCGCGCATCCCTCGCTATGGCCGCCTGACCCATGAACAGGAGCGCATCGGCGCGACCCTGTCGCTGCAATGGCGCCCGTCGGACGCGACGACCATCAGCCTGGACGGCCTCTATTCCAAGCTCGACTCGACCCGGAAGGAGAACTTCCTCGAAGCCTGGTCGCTGAGCCGCAACGCCTCCCAGGGCGGCAAGCCTCAGGTCGACATCGTCGAAGCCGTCGCCGACCCCAACACCGGCGAACTGGTCTATCTGCGCCTCGACGACATGGACATGCGCACCGAGGAACGCTTCGACATCCTCAAGAGCGAGTTCACGCAATACACCCTGGAGGTCGAGCACGACTTCTCGGACACCGTGCGCTTCCGCGGCGTGGCCGGTCGCTCGGAGTCGAAATTCGGCAACCCGCTGCAGGTCAACGCCATCATCGACCATCAGGACGGCGACGGCTGGTCGATCGACTTCCGCGAAAACCGCGATCTGCCCAAGATCGTCTATGGCTTCGACGTCACCGACGCGAACCAGTGGACGATCACCGGCCCGGCCGGCGCCCAGCCGCTGTCGGAACTGCGCATCCTGTCCAGCGAGCAGTCCAACACCTACACCACCTTCGAGGGCGGCTTCGAGTTCGACATCGACGACCGCATGACCTTCAAGGTCGGCGCCAGCTACAAGGAGTATCAGTCGGAAGGCTCTGGCTACGCCCGCAAGACCAATGCTGCGCCCGCCATGCCCGCCGGGACCTCGATCGGCGACCTGACCTATCTGCTCGAAGGCTTCGGCAAGAACCTGGACCTGCCCTCGGGATCGGCGACCGCCTGGATCTCGCCCAACCTCGACGCGATCATGAAGGCCTATGGCGCGGATTGTCTGTGCGACACGGGCGTGGCCGGCGGCGACTTCCGCCTGCTGGGCCTGGAGAACGGCTCGACCGCTCTGGGCAACTGGCGCGACGTGACCGAGAAGGACACTGGTCTGTGGGCCCAGTTGGACTGGAACACCGAATGGGCCAACATGCCGGTGCGCGGCAACTTCGGCGCGCGCTGGGTCAACACCGAGGTCGAGGCCGCCGGCTATTCCGCTCTCAACGGCGTGACGACGCGCGTCAGCGGCGCCAACAGCTATGACGACATCCTGCCGTCGCTGAACCTGTCGATCGAACCGATCGAGAACGTCATGGTCCGCTTCGGCGCCGCCCGCGTCATGTCGCGCCCGCCGGTGACCAGCCTGGTGCCGACCCTGTCTCTGAGCGCGCCGAACGCCGCCAACCGCACGGCGTCTCTGGGCAACGTCAACCTGGATCCCTACCGCGCCGACACCTTCGACCTGTCGCTGGAGTGGTATTTCGCCCCTGAGTCCCTGCTGTCCTTCGCCGTCTTCTACAAGGACATCTCGACCTATGTGCAGACGACCCAGCAGAAGATGACCTACGCCGAACTGACGGCGATGAACCCCGAAGCCTTCCCGGCCGCGCCTGACCGTCCGGTCGGCGACGAATATACCTTCAGCACGCCCACCAACACGCCGGGCGGTCCGCTGACGGGCTTCGAGATCAGCTACCAGCAGCCCTTCACCTTCCTGCCGGGCGCCTTCTCGAACCTGGGCGTCCAGGCCAACTTCACCCACGTGGAGTCGGAAATCGACTACTGCACCACCGCCGCCTGCACCGCCTATGTGACGGCCAACCTGGTGAACCTGTCGCCCGACGCCTGGAACGCCACGCTCTACTACGACGACGGTCGCTTCAACGCCCGTGTCTCGGCCGCCTATCGCGACACCTATTATCAGCAGGTGCCGGGGGCCAACGGGGGCACGCGCGGCATCGCCTTCACGGGCAAGACCGAGACGCTCAGCATCGATGCCTCGGCCTCGTTCGATGTCACCGACAAGCTGGCCCTGTCGATTGAGGGCATCAACCTGACGGATGAAGCCAATCGCCAGAACCACGGCGAGCTCGATGGCGTGCGTGACAGCACCTACGTCTATCACCACACAGGCCGCCAGATCTTCGTGGGCGCTCGCTACAAGTTCTGACGTCCGACACATCGCGCTCCTGAGCGATGACTTCGGCGCCGGCGATCAGATCGCCGGCGCCTTTTTTTGTCGAGCGATGGACCTGCGACCGGGCTTAACCGCCGTAGCCGCGCCCGCCGCCGCCGAAGCCGCCGCGCGAGACGACCGTGGTGCGGCTCTGCACCCGACTGGGAGCCTGACGCGCCACGTCGCCATGTTCACGGCCATTGGTCAGGATCTTGCCTGTGCGATAGTCGCGATAGGCGTAACCGCCGCCATAGCCGTTGGAATACTGGCCGTCGCGGTCGCGATACATCGGACCGCCGCCGCTATAGCGCCCGCCATCCAGCATCCGGCCGATGATGAAGCCGGTCAGCAGCGGGGTGAAGAAGGAGCCGCCGCTGGTCTGGTGCGGCTGGCACTGGGCGGCGCCCCACTGCTCCTCGCAAGCGGATTGGCTGGCGTAGCGCGGCGCCGTCTTCTCGGCCTGTTTCTTCGCCTCGGCCTGGGCGGCGTCGCACTCCGCGTCCGCGATGTCGTTGGCGGCGCGGCATTCTTCCAGCGACGTATAGACTTGGACCGGCTCGGGCTCGGGCGCCGAGACGCGCTGAGGTGAGCCGCAGGCGGCCAGGGAGAAGCTGGCCGTGGCCATCAGGCTGCTGACGTGCAGGACGCGCGAGCGCTTCATCCGGCGCATGGTCCTGGTTTGAGGGAGGTCCTTGGGATCGGTCATGGCGCTCACGCCGTCATGCAGGCGGCGTTCAGCAGCCCGACGCAGATGGAGATGGCGGCCAGATAAACCGCCGCCGCGATCTCGCCCGCCTCGATGCGGACCACCAGGTTGCGGAAAGCCAGGCGGCTGATGGTGACGAAGACCAGGATCTGGATGACGCCGGCCAGCAGGGCCCAGGCGGCGAACTCCATCAGGCTGACGGTGTGCGACAGGGCCGAGGCCAGGGGCAGGACATAGCCGATCAGCGCACCCCCCAGAGCAATGGCGGCGGCGGTGTTACCTTCGCGGATCAGCGTATGCTCGTGATAGGGCGTGACCCACTGGTAGATCAACTTGAACACCAGGGTGAAGGCCCCGGCCATGACGAAGGCGATCAGGAAGGCGATTGCGCCCTGCTGAAACGTGAACCAGTCGAACATATCTTGCATCTCCCCAGGCGCCGTCAGGCGCGGAACTCGGCCATTTCCAGCGGAATGCCGATCATGATTTCGTGCGTCGTCTCGCCGCCCTCGGGCTGCTGCTCAAGGGCGATCATCAGCTCGCGTCCGTCCGCCAGATCACGGCCATACAGCATGCAGGTCTGGAAGATCCTGGCATAGGGCGTGGTCGCCGCGCGGTCGTCCCAGATCGTCTCCCACAGGGTCACGGGCGGCTGCACGGCGTCGCTTTCCGAGAACCAGAAACGCGGATAGTCGGGCAGGTCCTCGGCCGCGCCGTGAAAGACCGGCGCCGACAGCCGGTCGCGCCAGATGCGGCGTTCGCGCTCGCCCGGCGGATAGGCCGAGGTCCAGGGCACGAACAGGCTGAAGTCATAGCTTTCCGACCCGGCCTCGTCGTCGCTCATGGCCTGAAGCATGACGTGGTCGTCGGTGTAGAAGCGGTGGACGTATTGCCCGCCGTCCAGCGACACCAGCCCCTGAGCCGTGATGTCCAGGACATCGCGATCCAGCGCGAAGCGGGTCTCATCGCCCAGCCGACGCCAGGCCAGCGGGTCCAGCGCCACGGTACGGCCCACAGTGATGTTGCGCACCGTCGCCAGACGCGCTTCCGGCGCCGCCCGCTCGTTTCGTCCGAAAAACTTCCTGAACATGGGCGACTATCTAGGCCCGTCGCAGGCCGACTGCGAGCGAACAGAGGCGGTGCGACCGAATGATGCAGATCATGGCCTGAAATTCCGCCCTGCATTGCTCGATGTCAAGTGTTCATGTTACGCGTTACATGAAACATGACCAAGCCACCCGCCCCCTCCTCCGCCGCGACCGAACGCATCCGTGCGTGGCGACAGGCGCGCCGCGAGGCGGGCTTGGTCAAGCTGGAGCTCTGGGTGCCCGAGACCGCCCGCGATGACGTCAAGGCCGCCGTCCGCGCCATCCTGACCGATTCCACGCGCGGCCCCCATCTGGCCGGTCGCAACCTTGCCGGCGGGACGCGCCGCCCCACTTCTGATCCCATCACTTCTGGAGACGACCACCACATGGACGCCGTGATCGAAACCCCCTGGACCGTGCCCGCCGTCAAGGACGCGCTGGACGGCTCGCCTCTGGTCCGCGACGGCGAGATGACCCTGCGCGTGCTGGAAGGCGCCGAACCGGTGCTGCTGGCGACCATGCACGAATACGGCGACCTGCCGGTCTATCTCAGCGTCGGCGGCGCCCAGATCGTCTGCTCGGTCCTGTTGTGGCCCGTGGCCGAACAGGCCGACCGTCACGCCTTCAACGAGTTCCTGCTGAAGGCCCAGCGGGTGGTGCCGCTGTCGAACTTCGCCATCACCAATGTCGGCGGCGAGGACGTCTATGAGCTGATGGGCGAGCTGTCGTGCAAGACGACGCTGCAGACCATCCTGATCGAGTTGCGCACCCTGGCGGAAAACGCCATCGACGCCACCGAACTGCGTGAAACCTTCGGCGCCGACGCCGCCTGATCCGGAAACCCGACCATGTCCATGCTCAGAAAACTCTCCGCCCTGTTCCGCGGCACCGCCCATGACGCGGCCCAGGGCGTCGTCGACGCCAACGCCCTGCGCATTCTCGATCAGGAAATCCGCGACGCCGACAACGCCCAGGGCAAGGCCAGAGACGACCTGGCCGGTCTGGTGGCGCGTCGCCGCATGGCCGAAAATGAAATGGCCAGCTTCCACGACCAGATCGCCAAGTATGAAAGCTCGGCCCGCTCGGCCCTGGGTCAGGGCAAGACCGATCTGGCGCGCGAAGTGGCCGTCCGCATCGCCGAACTGGAAGTCGAGATCTCGACCCGCGGTCCGCTGATCGAGGACATGAAGACGGCCGAGGCGCGCCTGCGCACCGCCATCGCCTCGACCGACCAGAAGATCGAGACGCTTCGTCGCGAGATCGACATCGTCAAGGTCAACGAGTCCGTCCAGCGCGCCCAGACCTCGGTCGCCCTGAACTCGGCCGGCGCCCAGTCGCGCATCGGCTCGGCCGCCGACAGCCTGCAGCGCATCAAGCAGCGCCAGGCCGTGCAGGAAGAGAAACTGCGCGAGAACCAGGCCCTGGAAGACCGCCGCACCGGCGCCGATCTGGACGCCAAGCTGCGCGACGCCGGCATCCTGCCCGGCCACTCGTCGGCCGACGACGTCCTGGCCCGCCTGACCCAGAAGGACGTGACCATCGTCACCCCGCGCATCGGTCAAGCCTCGCCCGACAAGGACCCGGCCTGATCCATGCAGCGTCTGTGCCTTGATCCCCGCCCCGACTGGGAAACCCAGGCGGACAACCTCGGCTTCACATGGCGTCACACTGGCGGCGAGCTCTACTGGGACGAAACCGCCGCCTACGCCCTGACGATGGCCGAGGTCGAGGACGGGATCGAGGCGCCGACCGAGGACCTGCACGCCATGTGCCTGGACCTGGTCGCCGAGGCGGTCCAGTCGGAGCGGCTGATGGAGCAGCTCGACATTCCCGAGCCCATGCGGGACTACGTGGCCGACAGCTGGAAACGCGGCGACCCGTCGCTGTATGGCCGCTTCGACTTAGCCTACGACGGGACAGGTCCGGCCAAGCTCTACGAATATAACGCCGACACCCCGACCAGCATCTATGAGACGGCCGTCTTCCAGTGGCTGTGGCTGGAGGATCAGATCAAGGCGGGCGTCCTGACCGACGACGTCGACCAGTTCAACAGCCTGCATGAAAAGCTGGTCGACCGGTTCCGCGCCATCTTCCCCAATGGCGGCTTCGTGCATTTCAGCTCGGACGCCGACTTCGTTGAAGACCGCCAGACCGTGCGCTTCCTCGAGGACCTGGCCCAGCAGGCCGGACTGGACCCGCAGTTCGTCGCCATCGACCAGATCGGCCTGAACGCCGACGGCCAGTTCGTCGACCACGAAAACTGGATCATCCAGGCGATGTTCAAGCTCTATCCGTGGGAGCAGATGTTGCGCGACGACTACGCCGCCCCCCTGCCGACGGCGGGCGTAACGGTTCTGGAACCGGCCTGGAAAAGCCTGCTGTCCAACAAGGGCATCTTGCCGCTTTTGTGGGAACGCCACGCGGGCCACCCCAACCTGCTGGAAGCCTATTTCGAGGACGATCCGGCCCATTCGTCCCTTGGATCATCCTACGTCCGCAAGCCCTTGTTTTCACGCGAGGGGGCCAATGTCGAACTGATCGAACAGGGCCGCAGCGTCGCCGACGTCTTCGACGGCGGCTATGGCGGCGGGCGCTGGATTCGCCAGGCCCTGTGCAATCCGCCCAGCTTCGATGGCAACCACGTCATCGTCGGCTCATGGGTCGTCGGCGACGAGGCCGCCGGGATGAGCCTGCGCGAAGACACGAGCCTGATCACCCGCAACACCTCGCGCTTCCTGCCGCACTTCATCCGGGACTAGCGAGCGGGCGAAGCGGCTTCCCCTGCCCGCGGCTGGTCGAAGCATAGCAGGAGTTTCATGGACTCGATCACTCTTGGCCCCTTGGTGCTGTCGGGCGGGCGTCTTCGTCTTCCTGATCGGAACCGGCCTGCTGGCCAGCCGCGTCAGCCCTCGCTTCAACCTGTGGAGCACGGTCGTCGTTCTCGGCGGCCTGGCCGTCGCGCGCCTGGCCCACGTCATCGGCCACTGGACCTATTTCAGCGATAATCCGCTGCGCGCCCTGGCGGTCTGGCAAGGCGGGTTCAACTGGCTCTGGCCCCTGCCCGTCGTCGCCCTGTCGCTGATCGTCCTGTTGCGGACCCGACAAGAGCGCGCCTGGGCGATCGCGCCGCTGGCCGCCGCCGCCCTGGCCTGGACCACCGCGCATCATCTGGCCGCCGCCACCGAGCCCCTGCCCCCGCCGTCCCGGACCCTGGCCGCGCTGGACGGACCGCCGGTCGATCTGGGGAAGAGCGACGGACGACCGACCGTGATCAATCTGTGGGCCACGTGGTGCGCCCCATGCCGCCGCGAAATGCCCGCCCTGGCCCAGGCCGAGCGCGATCATCCCGAGGTACGCTTCCTCCTGATCAATCAGGGCGAGAGCGCGGACAAGGTGAGCGCCTTCCTCGGCAGCGAGAGCCTCAACTTCAACCATCTGCTGCTCGACCCGAGCATGGCGACGCAGCGCCATTATCGCACGACAGGCATTCCCGTGACACTATTCCTTCACGCCGACGGGCGGCTGGCCAAAGCCCACATGGGCGAGATCGCGCCCGAACGGATTGCAGCGGAAATCGGCAGTCTGCGCTGAACCAGCGCCTATGAACGCTCTACCCTGGTGTCCACAGGGCGATCCAGTTCGATGCCGGCCAGATCATAGCCCCGACGGAAATCCATGATGTGTCGTTCCATCCAGTCGCGCACAGCTTGAACATCCCTGGCTCGCATCGCCCGGATGATCTCCCGGTGCGCCTCCACCACACGCCCTGGAGATTGATCACCCGTCGCAGGATGGCTGAACAGCTTTTCAAGCGAAGGATAGAAGAGCAGCGAGACAGGTTCGCGCGACATCAGCAGCACGCGATTACGCGTCGCCTCAGCGATCTGGGCGTGGAAAGCCACGTCCAGGGTGATGATTGATCGCCCCTCCGCCAGTGCAGCCTCCATAGCCCGCAAGTTGGCCTCCAGGCTCTCAATCAGGGCGTCGTCAATGACGGGCGCCACCAGCTCAGCGGCGCAGACCTCGAGCCTCAAGGCGACTTCCCATAGCTCGCGAAACGTCACCCCCTGCATCAAAAGGGCCCGCGATCCTCGCGGCGCCAGTTCTTCATGGTGCGGCAGGGCCGCGTGTAGGCGGCGCCCAGCTTCGCGCCGGACCAGTCCGCTCTGCTCCAGCGCCCGCATCCCCTCGCGGACGGTGTGTCGCGTGACGCCGAACTGCTCCGCCAGTTCGGTTTCGGTCGGGAGCGGTGCGCCGGTCGCGATCCGACCGCTCAGGATTTCTTCCTGAAGCGCCCGATGCACCGCCTCATAAGCGCGAGGAATCGTCAGACGCTTCAGTTGATTTGGCACCTAGACTCTCTTTGTCCAACAATCCAACAATAGGGTATCAGACGCCGCCGCTTCCACAAAACTCTGGTGAGAGTGTTCCGTGCCCATCCACATCACGCAGAACCATCCCGCCTGGAGAAACGTGCACGAGACCCCAGCCGCCGCGACGCCCTCGGAGACCTGAGCGCATGCCCCACCCCCTGATCGTTCGTCGCGACCTCGATTTCATGCTGCACGACTGGCTGAAGATGGAGACCCTGTTCACGGCGCCGGCCTTCGCCGACCACAGCCGAGAGAGCATCGACGCCGTGCTCGACCTCTCCGAAACCCTGGCCGCCGACCTGTTCCTGCCCCACTACAAGGCGTCCGACGAAAACGAGCCCCGGCTCGAGAACGGGCAGGTCGTGACCCTGCCAGCGATCAAGCCGGCTCTGGCTCAGTATGCCGAGCTTGGCCTGTTCTCTGCCGGTTTCAGCGAAGACCTGGGCGGACTGGGCCTGCCCTTTGTGGCCAGCATGGCTTCGTTCTCGTTCTTCGCCGCCGCCAACATCGCCACATCGGCCTATCCGATGCTGACCACAGCCAATGCGCGCCTTATCGCCACCTTTGGATCAATGGCGCAGGTCGAGACCTTCGCCCTGCCCGAAATCGCCGGGCGCTGGTTCGGCACCATGTGCCTGTCGGAACCCCAGGCAGGATCGAACCTGGCCGACGTCCGCACCAAGGCCGTGGCTGACGGCGAAGATCATCTGGGACCGCGCTACCGCCTGTCGGGCAACAAGATGTGGATCTCGGGCGGGGATCAGGACATCAGCGAAAACATCGTCCACCTGGTGCTGGCCAAGATCCCGCTCGCGGACGGCTCCCTGCCCGACGGCACCGGCGGCCTGTCGCTGTTCATCGTTCCCAAGATCCTGCCCGATGGTCAGCGCAACGACGTCAGCGTCGCCGGGCTGAACCACAAGATGGGGTATCGCGGGACCAGCAACTGCCTGCTGAACTTCGGCGAGGGCGAAGGCGCGATCGGCTGGCGCATCGGCGAGCCTGGGCGGGGTTTGCAACAGATGTTCCTGATGATGAACGAGGCGCGGATCGGCGTGGGCCTTGGCGCCGCAGCCCTGGGCTATCGCGGCTATCGCCACGCCCTGCGCTATGCCCAGGAGCGCATTCAGGGCCAGGGACCGGACGGAAGCGCGGTCGCCATCATCGAGCATGCCGATGTGCGCCAGATGCTGCTGACGCAGAAGGCCTATGTCGAAGGCGCTCTCGCCCTGTGTCTCTACTGCGCGAAACTGGTCGACCAGCCCGAGGACGCGGACGCCGTCGCCCTGCTGGGGCTGCTGACCCCTGTGGCCAAGACCTGGCCCTCCGAATACGGTCTGGCGGCCAATGACATCGCCATCCAGATTCACGGGGGCTACGGCTACACCCGCGACTTCGACGTCGAGCAGTTGTACCGGGAGAACCGGCTCAATCCGATTCACGAAGGCACCACCGGCATCCAGGGCATGGACCTCCTGGGCCGCAAAATTCTGCGCTCCGACGGCGTTGGCATGGCGGTGCTGGAACACCGCATTGTGGAGACCTGCGCGCGCGCCCACGCCGCTCCGGACATGGCCATTCTCGCCGACGCCCTGATCAACGCCTGGACCGAGGTCAAACGGACTGTCGAGGCTGTCCAGGCCTTGCCGCCGACTCATCGTCTGGATCAGGCGACAGCCTTCCTGCGCGGGTTTGGCCATGTCGTCACAGCCTGGCTCTGGCTGGATCAGGCATTGGCCGCCAGCGCCATCGGATCTGACGCCTTCGTCGAAGGCAAGCTTGTCGCCTGTCGCTTCTTCTACGAGTTCGAACTGCCCCGAACCCGCCACTGGCTGGCGACAGCGGCCTCGACCAGCGGCCTGAGCGCCGCCATAGCCAACGATTGCTTCTAGGCACGGGAGCGCAGCATTCGCACGATCAGGCGAATGCTGCGGGCTGGCTGCGGACGGCGTGTCGGATCAACCGATGGACATGACCACCCGGCCCTCGATCTGACCCTTGTGCATCCGGGCGAAGATGTCGTTGATGTTGTCCAGCGGCTCGACCGTATTGATCGACTTCACCTTGCCGTCAGCGGCGAAGTCCAGCGCCTCCTGCAGGTCCAGCCGCGTGCCGACGATGGAGCCGCGCACCGTCGTCCCGTTCAGCACCATGTCGAAGATCGACAGCGGAAAGTCTCCCGCCGGCAGGCCGTTCAGCGCCACGGTCGCCCCGCGCGCCGTCATGCCCAGCGCTTGCTCGAACGCCTTGGGCGAGACGGCCGTGACCAGCACGCCCTGGGCGCCGCCATCGGTCTGACGCTTGATGTCGGCGGCGGGGTCGTCGGAGGTCCTGGCGTTGACCGTCACCGTCGCGCCCAACCGCCGGGCCAGGTCCAGCTTGGCGTCGTCGATATCGACCGCGGCCACGTTCAGCCCCATGGCCCTGGCGTATTGCACCGCCAGATGGCCCAGACCGCCGACGCCCGAAACGACCATCCAGTCGCCCGGCTTGGTGTCGGTCATCTTCAGACCCTTGTAGACCGTGACCCCGGCGCACAGGATCGGCGCAATCTCCTCGAAACCGATCTGATCGGGCAGATGGCCGACGAAGTTCGGATCGGCCACCACATATTCGGCGAAGCTGCCATTGACCGAATAGCCGGTGTTCTGCTGCTCGTGACACAGGGTCTCCCAGCCGCCCAGACAGTGCTTGCAGTGGCCGCAGGCGGTGTAAAGCCACGGCACGCCGACGCGGTCGCCTTCCTTGACGTGCTTGACCCCGGCGCCGACGCCCGAGACGTAGCCGACGCCCTCGTGCCCCGGAATGAAGGGCGGGTTCGGCTTGACCGGCCAGTCGCCCTCGGCCGCGTGCAGGTCGGTGTGGCAGACGCCCGTGGCCTCGATCTTCACCTGGATCATGCCGGGGCCGGGCGTCGGGACCGGCGCATCCTCGATCACCAGGGGCTTGCCGAACTTACGCACGACGGCGGCCTTCATGGTTTTCGCCATGATCACTACTCCTCGTTTGGGTCGCGAACAGAAAAGGCGCGGACCGAAGCCCGCGCCTTGATCGAGATCAGAAGAAGCCCAGCTTGTCCGGGCGGTAGCTGACCAGCAGGTTCTTGGTCTGCTGATAGTGGTCCAGCATCATGCGATGGTTTTCTCGCCCGATGCCCGACTTCTTGTAGCCGCCGAAGGCCGCGTGCGCCGGATACTGGTGGTAGCAGTTGGTCCAGACGCGGCCCGCCTGAATGGCCCGACCCGCGCGATAGGCGGTGTTCATGTCGCGCGACCACACCCCGGCGCCCAGGCCGTATTCGGTGTCGTTGGCGATGGCGATAGCTTCTTCCAGCGTCTTGAAGGTGGTCACGGCCAGGACCGGACCGAAGATCTCCTCCTGGAAGATGCGCATGTCGTTGGTGCCCTTGAACACCGTCGGCTTGACGTAGTAGCCGCCCGCCAGATCGTCCTTCAGCACGGCCTGATCGCCGCCGGTCAGCACCTCGGCGCCCTCGTCCTTGCCGATCTTCAGATAGGACAGGATCTTCTTCAGCTGCTGGTCCGAGGCCTGGGCGCCGACCTGGGTCGCGGGGTCCAGCGGGTCGCCCTGTTTGATGGCCTCGACGCGGGCGATCGCCTTCTCGATGAAGGCCTCATAGATGTCTTCGTGGATCAGGGCGCGGCTAGGGCAGGTGCAGACCTCGCCCTGGTTGAGCGCGAACATGGCGAAGCCTTCCAGCGCCTTGTCGAGGAAGGCGTCGTCGGCGTCCATCACGTCCTTGAAGAAGATGTTGGGCGACTTGCCGCCCAGCTCCAGCGTCACCGGGATGATGTTCCGGGTGGCGTATTCCATGATCTTCTGGCCGACGGCGGTCGAGCCGGTGAAGGCGATCTTGGCGATGCGCGGGTTGGTGGCCAGCGGCTCGCCGACCTCGATACCCGTGCCCGAGACGATGTTGAGCACGCCCGGCGGCAGGATGTCCTGGATCAGCTCAGTCAACAGCAGGATCGAGGCCGGGGTCTGCTCGGCCGGTTTCAGCACGATGCAGTTGCCGGCGGCCAGGGCCGGGGCGATCTTCCACGCCGCCATTAGGATGGGGAAGTTCCACGGAATGATCTGACCGACCACGCCCAGCGGCTCATGGAAGTGATAGGCGACAGTGTCATTGTCCAGTTCCGAAATCCCGCCTTCCTGCGCACGGATGCAGCCGGCGAAATAGCGGAAGTGGTCGATGGCCAGCGGGATGTCGGCCGCAAGGGTTTCACGAACCGGCTTGCCGTTGTCCCAGGTCTCGGCCTCGGCGATGGCCTGCAGGTTCTGCTCCATGCGGTCGGCGATGCGGTTCAGGATCAGGGCGCGCTGGGCGACGCTGGTCTTGCCCCAGCCGTCCCTGGCCGCATGGGCGGCGTCCAGCGCCAACTCGACGTCGGCCGCGTCCGAACGAGCGATCTCGCACAGGACGCGGCCGTTCACCGGGGAGGTGTTCTCGAAATAGCGGCCGTTGACCGGGGCGACCCACTGGCCGCCGATGAAGTTGTCGTAGCGCGCCTTGTACTTGGGCGTCACGGCGCGGATGAATTCGGGCTTGGTCACGAAAGGCCTCCTGCTGGTTTCCTCGGGCGCCGATTGTCCGGCGTCGTTTGAGACCAGTTTGGTCGGCAGGAGGCTGAACGCCAGACGGCGGCGAAATGGTGCGCCGCAAACCTGTCGCAGGATTGCGACAGGTCAGTGCAGGTCGATCAGGCCCAGACGATGCAGCTTGCGATGCAGGGTGGCGCGGCTGACGCCCAGCGCCCGCGCCGCCGCCGAGACATTGCCCCCGCTGCGCGCCAGGGCGCGGCGCACTGCCCCGCGTTCGGCCTCCAGCAGGTCGACCTCGGCCCCGCCCGGCGTCAGCAGGTCAGAGGCGGGCAGCTGGGCCGCGATCCGCTCGTCGGTAATGGACAGCGACAGCCGCGCCGCCCGCGTGGCGCCGATGACCAGATCGTCGCGGTCGACGGCCAGCAGGGCCGCCGCATTGCGCTCGCTGGCCCCGCCCGCCAGCACGATGCGCGCATCGGCGAAGGCCTGGCGGAAGGTCTGGGCCTCGATCGCCCGCGCCGCATCGGCCACGGCCGCCGAGATCAGCCCCAGGATGGCCTCGGTCGCGTCGGCCCGGCACGACGAAACGTCCAGCGCCCCGGCCAGCCGCCCCATGTGGTCATGGATCGGGTGAGTGATGCAGCTCAGTCCCGTGTTGCGGGCGTGGAAATGCTGTTCGCGGTGGATGGTCACCGCGCGATGCTCGGCCAGGGCCGTGCCGATGCCGTTGGTGCCCTCGACCGCCTCGGACCAGACGGCGCCGGGCCACAGGCCCCAGCGGTGGAAGGTGTCGTCGTCCGCCGCCGCCCCACGCCGCTCGACCGGCACGCCCTCGGCATTGGTCAGCAGGACGCAGCACCCTACCCCGCCGACGGCCAGGAAGAGCCGGTCCAGCACGCCTTCGGCCGCGCGCGTCATCGGCTCCATCGCCTGCCGCGCCTCGCGCAGCTGCTGTTCGGTGACGGTCTCGACCCGACCATGTTCCACAGGATCCAGGCCATAGAGGGTCATCGACCGCCGCCATGAAGCCGCCAGAGCGGAGCGCGCGCCCGCTCCCTCATCCAGCGCCCGCCGGATCAGACTGCCGTGATCACCGCGCAACCGATCAGCCATGGTCGGTCTCCAAGGGCTTGTTCCACCACAATCTGCCCCTTCCCTTCGCGAGACGTCAACGCGTCCTGTCGCGCTGCGACGTAATGGTCGGCCCGGACTGCACACAAGATGTGTTGCTTTTTTGGGCGCCCGACGCCCGCTCAAAGGAACCGGATTTCTAGCAAAATTTGGATAAGCTCAGCGCCTTGTATCAATAAGCGAACCGAATCCCCGCACTGATCAGACGCTGCGGACCATAGCCTTCGACGCCTGCCCCCGTCTCAGAGACCTCGACCTCGGCATCGAACAGGTTATCGGCCGCCAGCCACAGGGAGGTCGTCCCAGTGACCCGCCAATCGGCCCGAACATCCGCTGTAACGGCGGAGCCCAACACCCGACTGTTCAGATCATCCTCGAACCGCTTGCTCTCATATCGGGCGTGAACGCTCAGGCTTAGACGCGCGCTGGGGCGCCAGTCGATCCCCGCCGTGGCGCTCCAGATCGGGGCCTGGGCCGGACGCAGGCCGGTCAGTCGCGGCGCCGCCGCGCCGCCATCGACACGGGCGTCGGTTATGGAAACGGCGGCGGTCAGGTCCAGCCCGCCGCGCAGCGTCTGGCGAGCGCGGATCTCGACGCCCGTCGCCTCAATGGTCCCGGCGTTCTGGCGCTGGCGCAGCACACCGCCTGCGGGCACGAAACCGGCACGGGGAAAGGTTCCTGGTCCCTCGCCGAGGGTTACGTTGACGATCGCGTCCTCGATCCGGTTCCAGAACAAGGTAGCGCCGAGAGCCGAGATCGATCCCTCGAAGGCCAGCCCTGCCTCGACGCCCTGAAGCGTCTCCGGGGTCAGTCCTGCATTAGCCTCGGTCAGGTCGTTGCCGACGCGGAAAGGTCGATGCAGTTCATTCAGCGTGGCTGGCCGGAAGCCGGAATAGGCCGCCGCCCGCGCCGCCCAACCGCCGCCGATCTGGCGCCGAGCGGCCAGCCGCGCACTGGCCACTTCGCCCGAACGCTCGGGATCGTCTTCGTCCAGTATCGCTACGCCTGTCGCCAGGTCACGCTCCAGCCGTCGTCCATTCTGGTTCTTCCAGCCGTCCAGCCTCAGGCCGCCGGCGAACAGCCATGGCCCGGCCATCAGCGAGCCTTCGCCATAGAAGCCCGCCACCGAGGTCTCCCCCCCGGCGATGCGGTCGCGGGTGAAGCCGCTGGCCATGTAACGGAATCGTTCGTGGGTCTCGCCTTCATTCAAGCGGACGTCCGCACCCACCTCCCACTCCAGCCGTCCGTCGCCACCCCAACGCTCGACCCGGCGAAGGGCGGCGTTCAAACCCCAACCTGTCGCCGGCGTCTCATACTGATCATTGGCGGGCGTAGTTGTCGCCCGATCAGCCGCCACAGCCACCGAGGTATTGGCCAGATCGCTCTCGCGCCGCCAGGCCTGCAGCCGCCAACCATAGTCGCCCTCGGTTGGGCGTTTGGCGGCGGTGGCCGACAGCACATGGCCGCGAGCCATGGCGCGCGCACCTGCCAGGCCCGACCCGCGCTCCTCCTCATAGGCAGCGGCGCGCAAAGACAACGCCGCCTCGCCCATTGGCAGATCCGCCCGAAGCGCGGCGCTTCTTGCCTCCAGATCCACCGGCGTGTCCGCCGCTCCGGCCGTCGCCCCACGCACGGGAACATAACCGTCGCTGGTCTCGTAGAGCACCGAACCCGTCAACCGCGCCGTCCCCGCATCCACGCCGCCCGTCACCGCCAACCGCGCCCCACCGCGCTCAGAGACCGAGGCGTCCACCCGCCCGCCTCGCTCGCGCTCCCTCAACTGGATCACGCCGGTCAGGGCACCCGCACCATAGGGGCCGGCGCCTGCCCCGCGCATGATGTCTAGACTCTCGACGCTCTCGGTCGGGGTCTGACTCCAGATCACCCAACCGCCGAAGGGATCGTTCAGCGGCACGCCGTCCAGCGTCACCAAGGTCCGTCCCGCCCCAGACGGCGCAATGGCCCGCAGGGATATCCCCTGGGTTGTCGGATTGGCCGCCAGACTGGTGGTGCGTCGGAAAAGCGACACAGCAGGCGCCGCCGCCAAGGCCTCGTCCAGACGCGCGGCCGTCGACAGCGTCTCCTCGCCCAGCCGGATCACCGAAAAGGCCGCTTCGCCCGCAGCCGGCGGAAGGCGGGCGGCGGTGACAAGGATGTCATCGACAGAGGTGACCTGCGGCTGAAACTCTATCACTCGAACTTCCCTGTCGATCGTCTGGCTGGGGCGGCAGCCCTTCAACAGATAGTCGATCACGGTGTTGATGTCGTCCGCCGCGACGGCTGCTATCCCAAGCCCACCCGGCTTGGCGTGAAAGACCTTAGCCTCTCAGCGTCGCCCCTCCGTCGACGTAGAGATCCGTCATGGTGATGTGGGCGGCGCGGTCGGACAGCAGGAAGACCACCGCCTCGGCGATGTCCTCAGGCGTCGCCAGTTTCTGCAGCGGGATGCCCGCCTTAAACGTCTCGGGCGAGCCGGCGATGACGCAGGCGGCGCCGTCCTCATCGGCCCACATGCCGGTCTGCATCGGCGTCAGGGTCGAGCCGGGGGCGACGATGTTGCAGCGGACGCCCTTCGGCCCCAGCTCCAGCCCCAGACAGCGGGTGAACATGGTCGCCGCCGCCTTGGACGCGGCATAGGCCGCCATCGCATGACGCGGCACGCCCGCCGCGTTGGAGCTGACGGTGACGAAAGCCCCCTTGCCCCGCTCGCCCATCCGGCGCGACGCCGCGCGGCCCAAATGGAAGACCCCGTCCGTGTTGACGGCGAAGACGCGGCGCCATTCGGCGTCG
>Ga0247827_10000184_pt1 | contig 30223 bp, 22 predicted proteins | sample 12C_Control_Day2_FD_194414 | JGI IMG/M metagenome (GOLD analysis project Ga0247827, IMG submission 194414) | Soil microbial communities from agricultural site in Penn Yan, New York, United States - 12C_Control_Day2 | ecosystem: Environmental > Terrestrial > Soil > Agricultural land | place... | reverse complement strand
TTTCCAACGTGTAGATGAAGGTTGCGGTTGTTGACGGGGGGGGCAGATCTCTCGTGATTATTGTGCCGCTCAATGGGTTCACGCTCATTCCTGTCGGAGCGCCCGCGACTCTCAGTTCAAACCGGGTGTTGGTGTCAGAACTGTCAGCCGTTCAGGCGCTTACCTTTGAAACGGGTTCTGCACGTGATGGTCGCTCGTAATCGGATGACTGCGGCGATCGCAGTACTGGCAAAGATAGAATGTAAGCGTTGTTCAAAAGCGCGATAATATTCTCCTGGACGGGGGGCTCAAGATGGCAGGAATTCGGTTGGGCGGCATCGCTCTGGGCGTTTGCAGCGCTGGCGTCGTTGTGGCGGCTTGTCCCAATGACGCTTTGGCCCAGACCGAAAACTATGGCTACGACGCGCTTGGTCGACTCGTCAGCGTCAATCGCTCGGACGGCACGGCGGCCAGTTACGCTTATGACCCTGCCGGCAATCGGTCGCAGGTCATCATGTTGGCCTCTTCGGTCACGCCTGCAGACTTCGACCTGGGGAGCCCCGTCAGTGCGGCTTCAGGTACCTGGGCCGTTTCCGCCGCACCGGTGATCACAGGGATCACCTCGCCTGTGGCGGTATCCATTTCCGGTGGACAATACCGCATCAGCGGCGGCGCCTGGACAACGGCGAACGGGATGATTTCGGCGGGGCAGGCGGTCCAGGTCCAGGTCCAGGCGCCGGGCGCGGGCGGCGCCAGCCAGACGGCGACGCTAACTGTCGGCGGGGTTTCGGACAGCTTCCAGGTCACGGCTTTGGGCGACATCGATCCCGATGTGGCGACCTTCCAGGACATCGCCATCCATTCGAACGAGCCGGATGTCGCCTGGGTCGGGACCGAGAGTCTGGTCACCGGCATTAACCAGCCTGTGGTCCTGCGCATCGAGCGCTATGGCTATAGCGGTAACCTCGACGGCGCCTGGATCGACTATCAGGTGTTTGACGCTTCCAACACCATGGTCGACAGCGGCTACTTTGACGTCACGGGCTCTGACCCCAACGACCTTCGCTATCGCGACATCACTGTCCAGAATGGCTACCGGGTCAAATATTTCGCCCATGGCGCCACCAACAGCGGCGCCCGCTCTGCGACATGGGGACTGCTTGTGTGGCGAATGACCGGTACGCAGGCGGTCTGGAGCCAGAAGAACGTCAGCGTGACTGTCGATGCCGACAACAATCACAATGTCGCGGATTACACGCTCGATCCGGTCGACTGGTCGAATATTTCTGAATCGTCGTCATCGACCAACTTCGTCACGGGCGGGGCAGGGCTGCCGCTCAATGGCATCAACCGCAACATCAGCCTTCGCGGTACGATCACCGGCCTGAGCGGCAATCTGTCAGCCGGGTCGCGGCTCGAAATGTGGGTGAACGGCGTGTTCCGCTACCATTCGACCAACCTCGGAAACGGGTCGTGGGCAGGCGGTGATTTCGCGCCCGGTGAGAATGTGCAGTTCGTGGCTCGTGCAGTTTCAGCTGATGGTGCGCAACGTTCCGGCAGCTACACTGTCACGGTACAGAATATCACGACCGGCCAGACCGTGGACACCTTTAGCGTCGCGCAGACCGCTGCGGCCCCAGACTACACGCCGGACGCTTTCAACGACTTCACGGATCAGAACGCCGTGACGGATGCTCCGACAATCTGGTTTGGGCCCGCTCAGACCGTCACCGGCATTAGTCGCCCCATCACATTGAGGGTCGAACGCTATAATTACAACGGGAACTTCAACGAGATTTACGTCAGCGTCTATCGGGACAGCGGCGCCGGTTGGGTCCGCCAAGGGGAGTTCGATCCCCGAAATACAGCGGGCTACCAGTATGTCGATTTCACCGTGAACAACGGCGACAAGATTCACTATGCCGTCGATGCGCGCACCCATGAAGGGCGCAAGACCGGATCGATGAACATGGTGGTCTGGAACCTGTCCCAACCAGGAGGATCGGTTCAACTGTCGAGCCGCAACGTCAACATGACGGTCGATAACGACAACAACTATCCTATCCGGAATGTAGCGCCGATTGACTGGGATAACGCGTGGTTCGAGACCAATGCTGACATTGGCGCAGGAGCGACGAGCTATCGCGCCATTGCGGGGGTCGAGGCTGACATCACGATCCGTGCGGATATTCAGAATATCACCGGCCAAGGCTACAATCTGGCGGACGGCGGCCATTTCTACATCGTGAGCGCGACCCGCGGCAATCTGGCCTGGAAGCCATGGCGCGATGGAGGATCACTGTCCGCTATGGTTCAGCCGGGCGAGCAAATCCGCTTCTATACGGATGCATTCACCAGCCAGGGCCGCAAGCAGTTCGGCTTCGATGTTCAGGTCTACAACGCCACGACCGGCGCCTACATCGATCACCATTATCAAAGTGGAATCGTCGACGCCGACAACAACTGGGGCTACGGCGCGACCGTCACGCTGAGCAATCCGAATATCTATGGTGCTGCCATCGTAAGCCGTCCCGGTCGGCCGGTTACGGCCCAAGGTTCCAGCAGTTTCGCCGTCAGTGGCGCGTCCGGTTCATGGACGGCGGCGGTCGAGGTCCAGAATGTCTCCGGGGTGATGCCGATGACCAGTGTCAGCGGCACTACGGCTTCGGTCCGAATTTCATCGGCGAACTCAGTCTACACAGATGGCCAGTATCGCGTTCGAGTGACTGACTCCAATGGAGTGGTAAGTTACTCGCCTTGGGGGAATTTCACCCTGGAGATTGAAGGCGGTGATGGGGGAGTAGACCCCTATTAATCTTGGATTTGTATGCAGAGCGGTGGACTGACGCGTTTCGAGTTGTTCTATACACTCGTCGCTTGAAGGGCGATATTTCTGGTGTGGCCTTGGCCGGGGCGTCGGCACGGCGCACACCAACTGGCCCACAGATTAATGACCGTCGGTCGCCGCCAGATCGACCGGAGGTCCGTCCAGCGCTGTCAGTGTCAGGGCGGGATAGGGTAGGGGTCTACCCTGGTGACGGGGTTGAATCCGCCTGCCTATGACCGGCCCGAATATCGGGAAGCGTGGGATCGCATCGGTGTGCCAGCGTAATCTGCGGCGGCGGAAGCGGTGGGATTCGAACCCACGGACGGCTCACACCGTCGCTGGTTTTCAAGACCAGTGCCTTAAACCACTCGGCCACACTTCCTCACCGAACCGCTGCTGCCGCTTGTGACAGGCCTATCGGTGATATTCTCGGCCCGCGTTGCCGTGCGCAGGGCACCAGCTAACGGGCTGTAAGCAGGCTCCTATTTCGAGCCGCCCTTCTATTCAAGCGGTGAACCCGCAGCAGCTTTCAAGACCGCTGCCTTAAACCACTCGGCCACCTGTCCAGCGCGAGTCGAGACAACGCGCGGATGCGTGCATAGCGTCAAGTTCGCCGTCGCCCAAGCACAAAGCGCAGTCGGAAAGCGCGCCGGGTCAGGCCTTGTCGGCGGAGGAGGGGCGCGTCACCAGCCAGATGCCGACGCAGACCAGGGCAAGCGCCGCCAGATAGCTCCACCGCAGCAGGGTTTCGCCCAGGAAGATAGCCGACAGGGTGACGCCGAACACCGGGATCAGGAAGTTGAACGCCGCAATCAGACCGACCGGATTATGCTTCAGCAACAGGCTCCACACCGCGAAGGCGACGGAGGACAGCAGGGCCGTGTAGAGCAGCAGCGCGCCGGATTGCAGATCCAGAGCCTGCAGATGACCGCCGCCGACTGCGCCTATGGTGGTCAGGACGACGCCGCCGATGAACAACTGCCATCCGGTCATGACCATCGGGTCCATGTCGGCGGATAAACGCTTGCCGTAGATAGAGGCCGCCGCCAGCACGAAGGCGGCGATAATGATGAAACCCTCGCCCAGCAGGCTGAATTCAAAGCCGAGGGCGCCGCCGCCCAGATTGACCACGACCACGCCGAGGAAGCCGATCAGGCAACCCAGCGTCTTGCGACCGTTGAGCCGGTCGTTTGCATAGATGAAGTGAGCCAGGACGACGCTGAAGAAGACGCCGGTGGCGTTCATGATCGACGACTTCACCCCGCTGGCGTGGGCCAGGCCGACGTAGAAGAAGACATACTGGATCGTCGTCTGGGTCAGGCCCAGCAAGGCGACCTGTCGCATCTGGCGACCGTTCAAGGCCAGGATCGGCTTCTTCATCGCCGCCGCGACGCAGAGCAGGATCGCCCCAGCCAGCGCGAACCGCCAACCCGCGAACAGCATCTGGCTGGCGATGTCGATTGGCGCGATATGCAGCAGGGCATAGCCGTTCTTGACTGCTGGAAAGGCGCTGCCCCACAGGAGGCAGCACAGGGTCGCCAGGGCGAAGACCCCGGAGCGGGTCTGGTAGAGGGAGGGTTTCAAGGCGCTCGCTTCAAGAACTGGGCGCGGGCGCGTAGGCGTGCCGCGACGCGGGGACGCATAGTCCCAAACGCCCCGTTAACCAAACCGGAAACCTCCTCGGCGATGATCACTTTGAGTGAGCAGGAGTGCGTACGGTCATGATGGCGAGATTGCTGAAGGGCGTGGTGATCGCCGCCGCCTTTTCCACCCTGGCGGCCTGCGCCAGTTTCGGAGGCGGGCGAGACGCGCCGCTGCGTCCGCCGGTCGTGACCGATCCCGCACCCATCGTCTCGGGAACCATGCGGCCCTATCAGATCCGCGGTCGCTGGTATCGTCCGGCCGAACAGCCGAACTATGACGAAGTCGGGCAGGCCTCCTGGTACGGGGCGCAGCACCATGGCCGTCCGACCTCGACCGGCGAACGGTTCGACATGAACGCCCTGACCGCGGCGCACAAGACCCTGCCTCTGCCGAGCCTGGTCGAGGTCACCAACCGCGCCAACGGGCGTCGCGTCATCCTGCGCGTCAATGACCGCGGTCCGTTCGTCGACAGCCGGATCATCGACCTGTCGCGCGCGGCGGCAGAGGAACTGGGGCTGCTGTCACAGGGCGTCGGCGAGGTGCGGGTCCGCTATGTGGGGCGCGCGCCGAGGACTGGCGGCGGCACGCCGATGCGGCGGGCCGAAGCCGCGCCTGCCGCCCAGCCGACACCCTATAGCCCACCGCCCGCGCCGGTGGCCCCTGCCGCGCCTGTAATCTCGGAAGCATCGGCCTACTGGGTTCAGGCGGGCGCCTACTCCGACCGTCGCGCCGCCAGCCGAATCGCTGACCGTCTGGGGGATCGGGCCTCGGTTCAGGAGATCCGCAGCGACGGACAGTCCCTGTTTCGGGTGGTCGTCGGTCCCTGGCCGGACGCCGGCGCCGCCGAACAGGCCCGCCAGGCGGTCATCGCACGCGGGTTTGGCGACGCCCTGTTGATATCAGGCGGTTAAGGCTTGCCTGACGCGCCGGGCTCGCCATTGTGCGCGGGTGCAGCGCGGTAAGTTCATCACATTCGAAGGCGGCGAGGGGGCCGGCAAGACCACGCAGGCGCGCCTGCTGGTCGAGCATCTCCGCTCGCTTGGAATCGACGTCATCCAGACGCGCGAGCCGGGCGGCTCGCCGGGCGCTGAGGTCATCCGCAACATCGTCGTGGCTGGGGACGCCGAGCGCTGGTCGCCGCGCACGGAGACCCTGCTGATGTACGCCGCGCGCTCGGACCATCTGGAGCGCACCATTCGACCCGCTCTGGACGAGGGCAAATGGGTCGTCTGCGATCGTTTCGCCGATTCCAGCCGCGTCTATCAGGGCGCGGGCGGCGGCGCGCCGGAAAGCCTGATCGAGGCGCTGGACGCCGCCATCGTGGCCGAGGACCAGCCGGACCTGACCCTGGTGTTCGACCTGCCTGTCGAGGTGGGACTGGAACGCGCCTTTGGTCGCGGCCTGTTCGAGACCCGGTTCGAGTCCAAGGGCCTGGCCTTCCACCAGAAGCTCCGCGAAGGTTTCCTGGGCGTGGCGCGTCGTCACCCGGAACGCTGCGTCGTGATCGACGCGACGGGAGAGCTCGAGGCCGTTTCCGAACGCCTGTGGAGCGCCGTCTCCGAGCGGTTGCTGTGAGCGAACACCCGCGCGACCGGTTCGACCTGGTCCCGGACGTCGCCGCCGAGGAAGCCTTTCTGGACGCCCTGAACCGGGGGCGGCTGCATCACGCCTGGCTGCTGTGCGGCGTCGAGGGCTCCGGCAAGGCGACCTTCGCTTATCGCGCCGCGCGCCGCCTGCTGGGCGCAGCGCCCGATCCGTCCCGTGGGCCGCTGGGCGCTGCGCCCTATGATCCGGTCAGTCAGTTGGTCGCCGCCCAGTCGCATCCCGACCTTTTGGTGATGGAGCGGTTGGTCGAGGGCGGCAAGCAGAAGAAGACCATCTCGGTGGATCAGGCGCGCGACCTGCCGGGCTTCTTCGCCAAGAGCCCGTCGCAGGCCCAGTATCGTGTGGCGATCATCGACGCCGCCGACGATCTGAACGTCAACGCCGCCAACGCCTTGCTGAAGATTCTTGAGGAGCCGCCTGAGCGCGGCGTCCTGCTGCTGGTGACCCATGCGCCGGGTCGGCTGCTGGCGACGATCCGCTCGCGCTGCCGCCGCCTCAGCTTCCCGATCTGGACGCCGGATCAGTTGGAGACCCTGGTGCGGAACCGCACGGGCGCTGATCCTGACGACGCGCGGCTGGCCGCCGACATGGCTGGAGGATCGCCAGGTGCAGCCCTGGCCCTGTCGTCCGGCGCCATGCAGGAAGTCGACGCCCTGGCGCGAAGCTGGGTGCTGGGCGACGCCGTCGATCGGGCCGAGCAGATGGCGGTCGCTGACGGTTTTCGCGGCGCCGAAGGCCAGGCGCGGTTCGAGGCCCTGATGGATCGCCTGATCGCGGCGGTGAAGACCCGAGCGCTGGACGCGCCGGCGGAGCAGGGCGCGCGCTGGGCCGAACTGTGGACCCGTCTGGCCGAGCTGCCGGACCGTACGGCGGCCATCAACCTGGACCGCGCCGACGTTCTGGCCGGCGCCCTGGCCGACATCGCCCGCACCAAGGCCCTGAGATGATCATCGACAGCCACGTCAACCTGCACGCCCCCCAGTTCGACGAGGACCGTGACGACGTCATCGCTCGCGCTCGCGCGGCCGGGGTGCGCCTGATGGTCGAGATTTCGGACAAGCTGTCGACCTTTGAGGCGACGCACGGCCTGGCCATGGCCCACGATGACATCTGGTGCACGGTCGGGGCTCACCCGCACGAGGCCAAGGATCATGTCGAACTGACGGCTGACGAACTGGTCGCCCTGGCCCAGCGCCCGCGCGTCATCGGCATCGGCGAATGCGGCCTGGACTTCCACTACGACCTCAGCCCGCGCGACGAGCAGGCGGCGGTTTTTCGCCAGCATATCGACGCCGCGCGCCGCACCGGCCTGCCGCTGGTGGTCCACACGCGCGAAGCCGACGAGGTCATGGCTTCGATCCTGCGCGAAGAACACGCCAAGGGTCCGTTCAAGCTGTTGATGCACTGCTACACCAGCGGCATCGAACTGGCAGAAACGGCGGCGGAACTCGGCGCCTGGTTCTCCGTTTCCGGCATCGCCACCTTCAAGGCGGCGGAAGACGTGCGTGAGGTCGTTCGCCGGATGCCCGAGGACCGGATCATCGTCGAGACGGACTGCCCCTATCTGGCGCCCATCCCGCATCGGGGGCGGCGCAACGAACCGGCCTATGTCGGCCTGGTGCTGCAGAAACTAGCGGAAATCCGGGGCTGGACGCCGCAGGAGGCCGAGCAGCGCACGACCGACGCCTTCTTCGCCCTGTTCGACCGCATCCCTCGGCCCGCCGAATGAACAAGTCGGGCGAGCTGGAGATCGTCATCCTCGGTTGCGGCTCGTCCGGCGGCGTGCCGCGCGGCGACGGCGACTGGGGCGACTGCGATCCTAATGAGCCCAAAAACCGGCGCACCCGTTGCTCCATGCTGGCGCGGCGTCATGGATCAGACGGGACCACCAGCGTCCTGATCGACACCTCGCCGGACCTGCGGCAACAGGCGCTGGCCGCCGAAATCCGCCATGTCGACGCAGTCCTCTATACCCACGACCACGCCGATCAGACCCACGGCATCGACGACTTGCGGGTTTTCGCCATCCATGCGCGACGGCGGATTCAGGCATGGATGGATCCGGCGACCCATCACGCCCTGACCAAGCGGTTCGACTACATCTTCGAGAGCCATCACGGCTATCCGGCCATTCTGGAGGCCCACCGCATTCCGCCCCACGGCGAGGCCTGGGGCGTGGACGGTGCGGGCGGCCCAATCCCTGTCGTCACCTTCGATCAGGCGCATGGGCCGATCCGCTCGGTCGGCTATCGGCTGGGTCCGGTCGCCTATTCCAGCGACGCGTCCGATCTGGACGAGGCGGCTTTGGAGGCCGTGCGCGGCGCGGACCTCTGGATCATCGACGCCCTGCGCTACACGCCCCATCCGACCCACGCCCACGTCGACAAGGCCCTGGACTGGATTGCCCGGGCCGAGGTCGGACGAGCGGTGCTGACCAATCTGCACATCGATCTGGATTACAAAGCCTTGCAGGCATCACTTCCGGATAATGTCGAAGTCGCCTTTGACGGCTGGAGCCGCCGTTTCGGCCTCTGATCCGGCCGATAGCGGGCGCGTCATTGAACCGGCATCGGGGCGGGGCGTTGCATGGGTTTCCGGATGAAGGATCGACGCCATGCTTCGCACAGGCCTCACCATCGCCGCCGCCGCCGCCGCCGCCGCCCTGACCCTGACCGCAGCCTTCTCGTCCCCACAGGAAGCCAGCCCCTCGGTCATAGAGATTCAGCTGAAGAACTATGATTTCGTCCCCTCGACCCTGCACCTGACGCATGGCGTGCCGGTCGTGCTGCGTCTGGTCGAAACCGCCGGCTCCCACAGCTTCTCGGCGCCTGAACTGTTCGCGGCCTCGACCCTGGACCCGGCGACCGCGCAGTTGGTTCACAACGGCAAGGTCGAGGTGGGCGAGGGGGGCGTCGAGCTGCGGCTGACCCCGAACACGCCCGGGACCTACGCCTTTCACTGCACCCACTTCATGCACTCGGCCTTCGGCATGAAGGGCACGGCGGTCGTGGAGTAGTGTCGCCTCCCGTCGCCTTGCTGGCCCTGTCCACGGCGTCGCCGCCGAACATCCTGCGTCAGGATGAGGTCGCCGCCGCCGCGCGCTCGCTGCTTCAGGACCGGTTCCCCGGCTTTGATCGGATGGCGCCGGTGTTCAGCACGGCGGGCATCAACACCCGCCAGTCCGCCATGCCCATCGAATGGTTTCTGGAGCCGCGCAGCTGGCCCGAACGGACGGAAGTCTATCTGAACGTCGCCGTCGATCTGTTCGTGCAGGCGGCGCAGCGCGCTCTGGATGATGCGGGCCTGACGGGGCGAGATGTGGACGCTATCGTCACCGTCTCCTCGACCGGCATCGCCACGCCCAGCCTGGAGGCGCGGGCCATGGAGCGGATGGGGTTTCGCCCCGACGCGGCGCGCATTCCGGTCTTCGGCCTGGGTTGCGCGGGCGGGACGACGGGCCTGGGGCTGGCCAGCAAGCTGGCGCGGGCGACGCCGGGCAGCGTGGTCCTGCTGGTCGTGGTCGAGCTCTGCACTCTGTCATTCCGTATGGATGATCTCAGCAAGGCTGACATCGTGGCCACGGCCCTGTTCGGCGACGGCGCGGCGGCCTGCGTGTTGCGAACAGGCGAGGGCGGTTTCGCCCGCATCGAGGGGGCGGCGGAACACACCTGGCCCGACACGCTGAACATCATGGGCTGGCAGGTGGGAGACACCGGATTCGGCGTCATTTTCGACCGCGCCATCCCGCCTTTCGCGAAGAACCATCTGCGTCCGGCGGTGGACCAAATGCTGGCGGCGCAGGGGCTGAACATCGAGGATGTGGACCGCTTCATCTGCCATCCGGGCGGGATGAAGGTCATCCACGCTCTGGAAAGCGCGCTGTCGCTCGAGCTCGGCCGACTGGATCACGAGCGCTCCGTTCTGGCCGAACATGGAAATATGTCGGCGCCGACCGTTCTCTATGTGCTGGACCGGGCCAGGCAAGCGGGCCTTCCGGCGAAATCCGTCCTGATCGCCCTGGGGCCGGGCTTTACCGCCAGCACAGCGAGCCTGAGCGCCACGTGATCCTGTCGGTCGTCATCCTGAGCCTGGTCACGGCGCAGCGTATCGGCGAACTGGTGTTGGCCCGGATAAATACGCGGCGGCTGCTGGCGCGCGGCGCGGTCGAGGTCGGCGCCGGCCATTATCCCTTCATAGTGGCGCTTCACGCCGCCTGGCTGATCGGCCTGTGGCTGCTGGCCTGGGATCGCGCTCTGAACCTGTGGCTTCTGGCCGTCTTCATTGGCCTGCAGGCCGCGCGAGTCTGGGTCATTGCCAGCCTGGGCTATCGCTGGACGACGCGGATCATCATCCTGTCGGGTGCGCCGCTGATCCGCCGCGGGCCATACCGCTACATGTCCCATCCGAACTATGCGGTCGTGGCTGGGGAAATCCTGATCCTGCCTCTGGCGTTTGGTCTGGTCTGGTTCGCGCTGGTCTTCAGCGCGCTGAACGCCGCGATGATGGGGGTGCGTATTCGCGCCGAGGCTCGTGCATTTATTTCGCTGACGGCACAGGTTCGGAAGCTGTGACAGCCATAAATGGCTGAACTAGCATATAAATATTTCAATTTTAGAGATGCTGCTGTTGTGCTTGGCGACGACGCTTCTGTTGCAAGCGCCGATGGCGCTCAGGCGACAGCAGAGGCGCGATGGCTGCAAAACCTGAGGCTTGGATGGGTTTGTGGATAAGCGCCAGAAACGAAATGGGTGCCCATTTCTGACTCAAAGCTGTTTGGAAGTCGGCTGCGTGGAGCGCCTCGAGGCGCTAGGGCTGAGCCTAGCTTGAAGCGACCGATTGGCGCGCTCGGCTTCTGGACATCAAAGCTCAGTTGGGTACAAATTTCTTGCAGAAATAGCAAAACGAACTCAGAGTTCGGTGCAAGGGAGGCGATCATGATGTCACGGCTATGCAATTACGGCGCGTTCATTGGACTTGTGGCCCTGGCGGTCGGCGGAGGGGCGGAGGGCGCCGAGCCGGTTCGCCTCAGCGAGCGGCAGATCGACCAGGTCGTTGAGACGGCGCTCTCGTCCTTCGAGATTCCGGGCGTCGCCATCGCGGTGATCCAGCCCGGGCAAGCGCCCTATCTGAAGGGTTACGGCGTTGTCGATCACCGGACGAATGCGCCCGTCAACGCTGACACCCTGTTCGGCATCGGTTCGATCTCCAAGGCCTTCACCACGACCGAGATCGCCCTGCTGGAGCAGGAAGGGCGGCTGGACTGGGATGATCCGGTGATCGACTACGTGCCCGAGTTTCGCCTGTCCGATCCGTGGGTGACGCGCGAGTTCACCATTCGCGATCTGGTCAGTCACCGCTCGGGCCTGGCGCCCTATGCGGGCGATCTGGTCATGCTGACCGAGGGCAAGGCCAACCGCGCCCAAGTCTATCAGGCGCTGGCGCACCTTGAGCCCAGGTCCAGCTTCCGCACCGAATTCGCCTATGACAACCTACTCTACATCGTCGCTGGGGACCTGATCGAACGGGTGTCGGGGCGGTCCTGGCAGGATGAGATCCAGAGCCGTTTCCTGACCCGTCTGGACATGAACGGCTGCGTGCCGGATCAGAAGCAGCTGGCGCCGGGCGCCGCACGGTCGCTGGCGCACGACTATGCGGATGGCCAGCTGACGACGGTGGATTTCCCCTTGCCGGACATCACCCTGGCGGCGGGCGGCATCTTCTGCAATGCGCGCGGTATGGCCCAGTGGATGGCGTTCAACCTTGATCCAGCCAGGGGGCCTGAACTGGACGCCGCGCGCCGCGCCGACCTGTTCAGTCCGGTCACCCTGATGCCGCTGGCGCGTTCGGCCTCGCCCTATCAGGCGGGGACGAGTTTCAGCGCCTATGGCCTAGGCTGGATGGTGCAGGACAGCTTTGGGCGGCGCGAGGTCCAGCACGGCGGCGGCCTGCCCGGCATGGTCAGCTATCTGAGCCTGTACCCGGACGACGGCTTCGGCGTCATGGTCATGACCAACAAGACCAGCGGTGCGGCCCGCGCCATCGCCCAGCAACTGGCCGCGCTGAAGTTCAGCCCCAACCCCGTCCGCGCTATCGCTGATCAGGGCAGGGCCGAGATGGCGGCCATTCGCGCGGCCCAGGCTGACGTAGCGGCGGCGAGGACGGAGGCCGTTGCAGCGGGCGACGTGGTGCGTTCGGCCCTGCCTCTGTCGCAATATTCCGGTCGCTATGACGACGCCTGGTTCGGCCCGGTCGAGGTGCGACTGGAAGGCGAGGAACTGGTTATGGATCTGGGGTCCGAGGCGATGACCGGGCAGCTGAAACACGTCGACGGCGACCGTTTCATCGCGGCTTGGCGGGATCGCGGACTGAACGCCGACGCCTATGTGAATTTCCGCCTCGATCCGCGCGGCGAGGTTCGCGACATCCAGATGGCTCCGGTCTCGCCGCGCACGGACCCGTCGTTCAATTTCAGAGACCTGCGTCTGGTCAGAGCGGCGAAGCAGCCCTAGGGAAGAAGAATGACGCGTCCCTATGTCCCCCCTGCCAGCGACGACGAGGCCGCGACGGGCGGCGCCGCCCTGCGCCGTATCCGCAAGAGCCGCAAGCTGACGCTGGAGCAATTGTCGCAGTTGACGGGCATACCGACATCCTCGCTGTCGCGCATTGAGAACACGAGGCTGCGCCTGACGGTGGACAAGATGCACCTGCTGGCCAAAGCGCTGGATGTGCCGGTCGAACGCCTTCTGGGGGAGACCCAGACCGTTGGCGAGGAGACGCGGGCCGCAACGGCGCCTTCGCCGGGGTTCAAGACTGGTTCCGGGCGGTTGACGGTCGATCGCGCCCCCGAGCGGCGGCCCGAGCGGTTCTGCGACGCCATGGTGCACTACCTGTTCGGGGCGGACGAAACGCGGGCGCTCGACTGCGGTCACTTCCACTTCCAGCCCGTGAGCGTCTGGGATTCGGAGTTCGTGCGCCATCCCGGCGAGAAGGTGATTTACGTCATCAAGGGCACGGCTGTGGCCTATGTCGAAGGGCAGGAGCCCGTCCTGCTCGAGGAAGGCGACGCGATGCACATGGACTCCTCCGCCTGGCACAGCGTCGTGGCTGTGAATCAGCCGGCCGAGGTGCTGGTCACCTATTTCCATGGCGGCGGACGGGGCTATGACGCCTTTGAAAGCCGAGTCTTCTCGCGCGAGGCCTGGGCGGCGTTTCCGATGGTCGGCGCCGAATAGGCCGTTGCGTGCCGATAGTTGCGGGTCCGAGCATTAGCGATCTGTTTTTCTATTATTTTCTAGTGACTTAAGTCGCCTCCCGTTCGGGGGTGGGTGTAAATTTGCAATTGTAGCGGGCATGATGTGCCGGTTTTGCAAATTTCATTCTTGCCTTGTGCAAATTTCCGCGAATATTGCTGTGACTGCAAAACGAATTCTGGGAGGGATCGTGAAGCTCACAGCCTTGAGCCGGCGTCTGGATCTGACGACGCCGTTCCGTGTGTCCTTTGGGGAAATCTCCGGCATGGACGTGGTCGCGGTGGCCCTCGAAAGCGGGGGCGTCGTCGGCCGGGGCGAGGCCTGCCCGATGCCAATGTTCGGACATACCGCCGAGGCGGTTCTGAGCGACCTCGCCGCCATCGCCCCCGAGATCGAAAGCGGCGCCGTGGACCGGGTGGAGCTGCAGAAGCGTCTGCCGGCCGGGCCCGCGCGAAACGCGCTCGACTGCGCCTTCTGGGATCATGAGGCCAAGCGGACGGGCCGGTCGAGCTGGGATCTGATCGGACTGACGGCGCCGGATCATCTGGCGTCGGACGTCACCATCGGTATCGAGACGCCGGAAGAGAGCGCGCGTCTGGCGGCGACGCATCGCCATGCAGGGATGATCAAGCTGAAGCTGGGCGGGCCGGAGGATATGGCCTGCGTGCGCGCCGTACGCGAGGTCCTGCCGACGACCCGGCTGTTCGTCGACGTCAACGGCGGCTGGACTCTGGATGAACTGAACGCCTTGGCGCCGGAACTGGCCACGCTGGATGTCTTCATGATCGAGCAGCCCCTGCCGCGGGGCCAAGACGAGCAACTGGACGGCTATACCGGCCCTGTGCCGCTGTGCGCCGACGAGTCCTGTCAGGACCGGGCCGATCTGGATCGGCTGGAGGGCCGCTACGGCTACGTCAACATCAAGCTCGACAAGACCGGCGGTCTGACCGAGGCCTTGGCCCTGGCCCGCGAAGCCAAGGCGCGTGGGATGCGCCTGATGGTCGGCTGCATGATGGGGTCCGGCCTGGCCATGGCACCGGCCTATCTGGTGGGCACGCTGTGCGAGGTCGTCGACCTGGACGTGTCCCTGCTGTTGAAGAATCCGGCGGACGCCGCCGTGCGCCATGACGGGCGCCGGCTGAGCCTGTTCGACCGGACCGTGTGGGGCTGAGGTCATGATGAATTCGGGAGGGAGAACCGGAATGAGCGGCAACATGAAGTACCTGGGCGTGAGTTCTCTGGCGGTCGTGCTGGCGCTGGCGGCGTCGCCTGCAGCGGCGCAATCGGTTTCGGGCGCGGTGGCTGCGGACCCGGCCACCACGGTCGACGACATCGTCGTCACGGCGCAGAAGCGGTCGCAGAATCTGCAGGACGTGGCCAACTCGGTCGCCGCCCTGTCCGCGGCCGAGATCATGGAGACCGGCAAGAACGGTCTGGCCGACATGGTGTCGGCGGTGCCCAGCCTGTCCATGGTGTCCCAGGGGCCGGGTCTGTCGACCATCGCCCTGCGCGGCGTGACCACCGGCGGCGTCCGCAACGACGAGCCGCAGAACAAGGAGACGGTCGGAGTCTATATCGACGAGACGCCGATCTCGGTGAACGGCTTCAACCCGGATCTGGGCCTGTACGACCTGTCGCGGGTCGAGGTACTGCGGGGGCCGCAAGGCACGTTGTACGGATCGGGCGCCATGGGCGGCGCCATCCGCATCATCACCAACAAGCCGAACCTGACCAACTTCTCGGCCTCGGCGGAGGGCTCGGCCTCGCACACCCGCCACGGCGAGGCCAACTACAGCGCCAAGGGCATGGTCAACGTCCCGCTGGTCACGGACGCAGTCGCGCTGCGGGCTGTGGCCTATCATACCTATCAGGGCGGCTATATCGACAACACCGCCACCGGCGAGGACAACCAGAACGACGCAACGACGACCGGCGCACGCCTGCAACTGGGGGCCCAGCTCAACCCCGACCTGCGCGCCAACCTGACCTATATGTACCACGACCTTGAGACGGGATCGCGGGCCAACCAGACGGCGCCGTTCCAGCGCAACACCCGGGCATTTGACGGCCTGACCGACCGGATCAACATCTTCAACGCCGCGCTGGACTATGACCTGGGCTGGGCCTCGATCAATTCCTCGACGTCGTTCCTGAAGAAGAAGAACACCAACCGCACCAGCCTGGAGTTCCTGATGGAGGCCGCGCTGGGTCTGGATTCGCCCGCGCCTCTGGTCGACACGACCGAGATTGAGGACTTCTCGCAAGAGCTGCGGATCGCCTCCAGCGGCGAGGGCCGCCTGAACTATATCGCGGGCGTGTTCTATCAGGACCGCAAGCGCGACTATACGCAGGACGGCACGGTGCCAGGTGTTGACGCCTTCGTCGGCGCCCCGTCGTCGGACTTTGGCGCGCCGGGCGTGGATCAGGTCTTTTACGGCTTCCAGAGCATCCGTCAGAAGCAGAAGGCGGTGTTCGGCGAGCTGTCCTACAAGATCACGCCGCGCCTGACCGCGACCGCGGGCCTGCGCTATTTCGACTTCAGCGAAGAGTACGACACTTTCTCGTCGGGCCTGCTGAACGGCGGCGTCTCGCGCTATTCGGGCGAGTTCTCGGAAGACGGCTTCACGCCCAAGTTCAACCTGTCGTTCGACGCCACGCGGGACAACATGGTCTATGTCCAGGCGTCCAAGGGCTTCCGTCTGGGCGGGGTGAACACCACGGTTCCGGCCGATCTGTGCCGCGCCGATCTGGACAAGCTGGGCCTGACGGAGACGCCCGGCAGCTTCGGCTCGGACTCGGTGTGGAACTATGAGATCGGCTCCAAGAACCAGTTCATGGACCGTCGCCTGACCGTGAATGCCAGCGCCTATTACATCGACTGGACCGACATCCAGACGACCATGAGCCTGCCGTCCTGCTCCTTCTCGTTCCGCACCAATGCGGGCAAGGCGCGCAGCATCGGGACCGAGGTCGAGGCCCGTTTCGCGGTCAACGACGCCTTCGACGTCTACGGAACCCTGGGCCTGACCGATTCCACCCTGACCGAGGACGTGCCATTCACAACCTGGTCGGACGGGGATCATGTGCCGGGCGTGGCGCGCGAGCAGATCAGCGCCGGCCTGCGTCAGGCCTTCACCGTGTTCGAGGCGCGCGACGCCTACGCCCGCGTGGACTACAGCTACACCGGCAAGATGAACACGCGCTTTGACACCGGGAACGCCAACAACCGCGAGTACGGCGACTATCACCTGGTCAATCTGACGGCCGGGGTTCGCCTGCCGGGCCGTCCGATCGAGGCCTCGATCTTCGTGCGCAACCTGTTCGACGAAGACGGGCGGGTGCTGGCCAGCCCGGTCAGCATCACGGCGCCGGAAAGCTGGATCACGGTCCAGCCGCGGACCATGGGCTTTACCATCCAGGCCTATTTCTAAACCTGGACGCGACGTCTTGCCCTGAACGGGCGAGACGTCGCATCGCCACGACGGCCAAGGGGGAAGCCGAGCATCATGAGCATCGCCGCCAGCGAAAAGAGCTTTCTGGGTCAGCCGCGCGGACTGACCGTCCTGTTCCTGACCGAGATGTGGGAGAAGTTCTCCTTCTTCGGCATGCGGACCCTGCTGGTCTATTACATGACCACCACCCTGCTGATCGAGCAGGGGCAGGCCTCGATCATCTATGGCCTCTATACCGCCGTCATCTATCTGACCCCCATCTTCGGCGGGGTGCTGGCGGATCGCTGGCTGGGGCGGCGACGCTCGGTGGTCATCGGCGCGTCCATCATGATTCTGGGCCATTTCATGATGGCCTCGGAGGCGCTCTTCTATCCGGCCCTGGCCGTCATCGCGACCGGCAACGGCCTGTTCCTGCCCAACCTGCCGGGTCAGGTGGCCGGGCTCTACAAGCCCGATGATCCGCGTCGCGGCAGCGCCTACAACATCTATTACATGGGCGTGAACCTCGGGGCCTTCATGGCGCCCCTGGTCTGCGGCGCGGTGGGCGAGATCTACGGCTGGCACTGGGGCTTCGCCCTGGCCGGCGTCGGCATGGCGATCGGGCTGGCCATCTATCTGGGCGGCGGACGCTATCTGCCGGCCGATCCGCCGCGCGCGGCGGGGTCAGAAGCCGAGAAGGTCAAGGGCGGCGGACTGGAGCGCTCGTCGCTGATGCTGTTCGGCGGGGTGATCCTGGCGGTGGTGGTGTTCCGTGTCGCCTATGAGCAGGTGGGCAACACCCTGGCCCTGTGGATCGGCAGCGACGTAGACCGCTCGCTGGGCGGCTGGACCATTCCCATGACCTGGTTCCAGTCGTTCAATCCCTTGCTGGTCTTCCTACTGACGCCGATCCTGGTCACGGCTTGGGATCGCTCGGCCCGCAAGGGGCGCGGGATGTCGTCGCTGGCCCGCATGGCGACGGGGGCGGCTCTGGTCTCGGGCGCCTTCTTCGGTTTGGCTCTGGTGGCCATGCTGGCGGGGCAGGGCGGAGTCCACTGGCTGTGGCTGGCGGCCTTCTTCGTCCTGCTGACCAGCGGCGAGCTGTTCATCCTGCCGGTCGGGCTCGGCCTCTTCGGGCGGCTGGCGCCGGCCCAGATGACGGCCACCATGATCGCCGCCTGGTTCCTGGCGGCCTTCGCCGGCAACCTGCTGGCAGGAGCGGTGGGCTCGACATGGAGCACCATGTCCCCGGCGGCCTATTTTGCCCTGATGGGGGTGGTCGCCAGCGCGTCCTTCTTGGGCCTATTCCTGCTTATCCGACCCTTCAGAAATCTGGAGGCCTAGGCGCTTCCGACCAAGCTCCACTGGCATCAGGATCGCCCCGTTTTCGAAGAGGGCGCAATTTCGGCGTTAGTAGAGGTTATACGGTATCGGCCTCACTGACCTGAATGTCGGCTTTTTGGCGGGGCAATCGGTGTCCGCTCCTGGCGCTTTCCTGACACCATCCATTCCCCCACATCTAACCTAAAAGCGGCGATTCCGTCTTGGGGCAGAGAGTTTCGGGCGAGCGAGTTCAGCGTGGCGAGCTCGATCTCAGCGTGCATACTGCCCTCCCTTGCAGCGTTTGTGATTGCGGGGATGGAGGGTGTGATGAAGGGGACTATCGTTTGCCTTATCGGGGGCGTCGTCCTGGCTGGGGGGCTGGGCGCCATGACGAGGACGCCGCAGAAGGCGCAGCCGCCAGCCGCTGTCGCGCCGAGCGTTCTACCTGACGGCGCGGGCCGCGAGATGACGCAGCGCGTGTGCGGTCAGTGTCATTCGGTCGGCATGTTTGCGACGCAGCGACATAGCCAGGACGAATGGAACCAGGTCATTTCGCGCATGATGGCCAAGGGCATGACCGCGTCGGAGGACGACCTGTACGAAGTCTCGGACTATCTCGCCGAAAACCTCGGGAAGGCCGGGGCCGCTTCCAGCGGCTGATCAGGGGCTGTTCCGGGCGATCCCATAACCGTTGGCGAAGGCGTCGCGGATGGCGCGAACGCGCCGGTTGTCGGCGTCACCACTTCGGCAGACGAAGGCGATCTGACGTGTCGGCGTGCTGACGCCCAGCGGGATCTGGCGCACCGGAGCCTTGACCGCGGGGGTGATGGGCAAACGCGGAATGATCGACACGCCCAGACCGGCTGACACCATGGCCAGCACAGCCTCAATGGACTCCAGCTCGAAGCGCGGACGCGTGCCGGGCGAGAGTCGGTGCAGGTGGCTGGCAGCGGTGCGTCCGCTGGTCAGCGAGGTGTCGAACTGGATCCAGTCATAGCGCGCGATCAGGGCCTCGGCCGTAGTCTCGGTGCTGTCGGGCGGCGCTACGAAGACGAAGGGCTGCCGTTCCAGATCCTGCCAGTCGAGGCGGCTGGAACCGCCCGAGGTGGGGCGGATAAGGGCCGCGCCGTCCAGGCGTCCGGCCTTCAGGTGGTCGAGCAGTTCGCCGGAATCGCCCTGGATCACGCGCACGGCCAGCCCGGGATGGCGGCTGCCGATCTCCTGGAGAACGAGAGGGATCATGGTGGGTTGGAGCGAGCGAATCGCCCCGATGACGACGCGGCCTGACAAGGCGGCGGAATGGCGTGTGCGCGCTTCCTCGACGGCGTCCAGTGCGGAGCGCACGCTTTCGGCCAGATCGCTGGCCAGCGGGGTCGGGCGCACCGTCCGGCCTGAACGGTCGAACAGGGGCTGGCCGACGTATTCCTCCAGCCGTTTCATCTGCAAGCTGACGGCGCTGGCGGTCAGGCCCATGTCGTCGGCGGCGCTGGCGAAGCTGCCGTGCCGCAGGACGGAGTTCAGGGTCATCAGGAATTCGAACTTCAAGACGCTCTCCCGTTCAGGGCCGGCGCCGTGAGGGCGCAGTACGATCGATACATAACAAAACGTCATCTATTGATCCAGCAAACGTCACTATTTCTTGAGTTTAGCGATCGTTACCAATGGGCTCGACCGAGCGATGGGGCGACCCGACGACCGGCAAGGTCTCATCGCTCGAAGAGGCGAGGGACAGGGAAGAGGCAATGAAACCAGAACATCAGATCAGAATGCTGATCGACGGTCAGTGGATGGAGGGCGAAGGCGCCGCCGTCACGGTCGTCGACAAGTTCACGGGGGGCGAACTGGGCCGTCTGTGCTCGGCGTCGCCGGCCCAGGTCGAGGCGGCCGTGGCCGCAGCCCGTGCGGCGTTCATCAGCATTCGCCTCGAACCCTATGAGCGCAGCCGACTGCTGAACCGGGTCGCCGACCTGATCCTGGCCGAGCGCGAGGCTCTGGCTGCGATGATCATCGCCGAGTCCGGCGTGCCGTGGAAGGATTCCGCCAACGAGGTGGTTCGCACTGCCGAGACCTTCCGCGTCTCGGCCGAGGAAGGTCGTCGTCTGGCGGGTGAGATCGTGCCGATCCAGGGGGCGTCGGGCCAGTCGGGCCGCATGGCCTATACCCTGCGCGTGCCGCGCGGCGTGGTCGGCGGCATCAGTTCCTTCAACTCGCCGCTGAACATGGTGGCGCACAAGGTGGCCCCGGCCCTGGCCTCGGGCAATGCGGTGGTGTTCAAGCCGCCGGTCGCCACGCCCCTGTCGGCGACGCGTCTGTTCGAACTGATGCTGGAAGCGGGCATTCCGGGCGGTCTGATCAACCTGATCCACGGCGGCGGCGCTGATGTCGGCGCGCCTCTGGCCGCCCATGCGGGCGTGGATTTCTTCACCTTCACCGGTAGCACCCCGGTCGGCAAGGCGATCAGCGCCAGCCGCGGCATGCGCGCCACGGCGCTGGAGCTGGGCAGCATCGCCGCCACCATCGTCTGCGCCGACGGCGATCTGGAACGGGCCGCCGTGCGCTGCGCCCAGTCCGGCTTCCGCCGGCAGGGCCAGGTCTGCACCTCGACGCAGCGCCTGTTCGTCGAGCGCTCGGCCATGGACCGTTTCCTGCCTATGCTGCTGGAACAGGTCCGGGCGCTGAAGGTCGGCGATCCGCGTGATCACGCCACCGACGTCGGCCCCATGATCAGCGAGGCCGAAGCTGTGCGCGCCGAGACCTGGGTGCGCGAGGCGACGGATCGCGGCGCCAGGGTTCTGACCGGTGGCGAACGGCGCGGCGCGATCCTGACGCCCACTGTCCTGACGGACGCCGATCCTGCGTCGAAGGTCCTCTGCGAAGAGATTTTCGCCCCGGTTCTGACGGTGCTGCCATTCGATACCCTGGACGAGGCGATCGAGCGCGTGAACGCCACGCCGTTCGGCCTGGCTGCGGGCCTGTTCACCCGTGACCTCAGCCGCGCCCTGAAGGCGGCCGAGCGGCTGCACGTCGGCGTGGTGCATCTGAACGAAGCCTCCAGCAGCCGCGTCGATCTGATGCCGTTCGGCGGCGTCAAGGACAGCGGCGTCGGGGTCGAGGGGCCCCGCTACGCCATGCGCGAGATGACCGAAGAGCGTCTCGTCACGATCACCCTGTGATGGATTTGAATATGTCAGCAGACAGCGTAACCGGCGCCATCTTCATGGCCCAATGCCTGAAGGAAGAGGGGGTTGAGAAGGTCTTTGGCCAGTGCGGCCACACCAACTATGCTCTGATCGACGCCTGCGACCGGCTGGGCATCGAGTATGTCTCGTTCCGCCATGAGCAGCAGGCGGTTCACGCCGCCGACGCCTATTACCGGGTGTCGCGCAAGCTGGCGGTCATCAACGTCCACCTGTCGCCGGGTTTGACGAACACGGTCACCGGCGTGGCTTCGGCGGCCATGGACGGAACGCCGATGCTGGTCATCACCGGCAACACCCCGACCTATCACCACCCGCGCGAGGCGCATCAGAGCATGCGCTTGCACGCCGACGCGTCGCAGGGAGACATCTTCAAGCCGATCTGCAAGCGCGTCTGGCGCGTCGATGACGCCCGCCATCTGCCCGACGTCATGCATCGCGCCCTGAACATTGCCCAGACGGGGCGACCCGGCGCGGTGCTGCTGGACATCCCGATGGACGTCTTCGCCCAGAAGATTTCGGCCGAGGCCCAGACGCGGTCACGGCGCCCCAACTTCGCCCGCCCGATGGGGGACGTCGAGGGCGTGGCCGAGGCAGTGACCATGCTGAAGGTGGCGACCAATCCCGTCATCTTCGCCGGCAACGGCGTGGCCCTGTCGGGCGCCTATGAGGTGCTGAAGATGTTGGCCGAACAACTGGGCGCGCCGGTGGCGACCACGCTGGTCGGCAAGGGCGTCTTCCCTGAAAACCATCCCCTGTCGCTGGGCACGACCGGCATCTGGGGGGCGCGCGTCGCCAATGACACTGCGCGCACGGCAGACGTCATCCTGGCCGTCGGCACGGCCTTCGGCGAGGCAGACTGCAGCTCCTGGCGACCCGAGCACACCTTCAACATTCCCGGCACGAAGCTGATTCAGATCGATCTGGATCCGCAGGAGATCGGCAAGAGCTATCCGGTCGACATCGGCATCGTCGGCGACGCCCGGGCGACTCTCGCGCAACTGTCGGCGGCCCTGGGCGACCAGCCCCGACCTCAGGCCGTGGTCGAGGCCCAGCGCGCGCGGCTGGACGGCGCCAAGGCGGCGTGGCGCGAGGAGCTGAAGGAAACGCAGGAGATCGACACCAAGCCGATCCACCCGGCGCGCTTGCTGAAGGTTCTGTCTGACGCGGCCCCGGCTGACGCCATCTTCGTTACGGATGTGGGCTGGAACAAGAACGGCGCCGGCCAGCAACTGGAGATTCAGGGCCGCAACGGCTTCCTGACCAGCGGCGGCATGGCGACCATGGGCTATTCCCCCGCCGCTGCTGTCGGCGCCGCCATGGGCGCGCCGGATCGCAAGGTTCTGGGCCTGGTCGGCGACGGCGGTCTGATGTCGGTGCTGGGCGCGCTGACGACGGCGGTTGAGCTGGATATCCCGGTGCTGTGGGTCCTGTTCAACAACTTCTGCTACTCGACCATCCGCACCGTCGGCACGACCTATTTCAACAACAAGCAGGGCACGGAATTCCGCTCGCCCGACGGAGAGCTCTACAACCCGGACTTCCAGCTTCTGGCCAAGTCGTTCGGGATCAAGTCGGCGCTGATCGAGGAGCCGTCTGATCTGGAGGCCGGCGTTCGCGCCGCCATGGCTGAGCGGGGTCCCTTCCTGCTGGAAGTGCGTACGCGCGGCGACGTGCCGATGCCCCGCACCGGCTACTGGGACATCGCTGACTTCCTGGCGACCGGCAATGACTGACGCGCCGCAGCTCCATCAGGGTCTCCACCGACGCGACTATCAGCCGGAAGCAACGGGCCCGCTGGACGGGGTTCGGGTGCTGGACATGTCGCGCCTGTTCGCGGGCAATGTCCTGACCCAGATCCTGGGCGATTTCGGCGCCGAGGTGATCAAGGTCGAGCCGCCCGCCGGCGACACCCTGCGCGGCTGGAAGACCCGGGGCGTCTCGACGCACTGGAAGATCTACGCCCGTAACAAGAAGAGCCTGGGCCTGGACCTGCGCAATCCGCAGGCGACGGACATCTTCCTGAAGCTGGTCCCGAGCGCCGCCATCCTGGTCGAGAGCTTCCGGCCCGGCGTGCTGGAGAAGATGGGCTTCAGCCCCGAGGTGCTGCACGCGATCAATCCCAGGCTGGTGATCGTGCGGGTCTCGGGCTGGGGGCAGGGCGGGCCTTACGGTCAGCGCCCCGGCTTCGGCACGGTGATCGAGGGCATGTCGGGCTTTGCCGCCATCAACGGCTTTGACGACCGCGAGCCGGTGCTGCCGCCCATGTATCTGGCGGACGGCGTGGCTGGGTCCTACGGCGCCTCGGCGGCGCTGCTGGCCCTGCGCGAGGCGGAACGTCCGGATGGCAAGGGTCAGGTGATCGACCTGCCGCTCTATGATCCTCTGTTCGCCCTGCTGGGTCCGCAGGCGGCCAACTATCGACTGTCCGGCCAGCCGCGCAAACGCGAAGGCAGCCGCTCCAGCAACTCGGCCCCGCGCAATGTCTATCGCTGCCGGGACGGCAAATATGTCGGCCTGTCGGGCTCGACCCAGACCATGGCCATGCGCATTCTCAAGGCGATCGGCCGTGACGATCTGGTCTTGGACCCGCGCTTCGCCACCAACGCCGACCGGCTGGCGAACGTGATCGCGCTGGATGAGGCCATCGACGATTTCATCGGGCGTCATGACCAGGCTGAGCTGGTCGTCCTGATGGAGGCCGCCGAGGTCACAGTCGGGCCGATCTACGATATCGCCCAGATCATGCAGGACCCGCACGTCATCGAGCGCGAGATCCTGGCTGACTATCCTGACCCGGAGCTTGACCTGCTGCCGATGCATCACGTGGTGCCGCGCCTGTCCGACACGCCGGGTTCGATCCGGGCGGCAGCGCCGGCTTTGGGTGAGCACAACGCTGAACTGCTGGCCGAACTCGGTCTCGACGAAGTGCAGATCGCCCGTCTGATCGTCGAGGGCGCTGTCGCCGGCGCCGTGCCCGCCCGGGCGGAGGACGCGGCATGACTACGGTCTGGCGTTCGCTCCAGTATGTCCCGGCCCACCGCGAGAAACATGTGACGTCGTCGCGGCTGGCCCAGGCGGACGCCGTCATCCTCGATCTGGAGGACGCGGTGCCGACCGAGGGCAAGGCCGCTGCGCGCAACGGGCTCAAGGCGGCCGTGAAGGCGGTCGGGCGCTGGGGCGCCGACGTGCTGGTGCGGATCAACGCTGAGCCGGAACTGGCGGACGCCGACGTCGCCGCCGCTGTTGCAGCGGGTGCGGTCGCCCTCGTCGTGCCCAAGGTCGAAGGGGCCGAGGACATCCTGCGGCTGGAGCTCGTCATCGCGGCGGCCGAGCGGGCGGCGGGGCTGGAGATCGGCGCGACGCGTCTGGTCGTACTGATCGAGTCGGCGCGGGGCCTGCTGTCGATGTCGGCCAGTCTGGGGGCCAGCGCGAGGATTGCCGCGGTCAACCTGGGCAATGAAGATTTCGCGCGCGACCTCGGGGTCGAGCCGTCGGAGGAACTGCTGATCTATCCGCGTCAGCAGATGATCATCGCCGCCGTAGCAGCCGGGGTGCTGCCGCTGGGTCTGGCGGGTTCAGCTACGCGCTTTGACGATCTGGACGCCTATCGCCGGCTGGCCGAGCGGTCGCGCCGGTTGGGCCATGTCGGCGCCACCTGCATCCACCCCGATCAGATATCCGTGCTGAACGAGGTCTTCGCGCCGAGCGAGGCCGAGGTGGCCGACGCCCTGGCCATCGTCGACGCCGCGCGCATGGCGGGGCAGGGCGCTTTCGCAGTCAACGGCAGGATGATCGACAAGCCTGTCCTTGGCAGGGCGGTCGGAGTGCTTGATCGAAAGAGTTCAATAGAGAGCAAGTCCAGATTTAGTTCCAAAAATTAAAACAAAAACGGCGGCTCAAAAAGAAGGCGCCAATATGGGGAGTATGCAATGCGTAAGGAAGACCGGAGCTCGCTGTCTGGCAGCGAGGGAAGAAACATCCGTCGTATTCTGATGGGAACCGCCGCGGCGGTTGGCCTGCTGTCGACCAGTCCGGTGCTGGCTCAGGAACAGGAAGCCGACCCTGAAGCGGAGCAGGCGGTCCAGGTTGAAGACATCGTCGTTACCGGCACAGCCATCCGGGGCGTGGCGCCGGTCGGGTCAGCTACCGTCGGCATGACGCGCGAAGACCTGGTCCAGGCCCCGGCGCGCGACGCCAGCGCTCTGGTCGCCAGCCTGCCACAGGCCTCGAGCCAGGGCACGACCCTGGCCTCGTCGGGCGGGCGCGCCGCCGGGGTCAACCTTCGCGGCCTCGGCAACAACGCCACCCTGGTTCTGTTCGACAGTCGGCGCGTCGTGCCCCAGGGCGGCAACGCCCAGGTGTCCGATCCCAATCTCATTCCCTTCTCCGCCATCGAGCGGGTCGAGGTGGTCACCGACGGCGCCTCGGCCATCTATGGTTCGGACGCGGTGGCTGGCGTGGTCAACTACATCACCCGCCGCAACTATGACGGGGCCGAGGTTACAAGCCGCTACACCAACTCGTTGTATAATCAGTATGTTGTCGACGGCGTAATCGGCAAGACTTGGGCAGGCGGCAGCGCCATGTTCGCCGGTTCATGGGACAAGAACGACAGCGTCCCGCGCAGCGAGCGGGACTATATGATGCAGGACCTGCGGCCCTTCGGCGGGAACGACAACCGTCTGGTCGGCACCACAGTCTATCCCGACGCGCCCGGCGCCCTGATCATCGGCAACACCGTCTATGGCCTGCCCACCACCAATGGCGCAGTGCCTACGGCGGCGGACGTGATCGCCCTGAGCGGCGACCCGGAGCTGTACGATTCCTCGTATCTGTACGACTTCTACACCGCCCGCGAACGCCATGCGGCCATGTTCAAGCTGCGCCAGGAACTCGCCCCGGGTTTCGAGGTGGGCTACACGGGCATCTATAATCTGCGGACCAACGAGTCGCGGTCCGGCGACGGTTTCGAGCGGGTGGCCATCCGCCTGACGCCCGGCAGCCCCTACTACATCCCGGGCATGCCCAATCCGACGGCGAACCAGACCGTCGTCTATAACTACTCGCTCAACAATCCCGACACCTCGCGCGATCAGAAGAATCGCGAGGAGACGATCAACCACTCGATCGACATGACGCTGGAGCTGCCGAAGGACTATCGCTTTTCGGGCCTGCTCACCTACGGCAAGACGGACTCGTGCAACGTCTGCCAGCCGCAGGTGAACACGACCGTCGCCAACATCATCGCCAGCAACACGTCGTGGGGCTTCAACCCCTTCCTGCAAGGTCCGCAGGCGGGCGCCGACGCCCTGGTCGGCGGCTTCATCCAGCAATACGACACCGTGCTGTTCGACGCGGTGGGTAAGGTGGACGGGGTTTTGTTCGACCTGCCAGCCGGCGCCGTTCGTCTTGCGGCGGGCGCAGAGTACTCGCGCTACAAGCTCTATCTGAAGGCGCAGAACACCCTGAACCTGGCCGGCGACTATCAGGTTTCGCGCTTCACCAAGAGCGATCGTGACGTGAAGTCCGCCTTCGGCGAAGTCTTTGTGCCCATCGTGTCGAACGACATGGGCGTGCCCTTCATGCAGTCGCTCGATCTGAGCGCGGCCATTCGTTACGACAGCTATTCCGATGCGGGCGACACCACCAATCCCAAGATCGGCCTGACCTGGCGTCCCACCGATGAACTGCTGATCCGCGGCAGTTGGGGGACCTCCTTCCGTGCGCCGACCCTGATCGAGGCCAACCCCGCCACGGTCGGGCAGACTAACCGGGTCTATGTCAGCAACGGGCTGAATGATCCGACCATCCCGGTCACCAATGCGGCCTCGGGTCAGAGCGCTGTCCTGTCGCGCACCGGAAACACCGAAGGGCTGCGGCCTGAATCGGCGACCATCTGGTCGCTGGGCGGGGATTATCGCCCCAACTACCTGCCGTCGCTGAAGTTGAGCGTCACCTATTACAACGTGAACTATGAAGACCGGATCGAGAACCTTCCGAACCAGACGCTGATCCTGTCCAGCCCGGCCAATCTGGAGCTCTACAAGGACTTCTTCATCAAGGCTCCGCAGCCGACGACCTGCGTCAACGGCGACTACTCGACATACAACCCGGCCTACCTGCCGTGGCTGAACGACAAGAACGCGGTCTTCTCGCCCTCCACGATCAATGATTGCTCCATGGTGGGGATCATCGCCGGCGGGCGTCTGAACCTGGGCGAGGTGAAGCAGAGCGGGCTCGATTTCGGCGCCAACTATCTGCATGAGACCGCGTTCGGCGACTTCACCTTCAACGCCAGCTTCTCGAAGGTCCTGAATCTGGAGAAGAGCGTCGTCGCGGGCGGTCCCCTGTTCGACGCCCTGGACACCTATGGCTTCCAAGTGTCCGAACGCGGTCGCTTCAACGTCAACTATCGTCGGGGCGGTCTCAGCGCCAATCTGAGCGCCAACTACGTCGGGTCCTACCTGAACAATGCGACCATCACCGTGAACGGGGTCAAGCTTCCCGAGACGGAAATCCCGACCTGGACAACCTGGGATGCGGGCGTGGCCTATTCCTTCGAGGAAGGTCGCTTCGGCGGCGCGCTCGACGGGGTTCGTCTGGCGGTCAATGTGCAGAACCTGTCGGACGAACAGCCGCCCATCGTGCTCAGCGGCACGACGGCGGTGGACCTGGGCAACCACAACCCGTTCGGTCGGGTCTGGTCGCTGGAGCTGACCAAGGCGTTCTGAGCCGGCTTTGACCGGAGGCGGTGAGGGCCGCCTCCGGTCAGGGTGTTTTCTGAGGAGGGACCAAGTGATCAAACTGAAGATGATGCTGGCGGCGGTGATGACGGCGGTCGCCGTTCTGGCGGGCGCAGGTTTCGCCGCAGCCCAGGCGCCGGCGCCGGGTCAGGCCATGGCCGCCCCCTATGCCGGACAGAAGAAGCTGCTGGTCATCGCTGATGTCCAGACGGGTTTCCATCACGACTCGATCAACCACGCCATGGCGGTGATCGAACAGATGGGGCGTGAAAGCGGGGCCTATGTCGCTTTCCTCCGCACGGACTCCCAGTTGATCACGCGTCAACCCATCCTCGGCACGGGCACGCGTTACGACGGCCGCCCCGTCAACGCGCGCAACCTCAACTATTTCGACGCCGTCTTCATGCTGAGCAGCGGCTCGGGCAATCTGTCCGAACAGCAGAAGGCGGACCTGCTGGCCTTCGTGAAAGAGGATGGCAAAGGCTTCATCGGTGGCCACGCCGCGACGATCGCCTTCTATGACTGGCCCGCCTACGGCGAAATGATCGGCGGCTTCATGGCTGGCGAGTACCGGGTCGAGCCGACCGGCGTCATCGTGCAGGACCCCGACTTCCCCGGCGCGGCCGGCCTGCCGACCACCATCACCGATCAGTTTCCCTATATGGGCGCGCCTTATGTGAAGGGCGGCGTCCACACCATCCTGCGCCTTGATCCGTCGCGGCTGACGCCCGAGCAACTGGCGCGCCGACCTGACGGCGACTTCCCGGTCGCCTGGGCCAAGACCTATGGCAAGGGCCGAGTCTTCGTCAGCTCGCTTGGCCACGTCGAGCAGATCTGGGACGACCCGGCCGTCCGCACCTTCCATCTCGAAGGCATCAAATGGGCCCTGGGCCTGACCGACGCCGACGTCACGCCAGATGCGCCCCAATAGAATGCAAATCGCAAAGGAACGCCCCATGACCAGACGCTCCCTGAAAGGCGTCGGCGCCTGCCTGTCGCTGATCCTCATGGCCGGAACCCCGGCTCTGGCCCAAACCGCCGGCGCCCAGACCGACGACGGCAAGACCTGGCGCAGTTATGGCCAGAACCCCGGCGCGACCAACTTCTCGCCCCTGACCCAGATCACGCCTGACAACGTCGGCCAGCTGAAGCGTGCCTGGACTTTCCGCTACGGCGGCGGCACGGATGAGGAGGGCGATCGGGGCCTGGATCACCGCTGGGAGGTGACGCCGCTGGTGATCGATGGCGTCATGTATGTCTCGACCCCGACCAACCCCAACCTGCCTGATCTGAAAGCCACCATCACCGCCATCACGCCGGAGACCGGCGAGGTGCTGTGGAAGTGGGAGTCCGACCGCAACATCCACGGCCGCGGCATCGCCTGGTGGCCGGGCGACGAGACCCACGGCCCGCGCATCATCTTCGCCACTGACAAGGGTTATCTGGCGGCGCTGGACGTGCGCACGCATCAACTGGCGACCGACTTTGGTCAGAACGGTCAGGTCGACGCCTATGTCGGCGTGGTGTCTGACGTCGTGGGCGAGAGCCGCCGGGACACCTTCACCCTTCCCAACCCCGTGGCTATCTACAAGAACCTGATCATCACCGGCGCACGCCCGGGCGAGATGGGTCCGCCCGGACCGCGCGGCGACGTGCGCGCCTGGGACGTGCGGACCGGCGAACTGGTCTGGGCTTTCCACACCGTGCCCCAGCCCGGAGAGGCCAACCACGAGGGCTATGTCGGCGATGAGTGGAAAGACCGCAGCGGCGCCAATGTCTGGTCGACCATCACCATCGACGAGGAAAACGGTATCGTCTTCGCCCCCGTCGGCGACCTGAACGGCCGCGCCCAAGGTTCGGAACTCTACGCCAACAGCCTGATTGCTCTGGACGCCCAGACGGGCGCGCTGAAATGGCACCATCAGGTCACGCACAAGGATCTGTGGGACTGGGACATGCCGACCCCGCCGGTTCTGGTGAACTTCCGCGAGGGCGACCGCACCATCCCGGCCGTGGCCCTGACCGGTAAACAGAGCCTGCTGTTCGTATATGACCGCCAGACCGGCCGTCCCCTGCATGAGATCGAGGAGCGTCCGACCCCGCGCAGCGATGATCCGGCCGACGACGCCTGGGCGACCCAACCCTTCCCGGTGCGGCCCGGCCCGCTGGCGCGGGTGACCATGACACGCGATGAAATCCCGAACATCACGCCCGAGCAACA
>Ga0247827_10000181_pt1 | contig 30611 bp, 18 predicted proteins | sample 12C_Control_Day2_FD_194414 | JGI IMG/M metagenome (GOLD analysis project Ga0247827, IMG submission 194414) | Soil microbial communities from agricultural site in Penn Yan, New York, United States - 12C_Control_Day2 | ecosystem: Environmental > Terrestrial > Soil > Agricultural land | place... | reverse complement strand
CTTCGGTCTTCTTCAGCGCCAGCTCGATCGAGTTGGCCGTTTCGACGTCGAGGCTGGCCGTGCCGATCTCATAGGTGTTGGTCGCCAGGTGGACGCCGCGCGCATAGAGCTCCTGAGCGGTCGGGGCGCGCTGCGACCGCGCGACCGACAGGGTGGCGACATAGCCGGGCGTAAAGGTCCAGCTGGCGGCGGCCGAGGCCGAGAAGGGCGAGTGGCTGGTGTCGGCCCGTCCCAGGGCGCGGGCGTCCTGCCATTCCTGACGCAGGGCGCCTTCGAAGCGCCAGTCGCCGGTCGCATATTCTTCCATCAGGAAGACGGCGTGGTTCTCGGCCCGGCTCTCGGGGATGAAGGACTCCGCGCCGACGGCGGCGAAGTCGCTGCGCGAGGTCTGGGCGCCGATGACGCCGCGCACCCCGCCGATGGCGGCGTGCTGCACCTCGACGCGGGCGTCATAACCCTCGTTGGTGAAGGTGGTGGCGATCTCGCCGTCGTCGATCTCGTCGTGGCGATAGTCGGTGAAGCCGCCGCGGAAGCGGATGCGCTCGATCCCGGCGAACGGATCCTCGATCTCGCCCCGAATGTCGACGCGCTTGCTGATCAGGTCTACGATCGGGACATGGTCATGATCGTGGTCGTGATCATGATCGTGGTCATGGTCGTCGTCGCCGTGGTCGTGGCCTCCGCAGTGCAGGCTGGAGCCGTGCGGATGGCAGGACTCGTATTCGTGGCTGTGGCCGGGCAGGCCGTATTCGCTGCGCTGTTCCGTATAGGCGGCGCCCAGATAGCCGCGCGAACCGATCCACGACAGGCCGAGCGTCGCGGTCGAGCTGCGGTTGAAGGATCCGTCCAGCGTGGCTTCGCCGAAGTCGGGAACCTCGTAGTCGTCGGTGCGGCGCCCGGCGGCCTCGACGCGGATGGCGAAGGACCCCGCCCCGGCGGTCAGGCCGACCACGCCGGCTTCTTCATTGTCCGCCGTGCCGAGGCGGAACTCGGCGACGCCCTCGCCGCCGTTCTCGGGGATGCGCGTCGGAATCTTCTTGTCGATCAGGTTGACCGCACCGCCGATGGCGCCCCCGCCGTAGAGCAGGGCGGAGGGGCCGCGCAGGATCTCGACGCCTTCCAGCAGCAGGGGCTCGCCTGACACCGCGTGGTCCGGCGAGACCTCGGAGGCGTCCATCAGGGCCGAGCCGTCGGTCAGTACTTTTACGCGCGGCGCCGTCTGACCGCGGATCACCGGACGGCTGGCGCCGCCGCCGAAGGTGTCGGAGTTGACGCCCGGCAGGCCGTTCAGGGTTTCGCCCAGGGTGGACTGCCGTCGCTGGACCAGTTCGTCGCCGCGCAGCACCGCCACGCTGGACACCACCTCCTTGCTCGACCGGCCCAGGGCGTCGGCGGTCACGACCACATCATCGACGCGGGTCGTGGCCGGTCCGGACTGGGGCAGGGCGTCGGCCCAGACCGTCGTCGAAATTACTGAAAAACTCGCGGCCGCGAGCAGGATCGATCTTGAGTGCATGACGCTCCCCGTTCATGAAGAGAGTCGCTATTATGTTATATCGTAACATTCATCAAGCGAACTTGAGCGGAGATTGGAATGAGGGGCGAGGGAGCGGCGGCGGAGGCCGAGCGGGTGCAGGCCGAGGTCTGGCGAATGATCGGGCGGGCTTTCGAGGCGTGTCGGGCCAACGGCCTCAGCCAGTCCGATCTGGCGAAAAGGCTGGGCGTCCCGCGCGGGCAGGTCTGCCTGTGGCTGAGGGACAAGGAGCGCATGACCCTGAAGGCGGCGGTGCGTCTGGCGGACGCCATGGGCCATGATCTGGACGTGCGACTGATCCGACGAGCGGCGCTTCGACCTGCCCAGGCGGAGGCGCAATGAGCCTGTTCGATCACGTCGAGACCTTGCAGGGAGACCTGCCCTGGGGGCGGTTTCTGGACGCCGGAACAGGCGTCAATTCGAGCCTCTGGAGCACGGCTCTGACCACGGAGGCCTGGACCGGGGTGACCGCCGCGGCCGGCCATGCTGACCAGGTGCGGGCCTCGGTCGGCGCGCGCTTTCGTCCGCAGGACAGGCTGCTGCTCAGCAACTGGACCGACGAGAGTCTCTTGGCGGGCGAGGTCCACGACACGGTTCTGGCCGACTATCTGATCGGCGCGGTGGAAGGGTTCGCGCCCTATTTCCAGCAACTGCTGCTGCGGCGTCTGCGCCCCATGACGGGACGGCGGCTCTATGTCGTGGGGCTTGACCCCTACGTCGTCGGGCCTGCCGAGACGGACGAGGCCAAGATGGTGCGCGAGATCGGCAAGCTGCGGGACGCCGTGCTGATGCTGGCGAACGAAACGCCCTATCGCGAATATCCGGCGGAGTGGACGTTGAACGCGCTCGCCGGCGCCGGCTTCAGGGTGCTGTCAGCGCGGCGTTTTCCCAATCGCTACAAGGCGAAATGGGTGAATGGCCAGTTGGACATGACGTTGAGGCGCCTGCCCTTTCTGGCCGATCCGGCTCTGGCGTCGCAACTGCGTGCGACGGCCGAGGACATGCGGCGGCGTGCTCTTGCGCTTTGCGAGGAGCGGCGCGGCCTCCGGCATGGCGCGGACTATGTCATCGCCTGCGAGCCGATGAATTGATCGCTTTTTTGATTATTGAGAATCGTTATCAATTACGCTAGAGGCCTTCTTCCCTTCGATTTCGGACCAGCGCCATGCCGTCGCCCATCCCTCTGTCCGAAGATGAGATCGGAGAGACAGATCGGCGCCTGAAGGGCTTGGTCCGAAGCCGGGTCGGTCACCGCGAGGACTGCGAGGACATCGCCCAGGACAGTTGGCTGCGGATGGCGGCCACGGCGCGAGAGAGCCGGGCGCCCATCGTCAATGCCCGAGGCTATCTGTTCCGCATCGCCCGCAATCTGATCGTGGACCATAGGCGGCGCGGCGCGGCCAGACCGCCGATCGACGGGGACGACGCCTTGCTGACGGTGGTCGATCCGCGCCCCGATCCGGAGCGCGTGCTGATCACCCGGATCGAGCTGGCGCGCATGGACCGGATCATCGCCGCCATGCCGGCCCGTCCGCGCGAGGTCTTCCGCCTGTCGCGGATCGAGGGCCTGTCCTTCGCCGAGATCGGTCGTCGGATGAAGCTGTCGCGGCAGACCGTGCACGAACACATGGGGCGGGCGCTGTTGGCCCTCCAACTGGCGGCGGACATGGATTTCGACGCAGAAACCTGACAAGGGACGCGGTCTTTCGTCCTAGACAGGGAGCGCCTGCGTCGGCGCCTGGAACATAAGAGACGAATGTGAGCGCAGGACGGAGCCAGGCCGGGGCGGACCCGGCGGCGGAGGCGGCGATCGCCTGGTTCGTGCGCCTGCACGACGACCCGGCCGATCTCAGCCTTCGTGCGGAATTTGAAGCCTGGCGCGACGCCGATCCGCGCCATGCCCGCGCCTATGAGCGCCTGCAACGCCTGTGGGGGGCATCGGCGCACCTGCCCAGTCTGGCGGTTCAGAAGCCGACGATGGATCGACGCAGGATGCTGCGCGGCGCGGTCGGCGCCGGGGGGGCTGCGGCTGTCGCCCTGGTCGGCGGGCGTCTGGCTCTGGGGCCGCATCCGTTCGCCGACTATGCGACCCGGCCGGGCGAGACGGCGCGCGTCGCCCTGGCGGACGGATCGCTTGTCGAGCTTTCGACCGCGACGGCGGTGAATGTGGACTTCAACGCCCGCCGTCGTCGTCTGCGCCTGCTGGGCGGCGAGGCGTGGTTCCGGCCGGCCGCGACGGACGCCAGACCCTTCATCGTGGAGGCGGCGGGCGGCTGGATCGAGGCGGGCGAGGTGGCTTTCGCCGCGGCGATCGAGACGGACGGCGCGCGTGTCGGGGTCACGGCGAAGGCGGTGCGGGTCGGAATGGGACAGGCCGTCGCGACCCTGAGGGAAGGCTATGGTCTTTCCTATGGACGAGCGGGGCTGGAGCCGCCGCGTCCCTTGTCGGAGGACAGCATGGCCTGGCGCGACGGACGCCTGGTCTTCGTCAATGCGCCTCTGGGGCGCGTGGCGGCCGTCCTTGACCGCTGGACCGGCGGGCGCACCTTGATTCTGGACGACGACCTGGCGGCGCGGCCCGTCACCCTGCTCACCCGCACGACCGAAGCCGCGCGGGGCCTGGAGCGCCTGGCCCAGGCGACGCCGATGCGCATTCGGCGCGGCGGCTCCTTGTTGGCGGTTGTGACGCCAATATGAAAATAAATCTCATTCGCACCTGACGGCGGAGGGGCGCCATCGTCTTTCTCACCGAAGGGCGGGCGTCTGTGGCTCGCCGATTATCCCGCGTGAGGGGCGTATGAAGACGAGATTGGGCGGCGGCCGGGTTCTGATGATGGCCGTCTTGATGGGCACGACGGCCTTGGGCGCGGTCGGCGTGTCGGGCGCTCCCGCCTGGGCGCAGACGCAGGACACGGCGTTCGACATCCGGCCGCAACCGCTGGGCGCGGCCCTGGCGGCCTACAGCCGGGCGACGGGCGTGAACCTGGTCTATGGCGGGGCCATGCCCGACGTGCGCTCGCCGGGTGCGGTCGGGCGGATGTCGTCGTCGGAAGGCTTGTCGCGCATCCTGGCCGGCAGCGGTCTGACCTATAGCTTCACCGGGGCGGGAACCGTGCGGCTTGAGCCGGCGCCCCAGCGTGCGGCGGGGGACGGCGTGATCCAGCTCGGCGCCGTGCGGGTGGAGGGGGCGACGACCTCGACCGGTGCGATCGGCGACGCGGGGCTGAGCGACGACGCGGTGTACAGCGAACCGGCGCCGGTCGCCCAGATCGGTGCGGACCGCATCGAACGCTATCGCGGATCCAGCCCGGCGGACGTGTTCCGCGGCACGCCCGGCGTCCTGTCGGGCGAGGCGCGCAACGGGGCGGGCGCCATCGATGTGAACATCCGGGGTCTGCAGGGCTTCGGCCGGGTGACGACCAAGATCGACGGCGCCGAGAACGCGGTCACCGTCTATCAGGGCTATCAGGGGGTTTCGAACCGGACCTTCATCGATCCGGACTTCATCGCGGGCGTCGATGTGACCAAGGGGGCCGACGCGGCGGCGTTCGGCAACGCCGGCTCGGTCGCCATCCGCACCCTGGACGCGGGCGACATCGTGCGCGAAGGCGAGACCTGGGGTCTGCGGGTGCGCGGCGGGTTGCGCGGCAACACCTCGGACCCGACGGCGGGGGATCTGAGCGGCTATGTCTATCGCTCGGTCGTCGGCACGGCGGAGCCGTCCAAGACGGGCATGGACCGCCCCGGCGCGCTTGAGCCGACCAGCGGCTGGGCCAGCGTCGTCGGCGCCTATTCCAGCGACGCGATCGACCTGTTGGCGGGCTACACCTATCGCGAGCAGGGGAATTCCCATGCGGGCGAGCATGGGCCCGTGGCGCGCCCCCTCAACATCGGCGACACCAAGATCTGGAGCGGCATTCAGCCGAACACCATGATCAACGCCGGTCTGGCCAACTATCGCGCCGGCGAAGAGGTGCTCAACAGCCAGTTGGAGACCCAGTCCTGGCTGGCCAAGGCCACAGCGCGGTTCGGCGACGGCCAGGTCGTGCAACTGGGCTACAACGGTTTCCGCAGCGAGGCGGGGGATCGTCTGGCGTCGCGCCAGACCAGTCGGGAAGGCCAGGCCCAGCAGCAGGCGCGCACGGCGGGAACCCTGCTGGACGCCTATACGGCCCGCTATCTGTGGGCGCCGTCCGACAGCGACCTGATCGACCTGAAGGCCAACGTCTATTGGTCGCACCTGGAGCTGCGCAACCCGATCCGCGGCGGGCGTCTGGCGACGCCCAAGAGCCTGGGGCTGGACGAGAACTTCCGGGTCGGCTCCGACAGCGACCTGTGGGGCGTGGACGTCAGCAACCGCTCGCGCTTCTTCCTCGACAGCGGGGATCTGGAGCTGACCTACGGCCTGTCCTATCGCGGCGAGGACACGCGCGGCAGCCGTCATACGGCCGTGCTGGAGGGCTGGAACACGCCGCGCGACGGCTTCCGGCACGAGGTCGCGGGCTTCGCCAAGGGCGCCTATACGCCGCGTGACTGGCTGACGCTGAACGGGGGGTTGCGCTACACCCACTACTGGTCCGAAGACCGCTACGATCCCTATGAGGTCTATCAGAACGCGCCGGAGAAGCAGGACGTCCGCACGGACGACGGCGGCTTCAGCCCGTCGCTGGGCCTGGTCCTGCGGCCGATGGAGGGCGCGCAGCTCTACCTTAACTATTCCAGCACCCTGCGGGCGCCGGGCCTGACCGAGACCATTTCGGCCTTCAACAGCTTCGTCGCCAACAAGCAGATTCAACCCGAACGGTCGAAGAATTGGGAGCTGGGCGCCAATCTGATCCGCAACGACCTGCTGGCCCAGGGCGACCGCGCCCAGTTCAAACTGGGTTATTTCCACTGGGTCGTGGACGACTACATCGCCCGCAACGTCCGCACCGAGCCGACGATCGCCCTGAACATCGAGAACATCCATCAGGCGCGCTTCGAGGGGCTGGAGTTCAGCAGTCGTTATGAGCTAGGCGGCCTGACGGCGGACTTCGCCGCCAACTACTACCTCGACATCCAGTATTGCCGCACGGCGGACGCCTGCGGTCAGAAGTCGCTGTACGGCGACTACGCCACCAACCACGTGCCGCCGGAATACAGCCTCGAGCTGGCCCTGTCGCAGAAGCTGATGCAGGAGCGGCTGACCGTCGGCGGTCGGGTGCAGCACACCGGGCCGCGCGCCATCGGCCACGGCGATGTGACGGCCCAGGGCGCGGGCCAGTTCGTCGCCCTGGTCGACTGGAAGCCCTATACCCTGACCGACCTGTTCGCCGACTATCGCGTCACGGACCGACTGACGGCCAGCCTGCGCGTCGAGAATCTGTTCGACCGCTATTACATGGACCCGCTGGGTCTGGTGACGCAGCCGGGGCCGGGGCGCACCGTCTCCTTCAGCCTGACGCAGCAGTTCGGCGGCGATCAGCCGATCAACTGGCTGGAGCCCTTCAGCCTGGAGCCGGGCGAGGTCACGCGCGACTGGACCGGCTTCTACCTGGGGGCGCACGGCGGCGGCCAATCCGCCTCCTCGACGGGCGGCGCGACCACGTTGAACGGGGTGGCCAATCCCAATGCGGCGCGCGAGGCGGCGAAGTGGAACGCTCGCAGCGGCCTGATGGGGCTGCAGGCCGGCTATAATCATCAGCTATCGAACCGCTGGGTGGTCGGCGTCGAAGCGGACTGGAGCCGCACCTACCTGCGAGATCGGGTGAAGACCCTGTCCCTTGATCCGGGCATGGCGGGGCAGGGCTATCTGGAAGCCGACCGGGCCTTTGAAGTCAGCTGGACGGCAGGCGTCCGCGCTCGCTTGGGTTACGCCTTCAGCGACCGCTTCATGGCCTATGGCACGGGCGGCCTGGCGCTGGCGCATGAGACCCAGTCGCGCGATCAGTACATCTCCAACTCGGGCCATGTCTCGGCGCCCCTGGGCAGCGAGACCAGCATCTTCTTCGTCGAACGCGCCTCGGTGTCGCGCAAGGGCGTCTCGATCGGAGCGGGCGCCGAGTACGCCCTCAGCGACCGCTGGTCCCTTCGTGCGGAATACAACTACAGCCGCTTCGGCAAGCAGGACTTCGACTTCGCCAAGGCGAGGGCCGGAACCGGCGCGGACTACACCAGTCAACGCCAGATCGGCGTCGAAATCTATGACCCGTCGAAGGATCCCAACATGGCCTGGCTATGCGCCATCGATGCTTCGTTCTGTAAGCCCCGCGAACGGCCGATCTATGAAACCGTCCAGCATGTCGGCACGTCGTCGGTGGAGGAGGGACGGCGCGCGTCCAGCGACCTGGACCTGCACGCCATTCGTATCGGCCTGAACTTCCGGTTCTGATGCTGTGACGGTCCTGGTGGAGACGCCGTCGGGCGGGGTGAGGAGGCGTCGACGGCGCTCCTCCTGGGGAACCGGGGTGGCGGCGTCTCTTGCCTTGCATGCCGCGCCGCTGATCCTGGCGGGCGGCTTCTGGGCCAGCCGCGCCGAGGTCGTCCAGATCCCGGATCAGGCCTTCGAGGTCGAGTTGGTGCGGCTTCAGGCGCCGCCTCGCCCCCCGTCCGAACAGCCGCAGGGGCCGCAGCAGACCGAAGCAGCGGCGGCCGCCATGCGTCCGGCGCCGCCGATCCAACCTCGTGTTCAGGCCGTCGCTCCAGCGAATGTGGAGCCCTTGATTTCCATGCCGGAGCCCCTGCCCGAGCGGGAGGTTTCGGCGGCTCCACCAGCGCCTGAGACGACGGCGCCGCCCAGCCGTCCTTCGCCGCCGGCCGCGGTCGCGGCCTCGGCGCGGACATGGGAAGGGGCGCTGCTGGCCCATCTGGAGCGGCGCAAGCGCTATCCCGCCGAGGCCCGCGCCCAGCGTCGCGAAGGCGTCGCCTATGTTCGCTTCACCATGGACCGGGAAGGGCGTGTCCTGTCGGCGAAAATGGAGCGCGGTTCCGGTCATGGCGCGCTCGACCGCGAGGCCTTGGCCTTGCTGCATCGAGCCCAGCCCTTGCCCAAACCGCCGGCGGAAGTGGTCGGGGACCCGGTCTCTCTGGTCGTGCCGGTCGAGTTCTTTATCGGCCGGCGATGAACCTTGCGGCGATCAGGCTTCGCCTCTTCGGCTCGCGCCTTCCAACTCGGCGATCATGGCGGCGCGCATGGCGAATTTCTGAATTTTGCCGGTGACCGTCAGGGGGAACTCGCTCACGAAGCGGACGTAATGGGGCAGCTTCTGGTGGGCGATCTGATCGCGGCAGAAGTCCAGCAGCTCCTCGTGATTCATGGTCTCGCCGTTCACCAGCATCACCCAGGCGCAGACCTGTTCGCCATAGTGTGCGTCCGGCACGCCGAAGACCTGGACGTCCTGAATCTTGGGGTGGCGATAGAGGTATTCTTCGATCTCGCGCGGATAGAGGTTCTCGCCGCCGCGAATGATCATGTCTTTCAGTCGGCCGACGATCTGACAGTAGCCTTCCTCGTCGAAGGTCGCCAGGTCGCCGCTGTGCATCCAGCCGTCGGTGTCGATCGAGGCGGCGGTCTGCTCCGGGTCGTTCCAATAGCCGATCATGACGGAATAGCCGCGCGTGCAGAGCTCGCCAGGCTGGCCCCAGGGCAGTACGGCGCCTTCGGCGTCGACGATCTTGCATTCGACGTGCGGGTGGATGCGCCCTACGGTCGAGACACGGCGCTCCAGCGGGTCGTCGCCCCCGCTCTGGAAGCTGAGGGGGCTGGTCTCGGTCATGCCGTAGCCGATGGTGATGTCGCGCATGTGCATCCGGTCGATGACCTTGCGCATCACCTCGATCGGGCAGGGCGAGCCGGCCATGATCCCGGTGCGCAGGCGGGTCAGGTCGAACTCGGCGAAGCGGGGGTGCTCCAGCGCCGCGATGAACATGGTCGGCACGCCATAGAGGGCGGTGCAACCTTCGCTCGCTGTCGCTTCCAGAGTCGCTAGGGCGTCGAACCCCTCGCCGGGAAAGACCATGGTCGAGCCGTGCGAGAGGGCGGCCATGACGCTGAGCACCATGCCGAAGCAATGATACAGCGGTACCGGCGTGCAGATGCGGTCGTCCGGCGTCAGGGCCATGGCGGCGCCGGCCATGTAGCCGTTGTTGAGGATGTTGTGGTGGCTCAGGGTGACGCCCTTGGGGCGGCCGGTGGTGCCGCTGGTGAACTGGATGTTGATGGGGTCGTGGCAGGTCAGGCTGACCTCGACCGCATGCAACAGATCCGATCCGGTGGTTCGGCCGAGCGCCTCCACGGCGTCAAAACTGACAGCCCCTGCTAGGGTAGGCGTCTCCATCTGGATGACTAGTTTCAGGTCGGGCATGCGAGGCGCATTCAGGCCGGCGGGCGAAGGCCGGTCCAGTTCCGGCGACAGGGCGCGGATCAGGGCGGGGTAGTTGCTGGTCTTGAACGGCGGCGACAGGACCAGGGCGCGGCATCCGACCTTCTTCAGCGCATATTCCAGTTCGTCCAGGCGATAAGAGGGATTGATGGTGGTCAGGATCAGCCCGGCCCTGGCGGCGGCGAACTGGGTGATGATCCATTCGACGCGGTTCATCGACCAGATGCCGATGCGGTCGCCGGGACGCAGGCCCGAGGCCAGCAGGCCAGCGGCGAAATCTCCGGCGCGTCGGTTCAGTTCGTGCCATGTCAGGCGAACGCCCTGCGCGGTGCAGATGACGGCCTCGTGGTCGCTCCATTGCCAGGCCGCCTGACGCAGCGCTTCGCCAATGGTGTGGGTCAGAAGAGCGGGCTGGGTGGAGCCCTGAACGTGACTGGTCATGTCTCTGAGGCTCCTGTGGGGGCTAGATTTCCGACTTGGGCGTGACGACGCAGACGAAGCTGGCTGCATCCGTGGTCGCGCCCTCGCCCTTCCAGCGCGCCGTGGCCGGATAGGCGCACAGGGGCCTTGTGCTGAGCGCCGGGCCGGTCGGCATGTTCAGCAGAGGCGCCAGGTCGTTGGCGTACTTGCTGGCGACGATCCGATCCGGCGCTGATCCGCTTTCGACCCAGGCGTCGAGCACGGCCAGGCTGTCGAAGGCGTTGGGGCCGGGGCCGCCGAAGCAGTGGCCCATGGCGGGGACCATGAAGAGGCGGGCGAACTGATCGGCCTCATCGGCCCCCATGGTTTCGCGCACTTTCTCGAAATACTGGATCGTGCCTTCGGCGGGCAGGGCCGCATCGTTCCAGCCATGATACATCAGCAACTTGCCGCCCGAGGCCTTGAAGGCCGACATGTCCGGGTTGTCGGAATCCGTGATCGCCGCCATCCGCTCGCGCGCCGTGTCGAAGCTCCTGTCGAAGTCGAACTGATCCAGCGTCCAGTCGGCGTCGTTGAAGACGAAGTTGGCGAAGAAGGAGCGGGCGAAGTCGGGATGCTGGGCTGCGTCGCCGCTGATCCACAGGTCCCAGCCCGAGCGCTGGGCTTCGCCGCCGGGCGCGAAGCCGGGATATAGGGCGGCGCCGGACAGGCCGCGACGCGGGCCGCCATACAGGCCTTTCAGCGCAGCCAGCTGCTCGGGGCTGAGGCAGCCCTCGCTGGCGTCCTGGCTGCACAGAACGGTGGCGGGGTCGAAGCGGCAGAGGCGCGGGTCTTCGATCACCCCGTCCTTGACGCCGTCCAGCGTATCGCAGGCCTCGAGCGTGGCGGCCTGAATGCGGGTCAGGTTGGCGGCCTTCAACCGGCTGGCCGGATTCTGGTGTGCGATCCTCCACGACCAGGCGAAGCTGGTCATCAGGTGGGTCCAGGCCGCGCCGGGGGCGCCGGCGACGACGCCGTCGAAGTCGTCGGGATAGCGTTGTGCTGCCATCAAGGCCTCGCGTCCGCCGTCGGAGCAGCCCTGGAAATAGGATCGCTTCGGGGCTTGGCCATAATAGGCCGCGATCACGGCCTTCGCAGCGACGGCTGTGACATGGTTGGCGCGGTGGCCGAAATCGATGATCCGCTCCGGCTGGTTCAGCGCCCAGGAGGCGTCCTTGCCGTCTGCGCCCGGTTCGGTGTGGCCCATGTTGGTGGCCGCGACGGCATAGCCGCGCGCCACCGCCGGGCGCATCGACAGGCGAGGCGGTCCCAAAGAGCCGCCGAAACCGGCGTTGCCCATGGCCGCGAACTTGCCATTCCAGTCGTCGGCGATGGGTAGCCAGACTTCGGAATGGATCTCGGAGCCCGTCACGGGCGTCAGGGTCAGCGAGACGCGGCAATAGGGAACAGCGGTCGGCAGGGCTGGAACGCCGAAGGCCTCGATCGGTTGGCGGTCGCCGGCCCTCATGGCGACGGCGGCGTCAATGCGGGTATGGTCCAGGCGGAGCTTCATCAGGGCGGCGCAGGCCGGATCAACGGCCGCTTGTGGCGGGACCGCAGGCGCTGCGGTCGTCTGGGCGTCGGCGGTGCAGGCGGCGGCGAGCACGGTGAGCGCGCTGGTCGCGGCGAGGGCGGTTCGGGTCATCATGGCCTGATCTCTCAAGCTGCGGGGGAGGGCGCGGCGCGCGCGGCGATGTCGTCGACCATCTCGGCGTGGGTGCGCCGGTTGATCGGATAAAACCAGATCAGGCTGGCCGAGAGCAGGGTTCCGGCCAGCGGCGCCCAGAACATCAGGTGCTTGATGTCGCTCAGGGTCTGCGGGCTCTGAGCGACGTTGGGCGTGTAGCCGAAGTGGGTCAGGGCCAGGCCCAGGACGCCGGCGCCAAGACCCAGCGCAACCTTCTGACCCAGAACAGTCAGGCCGAAGACCAGGGACTCGGTGCGGACGCCGCTGCGCCATTCGCCATATTCGACGGTGTCAGGCAGCATGGACCAGAAGCAGACCACATAGGCGGCGGCGCCGATAGCCTGCAGTCCCAGGGCGGTGAACAGCAGCGTCAGGGACTGGCCATCGGCTGCATGCCACAGGACGAGGCCCGCGACGGTCGGCACGGCGCCCGCCAGCCAACTGTTGCGCTTGCCGATCAGGCGCAGGGCTACGGCCCACAGCGGCGTGGTGAGGACGATGGTCAGGGCCATGAGGCCTAGCGCCATGCTGCCAAGGCCAGCATTGCCGACGATATACTTGAAATAATACAGCAGGTTCTTGGAGAACATGGTGGTTGAGAACGAGCTGATCACGATGGCCGCCAGCAACAGGTGCAGCGCCCGGTTGGATGACAGGCTGCGCCACGCCTCGCCGAAGGGGCGTTTGGGCGCAGGGGCTTCGTTGGCCGTGTCGAGACCTCGGCTGCCCCAGGCGGCCAGCAGCAGGCAGCCGGTGGCGATGACTCCGTAGGTGACGCCGAGGATGATCCAACCCTCGCGGCTTTCAGTCCCCCCGCCGAGGGCGCTCGCCAAAGGCAGGGTCAGGGTGGCGACGATGATGGCGGCCAGGGCGCCGCAGACCATGCGGAAGCCGGTTAAATCGCCGCGCTGAGCGCTGTCTGTCGTGACCCGCGCGAAAAGCGAGGCGTAGGGAATGGCGACCACCGCGTACAGGGTGCGGAACACCAACTGACTGATCAGGGCGAAGGCGACGGCGCCGACCGTCTGAGCGCTGGGGCCGACGAACAGGACGACAAAGGCCGGGGCCAGCAGGGGGCCGCCCAGCACCAGATAGGGGCGATAGCGGCCCCACCGGCTGCGTGTCCGGTCGGCGATCAGACCCACGACCGGGTCCATCGCCGCGTCCCATATCAGGGCGATCATGTAGATTAGGCCTGCCGTCTGCGCCGGCAGACCGATGACGTCGGTATAGAAGAACAGCAGGTAGAGCTGCGTCATCTGCCAATACAGATTGCAGCCGAAATCGCCCACGCCGATCGCCAGTTTGCGACCAACGGATATGCGCACGGGCGCCGTCACCGTGATGTCCCCCACGTTCCCAACCCTTTCCAAGCCCACGATTTTTTAGGCTGGACTTGCATCCAGCGCATTTCTTATTGTCCAACTGTATAACGAGTTTTTCGTGAGGTCGATAGGCGAATGCAGCAACTGATGTTCGACGTTGACGGACCCCGGTTCGTTGATACCCAAGGGCGGCACGCCATCCTGCGCGGAGTCAATCTGGGCGGGGATACAAAGATCCCGCCGAGCCATGCGGGCCCGAATCCGCCGCACGATTTTTCCGATCATCGCGACGTCAGTTTCGTGGGGCGGCCCTTCCCGCTGGACGAGGCGGACGAGCATCTGGGGCGCATTCGGGGTTGGGGTTTCAACGTCCTGCGCCTGCTGACGACCTGGGAAGCGGTCGAGCACGCCGGACCTGGCCAGTATGACCAAGCCTACCTGGACTACCTGACCGCCATCTGCGCCAAGGCGAATGATTACGGCCTGGCGGTCTTCATCGACTTCCATCAGGACGTCTGGAGCCGGATGAGCGGCGGCGACGGGGCGCCCGGCTGGGTGTTCGAGGCGGTCGGCCTCAACCTGACGGCCTTTGACGCCGCCGACGCCGTCCATGTCATGCAGCAACGGTACGACTACGCCTCGCCCGAGCGCCGTCAGGAAGACCGCTATCCAATGATGAGCTGGCCGCGGAACTATCAGATGCCGGTCAACGGGATCATGTGGACGGCCTTCTTCGCCGGGGCGACCCTGACACCGAACTGGCGCGTGGGCGAGCGCAATGTGCAGGACTTCCTGCAGGAGGCCTATCTGGGCGCCATGCGTGCGGTGGCCGAGCGCCTGCGCCATTTGCCCAACATCCTGGGCTTCGACAGTCTGAATGAACCGGGCCTGGGCTGGGTCGGGCAGAAGCTGTCGCAGCGCCGCGCCGAACCGGACGCCGTCAACGCCATGCCGGTCTGGCCGGGCCCGCTATGGACCCCGCTGGACGGGCTGAAGGTCGCGCGCGGATTGTCGACGACCGTGCCGATCATGACGCGCGGAGAGGGCCGCAAGATGGAGGCTGCGGGCGAAACCGTTCTGAACCCTGGCGGGGTTTCGATCTGGCTGGAAAACGGCCCCGACCCCTTCGAGGTCGCGGGGGCCTGGTCCCTGATCAACGGCGAGGTGGCGGTGCGCGACGAGGACTTCTTCCGTGTCCGCGACGGGCGCGCGCTGGACCACGAACACGATTTCATGGCGCCTTTCTTCGCGAGGGTGGCGGCGACGATCCGCAACGTGCGCGCGGACTGGCTGCTGTTCGGCGAGATGTGTCCTTACCTGATGTTGCAGGGCAAGACTTTCCCCCAGCCTATGCCGGAGCGGACGGTCAACGCCAGCCATTGGTACGACATCGAGATTCTGGGAACCAAGCGGTTCGACCCCGATTTGCCGCATGACGAGGACCGCCAGCGGTATGCTTTCCAACTGGGCTTCATCCGCGCCATGGGCCTGTCGATGCGAGACGGCGGCGCGCCGACCCTGATCGGCGAGTTTGGCATTCCCTATGACCTGAACCACGGCGAGGCGTTCGAGCGTTGGGCCGGAGGCGAGCGCGGGCCAGAAGTCTGGCAGGCCCATTCACAGGCCCTGGGCGCCATGTATGACGCGATGGACGGTCTGCTGCTGTCCTCGACTCAGTGGAACTATTCCGCGACCAATGCCAACGATCTGCGCATCGGCGACGGCTGGAACCAGGAGGACCTGTCGATCTTTTCCCGTGACCAGGCGACGACAGCGGACGATCACGCTTCGGGCAGTCGCGCGCTGGAAGGCTTCTCGCGTTCCTATGTCCAGCGCGGGCAGGGGGTGATTGCGGCCATGGCGTTTGACGCGACGGCTGCGCGCCTGACGGCGACGATCAGGGTGGATGCAACGATCAAAGCAGCGACTGAGATCTTCGTGCCGGCCTGGCGCTATCCGAACGGCGTCAAGGTGACGGTCGCGGGTTTGGCGGCGCAGTGGTCTCATGACGAGGGCGCGCAGGTCGTGGCGGTGACGGCCTCGGAGGCTGGGACCTTGCAGATCGAGTTGTCGCCAGCCTGAAGGTATGACGGAGGGGGCGTTCGCCCCCTCTTGTTCGGTTAGCGCGAGGGCGATGCCAGGCTGTCGCGCAGCAGTCCGAGAGCGCTCAGCCGGGCGGCGTTCGGCGCGGCGCCGAGCGTGACGCCGGTCACGCCGACAAGCATGGCCTGATCCGTCCGCGCGTCGTAACGTGGCCATGCGGCCTGGCCCATGGCGTCAGGTCGGCCCTCGCGGGCGAAGGCGACCCAGTAGTCGGCCATGGTTGTTGCGATCTTCTGGTCGGCCTCGGTGAACGGCCCCTTGGTGCGGCTGAGGTTGTCGAAGCTGTAAGGCGTATCCGTGGAATGGCCCGCGCCGGCCGTGTCGCGACGCTTGCCTTCCTGCACATAACCGAAGCTGTAGAGCCAGACCGGGCGGCCCTTTTCCGCGCCGAGCGCCGCCAGTCGGCGCGCGGGTTCGATGAAGGTCAGTTCGGATGGCATCCAGGTGTTCAGGGCGTTTCGGTCGCCATAGAGATCCAGCAGGGATTCGCGCGGCACGCCTGCGTCTTCCATCGTCCGGTCCGCCAGCAGACCTCGGAACACCGCAGGGATGACGCCCAGCTCCATGTCGGTCGTGCCGATGATCATGGGGACGTTGGACTGGCCGCCGCGCCGGAAGGCGTCCATCACCTGGGTCGTGACCAGGCGACCGTCGATGATCGGGCCAGAGTAGGTGTCCTTCTCGGGAGTGAGCAGATCCAGGCGCCCCTTGACCTTGTCGGCGGGGATGGCGCGCAAGTCGGCGACCGCGGCGTTGCGCAGGTTCTGCGCCGCCGCGAAGGCGACGCCCACGCTTTCGGCCGAGCGTTTGTCTCCGGTTTCGCGCAGCGCTGGCCAGTGGTCGCGACCGCCGCCTGACTGGACGATGGCGCGATGGAACAGGCCTTGGGCCTGGGGGATGTTCATCAGTTGCAGCACCGAGCCGCCGCCCGCCGATTGACCCATGATGGTCACGCGCGCCGGATCGCCGCCTAGGGCGGCGATATTGTCGTGAACCCATTTCAGGGCGGCGACCTGATCCATCAGGCCGTAGTTCCCGGTCGGCTCGTCGCCAGCCTCTGCGCTCAGGGCCGGGTGGGCGAAGAAACCGAAACGCCCCAGGCGATAGTTAAAGGTGACGACCACGGCGCCGCGCGCGGCCAGTCTGGCGCCGTCGAAGATCGGCTGGCTGCCCGATCCCATGACGAAGCCGCCGCCGTGAACCCAGACTATGACCGGCGCCGAGCCGCCGACGCGCGTCTTGGGCGTCCAGACGTTGAGGCTCAGGCAGTCCTCGCTGACGGGCAGGCGGGTCTGGGTGTCGTCCCACATGGGTCGCGCCTGGATGCAGTCGTCGCCATAGGCGCCGGCGTCCCGAACCTCAGTCCAGTGCGGGGCGGGGCGGGGCGCGCGCCACCGCAGATCGCCGACTGGCGGCGCGGCATAGGGGATGTTTTTGAACGACAGGACGTCGCCTTCGTCCACACCCCGGATCGGACCCTGTGCAATGCGCATGTCAATCGAGGGGCCGGTGGGGGCAGCGGCGGGCGCGAGTCCCTGCGCACAAGCCCCGGCGGCCATGAGGACCGCGCTCAGGCCGGCGGCCGCCCAGGAGGGTCGGACGTGTCGGCGGGGTCGGATTGGAAGCATCCTGTAATCCTCCTGATTGGTCGGGCGGCTCGCGGTTCTCACTTTGGCCAGACCGCTTGCACATTACGCTATGCAGATGCATAATGAATGTCGAGAGGCCTTTGACAGTCGCATGGATGTCGATCTGAATGGGCCGTTCTGGATGAAGTGTTCGGGTAAGCAGACTTGGCCAAGGTGAACCTCAGGACCCAGCAGCGGGAAGCGACGCAGGCCAGCCTGCTGCAGGCGGCGCTGGAAGTGTTTTCCGAAAAGGGGTTCGATGGCGCCTCGACGCGGGAAATCGCGGCCCTGGCCGGGGCGCACAACGCCCTGATCAAGTATCATTTTTCCAGCAAGGACGCCCTTTGGCGCGCCGCTGTGGCCTTTCTGTTCGAGCGTCAGGCCAAGGAACTGGCCATTCCGCGCCATGACGACCCGGCCTATGCCGACTTCCGAGCTTATGCCCGCGCCGTGATCCGCGCGGTGGTCCTCTATTACGCCAAGCATCCCGAGCACGCCCGCCTGATGGTTCAGGAGAGCATGCGCGACAATGAGCGCCTGAACTGGGCCGTCGATACCTTCATCTCCGACATCAGCCGCGTGTCGGGCCGCTTTATCGAGATGTGCAAGCGCGAAGGCATCCTGCCCGACGTCTCGACCCCGGCGCTCGTCTATATCTTCGTCGGCGCGGCCCAGACCTTCTACGCCCTGGCGCCCGAGGTGCGGCGCGTCTGGAATATCGACCCCGCCGACCCGGCGGTCATCGAGGCCCACGCCGACGCTCTCGTCCAGGTGCTGGTCCGCTAACCGCCACAACGAACAACCACAAGGAAACGACCATGATCCGCAGCCTCGCTCTCGCCGCCGCCCTGGTCCTGACCACGGCCCCCGCCATAGCTCAGACGTCGGCGGACCCTGCCCCCGCCGCGTCGGAAGCCAGGTTCACCGTCGACACCACCATGGCCGAGCTGATCGCTGATCCGCAGGCCAAGGTCGTCGTCGGCGCCTTCTTCGAAAAGCGCCGCATTGCTGCTGGCGCGCCGCCGATGACGCCGGAAGAATCCGCCGGTCTGGCTGAGATGATCGGTGGTCTGTCGCCGCGTCAGTTGGCGGAGTTCCCGCAGGCCAATCTGGACGACGCCGCTGTGGCTGAACTGGACGCCCTGCTGCGCGCCATTCCGGCGCAACCGGCTAGCTAGCCGATCCTGTCGGCGAGGCGGGAGAAGCGCCTCGCGCGTAAGACTTCGGTAAATCGCGGAGGGGGAAGCCGCCATGTCGATGCTCAAGCTGGCTATGGCGGGCTTCGCCTGTCTGTCGGTCGCCACCGCCGCGCACGCCGAGGATGTCGAGGCACCTGATCGTCCCTCGGCCCTGGCGGTTAATGGGGCGGCCAGCCCCATCGGTGTCGACACGCCTCATCTGCGCCTGTCGTGGCGGCCGCCGGCCGCGCGGGCGCAGAGCGCCTATCAGTTGCGGGTCGGGGTTTCCGAACAGGCGCTGATCGCGGGGCAGGTGGTCTGGGACACCGGGCGGGTCGCTTCGGCCGTTGACGCCGCCGTCCTCTATCAGGGGCCAGCTCTGTCTTCACGCCAACGTCGCGTCTGGCAGGTCCGCACTTGGGACGCGCGCGGTCGCGTTTCGCCGTGGAGCCAAACCTCGTCGTGGGAAATGGGGCTGTTGAACCCGTCCGACTGGACCGCGACCTGGATCGGCCGCAACGCCGAGGCGCCCAAGGGTTGGTCGGACGCGACGGTGACGGTCGATTTCACCCTGAAGGGGCGTCAGTTCGATGTTCTGTTCCGCGCTTCGCCTGAGGGGAAGACCTATGGCGAGGCCTATGTCTGGCGGATCGGCGAAGACGAGGGGAGGGCCGTCCTGAACGCCCAGGTCCGTCGCTATCCGGGCGGGACGCGGGCCTCGGTCAACCAGACGACGCTGAAGAAGATCGACCTGGGCATGACGGCGGAGGCCCTGCGTCAGGGGCGGCATAGCCTCAGCATCGAAGCCGTCGGCGATCGTATCCTCACGCGGCTGGATGGCCGGCTGATCGATGAGATGCGCGACGCAAGCCAGACGCACGGAACTGTGGGCCTGTTGTCCGCCGCGCCTGACGCGGCCGTCATTCATCGTCTGACGGTGGTTCCGGTCGAGGGCGCGTCGCTGGAAACCTCGTTTGCGGACGGCGCGAACCCCTTGTCGGGCGGAAGTCTTGGGCCTGACGGCCTGATCCTGGCCTCGGGCGTGCCGACGAAGGATCTGGTGGTTCCGCTGTCAAACCCCGCGCCTCTGTTGCGTCGAGCCTTTTCTATTGACGGCGGCACAATCGCTTCGGCGCGCCTCTACGTCGCGGCGGGGGGCTGGGCGGATCTGACGGTGAACGGTCAGGCGGTGTCCGAACTGCCGATGGCGCCGGGTTGGACCGACTATGGCAAACGTGTCCTCTATCAGGCCTATGACGTGACCCGCCTGCTGGGCGCCGGCGAGAACGTGTTGGCCGCCGAACTGGGGCGCGGCTGGTATGGGGTGACCGAGCCAAACGAATGGTATTTTCACAAGGCACCGTGGCACGCCGAGCCGTCGCTGCGCGCCCAGCTTGAGATCACCTTTGTTGATGGTCGCCGCGAGGTTGTCACAACCGACCGCAACTGGACCACGGCCGACGGTCCGACCCTGCATGACTCCATCTATGCGGGTGAACGGTATGATGCTCGACGCGAGCCGGTCGGTTGGCGGTCGGCGCGCTTCACCGGTCAGGGCTGGACGCCGGCGCTGGCAGCGGTCGCGCCGACGGGCGTTCTGGTCGCCGCTTCGGCCGAACCGATCCGGCCCATTGGACAGGTCCGGCCCGTCGCCCGCACCGAGGTGCGGCCTGGTGTCTGGGTGTTCGACTTCGGCCGCATCCTGACCGGTCGGCCGCAGTTGAAGATGACGGGGCCCGCCGGCCGGACCATCACCCTGGTCCTGACCGAGAAGAAGAACGAGGACGGCTCGGCCTTGGTCGCCAGCGGCCTGATCGACGCTCAGCTTCAGACCTACCACTACACCTTCGCGGGCCATGCCGAGGAGCTTTGGGCGCCGCGCTTCAGCTATGCGGGCTTCCGCTATGTCCAGGTCGAGGGCTTGGGAGGCACGCCGGGCGAGGACTTCGTCGTTGCCGAGATCATCCATTCTGACGTGGCCCGCATCGGCGCCTTCGAGAGCAGCAATGAACTGCTGAACCGCATCCAACAGGCGTCGCAGAACGCCCTGCTGAACAACATGCACGGCCTGATGAGCGACACGCCCAGCCTTGAGAAGAACGGCTGGACCGGCGACGGCCAGGCCTCGGCAGGGGCGGCGGGCGTCAACTTCGGTATGGCCGGGGTCTGGACGAAGTGGCTGGCGGACTTCCGTGACGGTCAGGCGGTCAGCGGCGAACTGCCCGAGATCGTACCGTCCACGCCCTATTACGGTTTCGATCAGACGCCGGGCTGGTCCTATATCTGGGGGCCGACCCCGGCCTGGGATGCGGCCATGTTCGTCATCTCGGACGACCTGCTGCGTCAGTACGGCGACGAGCGGATCGTCTCCGACATGTACGAGGCGCAGAAGCGTCTGATCGACTACACCTCGACCTTCATCAAGGCTCCTGACTTCACCTATGCCAGGGGATTGGGCGACTATGCGGGCAAGGGGCCGTTCGGGCCGGTCGATGCGACCACCAGCGCCTATTATTTCTACATGACGTCGATGCTGGCGCGGAACGCCGCGACCCTGGGCAAGGCCGCCGACGCCGCGCGTTATCAGGCGCTCGCGGCCGAAGTGCGCGAGGCCTACAATCGCAAGTACTGGGATGCGGAGGCGCATCACTACGTCACGCGCGCCGTCGAGGGCGGGCCGCCTCCGCCGTTCAGCCAGACTCAGAACATCCTGCCGCTCGCGTTCGGCATCGTGCCGGATGGTGAAGAGCAGAAGGTCGCCGATGCGGTGGCCGCCGATCTGGAAGCCAATGACTATGTCCTGACCATGGGCGTCTATCCGATGCGTTATGGCCTGACCCTATTGAGCGACTATGGTCATGCCGACGCCGTCTATCGGGCGGTGACACGGACCGGCCAGCCCGGCTGGGGATTCTGGCTGGCCAATGACATCAACTCCATGCTGGAAGGCTGGGGGCTGAACTCCCGGTCGTGGAACCATCACTACTTCGCCCTGGTCAGCGGCTGGTTCTACGAAGGCCTGGCGGGCATCCGGCCGGGGTCGCCGGGCTATGCCGACGTCGTCATCAGACCCACCCTGCCGACCGAACTTGATCGGGCGGCGGGCGGAATCGAGACGCCGCGTGGTCAGGTTCGTTCCGCCTGGCGCCGGGAAGGGGAAGCGGTGGTCCTGAATGTGACCATCCCCGGCGCGACTCGCGCGGAAGTCTGGCTACCTAATGGCGGCGAGCGGTTGCGTCGTGCTCCCCGCGGGACGGAGTATCTAAGAAACGAGCGTGGTCATGCCGTCTATGCGGCGGCTCCTGGTCTGGCTACATTCATTTTTACGCAAAAATGAATGTAGGTGAGGGCCATGACTGTTTCCTGTCTTTCCGAAGCGATCACGCAGCATGCGCGTGCAATCGGTGATCGCCCGGCGCTGAGCCAGGGCGATGCCGTTGTGACCTATGCCGGGCTCGACGTGCTGTTGAACCGGGCCGCAGCCGCGCTTCAACGCGAGGGCCTGTCTGTCGGGGATCGGGTGGCTCTGCTGGGAGAGCCGGGCGTCGAATACGCCATCGCCTTCCTGGCCGCTGTGCGAGCGGGCATGACCCCGACGCCGCTGGCGCCCAGCGTGACGGACGAGACGCTGAAGGCCATGCTGGATGACGCCCAGCCGCGTCTGATTTTCTCCGACGCCAGCCAGTCATCGCGGCTGGACAGGTCAGAGGGGGCGCCGGCCGTCATCACCCTGGACGGTTCGTCCGACGGCAAGCCTTGGCTGGACTGGCTTGCGGGCGAGGAGGCCCAGCCTGTGGTCGAGGCCATCGATCCGGCCACCGCCTTCAACGTTATCTATTCTTCCGGGACCACTGGCGTGCCCAAGGGCATCGTCCACTCCCATCGGATGCGCGAAGGCCAGATGGCGGCGCTGTCGGGGCTGTTCTCGCCAGAGGCGGTCACGCTGCTGACCACGCCGCTGTATTCCAACACGACCCTTGTGACACTGTTGCCGACCCTGCGCATAGGCGGCTCTGTCGTGATCATGCGCAAGTTCGATACTCGCGCCTTTCTGGACATCGCGCAGAAGCATGCCGTCACCCACACCATGCTGGTGCCGGTCCAGTATCAGCGTCTGATGGCCGAGCCCACCTTCGACGACGCCGACCTGTCGGCTTTCCAGATGAAGTTCTGCACCAGCGCCCCCTTCTCGGCCGAGTTGAAATCCGAGGTGCTGCGGCGTTGGCCGGGCGGCCTGCTGGAGATTTTCGGCATGACCGAGGGGGGCGGCATCTGCTTCCTGCCCGCTCACCTGTTCCCCGAGAAGCTGCACACGGTCGGCGTACCCGCGCCGGGCTCGGACATCCGGATCATCAACGAAGACGGCGTCGAGCAGCCAGTCGGCGAAACGGGCGAGATCGTCAGCCACTCCGAGCAGATGATGATCGGCTACAACAATCGGCCCGAGGCCACGGCGGCTGGCCGCTGGACGGCGCCGGACGGGCGCGGCTTCATCCGCACCGGTGATCTGGGCCGGTTCGACGCCGAGGGCTTCCTGCAGATCGTCGGGCGAAAGAAGGACATGATCATCTCGGGCGGGTTCAACATCTATCCCATCGACCTGGAGATCCAGATCGACGCCCACCCGGAGGTGATTGAGGCCGCCGTCATCGGCGTGCCGGACGCCAAATGGGGCGAGACCCCGGTGGCCTTTGTCGTGCGCCAGCCGGGAGCAACCATCGAGGCCGAGACCCTGCGCCTCTGGGCCAATGAGCGATTGAGCTCGCTACAGCGAGTTTCGGCGATCATCTTCGTTGATGAATTGCCGCGCAACGGTCTTGGGAAGGTGCTGAAGACTGCGCTGGCCGAGATGGCCGTGGCCTAGGGCTTGGCCAGCTTCTGAACGTCCAGCCAGTTCAGCAGGTCGTTGATCCAGAAGTCGCTGCTCTTACCCTGAGGGTTCATGCCGAAGCCGTGGCCGCCGCTGGCGTAGATATGCAGTTCGGGTTGGGCCCCGTTCCGGATGGCGGCCTGATAGAAGTTCAGCACTGTCGGCGCGGCCAGCTTGTCGTCGCCGGCGACGGCCAGGAAGACTGGCGGCAGGTCGACGGGCAGGGGGACGTCGTTAAAGCTGGCGCCATAGATCAGCCCGGCGAACGCCGGGCGGGCGGCTGCGTCCGGGTCCAGCAGTGCGCCTGCCGTTACCCGCGCCCCGGCCGAGAAGCCGATCATGCCGACTTGATCCGGGTTGAGGTTCCACTCGGCCGCGCGTTCACGCACGATCTTTAGGGCTTGCAGGCCGTCGGCGACCCCGAGCGTCGAGGCTTGGTCGAGGCTGAATGCGCCGTTACTGCGCGACGCCTGGGCCATGAAGAGGAAGAAGTCGCGCCAGTGGGCCCGGTCATCGGCTGGAGTCTCCAACGTGCGGTATTTGAGGACGAATGCGGTGACGCCGTGGGCGGCCAGGGCCTGGGCGACGTCGCGTCCTTCGGCCTGCATCGTCAGGTAACGGAACCCGCCGCCGGGGGCGACGACGACAGCCGCGCCGGTGGCTGTGCCGGGGGCCGGCCTGAAGACCTCAAGCGTCGGTCGGGTGACGTTGCGAACGACATCGAAGCGGCCGCCGGGAAAGGGGCTGACCACCTCGACCTGGGTCGCGTGCTCCGAGCCCGGCGCCGCACCGGGCCAGACGTCGAAGGTCTGTGCCGTCGCCGGAAAGGCGAGGGCGGTCGCGATGGAGACCAGTAGGGCGAGGCGAGGGAAGAGGGGGGGCATCAAGGCAAACCTCGCGGTCGGGCAGGAGGGGTATGAAGGCGCGTTCTGAGGCTGACAGCCTAGCCTGATGAAATTTGGTTATGCAAACGCTCAAATAAATCTTGACGAGATTTTTGAAGTAGCGGAACCTCTGCTCATAATCTGGGACGATGGATCAACCGTCGCCGGGAGTGCCAAGGCGACTGGCGATTCCGCCAGCCGTCTGTCCAGGAACCATCCGCTCAGGGCGGTCAGGCCGGTCAGGTCTGGGGGAAAACACATGCGAAATGCATCCTTGAACACGAGGCTGTTGGCGACTACCGCGATGGTCGTGCTCGGCCTGTCGGCGGCAGGCGCGGCTTCGGCCCAGACAACGACGACGCCGACATCGGACGCTGAAACGGCGTCCCAGGTGGACGACGTGGTCGTCACTGGAACCTTGTTGCGTGGGGTCGCGCCCACAGGCACCAATGTCGTCAGCATGGGCCGCGACGAGGTCATCGCCACGGGCGCTGCTTCGTCCAACGATCTTCTGGCCCGCATTCCGCAGATCTCGAACGCCTTCAACAGCGCCCCCCAACCTGGCGGCACCGTCGCCCTGCCGATTAACCGTCCGAATATCCGCAATTTGGGCGCCTCGGGCGGCTCGACCACCCTCGTTTTGCTGAACGGCAATCGCATGGTCGGCGCCGGCATTCTGCAGACCTCGCCCGACCCCTCTGTCATTCCGCCGGGCGTGCTGGAGCGCGTTGAGGTGATCCCGGACGGCGGCTCCTCGATCTATGGTTCGGACGCCATCGGCGGCGTGGTCAACTTCATTACCCGCAAACGATTCGATGGCGTGGAAGTTACGGGCCGCTACGGCGTGGCCGACGGCTACGACCAGTTTGACCTGAACCTGACGGCGGGCAAGGTCTGGAGCGGCGGCTCGGCCATCATCTCCTACGCCTATGCCGAGCACAGCAATATCGCCGGCGCAGATCGAGACTACTTCACCCAGGATCTGCGCGCACAGGCCGGAAGCGATTTCCGGTCCAAGGCCTGTTCACCGGGCACGATCACCACGCCCAACCCCTTCTCACCCCTGCTGCCAGGCGTGGACTATGCGCTGCCGGGCCGCACGCCGGGGAGCAATCTGTGCGATGAATCCAAGGCCATCGACTTCTATCCGGAAGAACAGCGCCACAGCCTGTTCGCCACGGTCTCGCATGACCTGAGCGATCGCCTGTCATTCGACGCCACGGCCTATTACTCACAGCGCGAAACTGGGCGGCGGGGCATGTCGTCAGCAGAGGGCACGGGCATTCGCGGCGGCGGCCTGATCACCGTCATGAACCCCTATTTCCGGCCGATAGGCGCGGAACTGGGCCACAACGTCACCTTCAACTATTCGGACGCCTGGGGCGCCGCTGCGCCCAAGAACATCAGCCGCTTCACCTCGGCGGGTGTCACGCCGTCGCTGACCTATCAGATCAATGACGACTGGCGGCTGAAGGGATCGCTGAACTGGGGACGTAGCACCAACCTGGTGCGTACCTGGCAGATCAATACGGCGGCCGAGGCCGCAGCCTTGGCGGGCACGACCGCCGCCACGGCGTTGAACCCTTATGATGTCGGGGCGACCAACGCCGATGTTTTGAAACGGATCATCGACTTCCAGAGCTACGGGCATTCGACACAGGAAATCCGCGAAGCGCGGGCCGTCGCCGACGGGACCCTGTTCACACTTCCGGCTGGGGACGTGAAGCTGGCTATCGGCGCCGAGTATCACGAGGAAACTATCAAGGCGCGGCAGGGGACCGGCGCGCCGTCCGCGCTGAATCTGACCCACGCCTCTGACAAGCGCGATGTGACCTCGGTCTTCGCCGAGGTCCTGGCACCCCTGTTCGACAGCCCGGCCTATGGTTCGTTCGATCTGTCGGCCTCGGTCCGCTATGACGACTACAGCGACGTGGGCGACACGACCAACCCGAAGATCGGCTTCAACTATCGCCCGATCTCGACGCTGACGCTGCGTGGCAACTGGGGCACTTCGTTCCATGCGCCCAGCCTGTCGGACATGGGAGACGGCGTGGACACGCGAGTTCAGGTCATCGGCGCCAGTCCGTGGTTGCCCGCCGGGGCGCCCATCACCGACCTGTTCCGTCCGACCCTGATCCTGGCTGGCGGTAACTCCAATCTGAAGCCCGAGACGGCCGATACCTGGTCACTGGGCGCCGATTGGCGGCCGGAGGGCGCGCTGCAGGGCTTCAGCGCCAGCCTTACCTATTTCAACGTGGCCTTCCAGGACGCCATCGGCTTGGCGCCCTTCCTGCGCGGCGCGCCCTTCTACGCCGATCCGGCCTACAAACCCTACTATGTGCTGAACCCGACCCTGGCCCAAGCGACGGCCATGAGCGCGGGCCTGACGGTGGACGGCGCGCCCAGCATCGCCTCGCTCTACACTGGCTTCCTGACGCCGGCGGTCTTCATTGACGCGCGCCGCAACAACCTGGGCGCTCTGGACGTCGACGGGATCGACTTCGATCTACAATACGTCCGTCCGGCCTCGTTCGGTCTATGGCGCATCGGTTTGGCCGGGACTTACAACCTGAACCGCGAGAGCCGCGCCATCGCCGGAGCGCCCAAGGTCGATGAGTTCGATAACGGCGCCAGCCGCTATTCGCTGGTCGGGTCGACTGGCCTCATCTACGGCCAGTTCATCGGTGAACTGACGGTCAACCACAGTTCCTCGGCGGACGTGATCAATGTGGTTGGTCAGACCAAGGTCGATAGTTTCACCACCGTCAACCTGTTCGGCGCCTATGACCTGGGTCTAGGCGGCGCTTTCAGAGATATTTCACTGACGCTGAACGTGGACAACGTCTTTGACGAAGAGCCGCCCTTCTACAATGCGGCCGGCGGTACGGCGAACGGCTCCACCCTGGGGCGCATGGTGTCGGTCGGCGTTCGCAAGGTCTTCTGATCCTGAGCCGGGCGGCTCTCCCGGGGCGCCCCGCTTGCTACTGGCCGATGCGGATCAGACTCCGCATCGGCCGCTTTTTTATCGGGTGTTCTGATGCCGATGAGATTTATGAAACGTCTTCTGGTCGGCGTGGTCCTGCTCTGCGGAACCTCCGTGGCGGCTGAACCGATGCCGCCGGCGCCTGTCGTCGCCTCGTCGCCCGAAGCTCGCGCTGACGCCCTGATCGCGCGCATGACGCTGGAAGAAAAGGTGGGGCAGGTCAGCCAGCAGTTCGTGCTGGGTAGCGCCGCCCTGGTCGAGACGAGGGTGCGAGAGGGTTCAGTCGGCTCGTTGTTGTTCGTGCGCGACCCGGTCGTCGCCAACCGGCTGCAGAAGATGGCGGTCGAGGAGACGCGGCTGGGGGTCCCACTGCTGTTCGGCTACGATGTCGTGCACGGCCTGCGGACTATCTTTCCGGTTCCTCTGGCGATGGCGGCGACCTGGAACCCGGATCTGGTCGAGCAGTCCCAGGTCGTGGCGGCGCGCGAAGCCCGCGCGGCGGGCATCCATTGGACCTTCGCTCCCATGCTGGACCTGACGCGCGATCCGCGCTGGGGTCGTATCGTAGAGGGACCGGGCGAGGACCCCTATCTGGCCTCGGTTCTGGCTCGGGCGCAGGTGCGCGGTTTTCAGGGCGAAACCATCGGCCAGCCGGATCGCGTTCTGGCTGGGCCTAAGCATTTCCTGGGCTATGGCGCGTCCGAAGGCGGGCGCGACTACGACAGCGTGAACCTGTCGGACGCTCAACTCTACAACCTCTATCTGCCGCCTTTCATCGCCGCGATCGAAGCCGGCGCGGCGAATGTCATGAGCGCCTACATGGAGCTGAACGACGTGCCGGCGGTGGCCAACGATGGACTGCTGAATGGCCTGCTGCGCCTGGAACTCGGGTTTGACGGTTTCGTCGTCTCGGACGCTAACGCCGTGCGCAGTTTGATCCCCCAGCACTTCGCCACGGACGCGACAGACGCCGCCGTGCGTTCCATTCGCGCGGGCACTGATATGGAGATGTCCCTGGGTGCCGGCGCCTTCGACAATCTGGTCGCCGCCGTCCGTGAGGGGCGTCTGGACGAAGTGGTGCTGGATCGCGCCGTGCGCCGCATTCTGATCGCCAAGATCAGGATGGGCCTGTTCGAGACGCCCTATGTCGACGCCTCACGAAGCGAAGCCGTCCTGCAGTCGCCGGAGCATCGGGTTCTGGCTCGCCATGCGGCGGAACAGGCGATGGTTCTGCTGCAGAACAGGGACGGCGTTCTGCCGCTGGAGGCCGGGGCGCATCAACGGGTCGCCGTCATCGGCCCCATGGCGGACTCAGCGGTGGACACCGTCGGTCCCTGGTCGTTCGCTGACAAGGCAGAGGAAACAGTCACCATATTCAAGGGCTTGAAGGCCAGGTTGAACGGCGTGGCTCAGGTCGACACGGCGCCGGGCGTTCAACTGCGCCGGGGTACGGCGTCGATGTTTGCGGCCATGCGGCCCATGCCTCGGCGCTGGGACGCCGAGACGGCCGAGACCGAGTACGCTCGCGCCCTCGAACTGGCCCGCCGTTCCGATCTGATCATCCTGGCGGTGGGCGAAGACTATTACATGAGCGGCGAGCAGGCCTCACGCATCTCCCTGTCCTTGCCCGGCGAGCAGCAGAAGCTGATCGACGCCGTGACAGCCCTAGGCAAGCCGGTGGTCATGGTGCTGGTCAACGGTCGTCCGCTGGATATCCGCGAGGCCGCCGAACGTGTGCCCGCCATTTTGGAGGCCTGGCATCCGGGATCGGAGGGCGGAGCCGCGGTCGCCAATATCCTGTTTGGAGACGTGAACCCCGGCGGCAAGCTGCCGATCACTTGGCCGCGCGACGTCGGACAGATCCCGCTCTACTACGCGCACAATCGAACCAAGGACCCGGCGACCACGGCGACCCGTTATTGGGACGGGCCGTCCACGCCGCTCTATCCGTTCGGCTACGGCCTCAGCTATACGGACTTCCAGTTTTCGGACATCTTGGTGGATCGGCCGGTTCTCAGTGCTGGTGACCGGCTGACGGTCTCGGTCGTAGTGGCCAACGCAGGCGCGAGGGCCGGCGATGAGACAGCACAACTCTACATCCATCAGCGGGCCGGGCGAGCCACGCGTCCAGTGCGCGAACTCAAGGGTTTCCAGCGCGTCTCCTTGGCGCCGGGCGAGCGTCGCACCCTGACCTTCACCCTGGGCGAAGCTGAGTTGAAATACTGGAGTAGCGCCGAGCGCAAATGGGTCGTCGATCCCGGTGTGTTCGACATCTGGGTCGGCGGGGATTCCCGCGCCGAAATGCACGCCAGCTTCGAACTGCGCTGATTGGGGGAGACCCTTGGGCTACTGGCGACGGAAATCGGCGGGCTTCAGACCGTGCCGTTTAAGCTTGTCGTAAAGCGTCTTGCGCGGAATTTTCAGGCGGGCGAGGGTTTCGGCAATGTCGCCGCCCAAGGCTTCAAGGGTGTCTTGAAGGATGCGGCCTTCGAAGCATGCGACGCGCTCGGCAAGCCCGCTCTCAGGTTCGCTGGTTCCGGCGTCGCGACTTTCCAGACCAAGAGCGAAGCGCTGCGCGAAGTGGGCCAGTTCGCGAATATTGCCGGGCCAGGGTGACTCCAACAGCCTCGAACGAATCTCGTCGGTAACGGCGGGTGCGATGCCGTCCGGGCCTATCTGGGCGCGAGCCAGCAGGCTTGCGAAGAGCAAGGGGATGTCTTCGCGGCGCTCCTTCAGCGGCGGCATGCGCAGGCGCACGGCGTTGAGGCGGTAGTAGAGGTCGTCACGCACTCGACCTTGGACGACAGCCTCGTTCAAATCGCCGGTGGAGGAGGCCAGAACCCGCAGATCGACGACGCGGGGGGCGTCGGCCCCGACGGGATGGATTTCGCGCTCTTCAAGCACGCGCAGCATCTTGACCTGAACCGACAGCGGCATGGTGTCGACAGCGTCGAGAAAGAGCGTGCCGTTGTGCGCCCGTTCGACATGTCCGACGCGACGGCGCATGGCGCCGGCGAAGGCGCCCAGTTCATGACCGAACAGTTCGCTTTCGATCAGGCCTTCGGGCAGGGCGCCGCAGTTCACCGCCACGAAGGGCTGAAGGCGTCGCCGTCCGTTGTAATGAAGCGCGCGCGCGACGGCCTCCTTGCCCGAGCCCGTTTCCCCCTCGATCAGGACGTCCATGCGCGCATCGGCGATCTGGGCGATGGTGGCGCGCAAGCGCCGGATCGCCTGGCTTTCGCCCAGCAGCGGCAATTCCAGGCCTGCTTCGGACGACAGGGCGGTCAGGCGGCGATTGTCGAGAACCAGAGCTCTTTTCTCCAGAGCTCGTTTGAGGCTTTCGCGCAGGCGTTCAAAGGCGAAGGGCTTGGCCACGAAATCATAGGCGCCCGCATTCATGGCGGCGACCGCTTCAGCAATATCGCCATGGCCGGTGATCAGGATGACGGGAAGGGCGGAATCCAGCGCCTGCAGGCGGCTGAGCACCTGGCGACCGTCCATTCCGGGCATGCGCAGGTCGGTGACGATCACGCCGGCGAAGTCGGCGTCGATCTCGGCCAGAGCCGCCTCGGCGGTGCGGAAGGCGCGAACCTTCAGATT
>Ga0247827_10000179_pt1 | contig 30858 bp, 28 predicted proteins | sample 12C_Control_Day2_FD_194414 | JGI IMG/M metagenome (GOLD analysis project Ga0247827, IMG submission 194414) | Soil microbial communities from agricultural site in Penn Yan, New York, United States - 12C_Control_Day2 | ecosystem: Environmental > Terrestrial > Soil > Agricultural land | place... | reverse complement strand
AAGAACTTCGACATGTCTCTCTCCTGTCATCGAGTGTCGTGGGGAGACAATGCCCCGGCGAAGCTGAAGGCTCCCCCCGCCTCGCCGTTATTTTCGGTTCATCTTGATGAGGGTCAGCCCACGCGCACAGTTCGACGGCGTTCGATCAGGCTGCGCGCCGCCGCCACGTCCCGCACCACCAGGTGCTTTCGCCGGACGAACTGGAAATCCATCACCTTGGCCCAAAGATGGAAGAAGGCGTCGGGTGTGACGAAGGCAGTCACGGCCTCGACGGCGGGCGGCTTGCCCCAGGCGGCGGACAGCTTGGCCAGATGCTCGTGACTGGCGTCGTCCGGCAGAGGATCGCCCAGCGCGATCCAATCCCAGGCGCAGAGCTCCGGCCTCTGCGCGATCAGGCTCATCACCGTCGCCAGAACCTCGTCCGCAGAACGGACGGACGCCATGTCGAACAGGAGGATCTTCGCCTCCTCGTCGATCTCGTAATGCACCGCAGTCCTTCCTCTAGAGGATGCCCGGTTCGCAAATGGCGCCCGCTTCCGCCTTCACTCGTCAGCCGCCGGCCAGTTCGCCGTTCGCCCCGGCTTCAATCAGGGCGATGGTCTGAGGCAGGCCATAGATGGCCGCGAACGACCCGAAGCGCGGCCCCTGCGAGGCGCCCAGCAGCACCTCATAGAGCGCCTGGAACCAGGCCCGCAGCGGCTCGAACTCGTGCGCCTTGCCAACCGCATAGACCTCGCCCTGAATGATCTCGCCGTCGGTCGTGTCCGTCGACAGGGCCTTCAGACGCATCGCCAGATCCAGCAGCGCCGCCTTCTCCTTGTCGTCGGGCAGACGATAGGTCTTCGAGGGCTTCACGAAGTCCTCGTAGTAGTTAAGCGCATAGCCCATCAGCCGGTCGAGCACGGGCTCGCTCACAGGCGTGGCGTCGGGCAGATATTTGGCGAAATAGGCCCACAGCTGGTCCTTGGTCGAGGCGTTGGCCACGCCGACCAGGTTCAGCAACAGGGCGAAGGACACCGGCGAGGCGCTCTCGGGCGGCTGACCCGAGTGGATATGCCAGACGGCGTTGTCGATCTGCTTGGCGGGTTCCTGCGTCTTGTACTGCTCGATGAAGGACAGATAGTCGTCCGTCGCGCGCGGAATGACGTTGAAGTGCAGGCTCTTGGCCGACTTCGGCGACTGGAACATGTACCAGCTCAGGCTCTCGGGCGTGCCGTAGCGCAGCCACTCCTCCATCGTCAGGCCGTTGCCCTTGGACTTGGAGATCTTCTTGCCTTCGACGTCGAGGAAGAGCTCGTAGTTGAAGCCTTCCGGCGGCGTGCCGCCCAGGGCGCGGCACAGCTTGGACGACTCGCGCACGCTCTCGATCAGGTCCTTGCCCGACATCTCATAGTCGACGTCCAGCGCGGTCCAGCGCATGGCCCAGTCGGGCTTCCACTGCAGCTTCACATGGCCGCCGGTGACGGGGACCTCGGTGCGGCCGCCGGCCGGATCGTCGAAGACGATGGTGCCGCGCTCGATGTTGCGCTCCAGCGTCGGCACCTGCAGCACATGGCCGGTGATCGGGCTGATCGGCAGGAAGGGCGAATAGGTGGCGCGGCGCTCTTCGCCCAGGGTCGGCAGCATGATGCCCATGACCTTGTCGAAGCGTTCCAGCAGCGTCAGCAGGGTCGCGTCGAACCGGCCCGACCGATAGGTCTCGGTCGAGGACATGAACTCGTACTCGAAGCCGAAGCTGTCGAGGAAGGCGCGCAGACGGGCGTTGTTGTGTGCGCCGAAGCTGTCGTGCGTGCCGAACGGATCGCGCACCCTGGTCAGCGGCAGATGCAGATCCTCGCGCAGCATCTCCTGATTGGGAATGCCCTCCGGCACCTTCCTCAGGCCGTCCATGTCGTCGCTGAAGGCGATCAGGCGCGTGCGCCAGTGGTCGCCGGTCAGGGCGCGAAACGCATTGCGCACCATGGTCGTGCGCGCCACTTCGCCGAAGGTACCCATGTGCGGCAGACCCGACGGGCCGTACCCCGTCTCCAGGATCACCGGCCGGTTCAGCGCCTCGAAGGTCGCCAGAGCCTCATCCGCCTTGCCCGCGTCGATCAGCAGTTTCGCCGCATCGCGCTCCGCATCCGACAGCCGTTTCTTGAGCACGTGGGCCAGCAGATTGCGTGCTTGCTCAAACGGCCACGAACGGGCCTCACGGGACAGGGTTTCAAGGTTCTGAAGCATGAACGGGCTTTGAAGGCTCCGCAGCATCACGTCAACTTTTGATCCCCCTGTCAGGCCGCCGGATCATCGGCTAGCTAGGCGGCATGAGCCCTGATTACCGCATCGTCGCCCGCACGCCCGCCATCGAGGACTATCGTCGGCTGAGAGCCATCTCGGGCCTGACCCCGCGCAGCGCCGAAGCCGCCGCGGTCGGCCTGCCCAACACCTTCTTCGCTGTCGTGATCGAAGATCAGGCCGGTAGAGCAGTCGGCATGGGTCGGGTCATCGGCGACGGCGGGCTCTTCTTCCAGATCGTCGACATCGCCGTCGATCCCGCCCATCAGGGACGCGGGCTGGGTAAGGCCGTCATGGCCGCCCTCGTCGAACACCTGCGCGCCACCGTCCCGGCCGAAGCCTATATCAGCCTGATCGCGGACGGCGAAGCCCACCGCCTCTATGCCCAGTACGGCTTCCAGCCCACGGCGCCCGCCTCCATCGGCATGGCCCTGTTCCTGCGCCCGGACGCCGCCTAGAGCCGCGCCGAAGCGTCCCTGGGGAACTGCATCAGGTTGTCGAAGCTCATGACGACGTCGCCGTCCTGATTGCGGACCCAGGTCCTAGTCTTGACCGTGCCCCGATCGGGGCGGCTCTGCGACGGGGTGACGGCCAGGATTTCGCGGCGGACGGTCAGGGCGTCGCCCGGCCGGACAGGACGCAGCCAGCGCAGGTCGTCGATGCTGATGCCCAGCATGGGCGTGGCGCCGAAATGGGCGGCGTCGACATATTCGCGCATCACCCGCGAGGCGACATGCCAACCGCTGGCGATCAGGCCGCCGAACCGCCCCTCGGCGGCGGCGGCCGCGTCCACATGCATGGGCTGGGGGTCGAACTGCTCGGCGAAGGCGATCACCTCGGCCTCGGTGATGACGAAGGGCTCGCCCTCCCAGCTTTCGCCGACCGTCAGGTCGTCCAGATAGCGGTCAGCCATGTCGTCTTCCTCATGCGAACTGGCGCTCAGATAGACGCTTCGCGCGGCGCGGCCAACCGCCGTGCGCCTTGACCCGGCGGCGCGGGCATGGCCTTTGCCCCACCTCATGCTGACATCCGATTTCGACTTCGACCTGCCCGATGACTGCATCGCGCTGCGCCCCGCCGAGCCGCGCGATTCTGCGCGCCTGCTGGTGATCAAGGACGGCGCGCTGGACGACCGGATCATCCGCGACCTGCCGGACTTCCTGCAGCCCGGCGACGCCCTGGTGTTCAACGACACGCGCGTCATCCCGGCGCGCCTGTCGGGCGTGCGCCAGCGGGTCGGCCTGGAAGGCGAGACCCTGACCGTCGAGGTCGAGGCCACCTTGCACCACCGCGACGCCCCTGACGTCTGGTCCGCCTTCATGAAGCCGGGCAAGCGGCTGAAGGCCGGCGACAGGGTGCGCTTCGGACGCGAAGCCGACGGCGCCTGCGAACTGGGCCGCCTTGACGCCACCGTCGAGGCCAAGGACGAAGACGGCCTGATCACCCTGCGCTTCGACCTGACTGGTCCCGCGCTGGACGACGCCATTCGCGACGTCGGGGTCATGCCCCTGCCCCCCTATATCGCGGCCAAGCGGCCCGAGGACGACCGCGACCGATCAGACTATCAGACGGTTTTTGCGACCTATGACGGCTCGGTCGCGGCGCCCACGGCGGGCCTGCACTTCACCCCGGCCTTGCTGGACGCGATCCGCGCGCGCGGCGTCAGCACCCACGCCGTGACCCTGCATGTCGGCGCCGGCACCTTCCTGCCGGTCAAGGCGGACGACACCGCCGATCACAAGATGCACTCCGAGTGGGGCGAGGTCTCGGCCGAGACCGCCGCCGCCCTGAACGCCGTCCGCGCGGCGGGCGGCCGCATCGTCTGCGTCGGCACCACCTCGCTTCGCCTGCTGGAAAGCGCCACGACCGAGGACGGCGTGGTCCAGCCCTTCCACGGCGACACCGCCATCTTCATCACGCCGGGCTACCGTTTCCGCGCCTGCGACGTGCTGATGACCAACTTCCACCTGCCGAAGTCGACCCTGTTCATGCTGGTCAGCGCCTTCGCCGGGCTGGCGACGATGCGCGCCGCCTACGCCCACGCCATCGACAGCGGCTATCGCTTCTATTCTTATGGCGACGGGAGTCTGCTGTTCCGTCAGTAGGTCGATAGGGGGGAAGACCATGCACTATCTGAAGACAGCCTCGTTCGGCGGCCTGTTCACCGTCGCCTTCGGCGTCGCCGCCGCTTTCCAGATTACCTTCTCGATTCTGGGCGTGGCCCTGGCGTTTCTTGCGCCGGGCCTGTTCTACATGAACGGCGCCCCCGCGACCTCGGCCTTGGGCGCGATCGGCGTCCTCATCTTCCTGCTGGTGGTCGGCCTGTGCGTGAACGCCGCCATGTCGGCGCTGGGCGCCGTGGTCGTCATGGCGGTGCGCCGCTTCCTGCCCGCCGCCAAAACGGTCTAGATGAGCCTCATGGACGACCTGCCCGACGATTTCGCCGCCTCCCTGGACATCCTCGCCTCGGCGGCGAGCGAGCTTCAGGACCCGTGGTGGATCTTCGGCGGGGCCGCCCTGGTGCTGTGGGGCCTGCGCGACTGGCGCGCGCCCGACATCGACATCATGTGCAGCCCGCGCGACGCGCGACGCCTGATTGAGGGCCTGCACGGCCAGGTGACGCCCGATCCCGGCGAGGGCCTGTTCCGTTCGCAGGTCTTCGGCCAGATCCTGACCACGCCGGTGCCGCTGGACGTCATGGCCAACATGGACGTGCGCGCCGGCGGCGACTGGGTTCCTGTGTCCTTCTCGACCCGGCTGCCGATCGCGCTGGAGGACTTCACCGTCTTCACCCCCTCGGTCGAGGAGCAGATCGAGACCTTCCGCCTGTTCGGCCGCCCCAAGGACCTGCAGCGCGCGGAAATGCTGGAAAGCCTGCGCTAGCTCACCGTCTTTCCGCTCATCCCGCGGAGGCGGGGACCCAGTTCTTTGGGTGACAGAGCGGACGCCCTTATGCTTGAGAGCCACAAGCAAGCCACAAGCGCGTGGCTGAAGCCTTACGTCCCCGCCTCCGCGGGGATGAGCGGAGTTAACTGTTGCCCTTCCCGTTTGAAATTTCCGCCACCGAAGGCCGCGCCCGCACCGGCGTGCTGAAGACCCCGCGCGGCGACATCCGCACCCCCGCCTTCATGCCCGTCGGCACCGCCGCCACGGTCAAGGCGATGACGGTGGATCAGGTCAAGCAGACCGGCGCGGACATCCTGCTGGGCAACACCTATCACCTGATGCTGCGCCCCGGGCCGGAGCGGATGGAGCGTCTCGGCGGCCTTCACAACTTCATGCGCTGGGACAAGCCGATCCTGACCGACTCGGGCGGCTTCCAGGTCATGAGCCTGTCGGGCATATCCAAGCTGACCGAGGAGGCCGTGACCTTCTCCAGCCACATCGACGGGTCCAAACACGTCCTGACGCCGGAACGCTCGGTCCAGATTCAGGCCGACCGCCTCGGCTCGGACATCGTCATGCAGCTGGACGAATGCGTCGCCTGGCCCGCCGAGGAAAAACGCGCCCGTCAGGGCATGGAGCTGTCCGCCCGCTGGGCGCAGCGCTCGAAAAACGCCTTCGGCACGCGCGACACGCAGGCCCTGTTCGGCATCCAGCAGGGCTCGACCTATGAGAACCTGCGCCGCGAGTCCTCGGAACGCCTGCAGGAGATCGGTTTCGACGGCTACGCCATCGGCGGTCTGGCCGTCGGCGAAGGCCATGAGGCCATGTGCGAGGTTCTGGACTTCGCGCCGGAGTTCCTGCCCAAGGACCGCCCCCGCTATCTGATGGGCGTCGGCAAACCGATCGATCTGGTCGAGGCGGTCTGGCGCGGCGTCGACATGTTCGACTGCGTCCTGCCGACCCGCGCCGGGCGCCACGGTCAGGCCTGGACCTGGGACGGACCGATCAACCTGAAGAACGCCCGCTTCGCCGAGGATCAGGACCCGCTGGACATGGGCGTGCCCTGCCCTGCGTCCAACGACTATTCAAAGGCTTACCTGCACCACCTGATCCGCGCCGACGAAATCCTCGGCAAGATCCTGCTGAGCTGGCACAACATCGCCTTCTTCCAGGCCCTGACGGCAGCCATGCGCGAGGCGATCAGCGAAGGCCGCTTCGAGCAGTTCCGGCGCGACTTCCGCGCCCGTCACCTGAAGGCCTGACCTAGCCCCGACGCGGCACGAACCCCGCCGGCGCCGCCGGCGGGGCGCAGTTGCGCTGCATCCCCACGCCCTTCAGGAAGGAGCGCCGACGCAGCCCCGCCTGAATGGCCGACTGCACGTGCTTGCTGTGGGCGTCGGCGCCGGTCAGGCGCCGCACCCAGCTGCGTGCGGGGATGAAATCAGTGACCGCGCCTCGCACCGCGTCCAGCGTGGCGGAGGCGGCGGCGTCAGCGGCGCGCTCGCTGATATAGGACCCGTCCTGCGACGGCGGCGCGTCCGTGTCCGGCCCCAGGGCCTCGTCCAGCCGCGCGATCTCGGCGGCGATGGTGCGGCAGTGGTTCAGGTTGCGCAGATCATAGGGATTGCTCTCCGCCTGCAGCAGGACGGTCGGGATTTCCTGGCGCCGCAGGTTCAGATCATCCAGCGGCGCCGTGACGGCGTCGCCCAGTCCGGCCCCGACCTGCTCGGCCCCGCCGCGCGCCGAGGCGCCCGCGTTGCAGCCGGTCAGGACCAAGGAAACAGAAACGGCGGCGACGGCGTAGGAAATCTGGCGCATCCCGCCTTAGACCACGCCCCACCCCCATGGTGAAGCCTCCCCACGGTGAAGGCTATTGCGGCCGACGACCGAACCGCTCGTGGTTGGCCTGACGCGTCTTTCGTCCCTGACCGTTGTGGGCCTCGGTGCGAATCGGGCGGGCGTTGTGATTACGCCCCTGCTGCTGGCCCGACATTCCCAGGGCCTCGCCCTCGTCGGCGTAGTCGGCGACCTCACCCGCCGCTGGCCCCGCCAGGGTCGAATCGGCGACGTCGTGGGCCGCATAGGATCGCGGCTCGGGATGAACCGAGCGGTTCTGCTCGCGCCCCTGATCGTTGGGCGCGATCGGGTCGTTCACGGCGTTCTGCGACGTGGCTTTGGACGAGGTGGTGTTCTGATGCGGCATGGCCGATCTCCCGTGGCTTCCTGAACAGAACCAGAGGCGCCGAGCAGTCGTTCCGTCGCCGGGCCGACTTTGTCCGGCGCATCCCACATCCGCCCCTCGCCCCGTCAGCCCGCCGAGTAGCTGGTCTTGATCTGGGTGTAGAACTCGACCGCCGCGAAGCCCTGTTCCCGCGGGCCATAGGAAGACTTCTTCGTGCCGCCGAAGGGCACGTGATAGTCGACCCCGGCGGTGGCCAGGTTGACCATGGTCATGCCGGCCCTGGCGTTCCGCTGGAAGTCGCGGGCGTGTTTCAGCGACTGGGTGACGATGCCCGCCGACAGGCCGAACTCGACGCCGTTGGCGATGGCCAGGGCCTCTTCGTAGCTGGCGACCCGGATAGTCGAGGCGACGGGACCGAAGACCTCCTCGGTGTTGATCCGCGCGTCCGGCAGGGTGTCGGCGATCAGGGTCGGCTGCACGTACCAGCCGGGCTTGTCGAGGCTCAGGCGTTCGCCGCCGGTGACCACGCGACCGCCGCCGTCCTTGGCGATGTCGATATAGTTGTACGACACCTCGCGCTGGGCCTCGGTCACCGCCGGGCCCATCTGGGTGCTGGGGTCCAGGGCGTCGCCAACGCGAAGCGCCGCGACCTTCTCGGCCAGCAGAGCCACGAAGCGATCATGGATGCCGTCCTGCACGATCAGGCGGCTGGAGGCGGTGCAGCGCTGGCCGGTGGCGAAGAAGCTGCCGTCGAGGGCGATATTGACCGCCCGTTCCAGATCAGCGTCGTCCAGCACGATCAGCGGGTTCTTGCCGCCCATCTCCAGCTGCACCCGCGCCTGGCGCTTCATCGCCCCCTCGGCCACGCCGGCGCCTACGCCCTGCGAGCCGGTGAAGCTGATGCCGTCCACACCGGGATGGGCGACGATGGCGCGGCCCACGTCGCCGTCGCCGATAACCATGTTGACCACGCCCTTGGGCAGGCCCGCCTCATGCAGGATGGCGATCAGGGCCTCGGCGGTCGCGGGCGTCGGGCCGGCGGGCTTGATGACGACCGTGTTGCCGAAGGCGATGGCCGGGGCGATCTTCCACGCCGGAATGGCGATGGGGAAGTTCCACGGCGTGATCAGGCCGAAGACGCCGACCGGCTGGCGATAGGTCTGGATCTCCACCCCTGGCCGGGTCGAGGTCAGGTTCTGACCGTGAACGCGCAGGGCCTCGCCGGCGAAATACTTGAGGATCCGGGCGGCGCGCATGGTCTCGCCGATGCCCTCGGCCAGGGTCTTGCCCTCCTCGCGCGACAACAGGCGGCCGACGATTTCACGCCGCTCCATCAGCAGCGAACCGGCCCGGTCCAGCACATCGAAACGCACTTCCGGCGAAACGTCGGCCCAGGGACCGAAGGCGGCCCGCGCCGCCTGCACGGCCTGATCGACCTCGGCGGCCCCGCCCTTGGGCGTGCGGGCGACCACCTCGCGAATGTCGGACGGGTTCAGGCTCTCCCCCGTCAGGTCCCCGCCGACCTTCTCGCCGCCGATCCAGTGCGAGAGTTGAAGCGCGTCGGTCATGGGGAAGGTCCTTTCAGAGAGAATCTGCGCTGCGACGGGCCGCCTCCGCCCCGCCTTCGAGAAGATCAGTAGCAGAGGGAGCGAGAGTCAGCCCATGCCTTCCAGTGCAATCAGGAATGTTGCGAAGCGATGCCCCATGCCGCACCTGGCTCGCGATAAGCGCGCGCCCGGCAAGCAACGACCTGTTCAGGGGAAGGAGATGGTACGCCCCCTCGGGCTCGAACCGAGGACCCTCTGATTAAAAGTCAGATGCTCTAACCAACTGAGCTAGGGGCGCACACTTTGAAATCAACCACTTGGGCCGCTTCGTCACAAACAAGCGCAGCGCCTGTTTGCGGAGGCGGTTTCTGGTTCATTCGCGAATGGAGGTCAAGAGCCGCGACGTCCGTTTTATGAGGAAAACACCGGTCGCGACCCGCACGAATTCAGGTTTCACGGTTATCTGCATTCGGTCCGACAAACGCCCGCGTCGACCTCTCCGTTCCCGAGCGCTGAAAATCTCGTGTCCCGCGACCGATATTCCGGTCTAGCTTCGTCGCATGGGACCGCTTTCCAAACTCCGCATCATCGAGATCGACGGCCTGGGGCCCGTCACCTTCGCCGGCATGGTGCTGGCCGACATGGGGGCCGAGGTGCTGCGCCTGACGCGCGGCGGCGCCGCCCCCGCCGCCGTGTTCGACGAGGTCGGCGGCGAGGTCCTGCATCGCGGACGCACCACTGTGCCGGTGGATCTGAAATCACCTGAGGATCGCGACAAGGTCCTGGCCCTGATCGAAGGCGCCGACGCCCTGATCGAGGGCTTCCGTCCCGGCGTCATGGAGCGGCTGGGTCTGGGCCCGGACGCCTGCGCCGCCATCAATCCGCGCCTGGTCTACGGCCGCGTCACCGGCTGGGGCCAGACGGGGCCAATGGCGGATCAGGTCGGCCACGACATCAACTATGTGGCCCTGTCCGGCGCCCTCTATCCCATCGGCGCGGGCGATCAGCCGCCCTGCCCGCCGCTGAATCTGGTCGGCGACTACGGCGGCGGGGCCATGATGCTGGTCAGCGGCGTCCTCGCGGCGATGCTGGAGGCCAAGACCACCGGGCGCGGACGCGTCGTCGATGCAGCCATGACCGACGGCTCGGCCCTGCTGACCAGCCTGTTCCACGCCCTGCGCGCCCGCGGCCTGTGGAGCGATGCGCGCGAGGCCAATCTGCTGGACGGCGGCACGCCCTTCTATCGCTGCTACGCCTGCCGCGACGGCGGCTTCATCGCTGTCGGCGCGCTGGAACCGCGCTTCTATGCGGCCCTCATCAACGGTCTGGGCCTGACGCCGGACGAGGCGCCGCAGTTCGACCGCGAGAACTGGCCCGCGCTGCAAGCCCGGCTCAAAGCCCTGTTCGCGACGCGCGACCGCGACGACTGGGCCGCCCATTTCGCCGGAACCGAGGCCTGCGTCACCCCGGTCCTGACCCTGACCGAGGCCGCCGACCACCCGCACAATCGGGCGCGCGGGACCTTTGCCGAGGCCGGGATCGTCCAGCCCGCGCCCGCGCCGCGCTTCGCCGCCGAAGCCGCGCCGATCAGCGCCGACCGCCCCGCCCTGTCGCTGGATCAGGCCCTGGCCGACTGGGCGATCTGAATTTCCTCGCCTGTGACGTGAAGGGTTCAGTTGCGGTTCATTCGCGTTCAGTCAACAAAGGGGCGGAACCCAGCGCCACAGACGGCGTTTGCCACCCCACAGGGGGAAGAAATTCAGATGAACCAGTTGATTGTAAAACGTTTGCTGCTGGCGACCAGCCTCAGCGCCGCCGCCTTCCTCGCCGCCTGCAGCGATCCCCAGTCGGATCACGACTACGAGGCCGTTGAGATCCAGAGCGAAGAGCCCGCCGCCCCGGCCGCCGAGGAATCCGCAGCCCCCGCCGTGGCCGAAGCCCCCGCTGCGACCGAGGCCCCGGCCCCGGTGGACGCCATTCCGCACGATGAGCGGACCTCGGAACAGACTGTGCAGCCGGAAAGCGATACGCTGTTCTACTGATTCCGCCCCGGTGAGCCCTTGCTCTCCGCCGTCGTGCTCTGAACCAAGGCTCCAGTTTGACGTCGCGGCCCTATCTTCTTCTCGCCAGCGTGGCGCTCTCGGTCATGTGCGGCCATGCCGCTCTGGCGGCTGAGCCCAAGGCCCAGATTCGCGGCGAGGTCGACGCCGAGCTGCGTCGTCAGCTGGAACAGGCCGTCGGCCAGAGCGACGCCGCCCCGGCCAACCGCTTCGAAGCCCGGCGCCGCGCCCGCAGCGCCATGGAGGCCGCCCAGGCCCTGCTGCGCTCGGAAGGCTACTACCAGCCGACGCTTCAGGACGACGTCGAGGGCGAAGACAAGCCCGTCGCCGTCGTCACCGTCACGCCCGGCCGCCGCTTTGTTCTGGGCGAGACCAAGGTCAACTGGATCGCGCCCGTCCCCGACGCCGTGACCGAAGAGGTCGTGACCAAGGAAATCGCCCTGACGCCGGGCGATCCGGGCCGGGCCGCCGACGTCCTGGCCGCCGAAGGCCGCATCGTGGCCGGCCTGTCTCGCGAAGGCTACGCCGACGCCAAGGCCGAGCCGCGCCGCGTCGTCGTGGACCACGCGACCTTCACCGTGCAGCCCAATTTCAACATCGCCTCGGGCGAACTGGTGCGGCTGGACGGTCTGCGGGTCCGCACGCGCGGTCCGACCAATCCCGACTGGGTCGCCAACCTGGCGCCCTGGAACGCCGGCGACCGATATGATCCCGAGGACGTGGCCGAGCTGGAGCGCCGGCTGCTGGACACCGGCGTCTATGACGGCGTCAATGTTTCGCTGGCCCCGCTGGATCAGGTGACGCCCGAGGGCCTGCGCCCCGTCGTCGTCGGCCTGTCCGACCGCCCTCGCAGCCTGCTGGAGGCCGGCGCCACCTATTCGACCGCCGAGGGCGCGGGCGTGGACGTGTTCCAGACCCGCTACAACCGCTTCGGTCGCGCCGCGACGCTGAAGTACGGCGGCCGCTACGCCAGCATCGACAGCCGCCTGGGCGGCGAGGCCAGCTTCCCCCACTGGCGCAAGGCGGGCCGGACGCTGAAGCTGTCAGGCTACCTCGTCAACGAACAGACCGACGCCTACGACCGCAGCGCCGTCACCGTGAACGCCGACCTGTCGCAGCGTATCGGCAAGACCTCCTTCTTCACCTACGGCCTGGGCGTCGACGCGGGCCAGTACACAGAAAACCGCTTCGACCCGATCACCCAGGCGCCGATCACCTTCGATCGCGATCTGGCCATCGTGACCGGACGCGCCATCGCCTTCATGGATCGCTCCAACGACCCGCTGGACCCGACCCGGGGCTATCGTCTCTACGTCTCGGCCCAGCCGACCGCCGTGACGGGCGAGGACACTGTCTTCTTCCTCCGCACCGAAGGTCAGGCCACCGCCTACCTGCCGCTGCAGGACGGCGCGAAGACGGTGCTGGCCGGGCGCGCGCGCATCGGCTCCATCATCGGCGGCGAAGAGCTGACGGTGCCGTCGGACCGCCTCTTCTATTCCGGCGGCGGCGGTTCGGTGCGCGGCTACTCCTATCAGAGCATCAACCCGCGCCTGCCCGACAACACCCCGCGCGGCGGCCTGTCGCTGTTCGAGACCTCGATCGAGGTGCGCCGCGACATCGGCCAGAAATTCCAAGCCGTGGCCTTCCTCGACGCCGGCGCCGTCGGCTTCAACGAGACGCCGAACTTCAACAATCTGCGCTACGGCGCGGGCGTCGGCGTGCGCTACAAGCTGCCGTTCGGCCCCATCCGGGCCGACATCGCCGTTCCGCTGGACAAGCGTGAGGGCGACTCCAACTTCCAGCTCTACATCAGCATCGGCCAGGCGTTTTGACCGACACTCCTCCGCCTCACCAACCCGAAGCGGAAACCGCCGCCGACACGCCCGCCAAGGCGGCGAAGCGCAAACGCACGCGCCTGCAGCTGATCGCCCTCATCTCGGGCGTTGTGGTCGCGGCCCTGCTGGCCCTGGCCATCATCCTGGCGGTCGGCGGGCGGATGTACCTGCTTACGGACTCAGGCCGCGACCTGGTCACCAGCTTCGTCGCCGGCAAGAAGATCAGCCGCTATGGTCGGATCAACGTCGAGGGGCTGAAGGGCGACCTGTTCGACGACTTCACCCTGGGCCGCGTCACGATCACCGACGCGAACGGCGTCTGGCTGGAGGCGACCAATGTCCGCCTCGACTGGTCCTACTGGCCGCTGCTGATGCGGCGCTTCCACGCCACCGAGATCAGCGCCGACCAGATCCGCCTGCTCCGCCGCCCGCAGTTCGAGCCCAGGACCGAGCCCGGCGGCCCGCAGGCCCTTTCCGTCGACATCGACAAGTTCAGCGCCAACGTCGAACTGATGGAGGACTTCTCCAAGGAATACGGCCGCTGGACCCTGAGCGGCGACGCCGAGGTCCCGCGTCGCGGCGACAAGACGGTCAACGTCAACGCCTTCAGCCTGAACCGCAAGGGCGACCACCTGCTGCTCAAGGCCGTCATCGGCAAGAAGCCCGAGGACCTGCGCGTCAATCTGCGCGCGGGTGAAGCCCAGGGCGGCCCGATCGCCGGGTCGCTGGGCTATTCCCCGGACAAGCCCTTCTCGGCCGTCGCCGTGATCAATGGCGAACTGGTCGACGTCGAGGTCAAGACCGGCGACTTCACCCCCCTGACGGTCAAGGGCCGCTACGGCAAGACCGGCGCTCGCATCGGCGGCGCCGCGGACTTCTCGGGCTCGGACCTGCTGGCCCCCTTCGTCGAGCGGATCGGCCGCACCGCCCGCTTCGGCTTCGCCAGCCTGCCGGTTCGGGACCTCGAGGATGTCCAGGCCATGGCCTGGACCCTGACCGCCGAGAACATCACCACCCGCGCCTCCGGCCTGATCAACCTCAAGCAGCGCGCCGCGCCGGACGGCGTCAACCTAACGGTCACGACCCCATCCCTCACCCGGCTGGCGGGCTTCACCCTGGCCGAGGCGACCACCTATACCGGCGTGTTCAAGGGCGACGCCAAGACCTGGACCCTGCAAGGCTCGGCCAGTCTTCAGAACGCCGACCTGGCCAGTTATCGCGCCGCCCGCATCTCGGGCCCGCTCGACATCGCCATGAACAAGGGCCAGGTCGACATCACCACCGACGCCCGCGCCACGGGCGGCTCGACCGCCGGCATCATCGGCGCCCTGCTGGGCGCGACGCCGCGTGTTCAGCTTGAAGGCTCGCGCACCACCGACGGCGCCTATCTGCTGAAGAAGATCGACGGACGCGGCCAGGCCCTGACCCTGACCGGCTCGGGCGGGCGCAGCATCACCGGGGGCCTGAGCTTCCGCGGCGACGCCGACATCACCGACATCTCGCGCATCCGCCCCGGCGCCAAGGGTTCGTTCAAGGGCCCGATTCAGGCCGGCAAGGCGCGCGGCGCCTCGCCCTGGACGCTCAGCTTCGACGGCCGCGGTTCGCGCATGACCGTCGGCATGGACGAACTGGACCGCCTGCTAGGCCAGACCCCGCGCCTGAAGGCCGCCGGGTCGTGGAACCACGGCGTCCTCTCCATCGACAGCAGCGAGCTGACCGGCGCCGCCGGACGCATGGGCGCCAAGGGCCTGATCGAGGGCGGCAAGATGCGTCTGGCGCTGGACTGGGACGCGCGCGGCCCGTTCGGCGTCGGCCCCGTCGCCATCGACGGCGCCATGAGCGGCGACGGCGCCCTGACCGGCACCCTGGCCCAGCCGCGCGCCGACCTGCGCGCCGCCTTCGACAAGGTCTCGGCCAGCGGTCTGGTCCTGACCAACGCCGACCTGATCCTCAGCTTCCGCAAGGGCGCCGACGCCTCGGACGGGCGGATCGTGCTCAACTCCGGCTCCAACTACGGCCCGGCGCGGGCGTCCGGGAACTTCTTCCTGGGCGGCAAGCAGATTCGCCTGACCGAGGTGGACGTCAACGCCGGCGGCGTGACGGCCCAGGGGGCCATCGCCCTGTCCAACAACTACCCCTCCAGCGCCGACCTGACCTTCACCGCGCGTCAGGGCGCCTTCCTGGCCTCGGGCGAGGCCAATGGACGCGTGCGCCTGACCGACGGCGGCGGCGACCAGAGCGCGATCCTTGACGTGACCGGCCGCAACGTCCGCCTGGCCGGTTCGACCTGGGTGGTCCGCAGCCTGTCGCTCAAGGGCCAGGGCACGCTGGAGCGCCTGCCCTTCACCCTGTCCGCCGACGTCGGCGGCGCCAACCCGGTCCAGTTCAACGGCACGGGCGAATATTCCCGTCAGGGCCAGGGTCAGAATGTGGCCCAGAGCATCACCCTGCGCGGCGGCGGCCGCGTGCGCGAGGTCGCCTTCACCACCCGCGCGCCCGCCATCATCGCCCTGAACGGCGACGGCCGCGTGGTGCGCCTCGACCTGGGCGTCGGCGGCGGCGTCCTGGCCGGCGAACTGCGTCAGGACAAGGCCGGCAGCGTCATTCAGGCCGAGCTGACCAATGTCGAAATGGGCTCTCTGGCCCCCGACCTGCGCGGCCAGATCACCGGCCGCGTCTCGTTGCAGGGCTCGGGCGACACGCTCAACGGCTCGGCCAATGTCGACATGAAGCAGCTGCGCAGCATCGACGCCCCGCGCGGCCTGGCCGTGGACGGCACGCTGAACGCCGACCTGACCGACAACATCCTTCGCATCCGCGCCCAGGCCCATGACGGAAACGCCGTTCAGGCCTCCGCCGACATCAGCCTGCCGGTCGTGGCCTCGGCGGCGCCGCTCCGCCTGGCGGTCGAACGCACCCGGGACATGTCCGGCCAGATCGCCGTCAACGGCCAGATTCAGCCCATCTGGGACCTGTTCCTCGGCGGGGCCCAGTCCCTATCCGGGCAGATCGCCAGCCGCGCCACCCTCAGCGGCACGCTGAACGACCCCCGCCTGAACGGTCGCCTGGACCTGACCCAGGGCGCCTTCCGCGACAGCATCACCGGCCTGCGCCTCGAAGGCGTCACCCTGGCCAGCCGCTTCGACGACGCCCAGGCCGTGATCGAACGCTTCGAGGCCGCCGACGGCGTCAAGGGCACGGTGACCGGCAACGGCGAACTGGGCCTGCGTCAGGGCTCGGGCTCAACCCTGCGGCTGGAGCTGACCCGCTTCCGCGTCATCGACAACGACATCGCCGAGGCCCGCGCCAACGGGGTGCTGACCGCCGTGCGCGGCGCGGACGGCAACATCCAGCTGAGCGGCGACCTCAACATCGATGAGGCGAACATCTCGCCCACCCTGCCCGGCTCTACCGGCGTGGTGAAGATGGACGTCGTCGAGATCAATCGCCCCGGCGGCGACCCCGTCGAGGTCGAAACCAAGGGGCGCGGTCCGCAGATCGGCCTGAACCTCAACCTGACCGGGCGCGAGATCCATGTGCGCGGGCGCGGCCTGAACGTCGAACTGACCGCCAACGCCCGCGTGCGCGGCACCATCACCCGGCCGCAACTGACCGGCACGGCCAACGTCGTGCGCGGCGACTACGAGTTCGCGGGCAAGCGCTTCGTCTTCGACGACAGCGGCTCGGTCTCCCTGTCCACCGACCCGGCGCGCATCCGCCTGAACCTGGCGGCGGTGCGCGAGGACCCGACGCTGACGGCGACCATCAAGGTCACCGGCACGGCGGCCCAGCCCAAGATCGAGCTGACCTCGACCCCCTCCCTGCCCCAGGACGAAATCCTGTCGCAGGTCCTGTTCGGACGCTCGGCCTCGCAATTGTCCGGGTTCGAGGCGGCGCAGCTGGCCTCGGCCGTGGCCTCCCTGGCCGGCGGCGGCGGCTTCGACGTGATCGGCAACCTGCGCGAGCTGGCGGGTCTGGACCGCCTGTCCTTCGGCGGCGAGGCCTCCAGCCTGACGGTGGCCGGCGGCCGCTACATCACCGACGACGTCTATCTGGAAATCATCGGCGGCGGCGAAGGCGGGGCGGCGGTCAACGTCGAATGGCAGGTCCGCCGCAACCTGGCCGTCAGCTCCAAGTTCGGCGGCGAAGGCGACGCCAGCCTGTCCATCCGCTGGCGCCGCGAAAGCGACCGCCCCGGCGGCGACCGCGCCGGCCAGCGCCGCAGAAACCGCTAGCTTGAGCTTCCCTTCTCCCCTCGGGGGAGAAGGTGGGCGCCGGAGGCGCTCGGATGAGGGGGCGCTTTCCACGCGCAGAACGGTTGAAGTCGCGCGCGCAGCCGCCCTCCCCTCATCCGTCTCGCTTCGCTATCCACCTTCTCCCCCCGAGGGGAGAAGGCATGACAGTCCTACAGCACTTCCAGAATGCTCTCGACCGGCCGCCCGATCCGGGCGCCCTTGTCGCTCTGCACGATGGGCCGCTCGACCAGCACCGGTTCGGCGATCATGGCCGCGCGGATCACTTCATCCGACGCCCCGCTCTCCAGCAGCTCGCCCGTCTTCGCCTCGCGCTTGCGCAGCAGGCCCGACAGACCGACGCCCGTCTCCTTGGCCAGCCGGTCCAGCGTCGCCGCATCCCAGCCGGTCTTCAGATACTCAACCACGGTCGGTTGAACGCCCTTCTCCTGCAGCAGCTCCAGCGCCTTGCGCGAGGTCGAGCATTTCGGATTGTGGAAGATGGTGACGGTCATTCAGAAGCTCCGTTTCAACTGGTCGAGCATACGCCCGCCCCGGAAGGCGGCCACATAGCCAAAGGTCGTCACAAGCATGATGGCCCACTGGATGAAAGTGACGGCGGTATACAGTTTCGCCGCCGCCGCGCCGAGCATCACGAACCCGCTCAAGGCGCTGAGCAGACTATAGCCCAGGAAGGCGAGCATGATGGCCGGGATCACCCAGGTCATCTTGCGCCACTGCACCACCGCCAGAACCAGATAGAGGACCGAAAAGACCACAACGCCGATCACCATCATGGGCGCCATGGCGGTCAACAGAGCCTCAGTAAAGGCCTCGCTTCCGGCCGACACATCCGTTCCCTGCATCATCAGGTCCCGGGTTCGCGCCATTTGACCCGGCATCAGCGGAACGGCCGCCAGTCCCTGCACGGCGCCGATCGCCAAGGCCACCGCCCCCACCCGCGCCGCCCTCTGCGCCTCGGCCATGCCGCGCGGCGGCGTGAAGGGATTGGCCGCACGCAGCCACAGTTTCACATTCTGGTTCATCATCGCCCCCGGCTGTTAGGCCTTGCCTCTTAGAGGCAAGCGGCGCCGTGGCAAGTCGCGCCAGCGCCGCCGCGCCGCGCAGGCCGCCGACATGCAGGACGGCGCACGCCAGCATGGCCGCCGCCGCGATCATCCCGCCCCAGGCCGGCACGCCCGCAACACCCAGCGGCGCCCCAACCATCAGGCTGACGCCCGTCGAACTCAGCTCGTACAGCGCCCAGGCCAGGCCGAAGACCGGCAGGATGCGGTTGGGCCGACGCCACTGCGTCCAGCCCAGAACCCCGGCGATCAGGACGAAGAAGATCGCGAAGCCCGTCGTTGTCCCGCGGAACTCGGCATAAGCGGCGTCCGAGGCGTACCAGACCAGTCCCGCCTGCAGCAGCCCAACCGCGCCCCACAGCCAGAAGGCGCGGGCGCTGAGGCGCGCCATCGCCTCCGCCGTCGCCCCCGAATCGACAGGTCCGAACGGATTGGGGAAGCTGAAACGACGGTTCATGCGCGACTCCTAGACTGCGGCGGCAAACCTATCCCGCGCGCGCCCGTTTTCCCAAGTCCGTGAGCGAGAAACCGCCCCGCCTTCACCTTTGTCCTGGCCCCGTCTAGTGTCGCCGTTATGCGGATCGAACCTCACGACCAGGCCGTTCTCGACCACGTCGCGGCCCAGGGCGACGTGATCGTCGCGCGGACCATCGACTGGGCCAACATCAACTCCGGCAGCCGCCACGCCGCCGGACTGGCGCGCATGCTGGACGTGCTGGAGGCCGAGGCGCGTCGCCTGCCCGCCGAGGTCGTGCGCGTGCCCACGAAAGCCTCAACCACCGTGGCCGACAGCGGCGCCGTGATCCCTGAGACCTACGCCGACTGCCTGACCATCACCGCCCGACCCGAGGCCCCGATCCAGGTCGTCCTGACCGGCCACTACGACACCGTCTTCCCCGCCGACAGCGCCTTCCAGACCGTCGTCACGCGCCCCGACGGCGCCCTGAATGGTCCCGGCGTGGCCGACATGAAGGGCGGCATCAGCGTCATGCTGGCCGCGCTGGAAGCCTTCGAATCCCACCCGGACAAGGCCCGCGTCGGCTGGACCGTGCTGCTCAGCCCCGACGAAGAGATCGGCTCGCCCGCCTCGGCGCCCCTGCTGGCGGAGCTGGGCGCGCGCGGCCACGTCGGCCTGACCTATGAACCGGCTCTGTCGGACGGCACCCTGGCCGGCGAGCGCAAGGGCAGCGGCAACTTCCACCTGATCGTCACGGGCAAGGCCGCCCACGCGGGCCGCGCCTTCCACGAGGGCGCCAATGCGGTCGCCGGCGCCGCCATGATCGCCGCCCGTCTGCACGGCCTGAACGGCCAGCGCGAGGGCGTCACCGTCAATGTCGCCAAGATCGCCGGCGGCGGCCCGCTGAACGTCGTGGCTGACAACGCCGTGGTCCGCTTCAACGTCCGCGTCCCGGACGCCGACAGCGCCGCCTGGATCGACCAGACGGTGCGCGCCATCGCCGCCGAGCCCCCCTTCCCCGGCCTGACCCTGGACCTGCACGGCGGCATGACCCGCGCGCCCAAGCCGATGGACGCCAGCCAGACCGCCCTGTTCCACGCCGTCCGCGACGCGGGCGAACTGCTGGGACAGACCATCGCCTGGAAGCCCTCGGGCGGCGTCTGCGAAGGCAACAACCTGCACGCCGCGGGCCTGCCCAACGTCGACACCCTCGGCGTCGTCGGCGGCGAGATCCATTCGGATCAGGAGTTCGCCTGGCCCGCCAGCTTCGTCGAACGGGCGCAACTGTCCGCCCTGATCCTGTGCAAGATCGCCTCGGGCGAGATTGACGCGTTGAAACTGAAACAGCTCCGACTGGAGACCATGTAACCGCATGCTCGTTGTTCGCCCCGCCGGCCCGGCCGACCTCCACCACCTGCTTGAACTCGCCATCCTGTCCGGCCCGGGCTTCACCAGCCTGCCCGAAGACGCCGACGTGCTGAGCGAGCGTCTGGAACTGAGCAAGGCCAGCTTCGAGGGCCGCGTCCCTCCTCAGGAAGCCTGGTACACCCTGATGCTGGAAGACGGCGACACGGGCGACATCGACGGCATCGGCTCGGTCAAGGCGACCGTGGGGCTGAAGCGGCCCTTCTTCTCGTTCCGCGTGGTCAACAACACCGTCCAGTCGCCCTCGCTGGGCATGAAGCTGAACCATCAGACCCTGGTCCTGGTCAACGAATGCACCGGCTGGACCGAGGTCGGTTCCCTCTTCCTCAAGGCCGACCGCCGCAAGGGCGGCGCCGGGCGCCTGCTCAGCCAGTCGCGCTACATGCTGATCGGGGCCCAGCCCGAACTGTTCGCCGACAACGTCCTGGCCGAACTGCGCGGCGTCTTCACGCCCGACGGCTACTGCCCCTTCTGGGACCATGTGGCGCACAAGTTCTTCCCAATGGACTTCGACGACGCCGACCGCATGAGCGGCTCGACCGACAAGCAGTTCATCCTCGACCTGGCCCCGCGCCACCCCATCTACATCGACCTGCTGCCCGAACCGGCCCGCGCCGTGATCGGCAAGGTCCACCCGCAGGGCGTGCCGGCCATGGCCCTGCTGGAATCCGAGGGCTTCCGCCCCAACGGCCTGGTCGACATCTTCGATGCCGGCCCCACCGTGGCCTGCGGCCGCGACAACATCCGCACCGTCCGCGACGCCCGCGTCCTGACCGCCCGCATCGAAAACGAGGTCGAGGTCGAACTGCCCAGCCTCGTCTCGACTGACAGCGTCTCGGCCTTCCGCGCCGTCCGCGCCCGCGTCCTCGTGGACGGCGACAATGTCCGCATGACCCCCGACGTCGCCGCCGCCCTGAAGATCAAGGACGGCGCTGTCGTCCGCGTGAAATCCTGAACCGAGTACCCGCCATGACCCGCTTCACCTCCACCAACCCCGCCACCGGCGAAACCGTCTGGGAAGGCGAAGCCGCCTCCGTCGAACAGGTCGGCGCCGCCGTCGAGGCCGCCCGCGCCGCCTTCCCCGACTGGGCCGACCGCCCGCGTCAGGACCGCATCGACGCGGTGAAACGCTATCAGGCCGTGCTCAAGGACCGCGCCCCCGAAATGGCCGAGGCCATCAGCCGCGAGACCGGCAAGGCCCTGTGGGAAACCAGGACCGAACTGGCCTCGATGGCGGGCAAGGTCGACATCTCAATCCGCGCCTATGACGAACGCACCGGCGAGCGCAGCAGCGAAACCGCCTTCGGCCGCGCCACTCTGCGCCACCGCCCGCACGGCGTCTCGGCGGTGCTCGGCCCGTTCAACTTCCCCGGCCACCTGCCCAACGGCCACATCGTTCCCGCCCTGCTGGCGGGCGACACCGTCGTGTTCAAGCCGTCGGAGGAAACGCCCCTGACCGGCCAGCTGATGGCCGAATGCCTGGACGCCGCCGACCTGCCCAAGGGCGTGTTCAACATGGTGCAAGGCGGGCGCGACACCGGCGCGGCCCTGCTGGACCAGCCCATCGACGCCCTGATGTTCACCGGCTCGGGCGCGGCGGGCGCGCACTTCCGCAAGAGGTTCGCCGATGATCCCCACGTCATTCTGGCGCTGGAGTTGGGCGGCAATAACCCTCTGGTCGTCTGGGACGCCGTCGACGCCGAGGCCGTGGCCGGCATCGTGGTCCAGTCCGCCTTCGTCACCACCGGCCAGCGCTGCTCCTGCGCCCGCCGCCTGATCCTGCCGGAAGGCGCAGCCGGCGACGCCATCGTCGAGGCCGTCGCCGCCATGTCCGACCGCCTCAACTTCGCCCCTTGGGACAGCGACCCCGAGCCCTACGCCGGGCCGCTGATCTCGGAGAAGGCCGCGCAGGCCGCGCTGCAAGCCCTGCGACAACGCATCGACCTGGGCGCCAGGGTCATCCGCGCCTCCGGCCCCGTCGACAACCTGCCCGGCGCCTTCGTCCGCCCCGCCATCATCGACGTCACCGGCCTGAACGTGCTGGACGAAGAGATGTTCGCCCCCTTCCTGCAGGTCATCCGCGTCCCGACCTTTGACGCCGCGATCGCCGCCGCCAACGCCACCAAGTACGGTCTGTCCGCCGGTCTGGTCAGCGACGACGCGGCGCACTGGGACCGCTTCATCAACCGCATCCGCGCGGGCGTGGTGAACTTCAACCGCCCGACCACGGGCGCGGCGGGCGACATGCCCTTCGGCGGCCTCGGCGCCTCCGGCAACCACCGCCCCAGCGCCTACTACGCCGCCGACTACTGCGCCTACCCGGTCGCCAGCTTCGAGGCCGGCGCGGTGAAGAACATCGAAAGCGAGATCAAGGGTTTGCGGGGATGATCCGTGGGTGGCGCTCAGATCGCCGCATTGGCCCTCCCAGCCTTGGAGAACGGCTGCGCGGAAAAGCGCTCTGGCCGATCATCACCACCAGCGGCGGAGCCGTGATAGCGACAATTTCAGTATTGATGAAATTTGACGACCTATGGGTTCAGCTAACATACTGGCCGATTACATTCACATTATATTCAATCGGCCTTGCCATCACATCTCTGATAATGAGTCGATGGAATTTGTATGAAACAATCATAACAACAGCAATTATTGCCACGGTGTTTCTTGCGGTCTCAAAATTAAAGCTCATCATCTACAGCGCCGTTCTCGGTTATGAACCTGCAATGATCGTTCCCCTAACATCATGACCCACGCCATCGAAGCCAACGCCGACGGCCTGATCGGCCCGACCCACTCCTATGCGGGCCTGTCGCCGGGCAACCTCGCCTCCAGCCTGAACAAGGGCGAGGCGTCGAACCCGCGTGCGGCGGTGTTGCAGGGCCTCGACAAGATGAAACGGCTGGCCGACCTGGGCCTGCCCCAGTTCGTCCTGCCCCCGCACGAACGGCCCAACATCCCCTTCCTGCGCCATCTCGGCTTCACCGGATCGGACAAGACCGTGCTGGCCAAGGCCTGGCGCGACGCGCCGGCGTTTGCCGCCGCCGCCTGTTCGGCCTCGCCCATGTGGGCCGCCAACGCCGCGACGGTGACGCCCAGCGCCGACGCCGCCGACGGCCGGGTGCATTTCACCCCCGCCAACCTGCACACCAACCTGCACCGCTCGCTGGAGCATCGGCAGTCCAAGCGGGCGCTCGAAGCCCTCTTCCCCGACGCGACCCGCTTCGCCGTCCATGACGCCCTGCCCGCCGTCGCCCATCTGGCCGACGAGGGCGCCGCCAACCACGTCCGCCTGTGCGCCGAGCACGGCGGTCGCGGGGTCAATCTGCTGGTCTGGGGCCGAGAAGCCTTCGAGCCCTGGGAGGGTCGCTTCCCCGCTCGCCAGACGCGCGAGGCGTCCGAGGCTGTCGTGCGCCGTCACGAGGCCGGCCGCCCCGTCCTGGCCCAACAATCGCGCGCCGCCATCGTGGGGGGCGCCTTCCACAACGACGTGGTCTGCGTCGGCGCCCTGGACACTCTCTTCTTCCACGAGCTGGCCTTCGAGGACACCGACGCCACCAAGGCCGCCATCCGCCGCGCCGCCGACGGCCTGTTCGAGCCGCAGTTCGTCGAGGTCTCCGCCGCCGACCTGCCGCTGGCCGACGCCATCAGCAGCTACCTGTTCAACTCCATGCTGATCCAGATTCCGGGCGAAGATCGCCTGACCCTGATCTGCCCGACCGAGACGCGCGACAACGCCCGCAGCCACGCGGTCGCCGAACGCCTCGCCGCCTCCAACGGCCCCATCGGCCGGGTCGAGTATGTCGATGTGCGCCAGTCGATGCGCAACGGCGGCGGCCCCGCCTGTCTTCGTCTTAGGGTCGTCCTGACCGACGAGGAACTGGCCGCGACCAACCCCGCCATGCGCATGACCGACGCCCTGCACGCCCGCCTGTCGACCTGGGCGACCCGCTGGTATCGCGAGACCCTGACCGCCCACGATCTGGCCGATCCCGTCCTGCTGGACGAGACGCGCGGCGCGCTGGACGAACTGACGGGGATCCTGGCGCTGGGCGCGGACTTCTATCCGTTCCAGCGCGGCTGACGCGCGTAGTCCTTCTCCCCTTGGGGGAGAAGGTGGGCGTCCCGGACTTGATCCGGGACGCTCGGATGAGGGGTAGGTTCGATACGAACGCAACGGCCAACCTGAGGCCGATGGCCCCCTCATCCGTCATGCTCCGCACGACACCTTCTCCCCCGTGGGGAGAAGGAAGATGCTAGCCCCGTGCACGCAGGCATCGTAATCCAACGCCGCAATCCCGAGAAATCATGGGCTTTGCGCGCGTCCGGCACGCTTTCACTCGCCGCAATCCCACCCCGCGCCATCATGACCTCTCAGTCAGCGGCGCGGAGGATTTCAGACGATTCAGACGAATTGGACTCTGTTTTTCCGCGAGCCGCCGTCAGGCCGCGAACCGCCCGCCCTTGGCCGCATAGGCCTGCGTCCCGCGCGTAAACACCTTGTCGCTCGGCAGGATGGCGTCAATCGGCAGGTCCTCCGCCCCCTTCAGCCGCTCGTACAGCGGGCCAAAGTCCTGCAGCGTCACGGCCTTCAGTTCCTCGATGCTGTCGATGACGAAATAGACCTGCTGGAAGTCGTCGATCCTATAGAGGGTCTTCATCACCCGCTCCAGATCGAAGCCCAGACGGTTCGGCGAGGCGTCCTCCAGGCAGAAGACGCTCTCGGTCGCCGACGACACGATGCCGGCGCCGTAAATCCGCAGGCCGTCGGCCTCCTTCATCAGGCCGAACTCGACCGTGTACCAGTAGAGCCGCGCCAGCTTGTCCAGCATCCCCAGCGACGCCGCCCGCTGCCCGCCCTTGCCGTAGGCCTCCATATAGGCGGCGAAATCGGGGTCGGTCAGCATCGGCACATGGCCGAAGACGTCGTGGAAGATGTCGGGTTCCTGCAGGTAGTCCAGCTGATCCGGCTTGCGGATGAACTGTCCCGAGACGAAGCGGCGGTTGGCCAGGTGGTCGAAGAAGACATCCTCCGGCACCAGTCCGGGCACGCAGACCACGGTCCAGCCGGTCAGGGCCTGCAGCTTGGGGTTCATCACCTCGAAGTCGGGGATGCCGCCGGTGTTCAGGTCCAGCGCGTCAAGGCCGCGCATATAGGCCTCGCAGGCCCGACCCGGCAGAATCTTCATCTGCCGGGCGTAGAGGGTGTTCCAGGTCTCATGCTCGACGTCGGTATAGGCCGCCCAGTTCTGGGGGATGGTCCAGTCGGCGGCCGCGCCTTCGGGCGGGGCTTCAAAGACGTGTTCGAAATCGGACATGAGAACGCTCCTCTCGGCTCTGACGGCCGTTGCGGGCAGATTAGCGCGCTGTCAGGCCGTCGTCACGCACGTCTATTGCAAGGTTTGCGAACGCGGCGCGTGACGGCCCTTTGCGTCGATGGTGAACCACTCCCGCTCGTCCTCGGGCGACAGGGGCTCGATCTCCGGCGTCGCCACCAGGGCGTCCTCGGCGGCGTAGGCGATCACCCCGCCTTCGACGTCGGCGATGAGGATGCGATAGAAGGGCTGATCGCTGGCGACCACGCCCGTCTCTGCGGCCGGGCCTGCGTAGGTGGCGTCCACATCCATGACCAGGCCGTGGAAGGCGTGGTCGCGATGCCGGACGATCTGTCCGAGGCCGAACCGGGCTGTGTGAACCTGGGTCATGCTGCAACCAATACGCCTGGCGAGTTGAAGCGGATGCATCCGCGCCGTTCATCAATGCGACAGAATGTCTTGGCTTGACCGCTTGCCCCGGTCTAACCTGATCGGGACGGGCGCCGTTTTGGACCGCCCACATGAAAGCTCGGCCCATGCCGGAGACCCCTGGCGCGCCCGCACGGCGCGACGCGAGGTCCCAGCCCACGAAGTCCCGCGATTCAGGGGCTTCCGGTCGCGATGCGCCCCTCTATGGCGCGCTCGACCTGGGGACCAATAATTGCCGCCTGCTGATCGCGCGCCCGACGCGCGACGGGTTCCGGGTGGTCGACAGCTTCAGCCGCATCGTGCGGCTGGGCGAAGGCCTGTCCCGGACCGGCCGCCTGGACGACCGCGCCATGGACCGGGCCTACGACGCCCTGGCCCTGTGCGCCGAGCGCGTCGCCCGCAAGGGTCTGGACGCCAGCCGCCTGACCGCCGTCGCCACCCAGGCCTGCCGCGCCGCCGACAACGGCGAGGCCTTCATCGAACGGGTCCGTCGCGGCACCGGGCTGAAGCTCAAGATCATCGACCCGGCCGAGGAAGCCAGCCTGTCGGTCGCCGGCTGCCTGAACCTGTTCGACCCCAAGGCCGAGGCGGTACTGGTCATCGACGTGGGCGGCGGTTCGACCGAGCTGTCATGGCTGATGCGCGGCGCCCGGGGGTTCGAGAGCAAGGGCTGGATGTCCGCGCCGATGGGCGTCGTCACCCTGGCTGAGCGCCACCCGGAGCCCGTCGGAAACACTGAGGCCTGGTACGAGGCCATGGTCGCCGACGTCAGCGCCGTCCTGGCCGCCGGCGGCCCGAACGACGACCGGGTGCGCAGCCTGTTCGAGAGCGGCCGGGTGCATATGGTCGGCACCTCGGGCGCCATCACCAGCCTGGCCGGCATCCACCTGGGCCTGCGCCGCTATCAGCGCGATCTGGTCGACGGCCTGTGGATGACGCGCGGCGACTGCGAAGCGGCGGCCCTGCGGCTCAAGCGTCTGGGACCGGCGGGCCGGGCGGCGGAGAGCTGCATCGGCCCGGATCGCGCCGATCTGGTGCTGGCGGGCGCCGCCATCCTGGAAGCGGTGCAGCGCGCCTGGCCGTGCGAGCGGGTGCGCGTCGCCGACCGGGGCCTTCGCGAAGGCCTGCTGCTGCAAAGAATGCGCGAGGACCGCCAGAAGCCCCGCCGACGCCGTCGTCGGGGCCGCAACAACGCTCAGGCTGGCGGTCAGGCGGCGGGCGCCGGCGCTCCAGCCACCTGAACCGGCAGGTCGATGTCGCAGACCGAGAAGTCCGCCCCCTTGGCCTGACGCGCCGCATCGGCCAGGGCCCGGAACCGAGGCGAGGCCGTGTCCAGCACCTGCACCGTGGGCCGCTCGGCCTCGGGCAGATCAGAGGCGACCCGCACCCGCGTCATGCGGTCAGGACCGGCGACGATCCCGTCGGGGTTGGGGCTGAACTTCAGCGCCCTCACCACGTCCAGCCCCGACACGACCCGGCCCCAGATGGTGTAGCGCTTGTCCAGCGAGGGATAGGGCTGGCGCATCAGGAAGAACTGGCTGTTGGCGCTGTCCGGCGCCTCGTCGCGCGCCATGCCCGCGACGCCGGGGCAGTACAGACCCCAGGCGTGAACCTTGTGATCCGCTGTCGTGGCCATGAAGGCGTCCGGCTGGGTCTGGACCGGCAGGGAATGCAGGAAGCCCAAGACCGCCCCGACGGGCGCGGCCACGGCCGTGAACGGCGTCTGGCCGTCGCGGCGGAAGGTGAACTCGGCCTTCAGGTCGGGATAGGGGCTCTGGCCCTCACCGTTGCCCAGGGGATCGCCGGTCTGGGCCATGAACTGGTCGATCACCCGGTGCCAGACCAGGCCGTCATAGAAGCCGCGCCCGGCCAGAAGGCGGATGCGCTCCACATGGCCCGGCGCAAGCTCGGGGGCCAGTTCGACCAGGACGCGGCCCTTGTTGGTGTCGATCACCAGCAGGTTCTCGGCCGGAACCGCGCGCCACTCAGCAGCAGGGGCCACCGCAGCCGGGACGACCGGCGCCGCCTCCTGCGCCCACGCCGCGCCGGCCAGCATCAGGACGGACGCCGCCGCCAAGCCCGTTGAAAAGCGCATCCTCGTCCCCTCCCCCAAGGTCGATAATCAGCCGCCCGTGACCTCGACCACCGGCTGCACGTCGCAGATGCCGAACTGGGCGCCGCGCGCGGTGCGGGCGGCCTCGACGGCGGCGTTGAAGGCAGGCGATCCGGGCACGGCGACCCGCACGGTCGGGCGCTGGCCCTCCGGCAGGGCCGAGGCCAGTTGCACCTTGGTCATGACGTCGGGGTTGGCGACCTTGCCGTCTTCGGCCTCGCTGCCGGGCTTCAGCGCCTTGACCACGTCCAGCCCCTGAAGCACCCGACCAAAGATCGTATAGCCGCCGTTCAGGGCGTCGTTCCGACCGGTCATCAGGTAGAACTGGCTGTTGGCGCTGTCGGGCGAACTTGCGCGCGCCATGCCCGCCACGCCGGGACAGAACAGGCCATTGGCCGTCGTCTTGAAGTCGGCCGTGACGAACATCTGGGCGTCCGGCTGGGTCTCGATGGGCAGGCTGCCCATGATCCCGCGCAGACCGGGGCCGCTGGTCACGACAGGCGCGAAGCCGCTGTCGCGTCCACGACGGAAGCTGAACTCGCCCTTCAGGTCCGGCAGGTCGCTGCCGCCCGCGCCGGTGCCCTCGGGATCGCCGGTCTGGGCCATGAAGTTCGGGATCACCCGGTGGAATTTCAGGCCGTCATAGAAGCCGCGATTGGTCAGGGTGCGGATGCGCTCGACATGGTTCGGCGCCGCGCGCGGCTCCAGTTCGACCAGAACGCGTCCCTTTGAGGTGTCGATCACCCACAGGTTCTCGGGCGACACCGTGCGCCATTCAGCGGTTTGAGCGACCGCGCCGCCCGCGATCATCGAGACCGCAGCGGCGGCCAGAAGCATCTTGAGGTTCATGTCTATCCTGAAATCTAGCGCTGCACCTTGGCGCGCACCTGGGCGGCGACGGCCGGGCTGACGAAGCTCTCGATCGCGCCGTCCAAACGGGCGATCTCCTTGACCAGCCGCGAGGCGATGGCCTGATGGCGCGGATCGGCCATCAGGAACACGGTCTCTATGTCGCTGTTGAGGCGCTGGTTCATCGCCGTCATCTGGAACTCGTATTCGAAGTCCGCGACCGCGCGCAGACCGCGCACGATGACATTGGCGTTCACCTCTTCCGCGAAATGCATCAGCAAGCTGGAGAAGGGCCGCACCTCAATGTCGGCGTTGAAGCGCGCGACCTCGGCCTTCAGCATCTCGACGCGCTCGGCGGTCGAGAACAGCGGCCCCTTCTCGTCGTTCTGGGCCACGCCGATGACCAGCCGGTCGACCAGTTTGATCGCCCGTCCGATGATGTCCATGTGGCCGTTCGTGACCGGGTCGAAAGTGCCCGGATACAGTCCAATACGCATGGCGTTCGCCTCCCCGCGTTTCGACCCGTTTAGCAGGTGCGAAATCAACGGCCTAGATCGCCTGATGCGGGTTTGATCGCCAGGCGTCGATCAGCCGTGAAATCAGGGCCTCCGCCGGGCCGAACGCGTGGCCGTCGATGGCCGCCACGGCGCAGGCGGGCGTGGCGCTGTTGCAGATGAAGGCGGCGTCGAAATCCGCCAGATCGGACAGATGCACCGGACGCGTCACGCTGCTCACGCCAAAGTCGGCCATCCCGCGTTGCAGCAAGGTCTGCCCTGTCCCCGCCAGCATCGGCGCCTCGGGCCAGACCACCGTCTCGCCCTGAACGAAGCCGATATTCCAGATGGAGCCCTCGGAAATTCGCCCTTCGTCATCGACGAACAGGGCGTCATCGAAGCCTGCCTTCACCGCCCGACGCCGCGCCCGGGTCAGACCGAAGGTGGCGGCGTGTTTCAGATGCGGGACTTCGCGCGCATAGACTTGGGTCTGCAGCCGCAGAGGCTGGGTCAGTGGAGCGGCTGGCGGAGATAGGGTCGTCAGCACCCGCGGCTGAACCACGGCGTCCGGCGCCCGCAGGCTGACGGCGTCCGAGAACAGGTTGACCCGCAGGCTGAGCCGGCCCGGCCGTCCGTCCAAGGCCTGCCGCATCCGTTCGCGCAGCAGCGCTTCGGGCAGCGCGACGCCGAACAGGTCGACGGCCTCGGCTTCCAGTCGGGCCAGATGCAGGTCCAGGCCCCGCACCCCGCCGTCCTCCACCTGCATCGAGGTAAAGGCGCCGTAGTTGGACAGGACGAAATGGCCCAGTTCGGCGGCGCTGGCGGGCCGGCCGTCGATCTGCATCAGAACGTCAGCCATGCCCGCCGTCATGTCCGCCTGAGGGCCGATCAGCCCTCGCCGCCCTCTTCGATCACGGTTTCGTCCACGCCGTCGGCGTCGTCGTCGCCGCCCGAGTCGGGCAGGCGTTCGACCGAGACGACCTTCTCGTCCTTGCCGGTGCGGAAGATGGTGACGCCCTGGCTGGAACGGCCGACGATGCGGACCTGGCCGACCGGGGTGCGGATCATCTGGCCGCCGTCGGTGACCAGCATCAGGTCGTCCGAGTCCTCGACCGGGAAGGCCGCGGCCAGACGCGTGCCCGCACGACCGCCCAGGCCGTGGGCCGTCAGCCCCTGCCCGCCGCGACCAGTGCGGCGATACTCATAGGCCGAAGACCGCTTGCCGAAGCCAGTTTCCGTGACCGTCAGGATGAACTGCTCGGCCGCGCCCAGTTCGGCGATGCGCTCGACCGACAGGGCGGCGTCGCCCACCTCCTCGTCGTCCGCCTCGACCACAGCGACCTCTTCGTCCGCATCCGCGCCGGCCAGGGCCTTGCGCATGGCGTTGGCGTGCTTGACGTAGGCGGCGCGTTCTTCCGGCGAAGCGTCCACGCGGCCCAGGATGGCCATGGAAATGACCTCGTCCCTGTCCTGCAGACGGATGCCGCGCACACCGGTCGAATCCCGGCCCTTGAACACGCGCACGTCGTCGGCCTTGAAGCGGATCGCACGGCCCAGCGCCGTGGTCAGCAGGACGTCGTCCTCGGCGTTGCAGATGGCCACGCCGACCATGCGGTCGCCGTCTTCCAGTTTCATGGCGATCTTGCCCGCGCGGTTCACCGTGGCGAAGTCGCTG
>Ga0247827_10000178_pt1 | contig 30978 bp, 26 predicted proteins | sample 12C_Control_Day2_FD_194414 | JGI IMG/M metagenome (GOLD analysis project Ga0247827, IMG submission 194414) | Soil microbial communities from agricultural site in Penn Yan, New York, United States - 12C_Control_Day2 | ecosystem: Environmental > Terrestrial > Soil > Agricultural land | place... | reverse complement strand
GCGCGCCGCTGGGAGCCAGCTTCGAGCGCGCACTGTATGCCGCTTATCTGGGCGGCAGCTGGAAAGTCGTCAGCGGCCCCGGCGAAGGCGGCACGGTGCAATTCCAGGCCGACGGCCAGGTGACCGGTTTGCCGGGCAGCGATCGCTACGCGTTGTGCCTGGCGGGCGATTGCGCCTCCATGAGCGGCGGCAACGACAACATGTGGCTGCAACTCAATGGCCAAGGCAATGCCTGGATCTTTGCGCGCAAGGGTAAAGAACTGGAAATCTTCCAGACCGTAAACACCGCCCAAGCGGACGAAATGCCTTCGTTCACGCCGGGTGACCGCAAGTGGTTGCTGGAAAAGCAGTGACCCATTGAAAAGATCGCAGCCTTCGGCAGTTCCTGCAGGTGTATGCATGACCCTGTAGAAGCTGCCGAAGGCTGCGATCTTTTGCTTTCAGCGCCCTTCGAGAATCGCCGCATAACCTTCACGAAAGCTCGGATACTTCGGCGTCCAGCCCAACGCTTTCGCCCGCGCATTCCTGCAACGCTTGCTGCCCGTGCGGCGCACGCTGGCATCATCGGCCCAATCGGTCACGCCCAGGTACTCGCGCAACCAGCCCACCACATCGGCCAACGCGGCTGGCGCGTCATCCACGCCGATGTAGATATCCTCCAGCTTCACCCCGCGCCGATCCGCTTCAAGCAGGCATGCCATCAACCCTGCTGCATCATCAGCATGAATCCGGTTGGCGTACAGAGGAGGATCGACCGCCACGCGATACCCGCGACGCACCTGGGTCAGCAACCATTCGCGGCCAGGCCCGTAAATACCGGTCAGCCGCACAATGCTGGCGGGAATGCCGCTGTTGAGGGCGATCTGTTCGGCTTCCAGCATGACGCGTCCTGAGTAGCTGGACGCCACAGCTGGCGAAGTCTCATCAACCCACTCGCCCTCTTGCTGGCCGTAAACGCTGCTGCTGGACACGAACAGCACGCGATTAGGCACCTGGCCATAATCGCCCAGCCACTCCAGCACATGCTGCAAACCCTGAATGTAAGCGGCTCGGTAGCCGTCTTCATCGTGATCGGTGGCGGCGGCGCAGTACACCAGGTAATCCACCGCACCGATCGGCCAGGTCGGCGGGCACTCCTTGTTGAACAAGTCACCGGCCACGCCAATGACGCCCTTGGGCAGGCGTGAAACGTCGCGCCGCAAGCCGTGGACCTCCCAGCCCGAAGCCAACAATTGCGTGGCCAGGCGGCTGCCAACATCACCGCAACCGGCGATCAAAACAGAAGGCGCGGACATCAGAAAACTCCCCTTGGAAACGGACAGACTAGCGCCGGCAATGGACGAGCGGCTAGCAATGCAGGAAAAAAAGATACTCTATTACTTTTGTTAACAAGAATTACTTGCAATAATACGCGCCACTTTTGTTCTCGGCCTTTCGAGGCCTGGAAGAACATCACCCGTTTTTTTCTCTCAGGTCCGGCCAGCATGACACGCAATCAATTCCCCGCTTCGCCAACCAAACGACCTCGCGCCTGGAGCGCAGTGGCCGCCCTGCTGCTCAGCCTCATGCTGGCACCGATCAGCGCCTTCGCTGACGCCCAAGCGCCAGCCACCCCGGCCGCCGCCGCTGCGCCAGCCGACCACGCTGCTCCGGCAGTGGCCCCGGCTGCGACCGATCCGGCCCAGGCCGTACCGGCAGACGCACTCGGTGAAGACGTTCCTGAAGTCCTCGAAGCCGATAATACACTGGGCATGGCCCATGACTTGTCGCCGTGGGGCATGTATCAGAACGCCGACATCATCGTAAAAGCCGTCATGATCGGCCTGGCCATCGCCTCGATCATCACCTGGACCATCTGGATCGCCAAGGGCTTCGAGCTGATGGGCGCCAAGCGTCGTCTGCGTACCGAAATCGTCCACCTGAAAAAAGCCGCCACGCTTAAAGAAGCCAGTGCCTCGGCGACCAAGCCTGGCACCCTCGCCAATCTGCTGGTCCACGACGCCCTGGAAGAAATGCATTTGTCGGCCAGCGCCCGCGAGAAAGAAGGCATCAAGGAGCGCGTGGCTTTCCGTCTTGAGCGCCTGGTAGCAGCTTGTGGTCGCAACATGAGCAGCGGCACCGGCGTACTCGCCACCATCGGTTCGACTGCGCCGTTCGTTGGTCTGTTCGGCACCGTATGGGGCATCATGAACAGCTTCATCGGCATCGCCAAAACCCAGACCACCAACCTCGCCGTTGTGGCACCCGGCATTGCCGAAGCCCTGCTGGCCACTGCACTGGGTCTGGTCGCGGCGATTCCTGCGGTCGTGATCTATAACGTGTTCGCCCGCTCCATCACCGGTTACAAGGCGCAGGTTGCCGACGCGTCGGCAGAAGTCCTGCTGCTGGTCAGCCGCGACCTCGATCACCAGCCTGAGCGCAGCTCGCAACCGCACATGGTGAAAGTGGGGTAATCGGCCATGGGCCTGCATTTGAAAGAAGGCGCAGACGACGATCTGGCCGAGAACCACGAAATCAACGTTACGCCGTTCATCGACGTAATGCTGGTGCTGTTGATCATCTTCATGGTGGCAGCTCCGCTGGCCACCGTGGACATCAAGGTTGACCTGCCCGCCTCCACCGCCAAACCGGCACCGCGGCCAGAGAAACCGGTGTTCCTCAGCGTCAAGGCTGACCAACGCCTGTTCCTTGGCGAAGACGAAGTGAAAGCCGAAGCACTTGGCGCCACACTCGACGCCAAGACCCAAGGCAAAAAAGACACGACGATCTTCTTCCAGGCTGATAAAGGCGTGGATTACGGCGACCTGATGAGCGTGATGGACAACCTGCGCTCAGCCGGTTACCTGAAGGTCGGCCTGGTCGGACTCGAGACGGCAGTCAAAAAATGATCACAACGCGCCAAAAGCTGACGCGTTATAGCGGGAGCCTGGCCGTGGTGCTGGGCGTCCATGCGCTGGCCATTGTGCTGGCGCTGAACTGGACGTCACGCCCACCCATCGAGCTGCCGCCACAAGCGATGATGGTCGAGTTGGCGCCGGTTCCGGCCCCGCCACCGCCGGCACCGCCGAAGGTCATAACGCCGCCACAGCCACCGGCACCGGTGGAAGAACTGCCTATACCGAAGCTGGCCGAAGCGCCGAAAGCCGAGATTGCGGTGCCCAAGCCGAAGCCACCCAAGCCAAAGCCGAAACCGCCCAAGCCGGTAGAGAAAAAGCCTGAGCCGCCGAAGGAAAAACCGTCCGAGGAAAAACCGAGCGACGCGCAACCGACCCAGGCTCCGACGGAGAAATCCGCTCAGCCCGCGCCAGGCCCTTCGCCTGCCCAAGTAGCCGCCAAGGCCAGTTGGGAAGGTACGCTGCTCGCGCATTTGGCCAAGTACAAAAAGTACCCGGCCAGCGCGCAATCGCGGGGCAAGGAAGGCTTGAACCGTCTGCGCTTTGTCGTGGATGCCGAAGGCAATGTGTTGTCTTTCGAACTGGTGGGCCGCTCCGGCAACGCTGATCTCGACCGGGCTACCCTGGACATGATCCGCCGCGCCCAGCCGCTGCCCAAGCCACCGGCCGACATGCTGAACAACGGCTCTATCGAAATCGTTGCACCGTTTGTTTACTCGCTGGAAAAACGCCGCCGCTAAAATGTGGGAGCTCGCTCCCACAGCAGTTCTTGCCAGCAGGAACGTCGCGCTCCAAACCAAAAAGGCACCGAAAGGTGCCTTTTGCATATCTGGAAACGGCAAACACGCATTGCCCGGTGTCACTCAACACATACTGTCTGATAACGTGCGTCTATCGATTGCAGCCGGTATGCTTGGCCCGCAACTTCATGGACGCTTGCTATGACTCTTACAGAATTACGCTACATCGTCACCCTCGCCCAAGAGCAGCACTTCGGCCACGCGGCCGAGCGTTGCCACGTCAGTCAACCGACCCTGTCGGTGGGCGTGAAAAAGCTTGAAGACGAACTCGGTGTGCTGATTTTCGAGCGCAGCAAAAGCGCCGTGCGCCTGACCCCCGTTGGCGAAGGCATCGTTGCCCAGGCGCAAAAGGTTCTGGAACAGGCCCAAGGCATTCGCGAGCTGGCACAAGCCGGCAAGAACCAGCTGACCGCGCCGCTGAAAGTCGGTGCGATCTACACCGTCGGCCCGTATCTGTTCCCGCACCTGATTCCGCAACTGCACCGGGTTGCCCCGCAGATGCCGTTGTATATCGAAGAAAACTTCACCCACGTACTGCGCGACAAACTGCGCAACGGCGAGCTCGACGCGATCATCATCGCCCTGCCGTTCAGCGAAGCCGACGTGCTGACTCTGCAGCTCTACGACGAGCCTTTCTACGTCCTGATGCCGGCCCAGCACCCATGGACGCAAAAGGAATCCATCGACGCCAGCCTGCTCAACGACAAGAGCCTGCTGCTGCTCGGTGAAGGCCACTGCTTCCGCGATCAAGTGCTTGAAGCCTGCCCGACCCTGACCAAAGGCAACGACGGCGCCAAGCACACCACGGTTGAATCCAGCTCTCTGGAAACCATACGCCACATGGTCGCCTCGGGCCTTGGGATTTCGATCCTGCCGCTGTCGGCGGTCGATAGCCATCACTACGCCCCCGGCGTGATCGAGGTTCGCCCGCTCTCGGCACCGGTTCCTTTCCGAACTGTAGCCATTGCCTGGCGCGCGAGTTTCCCGCGGCCGAAGGCCATCGAGATCCTCGCGGACTCCATTCGCCTGTGCTCGGTGGCTAAGCCCGCCGCACCGGTAACGGCCGGTTAAGCCAACGCCATGACTGAGTTGTCGCAAGTGTCGGTGACGGCACTCAAGGGTGTCGGCGAAGCCATGGCCGAGAAGCTGGCCAAGGTCGGCCTGGAGAATCTTCAGGACGTGCTGTTTCACCTGCCGTTGCGCTATCAGGATCGCACCCGCGTAGTGCCGATTGGTGCGCTGCGCCCGGGGCAGGACGCCGTGGTCGAAGGCACCGTCAGCGGCGCCGACGTGGTCATGGGCCGTCGTCGTAGCCTGGTGGTGCGCCTGCAGGACGGCACCGGCGGGCTCAGCCTGCGCTTCTACCATTTCAGCAACGCGCAGAAAGAAGGCCTTAAACGCGGCACGCGGGTCCGCTGCTACGGCGAAGCGCGGCCCGGTGCCTCGGGGCTGGAAATCTACCACCCGGAATACCGCGCCATCACCGGCGACGAGCCGCCGCCCGTGGATGAAACCCTGACCCCGGTGTACCCGCTCACCGAAGGCCTGACGCAGCAGCGCTTGCGCCAACTGTGCATGCAAACCCTGACCTTGCTCGGCCCCAGCAGCCTCCCCGACTGGCTGCCCAAGGAACTGGCGCGCGATTACCAACTGGCGCCGCTGGCCGATGCGATCCGCTACCTGCACAACCCGCCAGCCGATGCCGATGTCGACGAGCTCGCACTCGGTCATCACTGGGCGCAACACCGCTTGGCTTTCGAAGAGCTGCTGACCCATCAACTGTCCCAGCAGCGCCTGCGCGAAAGCATGCGTTCGCTGCGCGCGCCAGCGATGCCGAAAGCCACAAAACTGCCCGCCAAATACCTGGCCAATCTTGGCTTCAACCCCACCGGTGCGCAGCAACGGGTCGGCAATGAAATTGCCTACGACCTCAGCCAGCACGAGCCGATGCTACGGCTGATTCAGGGCGACGTGGGCGCGGGTAAAACCGTGGTCGCCGCCCTCGCCGCACTTCAGGCATTGGAGGCGGGTTATCAGGTCGCGCTGATGGCGCCCACCGAGATTCTTGCCGAGCAGCACTTCATCACGTTCAAGCGCTGGCTCGAACCGCTGGGCATCGAAGTCGCGTGGCTGGCCGGCAAGCTCAAGGGCAAAAACCGCGTGGCCGCGCTGGAACAAATCGCCGGCGGCGCGCCGATGGTGGTTGGCACCCACGCCCTGTTCCAGGACGAAGTACAGTTCAAGAACCTGGCGCTGGTGATCATCGACGAACAACACCGCTTCGGCGTGCAGCAGCGATTAGCGCTGCGGCAGAAAGGCGTCGGCGGGCGCATGTGCCCGCACCAATTGATCATGACCGCCACGCCAATCCCGCGAACGCTGGCCATGAGCGCTTACGCTGATCTCGACACCTCGATCCTCGACGAATTGCCACCCGGCCGAACTCCGGTCAACACCGTGCTGATCACCGACACCCGACGTGTCGAAGTCATCGAACGAGTGCGCAGCGCCTGCGCCGAAGGGCGTCAGGCCTACTGGGTGTGCACGCTGATTGAAGAGTCCGAAGAGCTGACCTGCCAAGCGGCGGAAACCACCTATGAAGACCTCACCGCCGCCCTCGGCGAATTGAAAGTCGGCTTGATCCACGGCCGCATGAAGCCTGTGGAAAAAGCCGCGGTGATGGCCGAGTTCAAGGCCGGCAACCTGCAACTGCTGGTGGCCACCACGGTGATCGAAGTCGGTGTGGACGTGCCCAACGCCAGCCTGATGATCATCGAAAACCCCGAGCGCCTGGGCCTCGCACAACTGCACCAGTTACGCGGTCGCGTCGGTCGCGGCAGCGCCGCCAGCCACTGCGTGTTGCTCTACCATCCGCCGCTGTCACAGATCGGTCGCCAGCGCCTGGGCATCATGCGTGAAACCAACGATGGCTTTGTCATCGCCGAAAAAGACCTCGAACTGCGCGGACCCGGCGAAATGCTCGGCACGCGGCAGACTGGTCTGCTTCAATTCAAGGTCGCCGACCTGATGCGCGATGCCGATTTGCTGCCCGCGGTGCGCGATGCCGCGCAAGCCCTGCTCGAACGCTGGCCCGACCACGTCAGCCCGCTACTCGACCGCTGGTTGCGCCATGGGCAGCAATACGGCCAAGTGTGAGCACGGTCGCAGTTTCTATCAGCTCGTTCCTACAGAGCTGGTTATACTCCTGCAATTGTTTTGAAACGGATACAGACCATGACCGACGCAGCCCTCGCTCCCGAACCCCCGCACGCTCCGTCGGCTATACGGATGTTGCTGGGCAAACTGGGCATCGCCTACGAAGAGGTCCTGGATCATCACGGCGTGAATCCGGCGCGCAAGGTGCAAGCCGTCCTGCTCGATGATGCCGTTGGCGCGTTGATGGTGCTGTTTCCGCAGAGCCAATTGCTCGACCTCAACCGCCTCACTGAACTCACCGGTCGCCGCCTCACAGCCGTATCGACTGAGCGCCTGGAAAAGATGCTCGGCAAACACAATCTGAGCCTACTGCCAGGCCTGCCATTGCTCACCACCTCGCCCTGCCTGTACGAAGAAAGCCTGCTGCGCGAACCGAGTGTGCTGGTCAACTCGGGCGAGCCGGGCGTGTTGCTGGAGATCACCAGCGAAGCATTCAAATCGATGCTCAGCAAGGCCAGCGCCGCCAACTTCGGTGAAGCGCTGACCAGCATCCGCCCGAACCTCGACCGCCCCGACGATGACCGCGAGGAAATCACCCAGGCCGTTCAAGCGTTCACCGCGCGACGCATCCAGCAACGGCTGGAAGCAACCATCGAAATTCCGCCCTTGGCCGAAACCGCACAGAAAATCATCAAACTGCGCGTGGACCCCAACGCAACCATCGACGACATCACCGGCGTGGTCGAAACCGACCCGGCGCTGGCCGCACAGGTCGTGAGCTGGGCGGCATCGCCGTACTACGCCTCGCCGGGCAAAATTCGTTCGGTAGAAGACGCCATCGTCCGGGTGCTGGGTTTCGACCTGGTGATCAACCTGGCACTGGGCCTGGCCTTAGGTAAAACCCTGAGCCTGCCTAAAGACCAACCGCAACACAGCACGCCGTACTGGCAGCAATCGATCTACACCGCTGCCGTCATCGAAGGCCTGACCCGCGCCATGCCGCGCACCCAGCGCCCCGAAGCCGGCCTGACCTACCTGGCCGGCCTGCTGCACAACTTCGGCTACCTGCTGCTGGCCCACGTGTTCCCGCCGCACTTCTCGCTGATCTGCCGCCACCTGGAGGTCAACCCGCACCTGTGCCACAGCTACATCGAGCAACACCTGCTGGGCATAAGCCGCGAACAGATCGGCTCGTGGCTGATGCGCTACTGGGACATGCCTGAAGAGCTGGCCACCGCGCTGCGCTTCCAGCACGACCCGGCCTATGACGGCGCCTACGCCGAGTACCCGAACCTGGTGTGCCTGTCGGTGCGCCTGCTGCGTAGCCGTGGCATCGGCTCCGGCCCCGACGAAGACATCCCCGACGCCTTGCTCGAACGCCTCGGCCTGAGCCGCGAAAAAGCCAACGACGTAGTGAGCAAAGTACTGGAAGCCGAAGTGCTGCTGCGCGAACTGGCTTCGCAATTCTCCCAGGCATAAATAAGCCCGCTCCCACCGGATCATCTCAATCCTGTGGAAGCGAGCCTGCTCGCGAAGCCGCCACCTCGGTCTGACAAAGAACAAGCGCACTGCTATGATTTGACTGCAAACCGAGGGCTTTTACGATGACCCAAACAGCTGCTGTCAGTGTTGCAAGCCAAGTCCGCAAACTGGCTAAAGACCACCATATCACTGCCGATCCTGATGGCATGAGCCGCATGGCCGTGACCATCACTCGAATGGCCGGCGATATCGTTGAGTTGGATGGCATTGAACAGCTGCTCGTCAATCTGAAGAAAAAAGGCGTTCTGAGCAAAACCGAGACGCTTGCACTTCAAGGACGCTATCTTCAGGAAAGGCGCGCACAGAAACGTAGCGCATGACTTTTGATCCGTTCGGTGACTTCGAAACAGCGGGTTACCTGCAAAACTCGCCAATCCCCGACACACCCTCTTTGAACACCCGAACGCCATCAAAATGTCTGTCGACTATGCACTTGAGTTGGCGGCAAACAAACAACGTTTCAGAGACCACCCCGGCGAGGTGATGGGCCAACTGGCGTTTGCACACCCCTTTCTGGACGGCAACGGACGCACCATCCTTTTGGTCTTCATGGAGCTTTGCTACCGCGCCAGGTTCGCCATTGACTGGTCAAAAACCGGCAAGGACGGCTACTTGCGGGCACTGAGCGAAGAAATCAGAGAGCCCCGCGAGAGGCATCTCGATACCTACCTGAAACCGTTCATAGTCGATATATCCAGCCGTGACGAGTGGCCAGAGACCATCAGCGGCATCAAAGGCCTCGATGGCCTGGACAAGGAAGGCATCACCTACGAAAGCCTGGACAACCCTGACGTCCAGCAGATTTACAGGACTTACAGAACCAAACTTCATGACACACGGGAGGCTTCTGACTCGGATGACTGAGGCGACGTGTTTCAGGCGCACCGCATCCGCCTGGCTAACGACGACTGCGTCCTCGGACGCAGCCTCGCAGGCTCGACAGCGGCTATGTGGTAGGGCGAGAGCCCGGGGGCTATTGGGCGGAAAACTTCAGCACGACGCTCTGGGTATAGGTTTTGCCCGGGTCCAGTCGCGTTGAAGGGAAGTTCGGCTGGTTCGGCGAATCCGGGTAATGCTGAGTCTCCAGCGTGAACGCGCCCCAATGCGGGTAAATCTTGCCGGCCTTGCCCTTGACCGTGCCGTCGAGGAAGTTGCCGGTGTAGAACTGCACGCCCGGTTCGCTGGTGTAGAGCTGCAAGCGGCGGCCCGATTGCGGGTCGCTGACATCAGCGGCGAGCTTGCTCACGTCGCCCTTGGCGTCGAGCACCCAGTTGAAGTCAAAACCGCCGTGTTTCGGTTCAGCGAATTTCAGCTGCGGGTGATCAGCCTTGATATTTTTACCGATGGCGGTGGGCTGGGTGAAGTCCATCGGTGTGTTGGCGACCGGTGCCAGTTCACCGGTGGGGATCAACGTGGCATTAACCGGCGTGTACTGCGACGCGTACAGGGTGGCGACCTGTTTCAGCACATCACCATTACCGGCGCCGGCGAGGTTGAAATAGCTGTGGTTGGTCAGGTTCAGCACCGTCGGTTTATCGGTCGTTGCCTTGTAGTCGATCCGCAGTTCGTTGTTCTCGGTCAGGCTGTACGTGACCTCGGTTTTCAGGTTGCCGGGAAAGCCCATTTCACCGTCCACTGACAGGTAAGTCAGGGTCACGCCGACCGAATCCTTGCTTTTAGTCGGTTGCGCTTTCCACACGCGTTTGTCGAAACCCAGCGGTCCGCCGTGCAGCGAGTTCGGGCCGTCGTTTTTCGGCACTTGATAGTGTCTTCCGTCCAGTTCAAATGCGCCGTTGGCCAAGCGATTGCCGTAGCGTCCGATGGTCGCGCCAAAGTACGCGGTACCACTTTGATAACCCTGAACGTCATCGAAGCCGAGCACGATATCTTCGGCCTTGCCGTCCTTTCCCGGCACCTTCAATGACTGCAGAACCCCGCCATAGGTAATGACTGTGGCTTGCAGGCCTTGGCTGTTGCGCAATATGTATTGTTCGACGGGCGTGCCGTCATTGGTCTTGCCGAACGCTTTGTGTTCGGCAGACAGGCCGGCAGCCTGGGCGGAGAGAGTGGCGATTATCAGGGACAGTCCGAGGCCGGATAGCACGTGTCGGGATTGAAGCATGATTGACCTTCCTTTTTGTTGTTTTGATAATTAGTCATACTAAATACTCAACAATAGAAGGTTTATAGCTGTTTGTCGGACAATATCCAACAAAAAGCATGACTTATTAGCCTCGTCTGTAGCGCTGCCTTGCGCATGCAACCGCCTAAAATAAAAATGGCTTTCAGACTCAGCCAACTCACGCCTTCGGCTTGGCCTTCTTCGGCTTCAAATACTTGGTCAGCCCCTGGAACCAGATCACCAGCGCCGGGTTGCCCTTGATCTGAATCGACTTGTCCTGAATCCCCGTCATGAACGCCAATTGCTTGTTCTTCGCCTGCATCGTGGCGAAGCCGTAGGCAGCGTCTTTAAAGGCGATGGCAAACGCAGGCTCGGCATACACGCCAGCCTTGCTGGTGATGCGCTGATCCTTCACGCGAAAATGCCGTGCCACCTTCCCGTCCAGGGTCTGCAGCTGAAACACCAGTTCCTTGTCACCCAACTGCTGCTGAAACGCAGGATTGGTCCGGCTGGCCTTGCCCATCAACAAACCCAGCATCCACAGCAAAAAACGAAATTTCATGCGCAAGCCTCAAGAGAAAAATGAACGGCCGGCGCAGTGTAGCGAGTTCGGACGATAACGCCACTATCGCGATGCGTTGGAAGAAGATGGCGCAATTTTTGGCGGTGATGACTACCAAGTCATTGACGAAACCTGTTGGGAAAAAGTCGACGCCAGCCTTGCAGCAACTTGAAATTACTGGCACTTGCGAAGTCCTGACGCAATTGGGCCACCGTGATGTGTCGCTTCGAAGGATCGAAAGACAACGCGGTTTTCAAGGAGGTCCAACAGCGTTTGGGCAGGTGACTGGACGTCAAAGGCTCCACTTCCATACCCACATCACGGGCCTGATTGGACGGCACTCGACGCAAAGGGTGTTTGCCACAGGCCAGCTCGTAGATCACGCAAGCCACCGAGAAGACATCAGCGCTGGCTACCAGTGGCGAGCCATCGAGTAACTCCGGGGCAGCGTAGCCAAAGGTCCAGGCATGGAAACCATGACGGCTCAGCTTCGGCAGGCCAGGCAGAGCATCTTCCTCGGCCAATCCCAAACCGAAATCGAATAGTCGAAGGCCTTCCTCACCGACCATTACATTGCTCGGTTTGATATCACCGTGGAGCACGCCGCGACTGTGGACATGGGCTAATGCATCGATCAAGGGAAGTGCGATGTCGCGCAGCTCTGGCCACGGTAAACCCAAGGGCCGCTCGCACAACAATTTGTCCAGGGTCAGGCCGCGCATCAGCTCCATTGTGATGAAAGCCCTGTTGCAGCGGGTATCTGCCTCAAAACCGTACAAGCGCACTACATTCGGGTGCTGCACACGCCGCGTCAGGGCGAACTCACTAAAAAGCAGGGCACTGGCGTCCACACAATCCGCATATTCATCGCAGAGCATTTTCAGCGCGACATAAGGCTCGGGATCACCGAACTGTTCTTGCAACAAGTCCCGTGCGCGATACACCACTCCCATCCCGCCAGCACCGAGCAGACGTTCGAGGCGATAGCGCCCGGCCAACACATCCGGCACCGGTTCCGGCCGTACTTGCATCGCATCCCTGTGTGTCGCCACAGGTTTTGCGAAAGCGAAGTATGTCAGGTCTTCGTCGCGGCTCGACAAGTCTTCAAGTACGTCCCCGGCCCCGCTCATTGGCGAATAACCAAGCCTGTCAGGTTGTCTCGCGCCGGACCGCCCAACACTTCTTCGAACAAACGTGTCAATGCCGACTCCGGCGCAGGCAGACTCAAGGCGCGCCCCAGAGACTCACGGCTCAAGTCTTGATGCAAACCGTCGCTGCATAACAGAAACACATCGGCGGGATGCACTACGAACTCCAGCACATCAAGGTTCAGTTGTTCGCTGGCGCCTACTGCGCGGGTCAACGCAGCCGAGTGCGGGTGAGCCCAGGCCTGCCGGTCATCCATCCTGTGTTCGTCGATCAGTTGCTGCCTCAGCGAATGGTCCCTGGTCAGCTGATACAGCCGCTGTTCGCGCCACAAATAACAACGGCTGTCACCGGCCCAAATACAGACTGCACGACTGCCTTCGATCAGCAACGTCACCACTGTGCTGCCGATGATCTCGTCCTGACGCCCGGCAACCACGGTCAGCTCCTGACTCAAGCGACGATTGAGCCACGACAGGCACTGCCGTACACCTTTGACTCGCTCATCGAAATCGCTTTGCGCCGGTAATTCGGCCAGGCTCGCAACAATCAGCCCGCTGGCAATGTCGCCCCGTTGATACCCGCCCATGCCGTCGGCGACCGCCCACATGCCTTTTTGCGGATTTTCAAGGAAAGCATCTTCATTGCGCGCCCGGATCTTTCCGCGATCCGTGCGCGCAACGCTGCGCCAAACGCCAATAGTCTTCATCAGAGCTGCATGGGCATGCGGAAAGTACGTAGCACACCCATGTCGAACGGGTTCGGTGTGCGTTGGCTCATGAGCAGGTAGTTGGCACGCAGGCCACCCACATCAGCCTTGAGCACCAGCACATCACGACCGATCAAAGATTCGGTCTGCATCAGGTCCAGAAGTCGGAACAGTGACCATGGTCCCTTGTTTTTCTCGATTCCGATCGGGCGCCCCACCATTCTGTCGAGTACCAGGCTTGTACGTCCGTCTTCGGCCTCGACGGGCCATTTAAATGAGGCCGCCATGATCGGACCATGACGGTACTCCATGGTCCTGTCGCCAAATCTGAACTCGGCACGGCTGACGGCTGGATCCAGGGAGTAAGGTTCCAGCTTGAATCGCACCTGTGGCTCGGAAGGATCTTCGGAAAAAAAGCTCTGGCGGATCACATGTGCCGAAGCCATTTGATCGAGGTAAAACCTGGATACGGGCAGGGAGCGCCCATCAACGGTTTTCAGACGGTAGCTGCCCGGATTGCCGCTCACAAACGGGCGCATGTAATCGTCGAAAAAGCGCTCAACAAGGCCTTGGACCTTAAAGAACTCGCGGAAATCACTGAGTGCCACATCACTGGCGCTGTGGGCGTCAAAGGGATATCGCTTGTTGATCGATTTGCCATAGAAGCTATACAGCTCACTCTGATAACGCTGATTCACGAACCGGTAAGCGTCATCGAGCACCAGGCGCCAACTGTCTTCGGCAAGCGTGTTGAACCAGGTCGCCGCCGGCCGTGGCAAACGACCGGACGCCGTTCGCAAAATGCTCAGTGCGTCGCGCTGGTTTCCCATGCGTGCCTTGGCCATTTCGTACGCGGCCAGGTCCGGGGTGCCTGCACGAGCCAGACTCGTCAGCTGCAGTTGTAGCTCGTTGAGCGCATGCAGTACGGCAGTCAGGTCAGCACTCGGACCGTTGTCGTCGTCCAGCAAACGGTGCAAGGGCTCGAAGCGGCGTTGCATTGCCTTTCTTGCCGTATCGGGCAAATGGCCGGCCAATGTCCCGGAAGCCTTCTTAACGTTGGCGACGGCAAGTGTGCCCAACCCACCGCTCTTCTGCGTGAGCTGTTGCGCTGATGCCGCTGCGTCATCCACGCTATCGGCAATCGAGGGAATGCGAGTGTTCTCGCGAATTTGCGCCAGCAGTTGCAGCACCGGTGAACTGGCTGAAGTCAGGCTGGCCAATTGCTGGGCGCCTTCCCCGGCATCCTCGATCGGCTGCAACGCAATCCGTGCGATGGCATCGCCCCAGGCATTGGCGTAATCACGAAAGTACAGTTGCTCCAGTTCGACCATCAAATGCCGCAGGTCCATGGCGCTGATCTGCGAACTCTCACCCAATACCCAGTTGTCGCGCAGAATATCGGTGACCAGCGCGGCACCCTGTACCGAAAAATATTGCTGATACCCCTTCAGGGTGTAGAACCCGGGGATCAGGGAGTGGGTACCCACGAACAAATCCCCCTGAGGTCCAAGGTGCTGGTTCAAGTGGTATTCGGGGAGCGCGCGAGCCTGCTCGCGCAGCACCCGATAAACCACATTGGCCAGGGACTCGCTGCGCAGTGTCTGCCGCGCCTGGGCGACCAGTGGATCGTCGAGTGTGTAGCTGAATGATTGGCTCAGCAACTGATCAAGGTGTCCGCTCAAGCGACTTTGCACGGCGGTGTTTGCTGGGTATCGGCGGGACCAGTCGCTGGCGATCCAGTCTTTCAGCCATATCACGTCGCGGCGATCCTTGAAATTCAGCATCAGGTACGCACGAAGGCTGTTGAGCAAACGCTCGCGGTCCACCGGCCGGGTGCGAATCTGATCTTCCAATAGCGACGCGATCAATGGCAGCAGGTGTGTTTCAAGCTCACGCTCGTAAGCACTCATGATCGCCGGATTGGCAGCTTCGCCCTGATACAAACCTCCACGCTCCAGGTACGAAACGTCACTTGCTTTCGGGAATGCCCGTGTCGCGGCATGAATGGCATCAAGGTTTTGCAGAACCGGCAACAAATTACCCTGAGGGATCAGCGCCGAACGCTGAAGAGTCCAGGCTTGCGCGAGCGTGCGCAGGTTTTCCAGTCGCTCATGATTGGCCGAGAAACCTCCGGCCCACCACAGGCCGAACAGGCTCAGCGCCGCCAACGAGGTCATGTACAGCGTCCGCTGCCCCCAACAAACAAGGCTGTGCTCGCGCTTGTCGAGTTGAACAGTATCGGCTTCGGGAAAAATGACCTGGCTGAACAAATGGTTTATGAACCGCGGGTGACTCGTAAGCGCGGTCGTCGATACAGCGTTGTTCACGCCACGATAGGCAAGCGGTTTTCCTGGTCGAGTGGCGCTGGTGAAGTAGAAGCCGCGAAATGTACACGCGCCTTGACTTCGATGACCGCAGAAGGCCATTTCAATGAATTGGCAAAGCCCTTCGCCGACCAATCCCAATTGATGCGGATAATCGAGAATACGACCTCGACAAAGAGGGTCGCGCTCCTGATGCATGCGCATGATCACCTGGCTATCGAGACGATGCAGCAGTGTTTCAAACTCCACACGTATCGCACTCGCATCAGCCGAGCCCGGGTCTTTGCTCAAGCTCACACCCAGCACGTGATCACTTTCCTCCCGGGTCAGCTGATCAAAGAATTCATTGAAACCTGACTGCTCGTCCGCCTTGCTCAACACCAGATAGACCGGCAGTTCGATATGCAGTTTTTGCTGCACCTCTTGCAAGCGTGTGCGCACATGTCGCGCCAGCGTTTGAAGGGCTTCGCCGTCATGCGAGAGGAGGATTTGCACCGGCAGAGCAACCAGTACGCCATTGAGCGGACGGTGTCGTCGGCGCTTGCGCAACAACCCCAACAATGTGGCCCAACCGCCAGCGTCAATGTCAGCATCCGGCTGGTTGAGATAACGTCCGGGGGTGTCGATGAGCACGCCGTTTTCGGCAAAGTACCAATCGCACGAACGAGTACCTTGTGATTCATCGGTTGATTTGCGGTCAAGGTTATTGAGGGGAAACTCAAGACCCGAGACATTCAACAGCGTGGTTTTGCCGCTCCCCTGAGGGCCGATCAGCAAGTACCAAGGCAGATCGCGTCGCCCTCGCTCTCTTTGGTTTCGATAGAAGCTCGATGTTTTGAGGGTTTTAACGGCGGCCTTGAAACGTGCCCTCAGGTCCGCGCGCTCTTCGTCAATCTGCTGCTCTCGATGCAAACGATCCACACCCTGCTCGCGGCCCTCGGTTTGCTCGCGAATGTCGGTGCGCCAGCTGACAAAAACCATGGCCAGCCCCCACACCAGAAACAACACACTGATACTCAGCAATCGCGATGTCGGGCTTTCCCAGAACCTGAAATCATCTATCGCCAACAACGGCCCGACACACCACACGAACACTGCCGTCAACAATATCGAGAGCAGGCTCCACACCCAGGTTTTAAGCAAAAAGGCAGCGGTTTTTCCGAAGAGGTTTTTCATCACTCACGCCCCTTCCATGGCTGCGCCTGCGCTTGAATCGCGTCCTGCTCAAACGGATGGAACGGTTGCAACACTAAAGCTCGCTGTTCACTCAAGACCCAGGCAAAGCCTGAATACACCACCATCAGACATACCGCTGTAATCAGTGCCAACATCCACCACGGGACGATACGAACCGGACTTTGGCGCTTGCCTTCACAATCGCCGTTACCGCTTGATGACTGTTCATAGGGAGCATCTGCGCGTATCAGGCGAATCTGCCGAAAAAGCGCATCACGAAGATTTTCGAGCTCCAGAAGACCTCGTGCCTGGATTCGGTATTTACCCTCGAACCCGAGCGACAGGCACAAGTACATGAGCTCAAGCATCGGCAGGTGCTTGATCGGGTTTTTTGACAGCCGATCGAGCAACTGGAAGAACTTTTCACCACCAGACGTCTCATTGTGAAACCTGCTGAGCAGGCTCATTTGGGACCACTCGCTCTCCTTTCCCCACGCTGTTGTCACCACCGCCTCATCTACCACTGTGCACAGCACATAACGTGCCGTTGAAACCTGGCTGCTTTCGATACCGATACGTAATGCGCCATCTGCAAAGTGTTCCAGTGCCGTGCTCAATCGCTGATTGAGGCTGGGTAAGTCTTCACCGGTAGCGCAGTGCTTGAGCCGTACCACTTCCGATAACAGCCATGACGCTGATGCCACCAATGCGTTGCGGCGGACGTTGAAAGTTTGCTGCGGTATCTGCCGAGCGGCGTAGATCATGCGATCTTCGAGCTGCTCGAAACGCGGCGGTGCCGCCGAGTCCGTCAGTGGTCCCTGTGCCGGCCCACGGCCGAGCCGGTCAAGCAGGACAGTTTTGTCATTCTGGTCGTATTGCATGTCCTTGATCATGTCGCTCACTTCCTGATGGCCCAGAATTTCAGTTCCAGCTCCGCGAACTCACCGGAAACGTGGAACGCGAAACCACCAGAGCGCTCGAGTTGCGCCTGGTCTTCGGAGCCGAGTTCAAGAATGAAATAGGTCTTGTTGGCGTGAAAGGCGATCTGCCGTGGAGCCACCGGTAACGGTTTGATTTTGAAACCCGGCAAATGCAGATTGACCAGTTGGCGGATGCTCTCGACCGTGCCGACCTTGAGATGTGCAGGCAATCGATGGCGCAATTCTTCGCTGTCGCAGTGGGCGCTGGCGGCCAGTACGAACGAGGCCGACCCCGTTAATTTTGGGTCGTGCAAAGGCGAAACAATGATCCCGTACGGACGCGCCTGCATTGGCAACTCGATGGCATGCTGTTCCAGCACCATCGATAGCACCTGACGGATTGCCTCCATCAGTTTGCGAAAACTCACACCCTGGTCACTGTGTTCGTACCGAACATCCACTCGCGGACGCTTGCTGTCACTTGAGAAGGTCGCCAGTTCGCCCAGCAGGGTCAGCAGCGTGCAGTACAACTCTTGCGGGTGAACCTGCTGCAGATTGAGATAGTGACGCAGCAACGGCTCAGTTCGATTGATCAATTGCAGCATCATGAAGTCACCGACTTCCGCCCCGCCCACCTTGCCATTGGAACGGATCCTTTCTGCAATGGTGTCCCCTCGGTGACCGAGCATGCTGATCACCTCCTTCAGGCACGAAAGCAAATAGCTCGATGAGTGCATCTGGATGTAGGTCGGTACGAAATCCGGATCGAGACTGATCACGCCGTCGGGCGTGGTGTCGAGGACGTGGCAGATTTTCAATCTGACAAAACCCTGATCGCCTTGCTGGTCGCCAAGCAGCAAGCGGAAGTCCGGGCGGGCGCAACTGACTTGGCTTGCACAACCGTCGCCGGCGTTGGAGTCCGTAACCTCTCGCTCATACGCGACATATCGTGCCAACACGTCCGCCTGCTCCAGACGACGAGCTTCGATGTGGTTGCCGGTGACCAGCGGCAACGCCAGATAGGCCGATGTGTTGCCAGTATTCACAGGTACATCCAGCACCAGCGGTTGAGTGCTACCACCGACTTCGAAAAGACTGCCATCCGGCAGGATTCCCGAGGCACGGTTGACCACCAGTTTGCCCATGTTGAGAAACTGCGAATCAACCTCCAGGCTCAGGAACCCCCAGGTGAAACTACCCAATAACTGAGTGCGAGCCTTTATCTGATGGTCGTGATACCGATCGTTGTGCTGGAAGTGCTGCGGACGCAGCAACATTCCCTCCTGCCAAATGACCTTATGGAAATCCATGCTCAATTGTCCGCCTGTACAAATGCTTCACCGTTGCCATGAATACCGGCCTGATCCAGAACCAGGTCGATGTGAGTGACGCCCGCCGTGATGACGGGCACGGTGTAGCGCCATCGGGTTTCCGGTAAATCACGGTATGCGGCAAGAATGCCTACGTAGCGGCTTTGCGATTGCACACTGAGCTTGAGCTCACGAGTTTCGCCGGGTCGCAGCTGCAACTCTTCACTGGCTACCAGGTCCGGAGCCAGGGATTTCGCGGCGCGCTCATAGAGACTGAAGAAGTCGGCACTCTCGAATGCAACCGGGTGCCTGAGCTCGACAAGACGGACAACAATCGGTGAAGGACGTCCATTGAGATCCGGGTTCAACTGCTCACTCGCTGACAGCTTCAAATTGATTTTGGAAACGCTGGAATACGGTGATAACGCTGCGCACGCGGTCAATAGCAACATGGCGGACAGCGCAATCAGCGCCTTGAAAAAAGCGGTCGACATGCCTGTCATCCCTGAAGGTCGGTATGGAGGGTGGAGATCAGGCGAATCTGCTCTTCATAGGCCTGGGCAAAGTCACGGGCCAACAAGCGCTCACCCCATTCGCCATCCTGAAGCAGGGCCTGGTGATAGCGGCCGTAGGCTTTCCAGCGATTGCCGAACGTTCCCAGCAGTGACGGGTTTTCACGCTCGAAACGAAGCGTCAGCTGTTGCGGTGAAAAGTGCTCCACAGCACCTCGAACTGCTGCGCGACTGGCGGCCAGCAACGCCACCTGATGGGCTTGCAGGTCACGGAAAGCGCGGGAGATTGCCTGATCTGCCGGTAACTGACCCGGCCTGTTAGCCAACAACATGCCCAATACGTCCGCGGTATCGGCTCCATACTTGAGAGGGTTGGAATTGAGACCCTGTACCGTCGTCTGCGCCAGTCGAAGTTCGTTTTTCAGTTCGCTGCGGGTGCGCAGGCTTTGCTGTAAACCACTAATGCTTTGCTTGAGTAACCGCGCTGCACTCACTGCCAATGCTTCGCGAGCGTCAGTCTCGAGGCCGTCGAGCTCCATCCCCAGCGCAGTACCAAAACGTGCCCAAAAATCTTCAGACGGGCGCTCGGCAGCCGTGCGACTCGCTGCCGGTGCGGACTCCTGCGGTGCGTCAATCAACTGCGGCACCAGCATGTTTTCCATGTCGATGCGCGCAAAGTCAGCACATTGCATGGGTTCCTGAGTCGCGCTACCGAGCGCCGTGAACGCGTCGATCTCGCAGGCAAGAGATTGTTGCTGATCAACAGCGATCAATGGCTCGAAGTCGAGGAAAACTTCGTCAGGAATGATGTTTCCCGTCATCCGCCGTCCACCGGCGCGCGTGTCAAAGGCTGTCGCTGAGCAACACAGGCGCGCACGGATTTCGAAATCCCCCAGCAGATAAATGCTGCCGGTTTCGATCAAAATCGCTTCATTTTTGGGCACCTGTGCACCGGTTGTGCAGTCCTGGATTCCATTGCTGCTGATATCGGTCAGGAAAAACCCATTGTCGCGGCAGCTGATCAATGCGTGCCGACTGGACAGGTGACGCTTGCGGTCAGGAATGACCCAGTCGCAATCCGCCCCCCGACCGATTACCCCGCCTGACTCGCTGAAGGTCTTCTGGCACAAATCCGTTGGCACGAACTGCTTGCTGCTCAGTATTTCGAGAACCAGTTCCATGTAGTTGATGCTCCTTGCAGTCACTGGCCGCGATTGACCGCATGCGGATCACCCAGGGGGCGATAGGTGTTGTCATTGAATTTGTAATTACCACCGCAACCACCAACGCCGCTTACAACGACGAGAGCCAGCAAGACGGCGGGCCAATTACGAACAGGCATGGGCGAATCTCCGGAGAACAAAACAGAAAAGGCGAATGCCAGTAACCCGCGTGACGGCGCGTTAACCATCGAGGTCCCCAGGGCAGATATTCAAGCGCCCGAGGCGATACAGCAGGGTGCGGCGCGGCAACCCAAGCTCACGGGCCGTGCGTGTCTGATTGCCGTTGTTTTTTCGCAGGCAAGCGATCATCAGGTTGCGTTCGAACCGCTCCAGCCGTTCGCGCAGGTGCAGGCTGTTATCTTCAGCAAACACGTCCACGGGCAGGCAAAAATGCCCGGGCAACAGTTCGCCGCCGTCGCACAGAAGCAGAGCGCGCTCGACCATGCCTTTGAGTTCACGCACGTTGCCTGGAAACGTATAAGCGGCCAGATGACCAAGGGCGGCTTCGGACCAAAGCACGGCATCCCGTTGCAGGAGTGCACACGCCTTGTCAGAGAAGTAGCGAGCCAGGTCGAGGATGTCACCTTCACGCCGACGCAAAGCCGGCAACTCGATCGGAAACTGTGCGAGGCGGTAGTACAAGTCCTCACGAAACTTGCCTTCCCTGACCAACGACGGCAAATCCCGGTGCGTCGCGGCAATAATCCGCACATCGACCCTATGGGTGTCGTTACAACCCAACGGCCTGATCTCTCCCTCCTGCAAAACCCGCAGCAACTTGGCCTGGAGCGACATCGGCATGTCGCCGACTTCATCCAGAAACAAGGTGCCGCCGTTAGCCGCATCGAACAGCCCGGGACGATCCCGGTCGGCACCGGTGAAAGCACCTTTGCGGTAGCCGAACAGTTCGCTTTCCAACAGGTTCTCGGCGAATGCGGCACAGTTCTGCACGATGAATGCTTGAGAGCGTCGAGGCCCACCGTCGTGAATGGCCCGCGCGACCACTTCCTTGCCGGTACCGGTCTCGCCCAGCAACAGGACGGTGTAGGGGCTATTAACGACTTTGCTGATCAGGGAATACGCTCGCCGCATGGCCGGACTGTTGCCGATCAACCCATAGCCGCTGGCATTCGGGATAATGACAGGCACCGCTCGCGCATTGCCGATGGGTTGCCGCAAGCGGCGTAATAGCTGTAGCTGGCCGAGTGCGAACGCGCCCAACTGGCCAAGGGAGCCAGCGAACCCTTGCAGATCAATCTGTCGATGACTGGCGCAAAGCACCAAGCCGTCAACAGCCTTTCGCTGATTCAGCAATGGCACACACAACAGCGATTGCCAGGGTCGGCTCCGGGTCGGCAAAAAATCAGTGTCGTGCAGGCTGTCTCTCAATGAACCGAGACCCACTACACGGTTCTGGCGCAAAGCAAACTGCAACAGTTTCTGATCACTGTAATCTGCCTGCAAACTCGTGACGGCCCTGGGCTGCACAATGCCGTCGAGACACTCGCTGATGAGCCCGAGGCCGCCATGAGCGGGGTCCAGCAGATACAACTGCGTCAACTCGCAGCCGCTGAGCTGCGCGACCCCTCGTACGAATTCCCCCAACAACGCGCCACCATCCGCCGCCCGTGACAGCCCTGTGAACTGCTCCAGCAAGGCTTCGGCATACAGCAAGGGGTGTTTCAGGTCAGCGAGCATCGCACCCATCTCAGACGAACTCGCAGATGACACAAGCATCGGCATCCAGCGTCGCATGAACATGCCCAAGGGACTCTCCCGTGGCCATCGAATCGAGGACACGGTCGGCTATTCGAGGCAGTACATGCAGTTCCAGCAGGTGGTCAATGAAACGAGCACCGCTGTCGCTTTGAACACAGCGCTCCGCCAGGTGATCGACCAGGTTTTGGCCATAGGTGAAACCCAGCTCGCGACGGCGCAGGCGTTCACCCAAACGCTCGAGTTTCATTTCAATCAACTCGCGCAGTACCGGACCGCTAACGGGGTAGTACGGCACGACACGCATGCGCGCTAACAACGCCGGTTTGAAATGTCGGCTGAGGATGGGCGCAATCGCCTGCTCCAGCACTTGGGCGGCTGGCCGCTCAGCGTCTTGGCAAAGCTCGCTGATCCGTTCGCTGCCCAGATTCGAGGTCAACAGGATCAACGCATTGCGAAAGTCGATTTCCCGACCTTCGCCATCGTTGACCACGCCTTTATCGAATATCTGATAGAACAAGTTGAGGACGTCCGGATCGGCCTTCTCGACTTCATCCAGCAGCACGATCGAATACGGCTTTTGGCGTATGGCTTCAGTGAGCATGCCGCCCTCGCCATAGCCGACATAACCGGGGGGCGACCCGATCAGACGCGAGACCGTGTGCTTTTCCTGAAACTCAGACATGTTGATCGTGGTGATAAAACGCTCGCCGCCATATAACAAATCCGCGAGCGCCAATGCAGTTTCGGTTTTACCGACACCACTTGGACCTACCAGAAGAAACACACCTACCGGAGTGTCAGGCCTGTTCAACCCGGCAGCCGTTGCGCGCATTGCACGGTCCAGGGCCTCTATCGCGGGCTCCTGACCAAGGATGCGGTTGCGCAAGTCGCTGGCAAAACCGGTGACCTTGGCATTGTGCTCCCGGGCCAGTTGCGTCAGCGGCACACCGGTCCAGGCACTCACCACTTCGGCCACCAGTCGTGGGCACACTTCGAAGCTCACCAGCCGTTCGCTGCCTTGTGCATCGAGCAGAGCTCGATGAGATTCCTTGAGAGAAGCTTCCAGCGCCTCCACACATTGAATGTCATCTGCCTGCCCGCCTGAACATCCGTCACCCTTCTCGACGTTGTCGACTGAAGCCCGGGCTTGGGCCAGCTGCTGGCGTAAATTCAGCACTGACTCGGCCATGCCAGCCTGCGCCATCCACCGGGTTTGCAGTGCCGCTTTTTCCACTTCGGCGTCCTGCAGATGACGCTCTAAAGCGTGCAGGGATTGATGGTCGATCAACACACCGGCCTCGGCATCGCGACGTAGCGCCTGTCGTTTGCGCTCCCCTTCAGCCAGCTCGGCCTGTAACCGTTGCAGGCTCTGCGGGGCGGCAGCCAGGCTGATACGGACGCGGGCGCACGCGGTGTCGAGAACATCGATCGCTTTGTCGGGTAACTGACGACCCGTGAGGTAACGAGCCGACAATTCGGCGGCAGCCACCACCGCGTCATCGCGCAGATAGATGCCGTGGCTCTTCTCATACACACCGGCCAGGCCACGAAGAATTGTCACGGCTTCGCTGACGGTTGGCTCAAGCAATTGCACAGGCTGGAAACGGCGGGCAAGTGCCGGATCTTTTTCGAAGTATTTTTTGTACTCGGTCCATGTGGTTGCCGCGATCGTTCGCAACTCGCCACGGGCCAGCGCCGGTTTCAGCAGGTTGGCCGCGTCGGAGCCGCCAGTAGCGCCACCTGCGCCGATCAATGTATGCGCCTCGTCGATAAACAGGATGATCGCTTTGGGTGATCCTTTGACCTCATCGATTACGCCCTTGAGGCGCCGTTCGAACTCACCTTTTACACTGGCGCCCGCCTGTAACAGCCCCATGTCCAGAGACAGCAGCTCAACACCGCGCAGCGGCGGCGGTACGTCCCCGGCAACGATGCGCAAGGCCAGACCTTCGACGATGGCTGTCTTGCCTACACCCGCGTCGCCCACCACAATCGGGTTGTTTTTGCGGCGACGGGCGAGGATGTCGATCATCTGGCGGATCGCATCATCGCGACACAACACCGGGTCCAGCTTGTCGTCACGGGCTTGCTGGGTCAGGTTGTGCGTAAATCGCTCTAACAGTGATTCAGTGTTCTTGATTGAATGATCAATGGCCGGGTGCCGTGTCCCCAACAACGCAAACTCTTTCAGTCGCTCAATGTTCAGCCTGGCCAGTAAAAGTTGGTATCGGCTGCCGGCGTAACGCATTGGATTACGTAGCAGGGCGAGAATCAGCGAGGCCTGGTCAACCTGGCTGCGACCCAGTTCAAGATTCGCCACCAGCAACGCATCCTGAAGCCATTGCACCAGCTCTGGCGCGAACACGGGGTTGCGTGAAGCGCCGTGTTCGCCCGGCAAATGCAAAGCGCTGATCAATTCTCCGGCATCAACTTCAGCGTCTTGCAGAGCACGACCGAGTAAACCCAGCGGGCGCTCCAGCAAGGCCAGAAGCAAGTCCTCGATGAGCACTTTGCTGGCGCCGCGGCCGACGCAACGCTCGGCAGCGCTTTCCAGGTCGCGACGGCTTTCGACGTCCAGCGCCTGAATGAGTTGTTGCAGGTCCACATTGATCATGGGGTCTCGTCCTTAATGAATACTGCTGCTTAGGGTCACTTGACCGTTGGCGTGCTCTCGCCCCAACCAACTGGTCCAACCCAGGCGGCAGGCGCTCTGCTCACCAATGCGCAATTCGTGAATATCTTCCTGGCGCAGGAGCAGTCGAATGTCGTAATCGAGCGGATCTCTCAGGGTGAACCGAACCAGTGCGCACAGTGGTTGATAGCCGAAACCAATCGGCAGAAATTCATGGAAGCGCTCCCAGTCGAGCTCACGGATATGAATCCGGAATTTGCCGCCGCGATCACGAACGTATTGGCCTAGCACCAGATCCTCGCCAAGCTTGCTGTTAGCAAGGCCCAGGCGATTGCGTTGCTCATCCAGAATGTCGACGCGACGCTCAACACACTGCTCGATGAATATCTCGGCGTGCTTGAAGTAGTAACGCAGCACCGCCTCGATCAACGCTGCCGAGTGGGCGCGTAAACTCAGGAGTCCGAGGTACGGCAAAAGGCGTTTCCAGTTCAGTTCGCCAGCCTTGCGGATCTCTTCTCCACCCAAGCCGATCAGGGCAAAAAGTTGCGCCGAGAAAGGGTCGATGGCGCCGCTCTTGAAGCCGGCGCGGTACCGGTATTTGCGCCATATCGGCAGCATCAATCGCTGCAGGCGATGGTGAAACAGATCGAGAAAACTGCGGGTCAGGTTGCCGTCTTCGTTGTCACCCAAGGCCTGCTCGGCGTAGAACGCGGGCAGTGGTGAACCGGCACCCACCAGGCTGATCAAGTTGAAACGAAGTCGTGCGCGCAGTTGCCCGTGCTCCTCAAAAAACTCCACGCGATCAACGTCGCTACCGGGAAAACCAAAGCTCGGATTGGCCTGGAACTCCAGTTGGTCGTACAGATCGTCTTCGCTCATGCCGGGGTGCGCTTCGCGCAGCCGATCAACGACTGCCAGCACAGCCTGGAACAGGGAGTACTCGCGTATGACTCGACTCAACCCACTCAAAGGAGGGGCTGCAGGCCCATGCGGGGTAGCCATTGGTACACCTCTCCCTGTGTGCTGATTACCCGCAACTCGTGGTACGAATTGAGGCTGGCATAAAGCGCAAAAAACTCGTTGAGTACCGATGCGAAGACGAATAAATCGCCCTCGCCGATGTACCCCTGCGGATCGATGGTCAGTTCCGTGCGCAACCCTCGGACCGGTAATCCTCGGTGCAGTCTGTCGACGTGTTGGTGCTTGATTGACTTCAGTCCACCGAGCAGCCGCTTGCTGACTTTCTCCGCGTGCTGGTCGTAGTAGCGGGGCAAGTCGTAGGTTTCCAGAATCACCTTCAGCGCGTTGACGTCCGCCAGCGACAGGTAGTTGAGCGACATGTTGCTGATCAGCTTCCAGAGGAAGTCTCGATTGAGCGGTGGCGCGAAACAGGCGGTGACAGGCGTGATGTTGCGAAAGCTCAAACACTCCGGCGTCCGCTCGCAAGCCTGATTGATGTCACCAAGCTTCAGCTTGCGCGCAAGGTTCTGGTTGGTGCAGACCAGCTCAATCGACAGGGTTTCCTGCATGTCGACGGCTTGGGTGCCAAAGCTCAGGTAAGTATCGAGGCCGTCGTGCAACAGGGAGGAGCGCTGGCGAACGCTGTAGTGCGCTCGGTGGGTCGGTACATCGAAACTTGGATCATGTTCAAATGACTCGAACGGCACATACTGCCGATACCCCAGACCACCCGGCCTCCAGCCTGTAACGGTCTCGACAGAGAACACGCCACAGTTTTCCTGGTTGTACCGGGCAGGCAACAGCAGGTACTCATCCTGCTTGCCGTCGAGTCGTATGGGCAGCGCATCGTGCTTGAACAGGTTTGCGATTGGCGTGCAGTAGAGTTTCACGTTATCGAGGGTCGGACGCAGGCGCTGCAGGGCGCTTTTGCGAATATCGAAGCGCAGCTCCATCCCCCGCACCTGCTTGATGCTTTCTTCGGGCAAGGTCTTGAGCAGGTCGAGCCCCTTGATATCGACGAACAAAAACTTATCCTGAAAAGCGAAGTACTCCTGCAGGTATCGATAGCCGCGGAAGGTATTCAGCGGGTATGGCATCAAGGCTTCATCTTCAGCAAAGCCCACTGGTTGCACACATTCGTCCGGCAACTGAAATGCCAGTGGTAGATCGTTCACACCGATAAGCGGCTCACCCCTGCCATCCAGCGGGATCAGCTCGACACCTTGCAGGTGGCGCAACAGGCTCAGGTACAGCGCTTGGCTGATGTAGCGTTCACCCGCGAAATGCAGGCGCAGGTGGCGCAACTGCAACTCGCCAAGATGACCGTCAGCGGTCATCTCCAGTCGCAGGCTCAACAGCGAACCATCACCTTTGACCGAGTGGCTCAACGCGACAAGCTCCAGCGCCGCGACTTCGGTGGCATAGCACGTACGGAAACGGCAACGCTCTCCTTCGATCGGTACGCTCTCCACCGGGGTGTCGCGTGCAACCGTCAACGCAGGCTCCGAACGCGTCAAAGGGGCGAACTGCAACATGCTGAAAGCCGGAATCGGCCGCATATAGTTGGGCCACAGCAGATGCATCAACGAATGGCTCAGTTCCGGCAATTCGTCATCAAGCTTCTGGCGCAAACGCCCGGTCAGAAAAGCAAAGCCTTCCAGCAAGCGCTCCACGTCGGGATCTTGTCCGGTTTGCCCCAGATAGGAGGACAACGCCGGACTGCGTTCGGCCAATCGACGCCCCAACTGGCGAAGTGCGGTGAGCTCACTTTGGTAGTAGCGGTTAAACGACATGGCGAGTTCCGTATGTCATAGGCTCACCATGACCTGACCACCGCCATCCACGCGGGCGGCAAAACTGACCTGGCGCTTGAACCCCTCGACTTCCAGCAGGCCTTCGATGCAGAAGGACAAACGAAGCGGATCTTCTTGCTGCAATCGAGGATGAACACGCACATTGCTCAATCGCGGCTCGTAGGCCTCGATAAAACGTTCGATGAACAAACGCGCGCGGCTCAAGGAATCGTGCAGGCTCAGACGCATGTCATTGAGGTCCGGCAATCCGTAATCCGCCAGCGTCTGGACACTGCCTGCACGGGTGCTGAGCATCTTGGCCAGATGGGCAGCCACGGACGCCATGGCAGAGTTTTCGAGGCTCCAGCCATCACGTTTGCTTGCTTCGCCATTCAGGCGTTCGAAGAGGCTGCCGTATCCGGCCATGAGTCAGCTCCGCTTACTCTTTGTCCAGTTTGCCAACCAGAGAAAGGGTGAAATCGGCCCCCATGTACTTGAAGTGCGGGCGCACGTTGAGGCTGACGCGGTACCAACCTGGCTCGCCGTCAACATCACTGACTGTGATTTGAGCCGCCCGCAATGGTCGCCGGCCACGAACCTCGGCACTCGGGTTTTCCTGGTCGGCAACGTACTGGCGAATCCACTTATTGAGCTCCAGCTCAAGGTCGGTGCGTTCTTTCCACGACCCCAGTTGCTCGCGCTGCAGAACCTTCAAATAGTGGGCCAGCCGATTGACGATCATCATGTAGGGCAGTTGAGTGCCGAGCTTGTAGTTAAGCTCCGCCACCTTGCCTTCGGCGCTGATACCGAAGTGCTTGGGTTTTTGCACGGAACTGGCAGAGAAGAAGGCTGCATTGTCACTGCCCTTGCGCATCGTCAACGCAATGAACCCCTCCTCGGCCAGCTCGAATTCACGGCGGTCAGACACCAACACTTCGGTGGGAATCTTGGTTTCGATTTCGCCCATGCTTTCGAAATGGTGCAACGGCAGATCTTCAACCGCACCGCCGCTCTGCGGACCGACAATGTTCGGGCACCAGCGAAATTTCGCAAAGCTGTCGGTCAGTCGGGTGCCGAATGCGAAAGCCGTATTGCCCCACAAATAGTGCTCATGACTGTCAGCAACGGTTTCCTTGTAGACGAACGATTTGACCGGGTTTTCTTCCGGGTCATACGGATTACGCAACAGGAAGCGTGGCACGGTCAGCCCCATGTAGCGGGCGTCCTCTGACTGGCGGAAGCTTTGCCATTTGGCGAACTGCGGGCCTTCAAAATGATCCTTCAGGTCTTTCAGGTCCGGCAGGCCGGTGAAGCTGTCCAGGCCGAAGAATGCAGGCCCGGCCGAAGCAATGAACGGCGCGTGGGACATGCACGCAACACTGGATACGTACTGCATCAACTTCACATCCGGTGAGCTGGGGGACATGAAGTAATTGGCGATGATTGCGCCGACAGGCTGGCCACCGAACTGACCGTACTCCGCGGTGTAGATGTGTTTGTAGAGGCCGGCTTGCATCACCTCCGGTGAATCTTCGAAATCGTCTAGCAGGTCCGTTTGGGAAACGTTGAGGATTTCGATCTTGATGTTCTCGCGAAAGTTGGTGCGATCAACCAACAATTGCAAACCACGCCACGAAGACTCCAAAGACTGGAAATCCGGGTGGTGGAGAATTTCATCCATTTGTTGGCCAAGCCTGGCATCGATCTCGGCAATCATCCGGTCGACCATGGCCTTTTTTACCGGCTCACCGCTGTTCTTCGGCTTAAGCAGCTCCTCGATAAACGCCGACACGCCGCGCTTGGCAATGTCATAGGCCTCGTCGTCCGGGGTCAGGCGGGTTTCGGCAATGATGCTGTCGAGGATGCTGTATTCGCGATTCTCGGTGCTTTGCTGGTGTGCTGCATTCGTACTCATGTTGGCTTCCTTGGCGGCAGGTGAGCTCAGGCTCGCTCGGTTGTGGCATCCAGTCCCAGCTCGCCCAATACGCGGCTACGGGATTCGTCGTCGGCAAGAACACCTTCGATGGCTTTACGGAATGCAGGCGCGTTACCAAGCGGGCCCTTGAGGGCCACCAGTGCGTTACGCAGTTCCATCAGTTTCTTCATTTCAGGCACTTGCTCGACCAGACTGGCCGGATTGAAGTCTTTCATCGAGCCGATGCGCAGCCCCACGGCCAACTCTTCAGCACCCTCCTCCTGAAGCCGGTTCGGCACGCTCAAGGTGACCTGCAGCTCCTGCTTTGCGAGCACTTCGTCGAAGGTCATCTTGTCGATGCTGATCGGTTTTCGATCCTCGACTTTTCGTTCGTCCTTGCGCTGGGTGTAGTCACCGATTGCCAACAATTTGAGCGGCAATTCGATCTCTTCCTGGGCGCCGCCGGTGGCGGGCTTGAACGTGACGTTGATGCGTTCCTTGGGGGCTACCGAGCCTTCTTTGGCCATGGCTGTTCTCCTTGCGGTTGTGGCCCGGAGGCCTAGTCGAGTGCCACTTCAAGATCGAGGTGGCACAACCTGCGATAAATCTCTTCCTTGCACTCGCGGACCGCGTGGTTCTGCGGCAACAACTCACAGCAGCTATGCAGCAACTGCAGCACTTGCAGCGCAAGGTCCGGCTCCCAGGCGTGCAGGCCTGCGTCCCGTAATGTCTGGTCGAGGGTTTCAAGCTGGGTCTTTGCCAATTCGAACTTACGGGCCATGAAGCACAATCGCGCGAGCGCCAACTGCCAGTAAAAACGCGCTCGCGCTCCATGGGCACTCTGCAGGCCCTGCTTGAGCACTTGCACGGCGGCTTTAAGGCCGTCCTTGCGCAGGATCGGCTGGACGTCTTCGAGGGCCTGTACCCAGGCCGGGAGCGCCTCGTGGCCTTCCACTGTTTGGAGTTCGACGGAAGTTTGCAGATGAGGCATGACATGGGCATCAACCCACAGCCGCGTGGCCGAGTCAGCAAAAGGAACGCCATCATGGAAACGCAATTCGAGGATGCCGGGCAGACGCTGAATCAGCAGTGAGAAATGAACTTCCACCTCACGCATGGCCAAGTCTGCGTTCAGCCCCTGAAGACACTCCCACACCATTCGCTGACCATCAAACCAGAACGGCGCCTTCGCCAGGCTGGCCTCAAGTTCCACGAGCAAATCTGCGAACTTGGCCTGTTCGTAACGTTCCTTGAACATTTTGAGCTTGTCGGCAGGCAACCCGCGCAACACTGTGATTTGCTCGGCGTTGCGCTCGGGCAACATGTCAACCGGTAGCCAGAGAAGGGCACGATTTAGCCGTAACGCTCGCGAATCGGTGGCATTGTTTTTCAACCACCAGGCACACAACCGCCGCGCACTCTCCTGCTGAGTTCGCAGAGCTTTATGAGCCTCTTTTTCGTTATCGATAGGTGTGTCGGGATTGAATAGTTGCGTGGCAGCCTGCTTCACCTGAGCCACCGCGGATTCCACGACACTTAATGCCGGTTGATCTTCGACCACCC
>Ga0247827_10000176_pt1 | contig 31075 bp, 30 predicted proteins | sample 12C_Control_Day2_FD_194414 | JGI IMG/M metagenome (GOLD analysis project Ga0247827, IMG submission 194414) | Soil microbial communities from agricultural site in Penn Yan, New York, United States - 12C_Control_Day2 | ecosystem: Environmental > Terrestrial > Soil > Agricultural land | place... | reverse complement strand
GCCTTAAAGAGTAACTGGTCCTGAAAGCCGAATTCGACGAAGAAACCCGTCGCAGCCTGTTCCCGCAGAACCAGGCGTAATCCAGCACTTCCAGTAATCGAGGGTGATGAAATGAGTGATCAAGTCGCGTTTATCGTTTACCTGCCGGCCAAGCCGGAACGTTTCGCCGAAACCAAAGAACGCTTGCTTGAAGTCGTGCACCAGATGTCAGCCGAGCCGGACTTCGTCAACACCTGGGTACACCAACTTCAGGACGAACCGAACACCCTGGTGCTTTACGAAACCTGGAATTGCAGCAAAGAAGACTTCATCGCTCGTCACCTGAGCAAACCGTATCGCCAGGCATACGAAAAACTGCTGCCCGAGTTGTTAGCCAGCGACCGGCGGATCGAGTTTCTGGATGTGATTGAGCGTTATCCGGTGCGGCGGGAGGTTTGATGGTGGCTGTCCCCTCTGCGGTGACCAGCGGTCACTGCAGAGCTATTGCCTTGATGAGGTCCCACAAGGAGTGGCGAAATAATCAAAAACCAAGAAATCTCCCACATGTTTTTCGGGTTGGCCGTCGGAAGCCGGGTGTTTAGCATTTGATCCGTGAAGTGAACAACCGGCGCTAATCGGGGGTGTACTTCATCCCGACCGCGACGACAATGAACCGCATAATCATTAGACTGCTACGCATTGATCATGGAGATCACTATGAGCGCCCAACTGTCCCCCATCGATTCAGAATTCGACACTGAAGAACAAGCGGCCAGCTATGACCGCTGGTACCGTGCCAAGGTACAGGCATCGCTCGACGATCCGCGCCCCAGCGTTGCACACGATGAAGCCATGGCTCAGGTTGAGCAAATGTTGGAAGTCAAGCGCAAAGCTCGCCGTGCGGCTCGTTAAGTGGAAGCTTCCGGCTCTCGACGCCTTGACCGACATCATCGATTACATTGAGCAATTCAACCCCATAGCCGCCGCTTCCCTGCACAGCACGATTGTGACTTCCACTAAAGGTCTATCTGAAATGCCCCACAGTTTCAGGTCCGGCCGATTGCCCGGCACCCGGGAAATGGTTGTCCACCCGAACTACCTGGTGGTCTACCAAGTGGTAGATCATGTTGAGATCCTGACCGTTTTGCACGCCAAGCAGAAATACCCGTGACACCGAAGCATTGATGACCGTCCGTTACCCCGCACTGGAACGCCTCACAACCTCCGTGGGATGATCGCCCCCCACCGCGCGACCATCCCTGGAGATTTCGAATGTCACTGTTGAGTAAAAAAGCCGTTGTCCTGTTGTTGGCAGCGGCTGCCAGCCTGGGGGCCATGAGTGCGCAGGCGGCGAAGGCGCCGGCCAAGGAAGCGGCGCAGACCCAAAAGGTTTCGATGCTGGGTGGCAAGTTCACGTTCACCCTGCCCAAGGGTTTCGTCGCCAATGCGCTGCCAACCAGCCCTACCGGCGCAAGCGGCACCATGTACGCCAACGAAGCCACCAAGACAGTGGTGATCGCCGCAGAAAACAATTTGCCGGAAGGGGTGAAGGTCAAGGACAACGACGGCGAATTTCTGGACGGCACGGCGGCCGATTTCGACTCGGCACAACGCAAGGCGCTGGCGGATTACAACAAACTCAGTGAAAAAAGCCTGACCCTGAAAAGTACCGGCTTGGGCCTGCGCCAGGTCGACAGCACCGCCACCCAGGGCGGCGGCCAGACCCTCAACACCACACTGATGGCCGCGTCCGGCGGGCGCATGACGGTGGTTCAGGTCATTTCCCGCCCCGGTGACATGGCCGCCCACGAAACGCTGATCAAGCAGATCGTCAGCGGCAAGTGAGTATCAAGGGTTGAGCCGCTGCAACCAGGCGTTCAAGTCCTGCATTTCTTCGGCGCTGATGCTGTGGCCAACGCCCTGATAGGCGTGAAATTCGGGCTCCAGTGACACGCTTTGCAGCAGGCTGTTGGCTTCGGTGCCGTCGCTCAGAGGCAGGCGTTTGTCTGCGGTGCCATGACCGATGAAAATCGCCAGTGACTGGCGTTTTTCATCCGGTTTCAATTCAGCCCGGAGCACCGGCAGAATTCGCCCACTCAACGCGGCAATTCCGCCCACGGCCTCAGGATGGCGCAGGGCAACTTCGTAGGACATGATCGCGCCCTGGCTGAACCCCACCAGGTACACCTTGTCCGGTTCGGTGTGATATTTCTTCGCGGCCTGCGCGACGAAATCCAGCAGCAACTGGCCGCTGGACTTCAAGTCGTCAGTCTCGCCGTTGTAGGCGCCTTCGCCTTTCTTGCGAAACCATTGATAACTGCCCTCTTGCATCACCATCGGCGCCCGCACCGACAGATAGGTGTATGGCTTGGGCAATTCATCCTTGATGCCGAACAGATCCTGCTCGTTACTGCCGTAACCGTGGAGGAAAATCACCAAAGGTTGATCGCGAGAATCGGCGGTGGCCTGCTCCAGATATTTGAGGGGCAGATCGGTTTGCAGCGGGGTTTGAGCGTGTACAGCGGCGGATGCCAGCAGCGTGAGCAGAGCGAGAATCTTCAACATAAGCCTTCCTTCACAGTGCGCAGGATTCGGGGAAGAGCCTAACACTGTGAAGCGGGCCGAAGCATCTCGGGTGTGGCTAAAACCGTCATCGCCAGCAGGCTGGCGCCCACCGGGGACTGCATTGCAAATGTGGGAGCCAGCCTGCTGGCGATGAGGCTTTTTGCGGCACCAACGAACATCCAGCTCAATCGTTGATCAATTTGCCCACCCGAATCGGCTCGCGTCCCGCCACTTTCGCCTGCCAGGTCCCAGGCTGCGTGTATCGCCCACGATCAATCGCGAACAGCACGCCGCTGGTGCCCGCGCACACCGTCGTGACCTTGTCGTTCAACGGGTCAACCACCTCAAACAGGGCATCGCCCTTCTCCACCCACTCACCCGCCTCACGCAGGAAACTCACCACACCGTGATGCGGTGCGAACAGGTATTGAGTGCCTTCGAACGGCATGCCCTCGCAGCATTCATCCGGCGCCTTCGGCCACTGCCCCAGGATAAACCCCTGTTCGGCGAGAAAGCCCAGGATCGCCTCGCAATTGGCTTGTGCCTGATCAACCCGGGTGTCGCCCATGCTGCCGAGCTCCAGGGTGGTAGCCAGGTTGGCCGGCGGAATCGCTGCCTCGGGGAATGCTCTGGCCAGGCGCAACCACGGCGAAGAGCAGGACTCGTCGAATGAACTGCCGCCGGAATCCTCGCACAGCAACGCCACGCCCGCCCGCAAACGCGCGGCCAGGGATCGCCACTGCGGCCAATGCTGCGGCAGCGCATAAATGTGAATCGCCGCCTCGAAATCGCAATGCAGGTCGAGGGTGATGTCAGCGTCGCAGGCATGGCGCAGCAACAGACGATGCATGGCTTCGAGCTGTGAGGCCGGAGCCGGCAAATCATCGAGCACCTGGCCCATGGTTTGGCGGATCAGCGCGATGTTCGCTTCGGCATCGCTGCCCAGACGATCACCGATCAACTGCGCCACGGGCGTGCTGAGTTCAACGAACGAGCGGTTGAAGTTCTTGCCGCTGCCCAGTTCAAAGCGGCCCATGTGACTGCCTTGCAGGTGCTGATCGAGCCCGATGGGGTTGGCCACCGGCACCAGTTCGATCACGCCTTGCAGTTGCCCCTGGCTTTCGAGTTCGGCCAGGCGCTTTTTCAGCTCCCAGGCGGTGCGCATGCCCGGCAATTCGTCGGCGTGCAGGCTGGCCTGGATATAAACCTTGCGAGTACCCGCGCCATAACGAAACACGCTGAGAGTGCGCTCGCTACCGAGGTGGCTCCAGGGCAGTGGATGGTCGATGCGTTGCATGGCAAAACTCCAGAGTTTGCGTAGGAGCTGTCGAGTGCAACGAGGCTGCGATCTTCTAACCGGTTTAAAAGATCGCAGCCTGCGGCAGCTCCTACACCTACGGCGTATTAATGGCCGTAAACGTCAAAGTCGAAGTACTTGTCCTGCACTTGCTTGTACTTGCCGTTGGCGCGGATTTCAGTGATGGCGGTGTTGAACTTGTCCGCCAGCTCTTTATCGCCTTTGCGCACAGCGATACCGGCGCCGCCGCCGAAGTACTTGGCGTCTTCATAGGTCGGACCTACGAAGGCGAAACCTTTACCGGCGTCGGTCTTCAGGAAACCGTCGTCCAGATTGACCGAGTCAGCCAGCAATGCGTCAACACGGCCCGAGACCATGTCCAGGTTGGCTTCCTGCTGGGAGCCGTAGCGCACCAACTCGATGCCGGCCGGCACCAGCACTTCAGTGGCGAAGCGGTCGTGGGTACTGGCGCGCAGCACACCGACTTTCTTGCCTTTGAGTTCGGTCAGCGGGTCTTTGATGTCAGTGCCGGCCTTCATCACGAAGCGCGCCGGGGTGTGGTAGTACTTGATGGTGAAATCGACGTTCTTCTTGCGGTCGTCAGTGATGGTCATGGACGACAGGATTGCGTCGATTTTCTTGACCTTCAGCGCCGGGATCAGGCCGTCGAACTCTTGCTCGACCCAGGTACACTTCACTTTCATCTGCTCGCACAGCGCGTCGCCGATGTCGACGTCGAAGCCGGTGAGCTTGCCGTCAGCGGTTTTCATCGAGAATGGCGGGTAACCGGCTTCGATACCGATGCGGATCGGTTTGGCGTCTTCGGCCACGGCGGTCAGGGACAACATCGACAGTGCCAGGGCACCGAACATCACTAGCTTCTTCATTTATAACTCCTGTGTGCGGAGGCTTTTATTGGCAGCTTCGATTGGCAGCATTCGGTCGCAGCTTGTGGCTGACGAGGACCGAAGTGGCCGGCAGTCTATGGTGGCTTCAGCCACGTCAATTATTCCGAAGCGACAAATAAATACAGAAAAAGGCCAGGATGTTGCGGTGCCGCTGGATGACTATTTAAGAGATCAGCACTCGCAACCGATTACGTTGCTCACCGGGCGCGACGTTGCCACATTGAGCGCGAACCCTTCATCCAGCCAGCCGGTGACGCCGCCAATCATTTCCTTGACCGGGTAGCCCAGCGCCGCCAGTTTCACCGCGGCCTTGTTCGCGCCGTTGCAGTGCGGCCCCGCACAATAGACCACGAACAAACTGTTTTTCGGGTAAGCCGCCAAGCCCTCAGCGTTGAGCAGTCGCCCCGGAATGTTGATCGCACCCGGTACGTGCCCGCGCTCGAACGCCAGCGGACCGCGCACATCCACCAAAATAAAATCCACTTCGCCAGCGGCTTGGCTGCCATGAACGTCGGAACAATCGGTTTCGAATGTCAGCCGATTGCTGAAGTGCATCAGGGCAATGGCTGAAGGGGCGGCAGGAATTTCGCGAACCAGGCTGGTCATGGGTGGTGCTCCAGAGTGTCATTGGGTGTGAACAGACTTTATCCGCCCGCGACTTACGGCTAAAGTGGCGCACAAGACACTCACCGGGAACTTTCCGCCAAATGCAGCCTACCCCTGGATTGGTCGCGATTCTGGCCTATGACGGCCTGTGCACATTCGAATTCGGCATCGCCGTGGAGATTTTCGGCCTCGCGCGCCCGGAGTTCGAATTCCCTTGGTACAGCCATCAGATCGCCGCTGTCGATCCAGGACCGATGCGCGCCATGGGCGGCATTCAAGTGCTGGCCGATGGCGGCCTGGATCTGCTGGAGCAGGCGCGGACCATCATCATTCCCGGTTGGCGTGACCGCAGCGCTGCAGTGCCCGAGGCCCTTCTCACCGCCCTGCGTCAGGCTCACGCCCGGGGCGCGCGCTTGCTGTCGATTTGCTCGGGTGTGTTTGTGCTGGCCGCCACCGGTTTGCTCGACGGTCGCAGCGCTACCACGCACTGGCGCTACACCCGCGAATTGGCGGAACGCTTTCCAAATATTCTGGTGGACCCGGATGTGCTGTATGTCGACTCGGGCCAGTTGATCACCTCCGCCGGCAGTGCGGCCGGCATCGACGCTTGCCTGCATCTGGTGGCGCGGGACTTCGGCACCCAAGTGGCCAACTCGGTCGCTCGACGGCTGGTGATGTCGCCGCAACGCACCGGTGGTCAGGCGCAGTTCATTCCGACGCCGGTCAGCCCTACCCCACGCAGCGATCTGTCCCGCGTCATGCAGTGGGCGCGCGAGCGTTTGCATGAACCGCTGGAGGTGCGCGACCTGGCCAGCGAAGCCGCCATGAGCGAACGCACATTTCTGCGGCGCTTCACTGAGGCCAGCGGCCAGTCTCCCAAGACGTGGCTGCAACACGAACGCCTGGGCCGGGCCCGCGAGTTGCTGGAGAGTACCGATCAAAACACCGAGCAGGTTGCCCTGCGCTGTGGTTATCGCTCGGTGGAAAGCTTTCGGGTGGCGTTCCGCAGTGTGGTCGGAGTGCCACCGTCGGTGTATCGGGAGCGGTTTGGCCGGGAGACAAGGGCCATTTCCTGAGGCGGCCTTCGGGCCGCCATCGCGAGCACGCTTGCTCCTACAGGGGAGCAGCTTGTCCGGGCCTCGGTTTACTGGTCAGAACCTTCGCCTTCGGGGGTCACTTTGTTCTGGCTCAGGTAGCGTTCCAGCGTCTCGTTCTGCGGCGGCTGGGAGTTGTCCCCGGCGATCTGCCATAAGCGCCGCTCGATCCCCTGCGCCAGCAGATGCCCCACCGCCGATTCGATCGCCGACAGTACACACAATTGCGCCGGCTCGTTGGTGGTGTAGCCGACCTCGGCCTCCAGCAACTTCTTGAACTCGATGAACTTGAATACCCCTGCACTGCGGCCCACGGAGTAGATGGTTTTGCTGGTCATCACGTTGGCGAGTATCTGGCCGCTACGCACGTCCACCGCCCGCAGGTTCACGGTGACCTGGTCCACCCGATATTCGCGGGAGATGTCGATACCCAGGTAGCGTGCCCCTTCCCCGCCGCTCTTGACGTTGGTGTCGTAGGCGATGATCCCGCCTTCGAGCATCATGTTCGCCGCTTGCAGCGGTGGCAGTTCAGCCTGGATGTTCACCGGCGTGTTCGGTTTCTTTTGCGACGCGCGGATGATCTTGCGTTCGGTCAGCAGGTTTTGCAGCCCTTCACGCTCCAGCACCACGAACCATCCGCTGGCCTGCATGGCGTCCATCAGCATGCTCGCCGCACCTTGGGTGACGCTGGTGGAAAACGAGCTGGCGGGGGTCGGTTTGTACTGTCCGGTCTGGTCACGGAAACCGTACACCACCGCCATCAACCGGCCTTTGGGCCGTGGCATGTTGATCAAGTCGTAGTAGGTCGACGCCCGGGGTGTCAGGGTCGGGGTTTCGGTGTCCTGCTCGGCACCGATCGGCTCACGCAGGCTGCAGCCTTGAAGCGCTGCCAACAGCATCCCTAGCAAAATTATCTTTTTCATGTCCGTTGCTCCCCATCCGCCCAATTCCCCGTCAAGGGGCCAGGCCATTAACCTTGATTTCCGAAATTTCACCGGTCGCTCGGTCAGTCACTTCAATCGTCAGTTGCCCCGAATCGTCGAGGACGTTGACGATAAAAGCGTCCGTGGACAGGCTCCCGGTGTTGCCGGTGGAGATGTTGTCCAGCAGTTGCCCCAGCAATCGCGATTGCAACTGGCTGCTGAAGCGTTCCAGGGCCGAGGTGCCGGTCAGGGCGGCGCGGTCCTTCAGGTCCGGGTCGTCATAATCGTTTTGCGCCTGGGCGTTGTTGAGCAGCCAGGTGCCGTTCAACGGGTTGCCGCCAAACGATGGATTGATCGGCGTGTACACCAGCTCCGTGGCCTGGACCAGGCCGTAACTGCCGAGGCCGAGCAAGCACAAACCGGTGCGCTGCAAGAACGTTTTCGTTTTCATAGTTCGTCCCTCTCAAGGTCCGTGGTGTCCTGCAACAAGGCTTCCAGCTTGCGCTGGACAATCTGCCCGCGTACCCAGTCGGCGGCGTCATAAGCCTCGTCCTTGAGCTCCACGGTGTTCGGCGGCAGGAAGCGCCGATAAACCAAACGTTGTTGAAATTCCACGGTCACCAGGCTGCCCCAGCGAGCCGAAGGTCGTTCGCGAACCACCAGGTTGAAATCCATCGGGCTGGTGGCGCGCAGGCGTTCACTGAACGAGTAGTAAAAGTCGTGACCGATGTGCGAGATCGTGTCGTCGATGATGAAGCCGAGCATTTCTTCCTCTTCGCCCGCTGAGGCTGCAGAGGTGCTCAACACCAGAATCAATGCCAGGCAATATCTGTTCATGGCTGCAACGCCTGTGGCTGTTGCGACTGACCCTTGGCCGGGCCGGATGCGCCGTCGATAAAGGCTTTCTCGGCCACGAACTGCCAGTCCTTGTAACTGGCCATGCCGTTGAAATCCGACCATTGCGTGGGAAAGTCCGCCTGCTTGAGCGGTTTGTCCGTGGCCGGGCTGCTGATGCCGGTGATGCGTCCGTCGAAGCCGCGCATCAGGAACCATTCGCCGCCGCCAATCGGGTCCGGGTACAGCTGGCGGATGTGGTGTTTGGCGTTGGGAAAACGCTCGTCCTGCAACAAGTCGGCGAGTTCTTTCGGGTACTGGGCCAGGCCTGGCGAACTGCGGTAATAGCTGCGCAGCGCCTGAGCGTACTGGGTGCCGACCCAGAGCAACTGACGTTCGCGATCACGCCGCGAAGCGGTGGACCACAACTCGCCGGCACTGGCCAGGCCCATGCCCATCACCATGATCAGAAACAGCACACCCAGGTAGGTGAAGCCGTCTTCTGAAGCAGGCTTACCACTCGGAATAAAGGCTGCCATCACGCGCCCTCCCTGTGGCACCGCTCTTGATATCGGCGACGCCGCCGGCCACGCCATCAGGCGGTGCAACCATGACCCAGGCGTCTTTGCGTTCGGTAATCGGGTCAGTCGGCGGGTTGCGCAGGTAACGCTGCTCGACCAGTTGCTCGATGGAGTCCGGATAGCGCCCGGTGTCGCCGTAGTAGTGATCCAGGGCTTCGCGCATGGCCGACAGGCTCTGGCGCAAGGTGGTCTCTTTCGAGGCCTCCAGACTGTTGAAATAGCGTGGCAAGGCGATGGTCATCAGCGTCGCGATGATTGCCATGACCACCATCAGTTCCAGTAGGGTAAAACCCTTTTCCCGACGCATATGCTCACCACTCCCGGTACGCGATGCCGTTGAGCCCTTTGCCCCGGGCCTTGGAGTACACATCGAAGATGTCCTCGCCTTCACGCGGGTTTTGCGCCGTGCTGTCGTAGGAGCGCACACCCCAGCCGCCTTCATCGTCACGCTTGACCGGCGCCAGCGGGTCGTGGGGCACGCGCCGCAGGAAATAGAACTTGGCCCCTTTGGCGCTGCGCACATCCCGTACGCCTTCGACCAGTACTTGCAGGTTCGGCGGGTAGCCGCTGCTGTTCAGCGATTTCTCGATGTAGCCGGCGTCGAATGCACGCTTGTAGGCATCGATGGCATCGCGGATCTGGTACAGCGCCGTACGCAGTTCCTGCTCTTTGCCCCGGCGCACCACGGTCTCGGTCAGCGGCGCGGCCATGCCGGCCAGCAGGCCGATCAGGGCCAGCGTCACTACGACTTCGATCAAGGTAAAACCGCGTTGCGAGGCGTTCATGATCAAGGCTTCCCGACGGTAACGGTGGTAGCGATCGGGGCGCTCATGCCATGGGTCCGTACCTCTTCAACGCCGACCTTCGAACGGTCTGGCGCCTGGATGTGCATGCTGGTTTCAGTGCCGGTAGGGAATTCCATGTCCGACGGGCTCTGGTACGGCAAGTTGCGCACGATCCGCGGGGTGATCGACAGCACCAGCTCGGATTTGCTGACGTCGTCCTTGTTGCTGCCGAACAACCGGCCCAGGCCAGGAATGTCACCCAAGCCAGGAATCTTGTTGCCGGTGCTGCCGTGGTCGTTGCGCATCAGGCCGGCGAGGATCTGGGTTTCACCGTCATGCAGGCGCAGCGTGGTCTGCGCGTTACGGGTATCGACCTGGACCGGGATCGTGCCCTGGCGGGTCGGCTCCAGCGGCGTGGCGTTACTCACTTCCAGCGCCACTTTGATCGCCACTTCGTTGTTCAGGTGCACGGTAGGCTGGACTTCCAGTTTCAAACCGACATCGAGGTAAGTCACGCTTTCGGTGATCACCGGCCCTTGGGTCGAAGGCACCGACGTGGCGCTGATGATCGGTACGCGTTGGCCGATGTGGATGCGCGCCTGCTCACGGTTGCTCACGCGGATCACCGGGCTGGCCAAGGTGTTGATGTCCTTGTCCTGGGCGTTGATCTTGGCTTGTGGCGATGGCGAGATGGTGATGCGGCTGGAGTTGATGCCTTTGAGCTGATCGAGGATGGTCACCGCCGACCCGTCGCTGTTGACCACGCCGAAGGTGTTGGGCCATTGCAGGCCGAGGTCGAGAATCCGCTGGGTGGCGACTTCCATGACCTCCACTTCCAGCACCACTTCGGGGTTGGACTGATCCTGCGATTGCAGGAGTTTCTCGGCCATGCGAATCGCGTCACCGGTGTCGCGCATGGTCAGGGTGTTGAGGCGTTCATCGACGAACACATCGCGGGTCTTGAGCATGGTCTTGATCATGTTCAGCGCGGTGTTGGCGTCGATGCTGGTCAGGTAGAAGGTGCGCATGACCAGTTCCTGGTAATCCTTGAGTTTTTGCGGCGAGTCCGGGTAGATCAGCAAGGTGTTTTCGTTCACCACTTTCTGGTGCAGCTGGTTCTGTTGCAGCAGCAGCTCCACGGCGTCTTCGATGCGCACGTCACGCACGAAGATCGTGGCTTTCATGTCCGGGCGCAGGTCTTTGTCGAAGATGAAATTCAAACCGGCAACCTGAGACAGCACTTCGAAAATGGTTTTCAGGTTGGCGTCGCGAAACTCCAGGGTCACCGGCTTATCGAGGCGGGTGCGCAGTTGCGGATACGCCACCACGTTGCGGCTCTGCACCAGTCGGACGTTACCTTGCAGTTCCAGAGCGCCTTCGTTGTTGGGGTCCAGTTCGAGGATCTGCCGCACCTGACGCTCGGCACCGTAGATGTCGCCGCGACGCAAGTCGCCACGGGCCAGTTCGAGTTTTTCATCGAGGCTGCGCATGTGTTCGAGCTGACGCATGGCGTCCTGGGCGCGACGGTTGTTCGGCTCGATGGTCAGCACCCGGCCGTACCCCATGCGTGCTGAAGCAAAGTCACGTTGCGTGCGATCCATGTCGGCCTGGGTCAACAGCGCGGTGATGGCGCGGGCGCGGGCACTGTTGAGCGCGATGTGCAGTTCGGTGTCGCGAGGGTTTTCGCGCAATCCTTCCTCGATCCGCGCCAGGCCGGCTTCATACTGACCCTGCTCGATCAGATCAGAAGCCTCTTCCTTGGCAACCTGCGCCGAGCTGCACGCGGCCAGCCCTGCACAGAGGCAAAGGCTCATCAGCAAACGGGATTTGTTCATTGCGCGCTCCCCACAGACAAGGTCTGGGACAAATGCAGAGGCAAATAGACCAGGCTCAGTTCCAGATCGGAAATCCCCTCGATCTTCCATGTTTCGTCGATCACATCCCCCTTGCGCACGACGTAGATCTTTTCGCCGTTCTGCAAAAACACTTGCAGGTCGGTGCGATCATCCATCCGGCCAATGAACTGGAAAGGCATCGGCGGTGCAGTGGGGGCCTGCACGACCGGCGCAACGTTGACGGCTTGTTCGGTGACACTGGCCAGTGTTGGCGCCGCCTTCCAGCTACGGGCGGCAAACAGGTCGCCGGCCGGGCTCAGGTCCTTGATCGGTGCTGACGTGGCGGCGGCTTTGGCGGCCGACGAGGTCTTGCCTTTGGCAGGCGTGGCGACGGCAGCCACGTCGACGTCAGCGTCGTCGGCCTGCTTGAAATATTCGGGCAACCAGGTCAGCGCCGCTGCCACACCGAAGAAAGCCACCCAACCCACTACTCGTTTGCTGTTCATCATGACCTCGACAGGTAAAGGGTCATGCGGATCCGGCCGTTGAGGTCGGTGTCGGCGATCTTTTTGCGCTGCAGTTCCAGGTCCTCGACCACCACCGCCGGCAACTGGCGGAGCAAGGCGTGCATGAAGCGCCGCAGTTGCGGGTAGCTGCCCCGCACCGGCAGCAGAATCTGATAGCGCGCCAGGTGTGTCTTCGGATCAATGCCCAGCGAGTATTCGCCACGGGACAGGGTGATGCGTTCCTGGGCGGCCAGCGCGTAGATCTTGTCGATGGCGACGGTGGCCTGTGGCTGGGTCGGCAATTTGCTGCGGAAATCATCAAGCTGACGCTGCGGCACCACCGGTGCAGCGACGCTGCCCTCCTCGACCTTGGCCAGGTATTCGCTGGCTTCGCGGGTCTGCTGACTCAGGTCCTGGAGTGACTGCCAGTCCGGCAGCAAACCGCCCAGACCCCAGGTCAGCGCAACCACCAGCATGACCAGCCCCGCCAGGCCGGGCACGCCCAGGCTTTGCAGGTATTCGTGGACGATCAATCTAGGGATTTGCATCGCCGATCTCCCAGGTAGCCGACAGGTTGAAGCGGACCGGTTGTTCCGGCACGTTGGCGACGATTTCGTGGCTGAGCAGCGACACGTCGGACAGCTCGTCGCTGGCTTCCAGACGACGGTGGAAGTCGAGCATCGCGTCCAGGTCGCGTGCCTCAGCGCTGATCCGCACCTGGCCTTTACGGGCGTCCGGGGTCAGGGCCAGCAAGGCAATGTTGTCGCGGGGCATGGATTCGAGCGTGGCGAACAGGCGTTCCCAAGGGCGGCGCAGCTGTTGCGACACCTTGCGCATCTCGGCCAGGTTCTGCGCTTGCTCGCGGGTTTCGGCCGGGGTCAGGCTGACCTTGGTGCCGGTATCGCCGGTGAGCACACGTTGGGCGGTTTGCAGGTGACCTTGCTGTTGCTCGGCCTCCCCGCTCAAATGTTGCTGGATCAGCATGCAGCTCAGCGCCAGCAGCACGCCCCCGGCCATCAGGCTCCAGCCCAGAGGGCTCGAGCGGCGGCGCGGTTGAAAGTCGAGCATCAGCGGGCGCATGTCAGGCCACCGCCCGGGACATGACGTACAGGCAATCGCGTACGGCAGTCCGGTCCTCTTCAAGGGTGCGCAGGTGCACACCGGGCACTTCAGGGTGCGAGTCGATGCGGGCCGGTGCGTGCAGGTAAACGTTCAGTGGCCGTTCACTGCTGGAAGCCTGCAATTGGCTCTCCCGCCCGATCAGTGCGGTGAGTGCCGCATCGCTGTCGCTGCTGCCCACCGAACGCACCGACGTCCAGCGGCCTTCGCGTGCCAGCAGCAGCACACTGCGCACTGGCTCGGCGACGACGAACAGGAAGTCGCCGGCGTCGAAGCTTTTGTCGAAGTGATTGAACGCCGCCATCAGGTACGGCTGCACCGAGCGCAGACGCAGGCCACGACCACTGACCAGCGTGCGCAGACGGTCGAGCAAATCTTGTGGCAGCGCGGTCGCGATGCGGTCGTAACCGGCCGGCTCAGCCGAGAGCACCAGGCTCCAGGTTTGGTTCATCGCACCGTAGAGGTCTTCGAAGCACAGCTGGGCAAACCCGCGCAGCTCATCGGGGCTGCTGATCTGATCGCTCCAGGGCACCAGGCAAAAACGGCTGAAGTGCCCGGAAACCACCACGGTCAATTCCGCACCGGCGCGGGTGTGTTCACCCAGCAGACGGTCGAGGGTTTCCAGGGCAACAGCCCAGGCGTGGAAACCTTCATCGATGAAGCCGACGCTGCCCAGCCACAGGGTTTCGCTGCCCTTGCGCTGGCCGAGGCCGACACCGCTGGCGCCGAGCACGGCGACATAACGCTCACGAGATAAATGTGACACGATTGATCTCCTCGAGAGTGGTCCGGCCTTGTTGCACCAGTTCCAGGGCAGACTCGCGCAACAGGCGCAAGCCACGTTTGCAGGCATGCGCCTTGATTTTCGAAATGGGTTGGCGCTCGACGATCATTTGCCGCAGTTCGTCGTCCAGGTGCAGCAGTTCGGCGATTGCACTGCGCCCGCGATACCCGGTGCCGCGGCAGTGACCGCAACCTTTGCCGTGGACGAACTGGTAGTGAGCGACCTGCTGCGGATCGAGCCCCGAGGTTTCCAGTTCTTCTTCGCTCGGGCTGTACGGTGTGCTGCAGCTGCTGCACACCAGGCGGATCAAGCGTTGCGCCAACACTGCGTTGAGTGCCGAGACCAGGCTGTAGGGGTCGATTTCCATCTGGGTGAAACGGCCGATCACGTCGAACACGTTGTTGGCGTGAATGGTGGTGAACACCAGGTGCCCGGTGAGGGCCGATTGCACGGCGATCTGCGCGGTGTCCGGGTCGCGGATTTCACCGACCATGATCTTGTCCGGGTCATGACGCAGGATCGAGCGCAGGCCCCGGGCGAAGGTCAGGCCTTTCTTTTCGTTGACCGGAATTTGCAGCACGCCCGGCAGCTGGTACTCGACCGGATCTTCGATGGTGATGATCTTGTCCACGCCGTGGTTGATCTCGGTGATCATCGCGTACAGCGTGGTGGTCTTGCCGCTACCGGTAGGGCCGGTCACCAGCACCATGCCGTAGGGTTCGGCGGCGAGGCGGCGCAGTTGGCGCAGGGTTTCTTCTTCGAAGCCCAGGGCCTGCAGCTGCACGCCGCAGACCTTGTCGGCCAGGTCCTGTTTGTCGAGGACCCGCAGCACCGCGTCTTCACCAAAAATGCTCGGCATGATCGACACCCGGAAGTCGATCTGCCGGCCACTGATACCGATTTTGAAGCGACCGTCCTGGGGCACGCGTTTTTCGCCGATGTCCAGTTCGGCCATGACTTTCACCCGGGAAATCACCTGTTCGGCGAACTCGTTGCCCTGGATTTTGCTGATGTTGTTCAGCACGCCATCGATGCGGTACTTGATCACCAGACCGCTGCCGGTGGTGCCCAGGTGGATATCGCTGGCGTGCATTTTCAGCGCGTCATACAGGGTCGAGTTGACCAGTTTGACGACCACGCTGGAGTCTTCGCTGATGCTGGTCAGGGACAGGCTTTGCAGGTTATCGATTTCGGCGCCGGCGTCGCTCTGGGCGTTGAGCGATTCGACCGCGTGGAAGCTCTCTTCGTGACGCGCCAGGTAGGCTTTCAGGTCGTCGGCATGCACCAGGTACAACGCCGCGCCGTGCAGGCAATCGTCGATCCAGGCCAGGCGTGCGGTGTCGAAGGGGTCGGCAAACACACCGATGATCGCGTCTTCGTGACGCAGCAGGGTGAATTCGCGCTTGAGGCATTGGGCCAGGGTGACCCGATCGAAAACAGGGGTGGATTGAAACAGGCTGTCGGTGTCGAGCACCGGGTAGTGCAAGGTGGCGCCGAGGCAGTGGATGAAGGGCATCGGGGCCAGTTCAGACAGTTCCCCCAGAGCATCCAGCATGCGTTCGCCGGAAGTGGCGGCCAGTGCCCGCGCCTGGGCCAATTGCTCACTGGTAAACCGGGTCGGTACACAGTCCAGCGGCGCAGCATCGACGACAAGTGATAGACGGTCCATGGCTTGCTCTCCAACGCCCGGGGCTTTGAGCCCTGTCGGCGCGGCGAGCTATTTCGGCGGGGGCCGGAACGTCTTGTCGCGCCACTACTCCCCGGTGAGCAATTGTTCGTCGTCTGGCGCTGTGGAGACCGATGAACCTCGTCGGCGATCCGCAAGCACCCAACTACCGTCGTACAACTGCAGCGGGAAACTTTCGGTCCTGCTCTGGCGTCGTTCGACGAATCCTTCGGAAATGCTCGCACCTGCTCTGGGTTCGCGCTCCCTGCCTAGAAGGTCCAGCACTGCCCGGGCCAATTCCGCCAATGGAAACGGTTTGAACAGGATGTGGCTGACTCCCAGTTGGTGCGCCCGTTCGCAAACTTCTGCGGTGGGGTGCCCGGTGATCAGCACAAAATGACAGTTCCTGTTCTGGCGGACGGCATCGAGCACCTCAAAGCCTTCCATATCGGGCAAGCGGTAATCGAACACCATCACATCGGGTGCGAAATCGTTAGCTTCAGCGATTCCCTGTGCACCGTCGTGAGCAATCCGGACGTCCAACTCTTGCGCCTGCAGGTAACCCTGGAGGTTTTCTGCAAGAAGTTGTTCGTCGTCAACAACCAGTACTTTGTTTAACAAGGTGGACTCCTTGAAACCGCAGGTCCGAATACCGAGCCTGGTGGAGTGTGCGCCTTGATAGGTCTAACGCACACTTCATGCCAGGCTGAGCGCCGGTAATTTTATGTATTCATGTCCTTGAATTTAAACGCAATGCCCTTTCGCCCACATGCCCCACCCCCCAAAAGCGGGGAAAAGCGAACGGATGTGCATTGATGCTTTTCCCCACTGTTGGGGAATGCTCAATCGTCGTCAACCCGTTCGATTCGATTGCTGGAACGCAGCTGTGCCAGCGCCTGTAGACGAGCCTGGACCTGTTTCTGTCGGGCAAGGTAAGCCCGAACCATGTCAAGTCCTTGCTCTTGTGTGACATCGGCGGCCTCCATTCGGTTCTGTACGTAAATCAAATGCCATCCCACCGCTGTACGCACCGGCTCACTGACCGATCCTGGCGCCAGGGCAAATGCTGCGGCCTCGAACTCAGGCAGCATGCGCCCGCGCGGGAAATAGCCCAGATCACCGCCGTCGCTGGCCGAAGCGTCTTCGGAGCCAGTCCGGGCCACACTGGCAAAATCTTCGCCTGCAGCGATACGTTTACCCATTGCCTCCAAGCGTAGTCTCGCGGATGAAACAGTGGAAGCATCCGCACCCTGAGGCACTTTGATCAGGATATGCCTGGCCTGGACTTGCTCGGGCCGGTTCATTTCGGCGCGATGCGCCTGAAAAAACGCCTGCACTTCTTTTTCGTCCGGCTCGCTGATTCTGGTCAGCTCGGCAAACATCTGCTGGGCCGCCAGGTCGCGGCGGGTGTATTCGATGTAGGCCGCTTCATCGAAACCGGCATCCTCCAGGCGCCGGGCAAACACGTCGGCACCGCCGAAGGCCTGACGCGTCTGGTCGACCTGGCTTTGCACCGTGGCATCGCTGATAACCACGCCGCGCTTGACCGCCTCCTGCCAAAGCAATTCTTTGTCGATCAAGGCGTCCAGCGCGGCCTTGCGTAATTGCTTGTACGCCTTCGGATTGCGGATGCTGCCGACCGCGCGGCCCTGATCTTCCAGGTACTCGACGAAATAGCGCTCCAGGCGTAGCTGGGAAATTTCCTCGCCATTGACCCGTGCCACGGCCGGGCCATTGCTGCAAAACGCAGCCGGAACCCACAACATCAACAGAACCAGCACAGTCTTGAGTCTCATGGTGGGCCTCCGGTCAGGGCATGGCGGCAATGGGTTTGTACGGGGCAACCAGATAAAAACGCTGGTCGGGCAGATCCACGGTGACAATGTGCGCGCCGCTCAGGCCGAGCCGGCGCCCCGGTCCGAAGCTGATCAGTGGGGTCAGGCCGGTGTCGAAGTCATGCAGGCCCTCCAGAGCGGTGATCAATTTCTCGCGACTGGCATCCCGCCCCGCCTGCTTCATGCCTTCGCTGAGCAGCATCATCGAACTGAGTGCGCCGACCTGCAGAACCGCGTGCTCGCCACCGAGCTTCTGACGCTCGCGCAACTGGGTCAGCGCCAGGCGTCCGGCAATCGTCCAATCGCTGGGCACGAACGGATAGGCGAGAAACACCCGTCGGGAAAATCCGCTGGGCACCTGCAACAGATCACCCGCTACCTGATTCGACGCGGCAAACAGATAAGGCACCTGCCCCGCCATTTGCAGACGCTCGGCCAACCGGCTGAAACCACCGCTGCTGCCCAGGTAAAACACCGAACGCGAGCCCAAGGGCAGCTCGTCCTGCGCCGATTCGTAAGGTTGCAGGCGTACTTTTTGCCAGGCGTTGTCTTGCAGGTATTGCGCGAGTTTTTCCGCTGCCAGGCGCTGGCCGGGTTCGTCCGGGTAGGCGATCAGCGTCGGCCCTTGCAGCACGCGCAAACTGGTGGCGGCGTAATTGGCCAGGGCGATCATCTGTTCACGCAGTCCCGGCAGCGGTTCGAAAATCTGCCGGCTGAGCTGGGCCGTGCCTTGCAGTGACAGCGGTCCTATCAGCGGCACACCGGCATGTTCCAGACGCGGTGCCAACTCGTTATCCAGCGCTGGCGCCAGCGGTGCAATCAGGGCGAAGACCTGTTCCTGATCGATCAATTGGTCCAACGCCTGCTCGGCGCTGGCACGGTCAGGCCCGGGATCGAGAATGGTCAGGCGCAACTGCCGGCCGTGTATCCCGCCCGTTTCGTTGATCCGCGCGACACTGCCCCGCAACACTGCCGCGACCGTCGCGCCTTCCTCGCTCAGGGCCCCGGTGCTCGGCAACAGCGTGCCCAGGTGCAGGCTGTCGGGGTTCAGCCCCGGATCACGTTCATCGGCCAGACGCTTGAGGTACGCCGTGAGGTTGCGCTGATCATTCATCGACAGCACGAACCGCGGCATCGCCGGGTCGAGCCGATTATTGCCAGGATCGCGCCCTTCCTGGATCGCTCTGGCCAAGGTGCCTTCGGTATACGCAGGGTAAGCGCGCCCATTGATGTGCTGCTGGCCATAGGTGCTGGTCAGCCGCGACCAGCTCAGGTCCGGCGGCCGTACCCCGCCTTCGGGTCGTCCCAGGCCATCGCTGCCATGACAATTGGCGCACGGCAGGCTGCTGGCCGGCAGCAACATGCCTGACGCCCCGACCCGGGCCATGATCGGCTCACCGCTCGCCGACACGCCCTCGCGGTACAACCGCTTGCCCGCACTTTCGCTGGGGCTCAGCGGCAATGCATGGGCGGCGCAGCTGATGCCACCGAGAATGAGCAGGCCGAGGATGAGGGCGTTTTTCATGGCGCGGACTCAACGGCCAGCCACAGGCATTGTCAGCAACTGCAAGCGCTGGGCAATGGCCGCGGCCGGGGCATCAGGACGGATTTTACTCCAGCGTTTGTTGGCCACATCACCCACGATCAACTGTGTGGAGTGCTGCTCGGGGCTCGGGATGATCTGACCGATGCGTCCCAGTACCAGGTCCATTTGCGCTTTGTCGCCGGTAAGAAAAAGCCAGTGGGGCTCATCGACGCCCTGCTTCAAGGTGTAAGCCTTGAGTACCGCCGGTGTGTCTCGCAGCGGATCACTGGTAAGGGAGATGAAGGTGACGCCGTCCGCCTTGTCGCCCAGCGCTTCACGTACTTCTTTGAGCTTTTGGGTGATCAACGGGCAGGCATCGGTGCAACTGGTGAAAATCACATTGAGCAGCACCACGCGGTTTTGCAGGGCGTCGCTGTAGAAACGCAGGGTGTTGCCGTTCTGGTCCTGCAACGGCGTGTCGGTGAACCAGGTTTTCGCATCGCGGGTTCCCGTAGCCGGTTGTGCGGCAGCCACTGCCGGCGCCGTCGCTCCGGCCGGTGCAGCCTGCTCATGCCCTTCATGGGAAAACGCCAGAAAACTGATCAGGCAAAAACACATGGTCAGGAAGATCAAGGCGAGCGCTTTCATGGCTGGTGCTCCATGGCAATGGCGGTGTGCTTGGCGTGGGCGTTACGCTCGCCGCTGAGTTTCTCGACTTCACGACTCAACACCGTCGGGTCGGTGAAACCGTAGTAGCGGGTCCAGTGGCGACTGTTGCCGTCACCCACCAGGATCAACGGCTGGTGATTCTTGAAGTCGCCGCTGAACGAGCCCAGTCCCTTGAGCGTTTCGTTGACCGACTGTGGTGAGCCCGTCAGCCAGCTCCAGCCCGGCCCTTTCTGGAACGTGCGCGCGTAGTCATTCAGGCGCTTGGCGTCGTCGCGCTGTGGGTCGATGCTGATCGACACCAGTTGCACCTCGGTGCCGACCCGCGCCCCGAGCTGTTTCTGCACCTTGCCCATGATCGACGACACCACCGGGCACACCGTGGTGCAGCTGGTGTAGATGAAGCTCATGACCACGATCTTGTTGCTGATCAGGTCTTTCTCCAGGCGCACGGTCTTGCCGTTCTGGTCCACCAGCGCCACGTCGGCGAACTTGACCTGGGCGCTTTCCGAACTGGCGCTTTTGGCCGGTGTGTGGCCGGCGTGTTCATCGGCCGAGTGAGCCACGGCCTGGCCGATACCGACCGCCAACAGGCAAAGCGTCAGCAGTCCACGATGTGCAAATCGGTTCATGTCGATACCCTCTTCAATGAGCGGCGCCGGGCAGCACCCGGACGCTGGCAAAAGTCTGGTCGCCGAATTCCGCGCCCAGCGACGCGGCACGTACGTGCAGGTACCAGGCGCCCTTCTGGTCGAGGGTCACCGGGGCTTCATAAATCCCGTTGCCGACGTCCAGCGCCGCGACGATCTGAGGCCGAGAGGATGGCGCCAGGAAGTAGCGCACCTGAACATCCTTGACGCCGCTGCGCTCGACCTTCTGCTTGCCCTGCACGATGCGGAAACGCACGGTGTACGGGCTGCCCAGGGCGGCGGTGGTCTTGTCCAGCAGGAACTCCACTTTCGCCGCGCCCAGCGGCTGGTCAATCGATGGATTGGCCTGCACCACTGTGCTGAAGCAATGGATGATGTTCGGCTGATTGAGCAGGAACGCCACGTCGAAACGCCCGGCCGATGGCAACTGGATCCGCGCGCTGTACACCCCCGGCTCGACTTCGCGCAGGCTGCGATCAATGACCATCGCCGCCCGCGCCACTTGCCCGCGATTGGGGTAGCCGGACATCGGCGCGTTCATGCCCTCGGCGTAGAAGTACGTGGTGTTGTCGGTCGGGTTGACCACGAACACCGCATTGTCGTCCCGCGACACCGCCAGGCTCGACGCCAGCGGCAGGTCACCGGCCAGCCGTGGCGGTTTGGGTCCGGCTTCGAAACCCTGGGTGATCGGCTTGCGGCCTTCGCCCAGGGAAGCCAGGTTGATCATCGTCACCTTGGGCGAGGCCAGCCCACGGATGTAGGCGTAAGCCTTGGTGAACACCACTTGATAGGGTTCGGCAGCCACGTCCAGTTCGTGTATCAGCGAGTCGTTGGCCGCGTCGATCACCGAGGCCTGGTTCTCCAGGGTGTTGAGCACGACGCCGAAACGGCCATCGGCGCTGAACCCCATCGGGCCAAGACCCTGTTTCATCTTGATCACCCGGCGCACCGACTGGCTGCTGGCGTCGACCACGGTCACCGTGCCGTCCTTGCCATCGGCCACATAGGCAGCGCCGGACAGCGACGAGTACACCACCGACAACGGGTGCGAACCGGTCTTGAGCTGTTTGCTGATGGTCAGGCTGGCGATATCGATGATGCTCACGGTGCCGTCGTCGCGGTTGGTCACGAAGGCAAAACGGCTGTCCTTGCTGAAGGCGATTTCGTGATGGCCGCTGCCGGTGGCCAGGTGCTTGAGGGTTTTCAGGCTGGCGGTGTCGATCACCGTGACCCCCGATTGCTCGGCTGACGAGGCATTGTTGCCCACCCACAGCAGGCGTTCGTCCGGCTGCAAGACCACGCGCACCGGGTTGCTGCCCGCCGCGACCGAATCGATGACTTTGAATTGTTCGCTGTCGATCACCGCCACTTCGCCCGCGCCGGGCATCGAGACAAACACCCGTTTGTTATCGCGTGGGGTCACCCAATCCATCGGTGCCTGTTTGATGTCGATGCGTGCCATGGTGCTGGTGATGCCGCCCACCGACACCGACGGGTCCACCACCGAAATGCTCGCATCGCGGTTCATGACCAGCAGGAAGTAGCTATTGAGGTCCAGCAACGGCCGTGCGCCGATGCTCGACTTGAGGAACACCCCGACCCGGGATTTGCAGCTCTTGTCACGGCCCTGGGCCAGGTCGGCGGCCACGGCTTCCGGGTCCAGCCAGGCGCCGGGGGCGACACCGGAAAGTGGCTGGCCGGAGGCCTTGTCGGTGACCCGGAACTGCACGTCGGCGAACTCACCTTCGCGCAGCACGCCATCATCGGCCAGCGGCCGCACCTGCAGCGCGACCGCTACGCCGTCACGCTCAAGCGTCTGGCCGGTCCAGGTGTCGGGCAACGCCACTTCGCTGAGCAAGGTCGGCGGCGTGGTACGCGATACCCCGAGCCAGATCAGCGCTCCGGCAACAACCAGCGCACAACTGGCGAACGTGATGGTCCTGTTCATGGCAAAACTCCCCTTCAGATCTGTGTCTGCCTCACTGCCCTAATGTGGGAGCGGGCTTGCCCGCGAAGAGGCCGGCACATTCACCATTGATGTGCCTGACACTCCGTCATCGCGGGCAAGCCCGCTCCCACAGGTGCTGCGTTGTTTCCATGCCTACGGCGCAGGCGCGGGCGCCGGCTCCGGCTCGTTGGTCACCCGCAACAGCCCCCACAACCCGGCGGTATTACCGAAGGACGCGTTGTCGCGGTACAGGTAGTCCCCTGCGATTGCATTGCTGCCCCCGGCGCTCGGGTGCATGAAGCTGAAGTGCGCCGCCGGCAACACGCTCTCCCGGGCGCCGATGTACATCGACATCGGGTTGTAGCCGAACTTCACTGAACCGATCCCCGGTGTGCCCATCGGGTACCCGCCCACATCGCTCTTCTCCGACACGAACGGGTTGACCGACCAGACGTGACCGTCAAGCTGGAAGGTCGAACCACGACTGCCGCCGGACGGCATCAGGATGTGCGTGCGGAACGGTTGCCCCGGTTTGACGTAGAACACCGGTGTTTGCGGATCGCCGCCGACCAGGGCATTGCTGTAGGCCATGTGCGCGTTCGGCACGTCGCCGTAGGTGCCAGGGCTGCCGGCGTGGCCGAACGGTGCATCCGGGGCCAGGCCGAAGCGGAACCACATCGGTTCGATCTTGTAGTTGATCGCCATGCTGGCGTTGTCCTTCGGATCGTTCGGTACGCCGTTGCCTTCCGAGGCAATGCCTTCCACCGGCCGCCCGTTGGCCCAACGGGTGTTCAAGGCGCGCTGCCAGACCATCGCGAAATCGCGGTAAGTGGTCTGGCCCAACGCGGTCACTGTGGCCGACGCGCGTTTGGCATCTTCAACCCAGGTGGAACCGATCGGCAGGACACTCATCGCACCGCCCAAGCCTTTTTGCGGTTGCTTGATCACGTCCGCCGGGGTGAAGTTCAAGCCGCCGAACTCCACCGCCGTGGCGTTGATGTTGTCGACATTGCGCCCCAGTTGAGTGATCGGTTTGCCTTCACGCTCCAGGTGTCCGGCGTAGTACTGATAGGTACGGGTCGGATACGCGCCAGTGTTGCCGACGCGCGGTGGCACGGTCTGGATCGGGTTGGCGCCAACGTTGGCACCGTCGGATTTGGTGATGTCATACGCCAACAGTTGCGCGTGCAGGCCGACATGGCTCGATGGCCGCAGCAGGTTGTTGTTGAACGTGGTCGAGCCTTGGCCGTCGTTGCGGTCACGCTTGGCCAGGCCTTGCAGGATCGCAGTCTGGGCCAGGTCCGGCATCACGCTTGGCAGACGGTTTTCCAGGGTGATGTTGATGCAATCACCGGCCGCCGCGCGCAGGATCAGCGGTTCGACAGGCACACCGGGTTTCAACTTGCCGGTGATCGGGTCGAGGTCGCCCTTGCGCACATACAGGATGGCGGTCGGGTCGTGCAGCGGCCCGCTTTGCCCGCCGATGGTGAAGGTCTCGCCATCTTCCGGATCGATCACCGTGACCTGCGGAATGCTCACCGGCCGCGAGTTCAGCACCAGAGTGCCGCCCGCCGGTTTCAGCGGCCCGCCGACATGCTGGCCGAGACCCGCCGGGTCCGCGATGGACAGGCCCAGCGGATTGCCGAGGATGTCGTTGGCCAGTGCCGCGACCACTTCATAATTGCGTTGCACGGTTGGCCGGGTGCCGATGCCATTGGGGTTGGCGCCAATCCGTGGGCAAATCCCGTCGAACGCCACGGTGTTGCGCATGCCGGTCGGTTTCGGGTTGTTCGGCACGGCAAATAGATCGTTGCGTTGCGCGGTGTAGTTGCGCATCACGCCCCAGATCCCGTTCCAGTAACCCTCGATGGACGCGTCCATGGTGTACAGATAATCACCGGTGGTCGCCGCCGCGCTGGAGATCATCGACACCGGCGCATTGAAGCCCATTTGCTCGGAGATCCCGACCATCTGCGACGCGCGCCAGCCGGAGTTGGAGCTGTTGCCGAAGCCGGAGCCGCTTTGCAGCCACTTCACGCCGTGCAGGGTGACGTTGTGCTCCTCTTCGTGGCCGCCGGCATGCACCCGCAGCCGGACGTTGTCGCCGGTGTAAGTACGCAGCATCGGTGTGAACGGATCGCCAGGTTCGGCGCCGCCCTTGTTGATGTGCGGCGGGAACTGCGTGGTGCCGCCGGTTGGGCCGGTGGCCGCAGTGATCAGGTTTGGCGCCAGGTTCATCGCCGGGATCGCACGGTCGGTACGGCTTTGCATGGCATACGCCAGGTCGCCGCCCAGGCCATCGGCCTGCATGCCACGCTTGCCGTCCGGGCCGACCTTGTTCGGGTCGTACACCCGCAGGGCCAGCGGTTCGTTGCGATAGTTGACGACGAACATGCCTGGGTCATCCACCGAGATGGCTTGTGGGCAAGGCCGGCTCGGGCAGCCCGGCATCACGCCGCCACGCAACTCGACAACCGCTTCGAGCAACTCGCTGGTGTTGTCGCGCACCGGTGGGTTGATGGCGTAGCGGAAGCTGTCGGCCGTGGCCGGGAACGCTTGTGGGTTCGGCACGCCGTTCGGGCCGGCGCCGACGTATACACCGGCTTCATAGGCGTGCTGGAAGTCGCTGTATTCGAGGAAAAACTCACGGAAGCTGTCGTTCTTGCCGTCGCCATCCAGGTCACCGGTAGAAATCACCGCTTGCCACGAGGTCGGCCCGCCGTCCTGCCGCGCGCCGCTGTACAGAGGCTCGCCGGTTTCAGCGTGGAACCAGGTGGAACCGGCCGGTTCAGCCAGGACAGTGGCGTACAGGCCAATCTGTTGGTGCGTCGATGGGCCGAGGTGGTCGTGGGTAAAGATGGTGCCCAGGCCGCGGTCGACGCCATAGGTGTTCACCACCGGATCGACGAACCAGCGCTGCATGGCCGTGCGTGCGCCCACCCAGTCAGCCCGGCCGTATTGACCGAAGAACGGGTGATTCTTGGCTTTCGGGCAGGCCGGCGTGCCGTCACGCGGGTCGGTGCCTTCGCATTGGTTGAACTCGCGAATGGCGTGGATGCGCTCTTGCACGGCACCTGGGGAAAGTACGCCGTCCTCGTAGTTCCAGCCGTTGGACGAACCATCGGCAGACACCAGGTCCCACTTCGGCAAGTGAATGTGCTGGCCGATCACGTCGGTCGGCGTGCGCACTTGATAGTCGTCCATCTCGTAGGTGGCCGGCACCAGGTTGGTTTGCTGGTACTGCACGCAATCGAAGGTGTTCATGCGCATCACCAGAGGCTCTGGCGGACGCTGTTTGGTGATCACCGGCCAGGCGTCTTCCCACAACGCCAGGATGCGCGCTTGCGGGAAGTGGTAGCCGACCTTGTTGTACACCGCGTCGAACTGAATGTTCGCCGCTTTGTAGACCCGAGGACGGTCCGCGGTGAACGTCGAAGCGCCGAGATACGACATGCCGTCGAGGCGCTCGCCACTGATGAACTCACCGGTGCCAGCGCTGCTGGTCAGGCGTTTTTGCCGGTCATCCATGCACGGTTCGTAGTACGGCGCACCGGCCACCGGCAAGGCGCCGTTGGTGCGGAAGTTGCGCGCCACGATCTGGTTGCCCGGCAGCACGGCGTAGCTTGGGTGATCTTTTTTCGCGTGGAAGGCCATGGCCGCCTGTTCGACTTCGGTGCCCTCTTCGGGCATGTAGATCGGTTTGGCACGGGTCACAGTCTTGGAGAAGTCCAGCGACGTGGTGATGGTCTCGGCTTCGCCCCCGTCGGACACACCGCCCAGGGCATGACGCGGCAAGCCGCCGTCCCAGCCACCGGACTGGTTCGGATCGAGGTTGGCCCACAGGGCTTTGCCACTGGCCTTCAAGGATTGAGCGGTGGCGGCATCAAGCATGTCCAGCGGTGGGGTCGGTGGGCGTTGGCCGACCGAACTTTCCATGCCGCCGATCCAGAATGGATAGCCAGGGTTTTTCAAGGTGCCATCGGCGTTGCGGTTGGCTTCGCTGCGGTCGATCAGCGCCAGCGAGCCAATAGCCCCGGTCACGCCGCTGCCACCGTGATGTTCGCCATCATCGTCGCCTTCTTCATCGTCATCGTCGTTGGCAGCCACCAGGGTTTCGCCGATTTTCGGCACGACCGCGACTTTGCCTGGCATCGGCGGCATGGCTTTACCTGGCAGCGGGACCACTGCCGGAATCGGTGTGCCAGCAACGATTTCGCCATCGGGCAAGGCCCGTGCGTCCGCCGCCGGTTTGCCGCTGCGCAAGGCATACGGTTCGCTGTGGAAGCCGTCGGCGCCTTGTTGCGAGACTTCGAGTTTGGTGCCCTCTTCAAACACGTCATGCACCCGCCACATGGCCCACATGCCCTGGGCAAAGTGCGGGTAGAAGTGGCAGTGATAAATCGCATCGCCCGCGACCCGGTTACGGTTGCCCGACCCGCCGTTGGCGATTTCATAGGTGTACCCGGCGCCCGGCCCGATGCCTTGGGCATCGACGTAGTCGGAGTTGTCGTCGTTGGGGTTGAACAGCCACTGATGGCCGTGCAGGTGGAAAATATGGTGCTCGTAGCCGTTGTGCGTGTTGCGGAATTTGACGAAGTCGCCGATGTAGCTGTGGGCCACGTTCGAAGGCTCCGACGGGTACAGCGCGGTAGTCGCCTTGACCCCGACCTGATCAGCGTTCGGCGTCTGGCCGGGGGTGATGCCTTCCAGCCCGGCGTTGGCCGGTACGTCCACCAGCATCGCGACGTCGCCGACAGTGTGGGCACTGAGGAAGAACTCTTCATAGGCGCACGACAGGCAATCGTGCATCGGCCCCACGCCCAAGCGGTTGGCCAGGACCTCGGCGCCCATGCCACCGGCGCCATAGTTGATCATGAACGAGTCGCGGGTCGGCTCCAGCACATGGGCCATGACCGGGTCGGCGAAATAAGCGGGGAACGCTTGGGTCACTGCGGTTTCATCCTGGAACTGCGCGGAGAAATCGCGGAACGGCTCTAGCCGGTTGGGGATCGCCGGGTTGCGTTTGCCCAGGGCTTCCAGCGGATAGGTTGACGCGGGGAAACTGCCGTCGGCGTTGCTGCCCATGACGATGGCATCGGCTTCACTGGAAATGATTTCATTGCCGTCGACCATGTTGATGATCGGTTTACCGGCCTTGCCTTCGCGAATCCACGGCTCGCGTTGCGGATAGCGCGCCTGGTAATCGACGATCGGCTGACCGGCTGGCGTGCGCCCGGTACTGGCCAGACGCATTTCTTCTTCGGTAATAGTGTTGCGGTAGTTGCGACCGCCCTTGGGCATGACCGCTACCTGGCCGAACAGACCGTTGGCATTGTTGCCGGCCGCGCCCTCGCCACCGAATGTCGCGCCACGGCTGCTCACCGTGAACGCGCCTTCGCGTTCGGCGTACAGCGTGTAGGAACGGCTGGCGCCGGGCGCTACCAGGGTGTTTGCATTGCGCCCGGTGTAGGACGAAATGTCATCGATGCTGTTGACCGCTTGCATGCCATTGACCTGGAAGCCAACGTGACGGTCAGCCACTTGCTCGTCGGCCTTGAACTGGGTCGCCGCGCCACCGATTTCGATGCCTTCTTCCTCTTCACCTTCCGGCTCCTCGCCGCCCTCGCTGTGGGAGCCGGGGTTGGGCTGGTAAGCCAGCAGGTTTTGCAGATTGATGGTCAGGCAGTCACCGGCAGCCACGCGCAGCACCAGCGGACGCGGGCGCTTGTCGGGCCGCAGGGACACTTTGCCCGGTACCGCCGCGCCACCCTGGTCCAGGGAAACCTGACGCTCATCGACCACGTCACGACGCAGGGCGAACATCATGCCGTTGACGTTCTGCGCACCGAGGCGGTTGAACATCAGCGGCTGGTCCAGCGCCACGACGTTCGCCACGAGATTGCGTTCACATCGCGCAGCGGCTTCAGCGAACTCGATGCCGAGCATCGAAGCGGCCAATAGCAGCCAGGGAAGTATTTGTGGAGCGTGGTAAATGCCAGTCATGATCACGGGCCTCACTGTGGGTGCTCACAGGGAATAATTCTCGACAAAACCCCTTGAGCAATCTGCATGCCATAAAAAATTCAGTGGTTTTTCAATACTTTGCGATTAGCACTTCACACGTCGGGGGAAATCCCCCACTTATTCCCCACTTTTTCCCTGGGGCCACCATGCCCCAATGTTGGGGAAACCCGCCCCAGGGTTTTCGATCACAGCGGGGCATCCGCCGCCAGTCCCTGCAAGCGCCGGTATTGGCGCAAAACGCTGGGTACATAACGCTGGGTTTCGGCGAACGGCGGGATCACTCCGCCACGGCTGAGCACCGCTTGCGGCCCGGCGTTGTAGGCCGCCACGGCAAGGGCGATGTCGTTGTCGAAGAGGGTCATCAGGCGTTTGAGGTAGCGGGCGCCGCCCTGGATGTTGGCCTTGGGGTCGTAGACGTCCTTGACCCCCATTTCGCGGGCGGTGTCGGGCATCAACTGCATCAGTCCGCCGGCACCCTTGGGCGATACCGCGCTGGCGTTGTAGCTGGACTCGGCCTGGATCACCGCGTGCAACAACGCCGCCGGCAGCTGGTTGTCCGTGGCGGCCGCCGCCACCAGTTCGGCATAGGGCCGGGCGGCGATCATTTGCGGTTGCTGATCGAGGCTGACGACCGCGGCCTCGGCCTCGCGAATCACCCGCTCATACTGGCGACCGGGGCGGTGGACGTTGGACAGGACAAAGTTGCCCTTGGCGTCCACGGAAACGAACACATCAGCCTGAACAGCGCCGGCCAGCAGCATCAAACCGAGCATTCCTGTGGTGAGAGTCTTCATCGTTCTGTCTCCCCTGCCCGGCCCCGAAAAATGGGGGTAATGCCCCAATGGCCGGTCGTTTATCAGCCATACGCAAGCACTGTGCCGAAAGCGCGGAAGCCCGTACGACGGGGGTTGCAGACGCACGCCAAACCTGATGCAGACCTTTGCATGGCAATTGCATAAGCCCTTGATGCGACCCTTCTGCCGACTGTGTGAGGTCATCATGAAACAGTGTCTGCGCTTCGCCCCGCGTACCCAGCGCGGGTTCACATTGCTTGAACTGTTGGTGGTGCTGGTGGTGCTCGGGCTGTTGGCCGGCATCGTCGCGCCGAAGTATTTCGCTCAACTGGGCCGTTCCGAAGTGAAAGTGGCCAAGGCGCAAATAGAAGGCCTGGGCAAAGCCCTGGACCTGTATCGCCTGGAGACCGGCCACTACCCCTCGACCGAACAGGGCTTGCAGGCACTGGTCACCGCGCCCAGCGACGAAACCCACTGGACCGGTCCGTACTTGCAGAAGAAATTGCCGCAGGACCCGTGGGGCCGTAACTACACCTACCGCTACCCCGGTGAAAACGGCGAGTACGACCTGTTGTCGATGGGCAAGGATGGCCAGCCCGGCGGCGAAGGCGAAAACGCCGAAGTCACCAGTTGGCAGTGACGGACATGGCGACCATGCGTTTTCATCTCAAAGCGGTAGGCAAGGCCGGTGTGGTTTCAATGACCGTTGAAGCACCGGGGCACAGCGAAGCCCGGCGCATCGCCGAAGACCAGGGCCTGCGGGTAGTCAGCCTGCACGCCGAGCGGCACTGGCGGGCTTTGCGCCTCAAACAGCGCGAAACCTTCAACCTGGTGTTGTTCAGCCAGGAACTGACCACGCTACTCAATGCCGGCCTGCCGTTGATCGACGCGCTGGAAAGCCTGGCGGAAAAAGAATCCGCGCCACAGGCCCGCAAAACCCTGAGCGAACTGGTGCGCCTGCTGTACGAAGGCAAATCGTTCTCCCAGGCCCTGGGCCAGTTGTCGGCGGTGTTTCCTCCCCTCTATGTGGCGCTGGTGCAGTCCAGCGAGAAAACCGGTGCCGTGGGCGAAGCCCTGGGCCGCTACGTCAGCTACCGCCAGCGGATGGACGAGGTTCGCCAGAAGATCGTCAGCGCCTCGATCTATCCCATGTTGTTGCTGGTGGTGGGCGGTGGCGTGGTCTTGTTCTTGATGGGGTATGTGGTGCCGCGCTTCAGCCTGGTGTTCGAAGGGCTGGGGTCGAACCTGCCATGGTTGTCGCAGGTGCTGATGACCAGCGGCATGTTCCTGCACGCGCATCAGGGCGAATTCTTCGGCGCCTTCATGGCCCTCGTCGTTGCCCTGGCCCTGCTCCAGCGACAGCCGTCCTTTCGTCGTGGGCTGGATCGGCTGATTGAAAAACTCCCGGCAGTGCACCAGCGCATCTTCATGTATGAGCTGGCACGTTTCTACCGCTCACTGGGAATTCTGCTACAAGGCGGCATACCGCTCGTCACCGCCATGGGCATGGTCCGCAACCTGCTCACCGTCGCCTCGCGAACGCGCCTGGATCAAGCCTGCGAGCGAGTGCGCGAGGGGCAATCCTTGTCGGCTGCGCTGGAACTCAATCACCTCGTGACCCCGGTGTCCCTGCGCCTGCTGCGCGCCGGTGAACAGTCCGGCAACCTCGGGCAGATGATGGAGCGCAGCGCCGACTTCTACGACGAGGAAATCAGCCGCTGGATCGAATGGTTCGTACGGCTGTTCGAACCGTTGCTGATGACGTTCATCGGTTTGTTGATCGGGGTGATCGTGATCCTGATGTACATCCCGATTTTCGAGCTGGCCTCCAGCATCCACTAACCCCTCTGGACCGCGGTCTGGCGGCACGTGCTCGGTTAATCGACGTGCCGACCGAATAAATCGCTGCCTTGGCGTGTTCACCTTCTGAATATGGCAGCACGTTGCAATGTTCATTCACGTTCCAACCTGAACAAGAAGACGGAGAACGACATGCACATCAACAAGCTTTTACTGGCAGTAGCTATTGGCGCGGTTTTGTCGGCGTCTACCGTACTGATTCCGGACAGCCTGTCGGGGGGTTCAACCGCTCAGGCAAGAGATGGGGGTAGTGGAGGTGGCGGCGGTGGCCACGGTGGTGGTGGTGGTGGC
>Ga0247827_10000173_pt1 | contig 31194 bp, 42 predicted proteins | sample 12C_Control_Day2_FD_194414 | JGI IMG/M metagenome (GOLD analysis project Ga0247827, IMG submission 194414) | Soil microbial communities from agricultural site in Penn Yan, New York, United States - 12C_Control_Day2 | ecosystem: Environmental > Terrestrial > Soil > Agricultural land | place... | reverse complement strand
ATTATGTACTATGAGTACATAGAAATTATCTATAAATATGCGATCACTGATTTGTAGAGGGAATCCTTTCCATCTTCCTTTGAAATTTATTTCAAAATAGTGCTTGACATGTAGATCGTATGGTATAGAATGCCAACCATCAAACGACATGAGGTGATTGAAATGCATACGATGGACGTATTTGCTGTTTATAGCTGGGTTCGTGATGAAGGTGAAAAGCTTGAGGGTTTGTATCAAAGCAAGGAACATGCTGAATACATTGAGGCTCACCTTGAAGCGATTGAGGTAAACAAATGGATTGATCGCGGTTCACGTTTCCCTCGCTTCGATAGAAAGCAACCTTTCCCAATGTACATTGACCATTCAATGGGGTGGTATGTCGAAGAGGAAGAGGTTTATCTGGCATGAAGGTGTATCAGGTTTACTCAGGTGCTGTAGTGCTTTACACCACTGACACATTGGATTATGCTAGCTACCTTCGTGACTGGTGTGCAGCTGAATATGAGAACGATTACCGTAATTTTACGGGAACGAACATTATTGAATCAGTAAGAAATCAGATTCGGTACATGTGTGATAAGCATTTCTTTGTAATGCAGGTAGGAGTTTTGCGTGGATAAATTCAATCGTGATGACAGTGGTTATTTTGGTGGTGCAGTGCTAGCAGATAGGGAATGTGGCTCTGTAAGCCTCAGAGACGCGTCAGGAAGCACGTTCAGGTTTTATGTGTCCGATGACCCTGAGTATACAATGTCAGGTGTGTATGAGCCTTGTACGGTGTCTGAGCGATGGTGATGAATGAGCTTCCAATCGTTGTTAACAAACACTGGCAAGAATTTCAGGTCTACATTGGTCGAGGAAGCAAGTGGGGAAACCCTTACTCGCATAAGGAGGGAACAAAGGCTTTATTCAAGGTTGACACTGTTGAGCAAGCGATTGCCGGTTATCGTGACCATCTGTGGGGACAGATACGTGAAGGGTCTATTAGTATCGATGACCTTAAAGCACTTGCAGGTAAATCCCTCGGTTGTACGTGTAAACCGCGACCATGCCATGGTGACGTTATCGTCAAGGCAGTTGAATGGGCACTACGGTATTGACAAGCTTGAGATTGTTAGGTATTGACTTTTTCTGAATAATAGTCTAGAGTGTCAGGTGATGTATTAATTTAAACACTTGACATGAGGACTATGATGTGGATAATGCTAATAGCTACGACGATGTAATAAAGATTCTTGAAGAGCTGAGTGAAGATAATTGGCCCGATGGGGTTGACATTCGGAATCACTTAGACGATAATCACAAATCATTCAGGTTTGAGTATGCATTTGAAAGCCTGACAGAGAAGGGTTCAAAATTCCGTAAGAGGGTAAGTCATGCGTGAGCTTGATTGGGATTTGTTTGAGGAAGATTGGATATGAGCTTTATGCCTGCTCACATTGAGTACATGAAGCGAAAGGGAATGATTCGAAACAATCTCCCAATCGGTAAAGGGAAATATGTGAAAATCACTGTTGACATTGAAGCGATGAAGCTGTATGATTCTGAGCATGGACCTGTGATTGAAGAAATTCTTAAAAATATTTCAAATAGGTATTGACAAGATTGAGAATGTTCTGTATAATGGGCAACATATTCAAGAGCATTCTCACATTGGAGTCGGGTGATAGTCCCTCTCCTACTGTCATTGGATAAAGATGTGAGGTGAGGTAGGGTGATGTTGATTGGTTTCATTTCCGCCCTTCCAAGTATTCTGTAGTATTTGAATCTTCGGCGGTTAAGCTCAATAGGTAGAGCTATGGATTCGAAATGTCCATGGTTTCAGGTTCGAGTCCTGTTCGGTCGTTGATTCAATGTATTTATACGTCAGTAGCTCAATTGGCAGAGCGACGGATTCCAAATCCGTTGGTTGTAGGTTCGACTCCTACTTGGCGTCCCAACCCTGTGTAGCTCAGTAGGTAGAGCAGAGCCTTGATAAGGCTTTGGTCGGTGGTTCGATTCCATCCGCAGGGACCAATTTTATAGCGAGTCGGCTAAGACTGACTGGTGTTGTCATGTGGCTCATAACCACACGCTAACGTGTTCGATTCACGGACTCGCTACCAATTTATGGGTTGTGTTGGACTTGTTTTGATTATGGTAACCTCACCCTCTTCGGTCGCACCGACAAGGTAAGGATAGTTGGCCTTACTACCTAGAAACAAAGCGGTTCGTTTCCGCTACAATCCCCGATTTACACCCGTGTAGCTCAGCGGCAGAGCAACTGACTGTTAATCAGTAGGTCTTAGGTTCGATCCCTAACGTGGGTGCCAATACATTTCAATAGGGTTGACTCGCTATTGATCTTAGGAAGCTGATGAAGAGACAGCTACGAGAAACTAATTTTGGAGAGAATAGGAGAAATAAAGAATGTCGCAACAAATCACTGTAACCCGTGCTCTGGCTCAGGTAAAGTCGCTGAATGATCGTATTGAACGTGCTACCAACACTTCGTTCGTATCCTTTACAACTGGTGGTAAACACAATACTGGTAAGAGTGAGCAAGAGATTGCTTCGCAACTGACAGCGAACCTTCAGTCTGTAACCGACCTGATTAAGACTCGTGCAAAGGTAAAAGCTGCTATCGTCCGTAGCAACGCTAACACAAAAGTAAACGTCTCTGGTGTTGAAATGACTGTAGCTGAAGCTATCGAACGTAAAGGTTCTATTCAGTTTGAAGTAGCACTGCTGAATCAGATGCGTCAACAACTGAGCACTAACACTGCCATGGTTGAGCGTCAGAACGTACAGATGCAAGCTCGTCTGGATGAACTGATTAAGACTGCTGCCGGTAAAGACCGAAAGGTTGAGGAAGCTGAAATCAAAGCGATCACTGATCCATTTGAACGAGCTAACCGGGCTGCACTGCTTAACCCAAATGATTTGTCGAAAGTTATTGAAGGTTTGGAGAAAGACATTGCTGACTTTGTAGAAGAAGTTGACTTTGCACTATCTGAAGTGAACGCGATTACTAAGATCGAAGTTTAAAAAGATTTAGTCATGTTCCGGTGAGTTGACTTCACTAGATCGGCTTCTTCGCTGTGTGCCGTAAACACAGTGAGCCTACTTTGGATAAAGTGCCTAAATTGTCTCGATATGACTATTTATATATCATGCTGCGATGACTAAGCTCAAAGTTTAAAGTTCAAAGGTAGAAAGCTGAAAGCTTAACCATTAACATTGTAAATGGATAACGCACAAAGCACAAAGATTATCGAATCTTGGATATGGTTGAGTGGTTACTTCTAGACCCTGACAACGCCCCAAGCTGCCGGTGACATGACAAAGTTTTCGTTGCAAGGAGGCTGGGTAACCTCCAGAAAACATCCCACCATTTATTAAAGGAGAAAAGAGAATGACCAAGCAATATGATGCAACTGCTGAACACAAACCATTTGAAGCTTCCTCGCAGAAGTCGAAGGGTCACCCTAACAAGGGTCTGAAAGGTAAGAATCCTTACAGTGGTGTTGAGTTGAAAGAAGGTAAGTAAAGAATAACGGTTTATGGGACTGCTCGGTGTGGTCGCCCGCCTGTCACGCGGGATATTCAGATGGGTTCGATTCCCATATAAATCGCCAATTATGCCGGGGTCGCATAGTGGCCCATTGCACCTGTCTTGTAAGCAGGTATTCCAGATCGTGAGTTCGAATCTCACTCCCGGCACCAATAGCTAGGCTTGGCTTATGAGGTAGAAGCCCGTATATTCCAAAACCTCATACATATTCTACACCTATCGTCTAACGGTTAGGACACAGGGTCTTCGCCCCTGCAATCAGAGTTCGATTCTCTGTAGGTGTACCAATTAACTGTGCGTAGCGAAAGTCAGGTTATCGCCTCGGTTTGGAACCGAGAACACGTTGGATCGAAGCCAACCGCACAGACCAAATACAATTACCCGACAAGGAATTGTACATGTCACGCAATGTGACAACATCAACACCCCGCCTTCGTGCGGGGTTTTTGTTATCTCAAAGAAAAGGAATAGATAATGGCTATTGAAAATCGTAGTGACCTTATTGATACACTTGCTCTAATTGGTTTGATGGGTGCTGCCCGCAATGGTGACCTTGATGCTCTGTTTGGTGATGTGTCTGACAAGGCACAAATTGCGGCACTGACAAATGTAACAACCGCAGATGCTACAGATGAAGCAAGTGCAATTACTTTGGCGAATGCTTTAAAAGTGAAAGTGAATGCAATCATTGCAGCCTTGAAAGCTTAATGAACAACAGCCCGCCATAGAGCGGGCTTTTTCGTTTGTCAAGTAGGGTATTGACAAATTTAACATATAACACTATACTATGCGTTATGTCAACTATAATTTAGGAGTATTTAATGAATACTGAACAAGAGGACATGAGCGTTAGCCCTATTCTAGATACCAGATTCCAACCCGGTGTATCGGGTAATCCGAACGGTAGACCAAAGGGTAGCGGTGCTAAGCGTCCTAAATCAAAGATGCGTGGTCAGCTTGACCAGATGTGTAAACTTCAACCAGATGCACTTGAGATTGTCCGTCAACAGATGACAGGCAAAGACTCTGATGGGAACATTGTACCACAACCAAGTAAAGAGAAAGTGGACATTGCTAAGTACATTCTGAACAAGATTGAAAGTATCAACAACAGTTGTCTTCGTGAAGAGTTAGCGATTCTCGGTGTTCAAAAGAACGACAAAGAAGGTGCTGCTATGCTGGAAGAGAACCAACAGCAAACAGAAGTGGCTACTGCTTCCGGTCTATTCTCTATGGACCTTCCAACACAACATTAAGGAAAACAAATAATGAAATATCATCTGTACATTACTGGTAGTGACCCTATCGGTTTCAACTTTATCGAAAACATCATTGCTATGGCTAACCTTGGGGCAACCCTTAAAGAAGGCACTCTGCCTACTCTGCGTTTCCCACAGGCGATTAGTATGTCGTTGGAAGCAGAAACCCCGCCAACACCTAACGCCTTCGTTCGTGTGTTTGAGGATGAGACAGGTAAAGAGGTGTTCGCAGCCTTTGTACCGGAAGTAGCTGCATCGTTCTCTATGGACGCTGTGAAGGTCGATAAGAGCCTGAATGGTGACGTACCATGGACTAAGGAACAGCTTGATGGTATGGATTGGGAAAGCGAATTTAAAGTTGTTATGGAGTCCGCTGGTATCGACGGTAAGCGTCGTGCAAAGATGACTTCTGATTATCTTGCTAAATTTGTTAAATAAATCTATCAAAGGTATTGACAAAATAGATATTTTCTATTATCATACACAACTATAAGAGGAAGAGACAATGGCTGACATTGTACAACCTCAATCTCCTTTCCAAGAGAAATACTTAAAGTCCAATGCAAAGATTCTGGTAGTTGGTGGTGCAGCCGGTAGTTCAAAGAGCTATGTTGGTTTGATGCGTCACCTTCGCTGGGTACATGATCCTAACTATCGTGGTTTCTGTATTCGTAAGAACTCCACGGCAATTATGAAAGCGGGTGGTTTGTATGAGCAAGCTTTCCGACTTTATTCTAAGGTATTTCCGGGTAAGATTGAGCGTAAATTAAAAGATCAAAAGTTGGTGTTCCCAAGTGGTGCATCAATTAGTTTCTCGCATTATGAGAACGACAGTGCTGAAAACCTTTATCAAGGTCTTGAGCTTTCTTCTGTATTCTATGACGAAGGTACACATGCTGAAGAGCATCACCTGTGGTGGTTGTTCTCTCGACTTCGTACTGAAGCTGACATGGGTGTTGATCCTGTTACAGGTAAGAAGATTGAAGCTTGTATGTGGGTTAGTTGTAACCCTGATCCTGATAGCTTCCTATTCGATTGGGTAAGCTGGTGGTTGTATCCAGAAGGTCACCCTGAGCACGGTCTTCCTGATCCTGAGAAAAACGGTATTACTCGTTACCTGCTCCGCTATGGCGGTGAATTGGTATGGGGTGATTCGTATGACGAACTATATCAGAAGTACAAGCGTCATGATCTACCTGATGACGATGACCTTCAACCGCGTCCTATTTCGTTCCAAGTGTTGCTTGGTACTATCTATGACAACCCAACGCTTATGCGTACAAACCCCGGCTATAAGGCTGCTCTGGAAGCTCTTCCTGATGTAGAACGTCGTCGTTTGCTGCTTGGTGACTGGACTGCCCGTGAGGCGAACAGTACGTACTTCCAGCGTTCATGGTGTGGTGAAGAAGCCATTGTAGAACCTCCTAAGAGTGAGATTCTGAAAACGGTACGAGCGTATGACTTTGCAGGTACTTTAAAGTCCGATGCTAACCCATCCCCTGACTATACAGCATGTGTGAAAATGAGCAAGCTGAAAAAGGGCGGTTATTTCATTCACGAAGTTGTACGGAAACGTATGCTCTTCGGTGACTGGGAAAGCTTCGTGTTAGAGAATGGTGCTAGAGACGGTATGGACGTTGACATTATTATTCCTCTTGATCCCGGTGCAGCAGCTAAGGCCTCTACATCGTTGTTTACAAGGGCGATTAGTGAACGTGGTTACCGAGTACGGACATTGAAAACAAGCAAATCAAAGTTGGATAGATTTAGACCTTTCTCTTCGTTGGCCATGAATGGTCATGTACAATTCCTCAAAGGTTGTGCGTATGACTTAGAGAATAACATTCAATCTAACAACGGATTCATGTACAAAGAACTTGAAGCATTTAACGGTTTGAGAAAGACTGGTGAAAGTGGTCACGATGATATGGTCGATGCCATTAGCGATGCTACTGCTGTTCTTGCACAACGAATCAATATCCCGAACATGGCTTCTGCATTAGGTTCGGTTAACCTGTCAAATAACACACCCTTTGGATAAGGAGATTTTGCCATATGGCGAAGAAAGAATCTGAAAAGAAAGTCTCCTTAGAGCAAGGGGATGGTAAAGCCCCTGCCATTGTATATGGCGAAACAGGCTACACTGGTTTGGTTACACTTGGTGGTCAAGTATTCGATGAATGCAAAGCTGAATTGCGTTGGCCACGAATGTTCAAAACAGTAAACCAAATGGCTAATGATGGTACTATCGCCCCTGCACTTGAATTTGTAGAAGGTAAGGTAGCAGAAGCACAGTGGAAAGTAAAGATTCCTAAAGGTGTTCCTAAAGAGCGTGAGGCAACGCTTAAAGCTCAACAAGAGTTTCTAACCCAGTGCATGGATGACATGCGACACAGTTGGACATATGGTATCAAGAATGCTACTACGTTCAACCGTTATGGGTTCTCCATCCTTGAAATGGTTTTGCGTTTCCGCAACTACAAGTATGGTAGTAAGTATAATGATGGTTTGGTAGGTATTGAAGCACTTTCCCCACGTTCCCAAGGTACTATCGTAAAATGGTACTGGAAAGATAAGGGTCGTGAAATTGACGGTTTTGACCAACGTGTTATTTACCCTGTTGAAGATGGTAAAGACATGATTGTTCATGATGGTTGGGAAATTCTTCGGGTAGAAGGTCAACAAAAGACTGACGTTAAATACGTACCAATGAAGAAGTGTTTGCACTTCCGCCACAATCCACAGAATGATAGCCCATCGGGTACATCACCATTGGTTTCCGCATGGCAACCTTGGAAAATGAAACAAGCGTATCAAGAGTCTGAAGCGATTGGTGTTGCACAAGACAACAACGCATTTAAGATTCTTTTCCTACCTCCTGAGTATCTTGTAGAGAATCGTGACCCTGATCGGGAAGCATCTTTCAACATGTATACCCGCATGATGGAGAAAGCACACCAAGCTAAACAAAGTGGTTTCATCCTCCCTATGCTGTTAGACAGTGAAGGGAACAAGATGTTTGACTTTGAGATTAAGAACATTTCTGGTACTAAGTCTTACGATGTAAATGCAATTATTGCACGTTATACCCGTGAGATTCAAGTAGCATTGTTTGCTGATGTGTTGTCGCTTGGTAGTGGTTCTGGTGGTAGTTACTCGCTTGCTGAATCGAAAGTAAGCATTATCGACATGGCCGTTAAGAGTCGTTTGAATGAGATTAAAGACCAGCTTAATCACAAGCTAGTCAAGACCTTGTTTGAACAGAACAAATGGCCTACAGATATCATGCCTTACTTTGACTTTGATCTGCCGAATAGTGAGTCGCTTGAAAGTGTAGGTAAGTTCCTGCAACAAACCGCAGCAACCGGCTTGATCCCGCTTGTACCTGAAGTTGTTAACTTTGTTCTCGCCCGTGTTGGTATTGATTACCGTGTCCCTGATGACATTGAACCTGAAAAGCTTCGTGAAATGATGACTAACTTCACCTCTGAAGCTGGAGGTGGTATGAAAGAAGGTATGAGTAACACGAACGGTAAAGGTACAGGGGAGAAAGGTGATGCAAACACAGCTAACAAAGGGAGCAAATAAATGGCACATTCACTTGTAAGAATTAAATCGTCGTTGGTTAACAAACCTCATCTTATTGAAGAGAATACCTTTAACGGTATTCTTGAGTACGTTAACCAACGCATTGAGGGTAACGCCGATATTATCGGTCCTCAAGCTGAAGCAGAAACTAGCTGGGATCATCGTTACATTCCTGAAACTAAAACAGGTGTAATGCATATCTCTGGTCCACTCACATATCGCACCACTGGTTGGGAAGCATATTGTGGTGGTACAAGCTATGAAATGCTTAAAGAACAAATGAACTACTTCGTGGAAAAGGGAGCTAAAACAGTTTCCATGATGGTTGACTCTGGTGGTGGTCAAGCTCAGGCAATGATTGATAGTGCAAACTATATCCGCAATCTTGCCAATGAGAATGGTATTAAGATCATTGCTTATGTAGACGGTATGTCTGCTTCTGCTGCTTACGGTATCTCTTGTATTGCTGATGAAATCATCATGTCGAGTGACAGTCTTGTCGGTTCGATTGGTGTATTGATTCAATTGTACAACGATAGCAAGTATCTTGAAAAGATTGGTTACGAACGTACCTTCATTACTGCGGGTAAAGACAAAGTTCCGTATGACAAAGACGGTGCATTTACTGAAGCGTTCATTGATCGTTTGCAAGAACAAGTAGATACATTGTACGAGAGTTTCACCACACACGTAGCAACTCACCGTTCTCTTGATGTTCAAGCTGTTAAAGACACGGAAGCAAATGTGTTTATGGCTGAAGAAGCTATCAAGCTTGGTCTTGCCGATAAGGTTATGACTATCGAAGAGTTTTATGAATATGTGGCAGACGTTGCCCAAACAAACATTGAGGATAAAGAAATGGGCCTTTCCGCCTTCAAACTTAACACTAAAGAGGACAAAGCTGAAATGGCTAAACTTGAAGAACTGACTGTGCAACTTGAAGCACAAACCGAACAGGTTGCAACACTGGGTGCACAACTGCAAACCGCACTGGCTGCTAATGAAGCACTGACTGCTCAACTGGCTGACTTTGTGAAAGCACAGGAAGAAGCTGCAGCTGCTGCTGCTGTAGCTGCTCTGGCTAAGCGTGAAGCTGCTCTTGCTGAAGTTCTGCCCATTGCTGATGTTCCAACATATCTTACCAATATGAGTGCTCTGGATGACGGTGCCTTTGCTTTCATGGTAGATCAACTGGCTGCTGTAAAGAATGCCCGTGCTGAAGAGTTTAAACCAGTAGGTCAGGAAGGTGTTCTAGATGACGCTGAACCAGATGCTGTTGAAACTCTGAAAGCTGCCGGTGTAGCTGCTGCCAAAGCTGTTCGCCGTTAATCACAAACATTTATTTAGAGGAATTAAAACATGGCTTTCACTGAACTGAAATTCGGTACTTACGCTTCCGATCTGGTTATTGACCACCCTGCCTATAAGTTCGGCAATGAGAACGCAAACATCACTCCACTTGTTACAGCACTGCCACTGGGTACTATTGTACATCGTCCGAAAGATTCGGCACCTACAGTAGCTTGGAGTGTTATTGATGCTGATGCTGACGTAGTTGCAACTAACGAATTCGCTGTAGTTTGGGGTGACCACTACGGTTTCAAATCTGACTTCATTCCGAAGGCGATTGTTGCTGGTAAGTATAACTCGATTGTTATTCGCAAGGGTGCATTCAAAGAATTCTACATTAAGAAGAATTATAAGACTGTACTGACCACTACTTATGATCTGCTGCTTCAACTCATGGCAAACCAAGGTCTTCTGGTCCTGACAGACGTATCTGATCTGACTGCTTAATTAAACTGATTTATAGGGACTGAATTAAGTCCCTTCACTCTACAAAAGGAAAGAATAAATGACTCTGATTATCGACAAGAATATTGATCGCCTGAGCCAAGGTAAGTATGTTGAACTGACTGAGATTCTGGTTGAACTGCCCCGCAATATTAGCATCATCGATCAACTTGGTCTGTTTGAAGAAGTATTTGTAACTCAAAAGAAAATTGAGATTCAACGTACTCAGTATAGCAACCATCTGATTAAAGATAAGAACTGGGAAGCTAAAGCTGACACCATGGTTAGCAAACCAGAGCGTGGCTTTATTCAGCTGAAGATTCCTAACTTCGAAATGCAAGATGCGATCAAGCCACAGGATATCGACGGTGTTGCTAAAGTGAACAACATCCACGAAGCTGCTGGTCTGGAAACCGTGATGGATGTTCGTATTGAGAAGCTGACTTACCTGAACAACGCTTTCGATCTGACCCACGATGTGGCTAAGATGCAACTGCTGACCACAGGTACAGTATATGCTCCATCGGGTGCTCTGGCAACTAACTACGGTGACACTATCGACTTCTACGAAGAAATGGGTGTTACTCGTCAGACTCACAACATTGAACTGACTGGTGCTAAAGACCCACGTAAGACCTGTTCCGAACTGATTCGTAAGATGCGTGAAGCTCTGCGTCATGCTAACGGTGGTAACTACAGCAAGCTGATTCTGCTGTGCGGTACTGACTTCTTCGACGCTGTTTACACCAACCCATTCGTTACCGAGGCTGTTAAGTACTTCCAACAGGATTACAACAAGCTGCTGCTGAAGACTCCGGGTACTGCTCCGGGCTATGACGCCAACTTCCGCTTCGTTGAACTTTGGGGTCTGGTATTCATTGACGCCGGTATCGGTGGTTACGATGACGCTGAAGGTAACTTCCAAGCTTGGATTGAGCCTAACAAAGCTCTGGCTCTGCCAACTGGTGTACGTGGTATGTTCAAGACCTACTACGCTCCAGCAAACACTTTCTCGGCTATCAACAAGAAAGCTGCTGGTCGTTACTACTTTGAGAAGCTGAACGATGAAGATGACCTGATTCAAATGAAGGTTGGTTCTAACTTCATGAACGCTTGCATCTATCCGGGTGCTATCTTCGACATTACCTATAACTAAGAGGTACGATAAGGGCTGGCTTAGGCCAGCCTTTCTTGTTTAAGGAGAATGAAATGACAGATGATGAAAAGATTTCGCTCCTCGCCCTTATGATTGGTGATATCCCCGGTGGTCCTTACTATCCGCTGTTCACACCAGAACAATATGCACAGTTCCTTACTTTAGGTAAAGGGAGTGTTAACCAAGCTGCTGTGTATGCTGCTACTTCTGCTGGATTCATTGTATCAGGTGAAAGTACAAGAGAAGTTATTGGTGAACTGCAAATTGCTAGTTCTACCGCAAGTAACTATTTGAAACTACTTGATTACCTAGTTAAGACAGCAGGTCGGGTTCCGCCTGAAGGTTTGATGCCATGGTTTGCCGGTGCTGATAGTTGTGACAAAAACAAGTTGCTTGACTTCAGACTGTGTGACCGAAAGCCATTGTTCGGTATTGGCGATCCTTGTTGCTCACGTGACGGGACATTTAGCTAATGGGAATGCATGATAGAATGCGTGCAATGGTGATTCGTCAACTTGCACCACAGCCAAAGGGTAAAGGGGTTCCGATTACATTCAAACGAAAATCTGCTGGTGGTTATAATCCATCTACAGGTGTTACTACGCCAGTTGTTACAACCACTTACACAACAAGTGGTTTGCGTGTTAACTATAGTGAGTATGCATATCGGAATACAACTATTGAATATGGGGACTTCCAGTTATATGTATCGCCTGTACTAGAAGACGGTACTGACACACCTAAACCTGTTGTTGGTGATGAGTTTACATTCCTTGGTACAATTGTCAAGGTGATAAACGTTGCCCCATTTAACGATAACAGTATTGGTTGTGGTTGGAAATTGCAGGTGAGAAATGGCTAACTTCTTAGATACAATCAACGAATGGGTTGAAGCAACTGAGAAGCGAATCGATGAAACCTTACAAACGATAACAATTAAGGTTGGTGAGAGTGTTATCATGTTGTCTCCAGTTGATACTGGTAGGTTTCGTGGTAACTGGCAACTGACCATTGACGGTACTTCTGCAAACAGTCTTGTTCGTTATGACCAAGATGGAAGTAGTACGTTAGCGATGCTTGCATCTAAAGCTAACTCTTTCACTGCTGGTCAAGTAGCTTACATTCAGAATCATGTACTGTATGGTTATGATCTGGAATGGGGTACATACAATGGTCCAACACAGAAAGTAACTGAAGAAGGTTTTAGCAGACAAGCCCCTGCTGGTATGGTGAGGGTAACCGAAGCGGACTTTGTTCGAATTGTCAACGATGCGGTTAGGATTCATAGGGAGGTGTAATGAGTGAATCTAAAATCAGACGCCTTCTGACGGATCATTTGATTGAAAGTCTCAGGCAACCAGATACAACATTAAAGTATCCTGTCATTCCTAACGGTATGATTGTGGATCAAATAATGACAACAAACTACATGTCACCTCACATCATTCCTGCTCCTGCTGATGATGCTGCATTAGGTGGTGACCTAACAGTTTACAAAGGTATTTACCAGATTACATTGAGAGCAACATCTGATGTAAATGGAAGTATGATTGTGGACATGAACGAACCTTTGGATGAAATGGTTGATACTGTACGCCAAGCATTCAAAGCGAATATGAGGTTCGTGGATACAGAAGGTTTCACTGTCCAAGTGGCTAGTGCTCTTGCTGTAACTGAAGCTCGCAAAGACCCAAAAGAACAGTGGTGGACCTTGCATACATGGTTTAACTATTGGGCTGAATCTAACTAAGAGGATATAAATAATGGCTGCTCGTCTTCCTAACGGTTCTACCGTTGATTTCGTTAAAACTTACGGTGATGACATTACCGTTACATCTATCTCCAACGCTAAGCCCGCTGTAGCTACTGCTGCCGCACACGGTCTGGTAAAAGGTGATATCGTTGTTCTTACTTCCGGCTGGCTGAAACTGTCTGGTCGAGGCTTCCGTGTTGGTGAAGTAACTGTTGGTACTTTTGAACTGGAAGGTGTTGATACTACAAACACTGCTTCATACCCTGTTGGTGTTTCGGCTGGTACTGTGAAGAAAGCTGAAGAGTGGGTTGCTATTTCTCAGATTACTGAAGTAGCATCGTCTGGTGGTGAACAACAGTTCTACCAATACGGCTATCTGGAAGAAGACGAAGACCGTCAGATTCCAACTACCAAGTCTCCATCGACTCTGACACTGACCGTAGCTGATGACCCGTCGCAGCTGTATGTTACTGTTGTTGAAGAAGCTGACGAACTGAAAGAAGAGCGTCTGCAACGTCTGAACTTGGTAAACGGTGATATCATTCTTTACAACTCGATTGCATCGATTACCAACACACCAACACTGAACCGTAACCAAATCATGGTGCGTACTATTACGCTTGCTCAGCAAGGTCGTGTAAGTCGGTATCGCAAACTTGTATAACGCACGGTAAGTGCATCCCTCATGCCCTTGCTTCATTATGAGGCGGGGGCATTTTCATTTCTAAGGAGATAAAACAATGGCTGGTAAATCTTTCAAAATTCAAATGGACCCTACTTTCAAATCGGTGGTTAATGTACCACGTGTAGGTGCCGAGCCTATGGCTATTCAATTCACATTTAAAGCACTTGATCGTCGTGCTCTTTCTCGTATGTTTGACGGTTGGAAAGAACGTGGTGTTGCACTGGTTACTGAATCCCGTGAGGCTGCTGAAGCTGGTAATGAATGGTCTATGGAAGAATGGACTGATCGTGAAGTAGCGATGCAAGTGGAGCAGATTAAAGAGATTGTAGTTGGTTGGGGTTTCTCTGACAAGTTCACCGATGAGAACATTGAAGCTCTGGTAAGTACCTCTGTAGGCGTTGTAGATGCGATTCTAGAGCAATATAATGATGCCTATACCAAGGCTCGCCGGGGAAACTAATAGCAGCGGCCCACGCTCTGTATGAGTCTGAAATGACCGAACATCAAGCTGGCTTGTTTGGTCTTAAACTCGAAGAGATTCCAGTTGAAGAAATCTTAGTTTGGGATATCAATTGGAATGCATTCAGAGTGTTCAATACGCTGAATACTCAGTGGCGAATTGGTGGTATGGGTCACGCTACTGGATTAGATTATAATGTAATTCCCTCTGTGGGAAAGATGTTAGGTTTTAAGAACAAACAAATTAATGAAATGTTCCCTGACCTACAAGTGATGGAGAACGAAGCACTCATCACTATGGGGGAGAATCGCAAAGATGCCAACAATCGCTGAATTAGAAGTAAGAATTGACTCTCAACCAATTAAGACTGGTACTGATAGTCTTAATGAATTTGCTACTGCTGCCGAACGAGCACAGAAGGCAACAACTGGATTTAATACATCCACAACAACTAGTGGTGGTATTGCTCCTACTACTGAAACAACAAAGGTTAAAAACCTTTCTGAGGCTATCGATCAACAGACTCGCAAGTTGAACACACTCGCTCAACAGCGTAAGCAACTTGAATCATCTGATATGAAGTCTACAATGCCTGCTGAATATGAACGGCTAAACCGGATCATTGATGCAAACATTGTTAAGGTGGGTATGCAAGGTGATGCAGTACAGCAACTTACACGTATCCAAGATGCTCAGACAGAAAAAGCTGTACGCAAAGCAAATGCTGAAGTAAAAGCACAAGAGGTATTGACCAAGGCTACCATTGCTCAAGAGAACATTCTGACAAATGCTTCTGCTAGACAACAACGTCAAATTGACCAGACAATCAATGGTCTTAGTAAACAGTTGAAGGCTCAGAATGACTACAATGCCGCCATCGAAAAGTTTAATAAAGCCCGTGTAATTGGTACAACAACACAGGGTATGATGGGTCCGTCTCTCGGTGGTGAAGAATATGACAGCTATGTAAAACTTGCTCAAGCTAAACGTGATGCATCGCTTGCTACTGAAGATAATAGTGCAGCAATGGTTCGAGCACAAAATAAGCTTGATACTTACACTGCAACATTGGGTAAGGTTGAACGTGCTGAAGTAGAATTCAGTCGTGCTCAACGTACACTCAAAGAGAACTTGGACCTTGGTAACATTACCATGGATCAATACAACAAGAAACTTCAAGAGTTTACAGATCATCGCGATAAGACTATTGAGAGTACTTATTCTAATGCAGCGGCTGAGGAACAACTTGAACGTCAGCTGAATAAAGTTGTTGGTGCATATGATCCAGTACTTCGTGCACAACGCAACTATGAGAACAGTGCAGCTATCCTGAAGGATGGTCTTGATGCTGGTTTGATTTCCCAAGATCAATATAACAAAGCATTGGCTGAACAAGCTGACGCACTTGATAAGGTTAAATCGAAAGGTAGTGTTTTCAGTACTGTAGCTGACGATTATGAGAAAGCATTGAATGCTGCTCAACCTCTTCGGAATGAACTGAAGGAACTTGAAGAACAACAACGTCGTTTGGACGCGGCCAAGAAAGCAGGTTTGGTTGTTGGTGATGATGCTATTAAACAGCACGCCCAAGCTGAACGTGCTATTGCTGCTCAAACTGAAGCGGTTAGAAAGCGTATCAAAGCTGGTAATGAGTCAACCATGTCATACAAAGCAGAAATGGCTGCTATGCGTGGTATGCCTGCTCAGTTGACTGACATTGTGGTATCGTTGCAAGGTGGTCAAGCACCACTTACTGTGTTACTGCAACAAGGTGGTCAGATCAAGGATATGTTTGGTGGTGTAGGTGCAGCACTGAAAGCTACTGGTACATTCTTACTTGGTTTGGTAAACCCTCTTACTGTTATTGGTTCTGTACTTGGTGTTCTTGCTATTGCTGCTTATCAAGGTAGTAGTGAGTTAACTGAATTCAACCGTGCATTGATTCAATCAAAGAATGCATCTGGTGCGAGTGCTTCTGATTTCACACAGTTCCAAACAACACTGGACGGTATTTCTGGAACATCTGGTAAAGCTGCTGAAGCATTGACTCAAATGGCAGCTAGTGGTAAGATTGCATCTGAAGTAATGGTTGAAGTAGGTGAAGCTGCGATTAAGACGGAGAAAGCTACAGGTGCCGCAATGGATACAATCATTGCAGACTTTACTTCTTTAGGTAAAGACCCTGTACAAGCAGCTATTCGTCTTGATGAGAAGTACAAGTTCCTGACCACATCTGTACTTGCTCAAGCTGATGCTTTGATTGAAATGGGTAAAGAACAGGAAGCTGTTCAGTTGCTTCAATCTGAAATGGCTAAAGCTGCGTCCGATACTGCTGACAAGATGATCGAAGAAGCTGGTTACATTGAGCAAGCTTGGGCAGGTGTTAAGAGTATCATCAGTGAAACATGGGATGCTTTGAAAGGCATTGGTCGTGAGGACACTACCCAATCTCGCATTGATGCACTGAAAGAACTTCAACAGAACATCGTTGATTACAAAGGTGCTGATTCAGCTGAACGTGACAAACGTTATCAAGAGGCCGCTTCCGAGATTCGCATTCTTGAACAACGTAAAACAGCAGAAAAGTCTGTAGCTGAACAACGTAAACAAGATGAGATTGATCGTATTGCTGGTAATGCCGCAATGGATAAACTTCTGAAGCGTGAGAAGTCTAACCTTGAAGGTGTAGCAAAAGCTCAACGTGATTACGATGACCGTCTGCTTGAACATGAGAAGATTCGTAAAGCGGGTAATGTATCTGCTGAAACTGAATTGAAAATGGCTGCTGACCTTGCCGCTGCACAAAAGAAACTTGACGATGCGAAAGCAAAGGCTAACAAACCTAAACGTCCGGGTGCTTTGGATACGACAAGTATTCAGGAAGTGAAGAGTAACCTGACTCAAGTCAATGCTGAGTATGACGGCTACTATAAACGCGTTACTGCGCTAGGTGAAGCCAACGTGGTTTCTCAGGAAGCTACATACTATTCTCAGAAAGCAATTCTTGAGGCTCAGAAGAAAGCAGTTGCTAGTTCTTATGATGACCAGATTTCTGCAATTAACAAGTTGCAGGAAAATAAGAATAACTCTGTTGCACAAAACATTTCTCTAGACAATCAGTTGACTAAAGCTGAAGCTGCTAAAGCAAAAGCAATGGAAGATATTGACACAAGATTGGATGTGTTGCAATCCAAAGAGAATGGTAGGATTCAAGAACGTACACGTAACATCGCTGCTTACAAAGCCGCACTTGATGCACAACTTGATTCACTTCGTGATGAAGGCGCTCGTAACGCTGAAGGTGTAGGTCGTGGTGACCGTCAAGCTGCACTCAATCAACGTTTGGGTGATAATGACAGGGACTTTGATAAGAAGCAATTGGCTTTGGCCAATGCTCTTGCTGCTAAGGATATTGATCCTGTTGAGCATGAACAAAAGTTAAAAGATTTGACTCAAGCTCACAACGATATGACTAAGCAGATTATCCAAAACGATAAGGATATTCAAGCCGCAGAGTTGGATTGGACAAACGGTTTCACTGCTGCTATCGAGAATGCCCAAGATGACGCATTGAATTTTGCGGCATCTACACAAATGGCATTGGAAGGTGCTTTTGCATCTGCTGGTGACGCATTGTACCAGTTTGTTACAACAGGTAAACTTAGCTTCAGCGATTTCGCTTCTAGCGTTATCAAAGATATGGCTCGCATTGCCTCCCAACAGGCTGCTAACGGCTTGCTGAGTGCATTGCTTGGTGCTGGTATGGCTGCATTTGGTGGCGGTGTAACGCCTACTACAACAGGTGTATCCGGTGCAGGTTCCTTTGGTCAAGTCGGTGGTAGTTACACTGGTACAGGGGTATTCGGTACATTTGCAAAAGGTGGTGCGTTTGATGTTGGCGTAAGACGTTACGCTAAAGGTGGTACATTCACTAACTCGGTTGTATCCTCTCCTACACGATTCCAAGAAAGTGAAATGGGTGAGGCTGGACCTGAAGCGATCATGCCTCTACAGCGTACCAGTGATGGTCGATTGGGTGTATCGTTAGTTGGTGGTCAAGGTGCTATCGGTGGTGAAAGTAACATGACGGTTGTAAACGTTAATGTTGCTGTATCCGATGGTAAAGCAACTTCTAGTACTGACGGTGGCGCAGGTTATGAAGGCTTTGGTCAGAGTTTAGGTACATTCGTTGTACAAGAGATTTACAAAGTCATCAATACTGAGACAAGACCGGGTGGTACTATCCAACCACAAACAGCTAGTTAATCATAACAAGGTATTGACAAAATACCATTTAAATAGTAGAATGTGAAACAGTTATGGGAGGGGTTACCCTCCCTTTTATTTTTAGGAGAAGTTATGGCTATTGAAACTTTCACTTGGCATGTTGAACGAGAAATCGATCCAACCATTGAGTACAAAACAACAACAGTACAATTTGGTGATGGGTATGTTCAAGAGGTTGCTGAGGGTATCAACAATAAGACAGAAGAGTATTCGATTCGTGTACATGCATATGGCAATGAAGCCAAATCGATTAAAGATTTCTTCGATAGACACCAAGGATACAAGAGTTTCTATTGGACCCCTCCATTGGGTGATTTAGGTTTGTACCGTTGCAAGAATGCAGTACCTAGACCACAAGGTGGTGGTTTGTATGTGTTCACTGGTACATTTGTAAAAGCATACGCTGCATAAGGAGACTAGTCAAGTGGCTATCACTAATATTAAAGACGTAATTCAAAAGCTTGAACCGGGTATGAAAGTACGCCTGATTGAAGTTGACTGCACAGATTTTGGTGGTGACATTCTTCGTTTCCACAATTACAACGTTGAATATACAGCAGATGAAATGCTTGCATTCCAAACTGCTAACGTTAGTGATATTCCACCGAAATCTATAATGTGGCAAGGCAATGAGTACTTCTGTTGGCCTTACGATTTATCGGGTATCGAATGGGATGGTACTGGTAAAAGTCCTCTACCTAACCTTGAAGTGTCTAACATTGATGGTAGCATTTCAGCAATGTGTTTGCAACTGCAAAACCTATTCGGTGCTAAGGTAACAGAACATACAACATTCCAACAGTATCTACCAGATGGTGATGACCCTGATCCACTTATGGAGTTTACTCAGAACTGGTATATCACACGCAAGAGTGGTGAGAACCCAAACACTGTAACGTTTGAACTTTCTTCACCTGCTGATTTCACAGGCCAACAACTTCCACGTAGACAGATTTATGCAATGTGTCATTGGGCAATGAACGGTGGTTATCGTGGACCAAACTGTGGATACACTGGTACTAATTATTTTACAGACAAAGGTGTACCAACAGACAATCCCGCAGAAGATATGTGCGGTGGTCTCTGTCTGGACTGTAAGCTTCGTTTCGGTGAAGAAAATCCATTACCATTTGGTGGTTTCATTGCTGCCAGTTTGATCGCAAGAGGTTGACATGATTCCTAAGAAATTAAAATCTGCAACGATCAAAGCTATGTTGAAAGATGCAGAGTCTCGTTACCCTAGAGAATCTTGTGGGGTAGTCGTTATCACACCTTCTGGTAAAGAACAATACATTGCCATTGATAATGTGTCAACTGATCCAACCGAAGAGTTTGTTATGTGTCCAGAAGGTTTTGCTGCTGCTGATGAGCAAGGAACGATTGTAGGCATCTGCCACAGTCATCCTGATGAAACAACTCGCCCTAGCATTACGGATATCGCTGTAATGAGCCGGAATCGTGAGCTTGAGTTAATTGTAGACCCTGACAGTGTTGCTATCCCATGGCACATCGTCAGTTGGCCTGAAGGTGACCATAGACAGGTTATTCCGGAACCAGCACAGAGCTTGTTAAATCGCCCTTTTGTGCATAACGTGTGGGATTGCTGGGCTACATGTGAAGCATATTACAGCAAGTATCATGGACTCAAATTCCCTAAAGTAAATCGTAAAGATCGATGGTGGGAAGAACAAGATACATTCTCTTTCTATGAAGAATATTACGTAGAATGGGGTTTTGAAGTGGTTACCACACCAATTCCGGGTGACTTGATTGTAATGCAAATTGGTCGTTCATTCCATCCCAATCACGCTGCCGTATACTTAGGTGAAGTTTCTGAATTTGAAGGTGAGAAGTTTCATGGTAAAACATTAATGCTACATCACATGTACGGTAAGAATAGTGAATTGGCTGTTTATGGTGGTCAATGGTCACAACGTACACGAATGGTGCTGCGACATAAAGAGGTGAATAAATGAAAGAAACATGGATTGAAGTACAACCGGGCGGTTATCTCAAGAAGTATGGTAACCATAAGTTCCTTGTATCTAGTCCGGCAGAAGCTATTAAAGCTATGTTGATGTTGGTTCCCGGTTTTGAAACAGCTTTCCGTGAATCTGAGAAGCGGGGAGCTAAGTTTAAAATCCTCAGTGGTAAACACAACGTAAATAACGTTGAGCAACTTTATATGGGTAAACCATCTGTTGTAAAGATTATTCCAAAATATGCTGGTGCTAAGAATGGTGCATTTACATTCCTTGCTGCTGCGGCTGTCATTGCTGCTGTTGTATTAACAGGTGGTACTGCTGGTTTTGGTGCAGGTGCTTGGTTTGCTGCTAGTAGTACATCGGCTGCTATTGCTACATCTGTAGCTGTATCGCTTGCACTTGGTGGTGTTTCGATGTTGCTTGCTCCAAAGACAGATGGTCTTACAAATGGTTCAGATGTAGAGAACAAAGCATCTTATGCATTTGGTGGGCCTGTAAACACAACAGCACAAGGTCAACCAGTTCCAGCATTCTACGGTGAACGTGAGGTTGGTGGTGCTGTAATCTCGGCAAGTATTGCTGCTGAGGACCAACAATAAACAATACTTGTAACTGATAGGAGAAACAAATGATTCGTTATGACGAAAACGGGGTGATGATCCCGTATGAAATTGAAGGTGGTAAAGGTGGTGAGTCCAAACCACATACCCCTGTTGAAACACCTAACAACCTCCTGTCGGTTGCATACGCTAAAGTGTTGTTGGCTGTAGCTGAAGGTGAGCTTGCTGGTCAACCGACAGCTAAGGATATTTACCTTGATGGTACACCACTACAGAACGAAGATGGTAGTTATAACTTTGGTGGTGTTAAATGGGAATGGCGTTCCGGTTCTCAAGACCAAGAAGCAATTGAAGAATTCCCTGAAGTATCTAGTGAATATAGTGTTGGTATTGAACTGAAAGATAACGTTCAATGGACACGTGCTGTAACCAAGTCACAACTGACAGACCTTCGTGTTACATTTTCTTGGCCTGCCCTTCTTCGGCAGTCTAGCAATGGCGACACGAATGGTTATAAAATGCAATATGCTATTGATCTTTCTACAGATGGTGGTGCTTTCCAAGAATATCAAGTTTACACAATTGACGGTAAGACCAACACTAATTATGAAAGAACTCATAAAGTAAAACTCCCTAAACCGGGTAGTAATTGGACTGTGCGTGCTCGTCGCGTAACGCCTGAAAACAACTCAAGTACAATTCAGGATACAATCAATGTAAAGAGTTATGCTGAGGTAGTCGCTGTCAAGCAACGTTACCCTAACACCGCTCTGTTGTACGTTGAGTTTGATTCCAGACTGTTCGGTGCCGGTAATATCCCAAAGATTTCGGTAAGAACAAAAGGCCGTGTAATCCAAGTACCAACAAACTATGATCCAGTTGCAAGGACATACTCAGGTATTTGGGATGGTAGTTTTAAATGGGCATGGACAAACAACCCTGCTTGGGTCTTCTATGACCTTTTGACACAAGATCGTTTTGGCCTTGGTCATAAAGTAGTACCTGCAATGGTTGATAAATTTGCACTGTATGAAATTGCTCAGTACTGTGACGTAATGGTTGACGATGGTACTGGTTCGGGTACAATGGAGCCACGCCATACCTGTAACATCTTTATTCAGGATAAGGCAGGTGCTTGGAAGGTATTACGTGATATCGCTGGTATCTTCAACGGTATGACGTATTGGGATGGTAACAAGTTTGTAGCTGTTGCTGATAAGTGGGAACCAATTACAAACGCACCATTATTCTCTCGTTCCAATGTAGTGAATGGTAACTTTGATTATCAAGCGGCAGACGACAAGTCTATCTATACATCTGCTCTTGTATCGTATGATGATCCAGACAACCACTACAACACTGATGTTGAGCCAACATTTGAAACAAGTCAGATTCTCCGTTGGGGTGGTGACCGTCAGACAGAGATTACAGCTATTGGCTGTACGTCCCGTGGTGAAGCACAGCGAAAAGGTAAGTACACACTTATCACCAACCTCTACAATCGAACTGTGAGCTTCCAGACGGGCTTACAAGGTCTTTCGGCTGATGTTCTACCGGGTAAACTGATTCATGTACTTGACCCAATCCTCGGTGGTCGTCCATACACTGGTCGAATCAAGGCAAGTGCTGGTAAGGTGATTACCCTTGATCGTGATGTAACTGCTGTAGCTGGTGATATCCTTTATCTCACAATGGATGATGGTTCGTCAGAAGGTCGTACCGTAGTAAGTTCAACAGGGAATATTGTAACAGTATCTGTTGATTATGGAAAGCCTATCCCGTCAAACTCTGTATGGTATCTGGAAGCATCTGACCTGAAGTCTCAACTGTTCCGAGTAACGAAGGTAACTAATCCATCGGCTAACGTTTATGAGATTGAAGGTGTAGAATACAACGAATCAAAGTTTGATGCAATCGACAATGGTGCTAGACTTGAACCGCGACCAGTAAGTGTTGTACCACCGGGACAACAACAAGCTCCAACCAATTTAGTTGTTTCGTCCTCTACCTATATTGAACAAACAATGGCTGTTACATCTTTGGTTGCTACATGGGATCAAATGCCCAACGCTGTACAGTACGAAGTGCATTGGCGTTACAACGACGGTGATTGGATTTCAGCAGGTATTACAGGTTCTCCAACTATCACAATCAAAGGTATTTACACAGGTGACTATGTTGTTAGAGTACGGGCTATTAACGCTGTTGGCGTTAAATCTGTATGGACCAACTCTGTATCTACACGTTTGGATGGTAAAACAGGTGGCGTACCTGCTCTCGCTTATTTGACTACAACACCGATTGTTTATGGTATCCGTTTGAATTGGGGATTCCCTGATGGTGCTGGGGATACAGCACGTACAGAGATTATGCACAGTGCAAATCCAAACTTTGCAGACGCAATAAAGTTGGGCGACTACTCGTACCCGACAGATATGCATGAAATGCACGGTTTGAAAGCTGGACAACAGTTCTGGTTTTGGGGTCGGCTGGTTGACCGTACAGGCAACATCGGTCCTTGGAAACCTCTTGAATCCGAAGCTGGTGTACCCGGTACATCCTCTGTAGACCAAAGTGAGTATGAAGAATACTTCAAGGAACAGATCACTGAAAGTTCTCTCTATAAAGAGTTGAATGATCGCATTGACTTGATCGATGGTTTTGGTCCCGGAAGTGTAAACGAACGTGTTGAAACTGTCAATGATCGTGTTGATGAAGCTAACCTTCGTATCGACCAGACAAACACTGATCTGGATAATGCTGTAGCTGATCTGGAAAGTCAGATTGCCAACATCACAGATGCGATGGTTTATGACCCTACGAAAACATATGTGACAGGCGATATCGTTAGAGTTGGTAACAAGCTGTATCAAGCACAACAAGATGTTCCAATCAATACCTCGCCACCTAACCTGACCTACTGGGAAGATGTTGGTTCAATCCTTGAGGATGCTAATGCTGTTGTTACACAAGTAGACATTAACACTCAGAAGATCGCTGAAGTAGATGGTAAGATTACAGCAACTGGTGAGCAGATCAATAGTCTGCAAGCGATGTGGCGTGATGATGATGGTGAAGGTTCTCTTAATGATGCTATTGATGGTTGGAGTACTGCGGCTAAGTATGCCCAAGAGGTAAAAGTAAGGGCTAACGAAGACGAAGCACTTGCACAGCGTCTGACAACCTTGAGTGCTACAGTTGACACTAACAAAGCTAGTATCTCAACTCTTGAAGTAGCTTTCGCTGATACAAAGAGTGCGTCTGCTAGTCGGATGGATTCAATCCAGTCTCAAGTTAATAGTAACTCAGCATCTGTTTACGAACTAACTAAAACGGTTGCAAGTGAAAGTCAAGTGACTACCGAAAAGATCAATACAATGCAATCTAGTATTGACGGTAATACTTCAAAGATTACATCTTTGGAAACCACAGTAACAACACTTGAATCAACAACCGCATCTGCACTTGATCTGGTTAATTCCAGAGTAGATGATACGCAGGCATCTGTTGGAACGGAAGCAACAACCCGTGCTTCTGCTGACGAAGCTCTAAGTTTACGCGTAGATACCACAGAGTCTTCTATTGCAGATAACACCGCTAGTATCCAGCAAGTTGAGGAAGCTCAAACGTCTTTGACAGAGAGTGTTACTAGGTTGTCAACGAATGTGTCGTCTAGTTGGAGTGGGCTTCGTGATGATGACGATGATGGATCACTACAGGATGCTCTCGGTAACTGGCAAACAGCTGCAAACTATGGTCTAGAAGTTAGAACAAGGACTGATGCTGACACAGCCATGACAACCAGAATTGAGACGTTGACTGCTGCTCTCGGTGTCAACACTGCTGCCATCTCAAATGAGGCCAGTGTTCGTGCTAGTGCAGATGCTGCTTTGTCTACTAGTATTTCTAATGTCCAAGCGACTACGAATAGTAACACTGCTGCAATTCAAACAGTGTCGAGTGCTCAGACTTCAACAGATGGTAAGTTGAATGCGATGTGGGCTGTAAAAGCACAGGTTACATCACAAGGGCAGTATGTTGCTGCTGGCTTTGGTTTGGGTATTGAGAACGGTCCAGCTGGTCTTCAATCTCAGTTCCTTGTTCAAGCTGACAAGTTTGCTGTAGTTAACGGAACTAATGCAACATTGACTGCTCCATTTGTTGTGACTGGTGGACAGGTGTTCATGAACGAAGCCTTGATTACTAAGGCTATGATTACGAACGCAATCATCGGTTCTACAATTACAGCTTCGGCCCAAACAAACTGGGGAGGTTCTATAATGACTATTGACTTCACAAACGGGTCAGTGACAACTAGGCATCCAACAATGGCAAACACATACACGGTTATGGACCGAGCAGGTGTAAGAGTATACGTGAGCAACATATTGCGTGTTCGTATGGGTACTTGGTAATGCAATATGAGGGTCTTCGGACCCTCGCGTTTTAAGGAGGAAAACTTATGCCGGCAGGCTTTCAGACATTTAGGTCAGACGGGACAGTTAAGATTGACACATCTGTTGTTGTGCCAAGATTGCGTCATATGTTTGTAGCCCCTGATGTTGACAATGACCCGAGTGGTTATGCTGGATATCTATATTCGGTGACAATCCCTGGACTTGGAAACATGGTAGCACAGAAAAGGGCTGGATATGAATGTAACAGTCGGTACGCAAATCCTGATGGTTCGGATAGTTTGGTTGTATCAGGTGATACTATAACGGTTAGAATGAATACAATTGGTACAAGTATAATTAGTATTTTGCGTGTTTGGTACTGGGGGTAAATATGGCATCTGGTTTTCAATCGATTGATGAAACGGGTTTCGTAAATTTTGATTCAAATTATCCAACAATGTACCTTCATAAGGAAGGTACAACAACAACTGGCTCAACATATCCGGGGAACACAGAAATTGTTTTCCCGGCTGTTACAGTAGCTCAGACTGAACTACCTCAATTTCTAATCAAACCTCCTTTAGGAGTAATGTTTGATGGATTGACAGGCGGTAACATTAGTTCTGTTACAGGTCAATGGTTCCCATACCAGATGCCAGCATTTAGTGCTGAAACATTGGCTTTTGGTAGTGCACCTATTGGGTTATCTGTTCCATATTGGTGTTTTACTAAAACAATATATGATAGTGGGCTAAACTATGGAATGCAAACGTTCGACGAAAACGGTGTTCTAACGTTTGATAGTGAGACTAGACAACTAGTTGCATATAAATGGATTGGTCCATCAGACTGGGTATTCCACAGTTCTAAAACTGCTCCTGACCCAAACTACACAATTTATTATTATTCAGTACCAACATCTGGATATGATACGTTTACGGTTTTAAGAGTGGGTGGAGGTGATGCGTTTGATGTTGGTGAAGCATCTACAGGATTCCGGTCTGCATATGGTTATGGGACACTATTTTGTGCTGTAGCTGCTAGAAATGGAGCAATGATGGATTTTGGTCCAACGGTTCTTTTAGGAAAATCAACTTAATTAAGGAGGTATAAAAATATGGCATGGTATAGAACAGGTACTGTAGCGGTAACGTTGAACAGTGCAACAGTGACAGGTACAGGTACTTCTTTCGTCTCCAACGCACGTGTTGGTGATGGATTCCAAGGCCCTGATGGTCGTTGGTATGAAGTAACAAACATTGCAAGTGCTACTGTAATCAGTATCACTCCAAACTATCTTGGTGCAACAGCTACTGGTCAATCTTACTCGATTGCACCGTTGCAGGGATATGTGAAACAATCTGCGGATTCACTTCGCACAATTACAAACCAGTATGGTACTACACTTGGTCTGTTAGGTACACCTACTGACACTGCTGGTCTGCGTACCAACATTGGTGCAGCTAAGTCTGGAGTTAACAGTGACATTACGTCGATTACTGGACTCACCACAGCACTCCCTGTAAACCAAGGTGGTACTGGTGCTACTACTGCTGCTGCTGCTCGAACAAACCTTGGAGCATTGACTACTGGTGATTATGGTGTTGGTTCTGTAAACTACCCAGCAACAGGTGTGAGACTTGACTCTTTTGATCGAACTACCTTATTTGCTCATACAGATAACAACCCACCTGATTGGTCTGTAAACGGTGCAGGAGGTGGTTTCCCGATGGGTATTGCTTTCGCTCGTTCTTCTTTGGTTGGTGCACAACTGGCAATGAGTTATGGTAGTAGGGCAGCCGGTGCAGGTGTGTGGTGGCGTGCTAACACTGCAAGTGGTTGGAACGCATGGGACAGATTGATTGGTCGTGCTGACTTGCTTGGTACTGTATCTCAGACCGCTGGTGTGCCAACAGGTGCAGTAATTGAACGTGGTAGCAATGCAAACGGAAACTATGTACGATTTGCTGATGGTACACAGATTTGCTGGGGCACCAATAAATCTTATGCAGGTGGTGTAGCAACAAGTGCTTCTGGACACTTTATCAGTGGTGCAGGGGATACGGTAACATGGCCTCAACCATTTTATGACAACAACAGCGTCGTCACAAGTGCAGGTGTTGGTGGTTCAACTCCTTATCGGGTTATAGTTCTTCCTTACCGTGCAAACTCGGCCAATGGTACATTTGTATTCCAATGTTATGTTTCTATTTCGGATACGTTTACTTATAACTGGACAGCGATTGGTCGTTGGTTCTAAGGAGATATTATGATTATTAAATTTTCACCAGTTCGCATGGGTAAACAACTTAATATTACCCGATTTGGCGATATCATTACTTTTAATGGGGAAGAATTTGATTTCTCCCCACTTCCAGACGGTGCCGTGCTCCCAGCAAGTGCTATTGACTGCAAGTGGATTACTGGGGAAGTAAGCAAAACAAATGGGGAATTGGAACTTACAATTATCCTTCCACACGGAGCAAATGCCCCATACGAAACTCGGTTCCCAACACCAATTCAAGTTTATTTGGACGGTCCTGTAACACTCCCATTGTATGATATTCCTGTAGAAGATGAAGAGGTGATTCATGAAGATTGATTTTAGTCAAGCAATTACTGCCGAAACACGTGCTGCTGATTTGGTGAAATCTCAAAAAGCTACAGTTGCTGCAGCTAGATACAATAAAGAAACAGTTGGTATTAAGGTTGACGGAATTTCAATTAATACAGAACGTGATAGTCAAGCAATGATTACAGGAGCAGCCCTTTCTGCTGTTCTTGATAGTTCATATATTTGCAGATGGAAAACCCCTTCTGGTTTTGTTGATCTTGACTCTACTAGTCTTATCAAAGTGTCTCAGTCGATGAGACAGTATATTCAAGCATGTTTTGATCGTGAGTCTGAGTTGGTAGAGGCTATCGTCAATGGAACTTATACAGATTCTATGCTGAATGAGGGTTGGCCAAATGTTGAAATTTCAAACAACACTTAAAACTGAGCAAATTGCTCGTACATGTTGGAAGCTGACTGACAATTTAGTTTATGGGAACATTGTTGTCCCCAAAGGCTTCATTACAAATTACGCCAGTATTGCGGTATTCCACAACATCTTACTTTTCCCTATATATGCTCTATTTGCCGGGTATGGTAATTATGCATCCACTTTGCATGACTACCTTTATACAAAGCATCAAGTTAGCCGTAAACAAGCTGATAGAATCTTCTATGAAGCTCTTCGTGAAGAGGGTGTCGCTAAGTGGCGTGCATGGCTGATGTGGGTTGGTGTTAGGTTAGGCGGCAAGAAAGCGTATGAGGGTAAATAAATGAAAGTACCAATCACAGATAGTCTTAAAAAGAAAATCTTTGTAGCTCTTATTGCAGCGGGTGTATCTGCACCTTCTGCTTACATTGCTGTAGATCACACAGTACCATCTGAAGGGTTCTATACGAGCGTATACGTTGATCCTGTGGGTTTAAAGACTTACTGTGTGGGTCACATGGCAAGGAAGACAGAAACGCTTAAAACGAGCTATACGGAGCCTGAATGCATCAGTCTCTTTGTGAAGGATTGGAAGGAGCATGAGGCTCAACTGAACAAGGTAGTTAAGGTGCCTTATCGTTCAGAATGGATGAAAGGGTCAGGGACGGACTTCACTTTTCATATGGGTATCAACAGTGTGGCTTCTAGTACATACCTACGTAACCTCAATAACAAACGGTATGATTTAGCTTGTGAGCAACTTACTCGTTGGGTATATGGCAAAGTGAATGGTGTGTCTGTAAAGATGCCCGGTCTTGTTACTAGGGCTACAGCTAGATACAAATACTGCATGGGTGAAGTACCGTCAAGTTATAAACCAACATTAGAAAGATGGGGTATAAATGAATAAAGTATATAAGCACATGTGCAAAAACTACCATCTTTACTCATTTGTTGCAAATGGATTAATTGCAGTATCGATGGCTGGATTGGCATTACTTGGTGTACTGACGGATGCAATGACGGTAGCTTGGTTGATTGGTTGGGGTATTTTCTTTGCTATGATGTTCGGTATTGGAAAACTCTTAGACCAAGAGATTGATGACATGGATAAAGTAAAGGATCACGAAAATGAAAATACTTGCGACATTGAAAAGTAAGGCGTTGCATGTGTTGATCGTAATACTAATGACATTGCTTGCTGCTACTTACATTGATCGAAACATTATCTCAAATGACAGGGATGTAACAAAGAAGAGTTTAACGGAACTTACTTTAAAGTATGAACGTATATCTTCTGAAAATGAGAAACTGGCACAAGAGATAAAGAATGCCGGTAATAACTCTGTTGTGATAACTAAGGAAGTGACTGTTGAGGTTTGTAACGCTAAGGTGAAACAGGAAGCTATCAAATCACTTCCAACAAACAAACGTGAGGTGACAAATGAAAAAGCTACTGCTGGGATTGACGATAGCCTTCCTGATGACCTTAAACGGTTGCTCCAGTAGGCCCGTAGAGCCTGTTAGAGAGACGATCTATGAGAAGCAGTACATCCCATGGGAGTTGCTTCAAATCGAGTGTGGTGAGGCTCCTGCGGGCGATACGGTACGGTCATTAGCTATGTCTTGGGTCAACAACACGGGATGCCTTCGCGCTCACCAAAAATTGGTGGAAGGTTTGATTAAAGATTATACAGAAGAAGGGAAATTGTTATATGAGCGAACAGAAACCAAGTGAAGGGGGTAAATTACAGGATTTGATGGAACGATGGGGTACTAAGAGTGCTGGACTACTGTTAGTGCTTTGTGCTTTCATCTACCAACAAGACCGAGCATCATGGCAAGCTGACAACAAAGCATTGGCTGCAAGGGTTGGGGCTGTAGAACGAGCAACTGGACGATTACAAGAAGGGAAAGCGAGCAGGGAAGAAGTACGTGCAGCGATTGAGTCTATTAAAAGTGATAACCAACGCTATCAGTCTGATATTAAAGACATTGTTGGTACACTTCGTTCTGACCTTATCCAACGAATGGAATTACTTACAGCTAAGAAATGATTAATGCCCCGACCTTAATTGGTGCGGGGCATTTTCATGTCAGTCAATGAACTGATATTTGTCAGTATTAATATGAGGATAAACAACCTTCACTACATCGTACCGACCTTTCTCTTCCAGTGCTGCTGCAACTTCTTCACAATCACGTTCACTACCTTGGAACTTCACATCACTGAAACCACCACAGGGGTAGTAGTGGTCATAAGCAACAACATACGGCATTTTATTCTCCTTATTCAATCAAAAGTGCAATGTTATCAAGCAACTGAAAGGTATCAGTATGAGCCATTTTGATGTGACATTCGTGCATATAAGTACCTTCAGCGTAGTCATTGTTACGAGAAAGGATCAACACTTTACCTTTTTCATCGCTTTGCATGACAATACATCCATTCATGTCACCATTCATACAGCGGTATACATTACCCATCTTGAGTTGAGTAAGATTCAATGTTTCTTTCATAATTGCTTTTTCAATTACTTTCATTTTATTCTCCTTTTACACGTTCAAATCGAATGTTGGCTGGAACAATGCCTTTCTCAAAGAAGAGAATAGTACAGATTTGCCCAACACCATCAAAGTCATAGCAACCACCAAGCTGTTCACCTGTCTTCACACAGTATGCACGGTACATCAAAGTGTCATCACCCATCTTATTCTCCCATGAATTCTTTG